>Ga0314774_1000211_pt1 | contig 53027 bp, 47 predicted proteins | sample MetaGCBIA2018_FD_204515 | JGI IMG/M metagenome (GOLD analysis project Ga0314774, IMG submission 204515) | Cryopeg brine microbial communities from Beaufort Sea near Barrow, Alaska, United States - CBIA 2018 | ecosystem: Environmental > Aquatic > Marine > Coastal | place: USA: Alaska | collected... | reverse complement strand
GACGCATTGTTACCTCCGCGGCTTTTGGTTTTATTATTTGTTTCAATAGCTTGTGACAAATAATACCCGTTTCCGCGAGAGGTTTCTCCTAGAAAAATCCAGTTTATCTTTAAATATTAGTGCGTTATGTTTCCGGATGAGAACTGGCTAGGATGTGTGCGCCGATTTCAGGCCCTTTATTTACCACGCATACGGTCAGTCCTTCGCCAGCTTTCTGTGCAAACTGCATGACACTATAAGCTTCCGGTAGGCCAAGAGGGGGTTACCACCAACATTTGAAATATCAAACTCTATCGATTCGCGTGTCACGTTGGTGTCATTTAAATATTAAAAAAGCCCCGGTACGGGGGCAAAAGAGGGGTATAACCAAGACGCAAGACCCCCGAGCACTCACAACACCTTGCGGAGTTCACCTTTGAGTTTGGGTACTGCTTCAAACAGGTCCACTACCAGGCCATAATCGGCAACCTGGAAAATCGGCGCTTCCTCATCCTTGTTGATCGCAACGATCACCTTGGAATCTGACATGCCGGCCAAGTGCTGAATGGCGCCGGAAATGCCTACCGCTACATAAAGCTGCGGAGCAACAATCTTACCGGTCTGGCCTACCTGCATATCGTTCGGCACAAAACCTGCGTCGACAGCGGCACGGGATGCACCCATACCGGCACCCAGCAGATCAGCAACCCGCTCCAGCATCTTGAAGTTCTCGCCATTTTGCATGCCACGGCCACCGGAGATAACAATATCGGCACTGGCCAGATCGGGGCGGTCAGACTTGGCTTTCTGCTCGCTGACAAACGATGAAAGACCTGCGTCTGTCACAACGTCCAGCTGCTCTACAGAAGCGGAACCGCCGTCAGCCGAAACCGGATCGAACCCTGTTGGGCGCACGGTGATCACCTTGATGCTATCGCTGGCTTTAACCGTTGCGATGGCATTACCAGCGTAGATCGGACGAACGAAGGTGTCTTCAGACTCGACGCGGATAATGTCGGATATCTGGGCAACATCCAGCAGCGCAGCAACGCGCGGCATAAAGTCCTTACCCGTGGTACCGGCAGCCGCCAGAATGTGGCTATAGCCTTTGCTCAGTTCCACAACCAGGGCACTCAGGTTCTCACCCAGGAAGTGGCCATAAACTGCGTTGTCTGCAACCAGTACCTTTGCAACGCCTTCAGCCTTGGCGGCAGCTTCAGCAACGGCACCGCAGTTTTCACCAGCAACCAGTACATCGATATCGCCGCCGATGGCTTTGGCAGCCGCTACAACACTCAGGGTCGCCTGCTTCAGGCTGCTGTTGTCGTGTTCAGCAATTACAAGGATGCTCATCAGATCACCTTCGCTTCGTTCTTCAGTTTATCGACCAGCTCGGCAACATCAGCCACTTTAACACCTGCCTGACGGGCAGCCGGTGCTTCAACTTTCAGAGTGGTAAGGCGCGGCGCAATGTCAACACCCAGGTCAGCCGGGCTCATGATGTCAAGTGGCTTTTTCTTGGCCTTCATGATGTTTGGCAAAGACGCATAGCGCGGCTCGTTCAAACGCAGATCTGTGGTTACTACCGCAGGCAGGTTCAGGGAAACGGTCATAAGACCACCGTCTACCTCACGGGTAACATTGATTTTTTCGCCATCAACAACAACTTCTGATGCGAAAGCGCCTTGGGCCATTCCGGTCAGTGCGGCCAGCATCTGGCCAGTCTGACTATTATCAGAATCGATGGACTGTTTGCCGAGAATGACGAGTTTTGGCTCTTCTTTCTCAACAACGGCCTTAAGCAACTTGGCCACTTCAAGAGATTGAACTTCTGCATCTGTCTCAATGTGGATTCCACGGTCAGCACCCAGCGCCAGAGCAGTACGAATTTGCTCCTAACAGGCCTTGGGGCCAACGGAAACCACGACGATTTCGGTAGCAACACCCTTTTCTTTCAGGCGAACCGCTTCTTCAACAGCGATTTCGCAGAACGGGTTTATTGCCATTTTAACGTTGGCTAGATCAACACCAGTGTTATCCGGCTTGACGCGTACCTTTACGTTGTAGTCGATTACTCGTTTTACAGCGACCAGAACCTTCATTCACTGCTCCATTTTTCTGGTGTAAGAAACTGAATCCAATTTGATCGGGGAGGTTGCGCTGGCAGAATAATGCCCTGACAGCATGGCTGATATCTTCATCAATATTGCAGGAGGCATTGAGTCGTGCATGGGCGTGAATGTTGCTCGCCTGAGGTATTGTGAAGTTGCCTGTGCCCGCTAAGTCCTTCTTAAACTAACAGTGGATAAAGTCGCCAACAATTATCTATATTCGATCAGTCCTATGCGCCTATGGTATACCGTGGTTTTGCGTGCCGTTTTGATGGCTGTGTTACTCGACAATCCCCCCCCAGTTCATGGCTTTCACTGGTTTCAGAAATTGGCTGGCCAATTTCCTTAGGGTTGAACAGAAGCCTGCCCTTCCAGGTTCCGGCCTCTACCTGTTCGGCTACCTGCTGCATAATGATTTCAGTTAGCTTTGTTGTGGCCACGGAGGCTGGAAGGTCAGCCGGTGTGACGATGGATAAAGTGCGCTTGATTTCTGGGTTAGTAATGGGGATGGCGATCACTTCGTTCCGTAGAGTCATGTCGTGGACGGCGGCGGACGAGAGTATGGTATAGCCTAGGCCGCGACGCACCATGTCGGTCAGCATCGGCCAGGCGCTGACCTCCAAGGCCAGGTTCAGAGATTTTTTACGCTCTGCTGCTTGTTTTTCCATGGCGACCCGCAGGCCGTGCTTTTCTTCCGGCATGACCAGTGGCAGGTCCAGCACTTCTTCGAGGGTGATTTCGGAACGCTTGGCGACCTTTGTGTTGATCGGGGATATCAAATAAAGCCGCTCCTCTATCAGTGGCCGGTAACGCAGGTTTTTGTGATTAGCGTGATGATAGGTGATCGCAAGATTCACGCGGTGCTGCATAACCATCTGCTGCAGGGTGCCGCTCATCGCGGATCTGACGGCTAAATGTACCTGCGGGAATCGCTTACGATATTGCTCAATAATGGTGCCTGAAAAACTGTGGGTTACCGTTGGCAGTAGGCCCAGCATGACCCTGCCGGTCACTTCTCCAGCGACCGCGGTGACATCGGCCTGGGTTCGCTCCAGGCTCTGCAGCAGTGCCCGGGCTCGTTCGTAGAGCAGTTCACCGGCTGCCGTCATTACCACGCCCCGCCCATGACGGACAAAAACATCTACGTTCAGGGCTTCCTCAAGCATCCGGATCTGGCGGCTTAGTGCTGGTTGCGCTACGAACAGTTTTTCGGAAGCGCGGCTGAAGCTTCCAGTATCGGCAACTGTCAGAAAGGTGTTGAGCTGGCGTAAGTCGATGGTCAGGTTGAAGGGCATGAGGGAGTCTCTTCTATAACATTTAATTATCCATTTTTCCTACTCTATACCATCCTTGACGGTAGGGTCTAAGGGTTGTTGTTTTCTCATGGTATGCCTAAAAGAGATGGGAGATATAGAAAGTATATAATTGATGTGACTTTTCCTTGCTGCTACGGTTGGTTGTATCTGGTTTTTCCGCGCACTGCATCTCACAACACGTCTTAAAGAGGAAAAGAATAATGCAGAACCGTTCGATCTATGGAAGCGATCACGAGCTGTTTCGCGAGAACGCTCGTCGCTTTTTCCGCGAAGAGCTCGAGCCCAATATAGAGCAGTGGGAGAAGGACGGTGTCGTGCCCAGGGCATTTTGGCGCAAAGCGGGCGAGAACGGTTTTCTGTGCTGTGGTGTGCCGGAAGAGTACGGCGGCCCGGGTGCCGACTTCCTCTACAATATGGCGCTGTCAGAAGAAACCGGTTACGCCATTGGGGGCGCCAGCGTTGGCTTTTCGGTGAGTGCGGATATCGTTGCCTACTATTTGATGAACGCTGGCACTGAGGCGCAGAAGCATCAGTGGCTGCCCAAGATGGTTACTGGAGAAGTAATTGCTGCTATTGGTATGACTGAGCCGGGTGCCGGTAGTGATCTCAAGGCCATCCGTACCTCTGCCGTACGTGATGGTGACGAGTACGTCATCAATGGTCAGAAGACTTATATCACCAACGGCCAGAACTCCGATTTCGTGCTGTTGGCATGTGTAACCGGTCCCGGCAAGGGTGCTCGCGGCATCAGTATGATTATCGTCGAGGCTGATCGCCCAGGTTTCGAGCGTGGCCGTAATCTGGATAAGATCGGCCAGAAGGCAGCGGATACTTCAGAAATGTTCTTCCAGGATGTCCGTGTGCCGGTTTTCAACCTGGTGGGTCAGGAAGGAGAGGGTTTTGCCATGATGATGCGCGAGCTTCCCCGGGAGCGCATCACTATTGCCTGCCGTGCCCAGGCGGAAGCCCAGCGAGCCTTTGACCTGACCAATGCATACGTCAAAGAGCGCAAGATGTTCGGTCAGGCGCTTGCAGATTTCCAGAACACTCAGTTCACCCTCGCCGATATCAAGACTAACCTGGAAGTGGGTTGGGCCTTTCTTGATCAGTGCATCAAGAAGTGTGTGGAAGGCACGCTGACGCCAGAAGAAGGTGCCATGGCCAAGTTGTGGACCACCGAGAACGAAGGTGTGATGGTCGACAAATGCCTGCAGCTGTTTGGTGGCTACGGTTATATGAGCGAGTACCCGATTTCCCGCATGTTCGTCGATGCACGGGTTCGCCGTATCTACGGTGGCGCGTCTGAAGTCATGAAGCTGGTTATCGCCCGCTCGCTCTAATCCGGCTATTAATTTGGCAAGCCCGGCTGTCACTGGCCTTCGGGTTTGCATAACAGAAAGGAAGGAATTCACATGTCTGGTATTACCGCCTACGGTGCCTACATTCCCCGGACTCGCCTGCTGAAGTCTGCCATCGCAGACGCTAATGACTGGTTTGATGCCAGCCTGCGTGGCCTCGCCAAGGGCGAGCGTAGTGTCTGCAACTGGGATGAAGACACTATAACGATGGCCGTTGAGGCCGCTCAGGACTGTTTGTCGACGTTGGATTCCGATTCTGTTAATGCGCTGTACCTGGCTTCGACCACTCTGCCATTCCTTGATCGTCAGAACTCGGTTGTGGTCAGTCAGGCTCTGAACCTGGGGAGCCGCCTGCGCACCATGGACGTGTCTGCCTCTCAACGTGCCGCAACCTCTGCGCTGATCTCCATGCTGGAGGGAGGTTCTTCTGCCAAGGGCAATTCCCTGCTGCTTGCATCTGAGCACCGCCGCAGCAAGTGCGGCTCCCGCGCTGAGATGTTGTGGGGTGATGGCGCAGCAGCGGTTGCGGTTGGTAACGAAGATGTAATTGCTGAATATCTGGGCAGCGAAACCTACGTGACCGATTTCGTAGATCACTACCGCGGTGAAGGCTCAGCTTTTGATTATGAGTGGGAAGAGCGCTGGATCCGGGATGAAGGCTATATGAAGAGCGTTCCGCTGGCGGTAAGCCGCCTGCTGGAAAAGACCGGTGTGAAGGCGTCCGAAATTGCCCATTTCGTGCTGGCCACCGACCAAGGCAAGACACCGGCGGCCGTTGCCAAGGCCCTCGGTATTGCTGCCGAAGCAGTTGCTGACAACCACGTAGGCAACCTTGGAGTGACCGGGGTGGCCCATCCGATCCTGCTGCTCACTGAGGCGCTGGAGAAGGCAAAGGCTGGCGACTTGATCCTGCTCACCGGTTTTGGTCAAGGTACCGACGCGGTGCTGCTGAGAGCCACCGATGCCATTGCCAGTAAGCGTCCGGAAACGGGCTTCAGCGGTGCTATGGCTCGCCGTCGCGAAGACGCCAACTACAACAGGTTCCTAAGCTTTAACAATCTGGTGGATCGTGAGGTTGGCAAGCGTGGTGAGCTGGACAAGCAAAGTTACCTGGCGGCCATGTATCGCCGTAAGGATCTGCTCACTGGATTCATCGGTGGCAAGTGTCGTAGCTGCAGCACTGTTCAGATCCCCAAGGAAAAATACTGCGTTAATCCTGAGTGTGGTGCCCTGGATAGCCAGGATGATCACCCGATGTCAACCGCCAAGGGTCGTGTGATGACCTGGACTGCCGATCGTCTGACTTTTGACTGGAACCCGCCTGCCTATTTCGGTCTGGTGGAGTTTGAAGGCGGAGGTCGGCTGATGATGGATTTCACTGAGGTTGAACCTGATGGCATGGATACGGGTGTTGAGGTTTCCTTGCACTTCCGTATTCGGCAGTTCGATAGCCAGCGGGGCTTCCGGAAGTACTTCTGGAAGGCTACTCCAGTCCAGCATTAACACACGCAGCGGATAGAGGCGAATAAACATGGCTAGTGGAATCAAAGATAAGGTAGTGATCCTCGGTATGGGGTGCAGTAAGTTTGGTGAGCGCTGGGATGCGAGTCCTGCTGACCTGATGTCTGAAGCATTTGAAGAAAGCCTGGCGGATGCAGGTATAGAAAAAGGCCAGATTCAGATGGCGTGGTTCGGTGCCGGTATCGATGCTTACAACGTTGGCGCCAGTGCTATGCCATTGTCCATAGCGCTGCGTTTACCGAATATTCCGGTGACCAAGGTAGAGAATATGTGTGCTACCGGTACGGATGCATTCCGTGGCGCAGTCTACGCCGTAGCGTCCGGTGCCTGTGATATCGCCCTGGCTTTAGGAGTGGAGAAGCTTAAGGATGTTGGCTACGGGGGCCTGCCTCAACGTACCCGCGGCGTTGAAAACGACATGTATTGGCCGAACCTGTCTGCGCCAGGCGCCTTCGCTCAACTTGCCAGCGGCTACCGTGCGAAGCACGGCATTGAAAAGGCTGATCTTAAGCGCGCCATGGCTCATATCTCAGTGAAGAGTCATGCCAATGGTGCGAAAAATCCCAAGGCTCACTTGCAGCGTGAGATCACTGAGGCGCAGGCGATCAATGCACCTTATATAGCTGAGCCCATAGGCCTGTATGATTGCTGTGGTGTGAGTGATGGTGCCGCTTGTGCAATCGTCTGCACGCCAGAGATTGCCCGAGCGCTCGGCAAGGCCGATCTCGTCTCCGTCAAGGCCCTGCAGTTGGCCGCATCCAACGGAGAAGAGGCTGGCTTCAGCAAGTGGGACGGCTCCTACCTGCAAACAACCAGGGTTGCGGCCCAGAGAGCATACGATGAGGCTGGCATTCTCAAGCCCCGCGAAGAGATCAGTATGACTGAGGTGCATGACTGCTTCTCTATTACTGAGCTGGTCACCATGGAAGACCTGCAACTCTCAGACGAAGGCATGGCGGTTTGGGATGTGCTCAATGGTGACTTCGATGCAGACGGTCGAATCCCCTGTCAGATTGACGGTGGTCTCAAGTGTTTCGGCCACCCAATCGGTGCCTCTGGTATGCGGATGATCTATGAGAACTACCTGCAGTTTCATGGTCGGGCGGGCGAGCGTCAGCTGAAGGATCCGCGACTGGCTTTGAATCACAATCTGGGCGGTTTTCCGCACCAGAACATTTGCAGTATCTCGATCATCGGTCGGTACGAGTAGGTAGTCCATATGGGGCAGCTCCGAATGAGCTGCTCTCGCCATTTTCTCTTAATTCACAGAGTCAGGAAGGTGTCGCATGAGTGTTGGAGAGCAGGTTGCAGCCCTTGAGCTTGCAGACAGCAGCGTCAACTTAGTTGAGCAGCTTGTCTGTCAGGGGTTGAAGAACCTTAAGTCGTTCAGCACCGTGAATGGCAAGCTGGATGGCAAGTTGTTGGACGAGCATCAACTGAGTTGTTACGAACTGGCGTTCTGTACTGCCGAGTTGCGCGCGGCCCGAGAGGTGTGCTCTTACGCTCGCAGACTCGATGATGTGGACCGTCTTGCCACGCATGCCGCGCTCGCGTTCACCGCTGAAGCCGTCAGCTCGGCACTCCAGCGCTTGGTGGCCCGTGCAACTGACCTGGGATTGGGTGTTGAGGAAGTTACCGCACTGTATGGCGATAGTGCCATCAGTGACCTGCGTGTTCGCTTTGGCAGCGCTGAGTTTCTCGCCCGCATAGGTGCTGCTGTCACCGAGCGTGGCACCAGCCGTTTGCCAAGCCTACTTAGTGAAGACAAGGAAATGGTACGCGACATGTTCGCCCGTTTTGGCGCTGATGTAGTTGCGCCGCTGGCGGAGGAAATTCACCGTCTGGATCTTGATATCCCCGATGAGATCCTCAATCAGGCCGCAGAACTTGGCTGTTTCGGTATTAGTATACCCGAACGGTTTGGCGGCCTGCAGCCAGACGAGCGTGATGACAGCCTCGGCATGATCGTGGTGACCGAAGAGCTCTCCAAAGCGTCGCTGGGTGCTGCGGGATCGCTGATTACCCGTCCGGAAATTGCCGCCAAGGCGCTGTTGCAGGGTGGCACGCTGGCCCAGCAGGAAACCTGGCTGCCAAAAATTGCATCTGGCGAGAAGTTGTGTGCCATCGCTATTACTGAACCGAATTACGGTTCAGATGTCGCATCGCTTGCGGTCAGGGCAACAGCAGTGGAAGGCGGCTGGGTGCTCAATGGCAGCAAGACCTGGTGTACCTTTGCTGGCAAAGCCAGTTTGCTGCTGACAATGGCCCGTACCGAGTCGGATCCCGCATTGGGGCACAAAGGGCTGAGCCTGTTTTTGGTTGAAAAGCCGGCCGCTGCCGGCCACGAATTTAGCTATCAGCAGCCACAGGGCGGGAAGATTCAGGGTAAGGCGATTGCCACTTTGGGCTACCGTGGAATGCATTCCTATGACGTGTTTTTCGAGGACTATTTTGTTCCCGATGATTGTCTGATCGGTGAGGAAAACGGTCGTGGCAAGGGGTTCTATTTCACCATGGCCGGTTTTGCAGGCGGTCGTATCCAGACTGCGGCCCGCGCTACCGGCGTGATGCAGGCAGCCTTCGAGAAGGCGCTTAGCTATTCTCGTGAACGCAAAGTGTTTGGGCTTCCGGTGGGCGATTACCAGCTTACCCAGGTAAAGTTGGGCCGAATTATGGCTACCCTGACGGCCTCTCGCCAATTCAGTTATGCGGTGGCGCGGATGATGGATGACGGAGCCGGGCAGGTGGAAGCGAGTTTGGTCAAGCTGTTTAGCTGTCGTGCGGCGGAGTGGGTGACCCGCGAAGCTATGCAGATTCATGGTGGCATGGGGTATGCGGAGGAAACTGCGGTAAGCCGTTATTTCGTTGATGCCCGGGTGCTCTCGATTTTTGAAGGTGCTGAGGAAACTCTGGCGCTTAAAGTAATTGCAAGAAACCTGGTGAGTAACGCATGAGTGTCGGTTGTGCCAGGCCCGGTTGCCCCGCAGTGTTTCACTGCCCAACAACATTAATGATCAGAAAAGAAAAGACCTGTAGGAGGGTATCATGAGCGATAAGAAACTACTGGAAGGTAAAGTCATCGTGGTTACTGGTGCCGGCCGTGGTATTGGCCGTGCGACTGCACTGATGCTGGCGGATAAGGGCGCCAAGGTCGTAGTTAACGATATCGGTGGCAACCCCGATGGTTCCGGCAATGATGCCGCCCCAGCCCAAGAAGTGGTAAACGAGATCAAGGCTGCTGGTGGTGACGCCGTTGCCAACTTTGACAGCGTGACATCCTGGGAAGGTGGGGAGAAAATTGTCCAGTCGGCCATCGACAGCTTCGGCCGCCTCGATGGTGTGATCAACAACGCCGGCAACTTGCGTGATGTGATCTTCCACAAGATGAGCGAGGAAGACTTTGACGCGGTTCTGGCGGTACACCTCAAGGGCACGTTCAACGTTAGCCGTGCTGCGGCGCCGATTTTCCGTGAACAGGGTAGTGGGACCTTCGTCAACATGACATCTACCTCAGGCCTGATCGGTAACTTTGGCCAAGCCAACTATGCCGCAGCAAAAATGGGCATTGTTGGTCTTTCCAAGTCAATGGCCTTGGATATGCAGCGGTTTGGTGTGACCTCTAACTGTATTGCACCGTTCGCATGGAGCCGTTTGATCGGAAGTATTCCTACGGATAGCGAGGAACAGAAAGCGCGCGTTGCCAAAATTCAGCAGATGACTCCAGACAAGATAGCCACTCTGGCAGTGTCGCTGTGTAGTGATGAGGCAAAGGGCGTGTCCGGGCAAATTTTCGGTGTGCGTAACAACGAGATTTTTCTTTTCAGTCAGCCGCGTCCCTTCCGTTCTGCTCAGACTTCCGAAGGCTGGACTCCGGAGACTATTTTGAGTCGAGTGCTACCGGCGTTCGAGCAAGACTTCTATCCGCTGAGCCGCTCTGCTGACGTCTTCAGCTGGGACCCGTTCTGATCCCGGTTTTGACACCGCAGTATCGTTCCGGCCCTGCGGGGCTGGACATCAACCCTGCCCTGACATTAACAATAAAGGAGCGCTACGGTGGCCATTGATTACGATAAGCTGATGAATCGCAAGTTCGATCGTCTCGAACACACCTACACCGAGAAAGATACCATCCTATATGCCTTGGGCGTGGGCGTGGGTATCGACCCTCTGGATGAAGATTGTCTGAAATTTGTCTACGAGGATGGTTTGAAGGCAATGCCCAGCATGGCCAACGTGCTGGCCTATCCTGGCTTCTGGGCGAAAGAGCCGGATACCGGCATCGACTGGGTGAAAATTCTTCACGCTGGCCAGGAAATGATCATGCACAAACCGCTGCCTGCGTCCGGGACGGTTGAAGCCACCACCAAAATCAACGAAATCGTCGACAAAGGTGAGGGTAAAGGTGCCCTGATCCTCTCCGGGCGTACCGTGCGTGATGCCGCCACCGGAGAAGATCTGTGCACCCTCATCGGCACCACCATAGCACGTGGTGATGGTGGTTTTGGGGGGCCGTCGGTACCGTCTCCGAAGCCGGATCCTATTCCTGAGCGCGCACCGGATCTTATTTGCGATCTGCCAACACTGCCCATGTCAGCTCTGATTTACCGCCTGTCTGGCGATGACAACCCTCTGCACGCTTCACCGGCAGTGGCTGCTGCGGCCGGTTTCAAGGCGCCAATCCTGCACGGGTTGTGTACCTTCGGGGTGGCTACACACGCCATTCTGAAAACCCAGTGTGACTATGATCCGGCCAGGTTCCATCGCATCCGCCTAAGGTTCTCGTCTCCAGTCTATCCGGGTGAAAGCATTCGCACTGAAATCTGGCGCAACGGCAATGAAGTCGCTTTCCGTTGCCGGGTTACCGATCGCGATGTCGTAGTGATCAACAACGGTTACGCCGAGGTCAGCTGAACCTGCTCCGATCGCCGGTGACGGCGGCCGATGCTTCCACCACCCTGAAAGTCAGGAAATTAACAACATGCAGAATATTCTTTCAGGACTCCGTGTCGTAGAAGGCAGTGCTTTCGTGGCTGCCCCTTCCGGTGGCATGACGCTAGCGCAGTTGGGCGCTGATGTTATCCGTTTCGACCCCATCGGTGGTGGTATCGATTACAACCGCTGGCCGGTAACAGCTGACGGGAAAAGCCTGTATTGGCACAGTTTGAACAAAGGAAAGCGCTCCATCGCGGTCGATTTCCGCCGCCCGGAAGGTCAGGAGCTACTGACCCGGCTGATTACAGCCCCGGGCGATGAGGCTGGTATGTTTCTGACCAACTTCCCGGCCAAAGGGTGGTTGTCTTATGACCGCCTGAAGGAACAGCGGGACGACCTGATTTACCTGAATCTAACTGGTGACCGGCACGGGCGTGGTGCCCTGGATTACACCGTTAACTGCAAAGTGGGCTTTCCAGCGCTTACGGGCGTGGGAAAAAGCGGGGAGATCCCGCCGCTGAACAATCCAATGCCGGCCTGGGATGTGATCACTGGCCAGCAGATCGCCCTCGGGCTGCTTGCGGCAGAGCGTCATCGTAGCCGGACCGGCCAAGGCCAGCTGGTTCGTATTGCGTTGGCGGACGTGGCGTTGGCTACCCTTGGCAATCTGGGTTACATCGCCGAAGCGATGATCAATGGTGCTGATCGTGAAGCCATTGGTAACAACATCTTTGGTACCTATGGGCATGACTTCCAGAGTCAGGACGGTGAGCGGGTGATGGTGGTCGGCGTGAGTCCGAATCAGTGGCGGGCCTTGGTGGACGTCACCGGAACCGAAGCCAAGATTGACGCGCTACAGCAGCGCATGGGGTTGGATTTCCGCAAGGAAGGTGATCGTTACGAAGGCCGTGACGGGATCACTGACATCTTTCGGCCGTGGTTTTCAGCCCGTCGTTTCGAGCACGTGGCAACCGAGCTGGACAATGCCGGTGCATGTTGGGGCAAATATCAGAGCATACAGGAAGTGGTTGAAAACGATATCGATTGCTCTGTGGATAATCCGTTATTCCAGATGGTGGAGCAGCCGGGCATAGGGAAGTATCTGATGCCGGACCACCCACTGCGGTTTACTTCGGTGGAACAAAAGCCTGTGCGGCCAGCGCCGAAACTGGGTGAGCACACAGAGGAAATTCTTGCGGAAACCTTAGGCTTGTCTGCCAGTGAGATAGCTCGACTGTTCGATCAGAAGATCGTGGCGAGCTCTGGCCAGTAAGAGTCCCGCCAATAATAATGAATGCCGCCGGGCTCTGGCGGCGATGGAGGTTTCAAATGGGACCGTTGCACGGGTTTCGCATTATCGAATTGGCTGGTATCGGCCCTGGCCCATTCTGCGGCATGGTGCTGGCAGACATGGGCGCTGAAGTGATCAGCGTGGAGCGTCTCGGCGCCAGCGCACCCAACGCGGCGTTGGACTGCAGTCGCCGTGGCAAACGCTCTGTTGCTCTGAACCTCAAGTGCAAGGCCGGGGTGGAGGCATTGTTGAAATTGGTGGAAAGCGCCGATGCCTTGTTTGAAGGCTATCGCCCGGGAGTGACCGAAAAACTCGGTGTTGGCCCGGATGAGTGCCTGGCCCGTAACCCGAAGCTGATCTATGGTCGCATGACCGGCTGGGGCCAGCATGGCCCGTTGTCTCATGCCGCTGGTCACGACATCAACTACATCTCGTTGACGGGTGCGCTCAATGCTGTAGGCCGCGCTGGCGAGAAGCCGGTGCCCCCACTTAATCTAGTGGGTGACTTTGGCGGAGGTGGCATGTTTCTGGCCCTCGGGCTGATTGCTGGGCTGCTGGAGGCTCAGAAGTCCGGCAAAGGGCAGGTGATCGATGCGGCCATGACAGACGGTTCCGCCATCCTCATGTCCATGTTCCACAGCGCCCATGCCATGGGTCTGCATTCTCTGGAGCGCGGCACCAACAAGCTTGATGGTGGAGCGCACTTTTACGATACCTATGAAACCCGTGATGGCAAATACGTTTCCATCGGCTCCATAGAGCCTCAGTTCTATGCCCAACTGATTGACGTGGCCGGACTGCAGTCGGAGCTATTCGCCGACCAGCTGAATAGTCTGCGCTGGCCGGAGCTCAAACAGGTAATCGCTGACGTTTTCCTACAGAAGACCCGAGCTGAATGGTGCGAGCTCATGGAGGGCACGGATATCTGCTTTGCACCTGTGCTGGATATGCAGGAGGCCCAGAACCATCCCCATAATGTTGCCCGACAGACTTATGTCCGTGTCGGCGAAATGATGCAACCTGCACCCGCTCCGCGCTTCAGCCGCACGCCGTCGCAGATTCGTCATCCCGCTCGTTCCTATGGGGCTGATACCGAAGCGGTGCTGAGTGAGCTGGGGCTGAGCGAAGAGCAATTGGCTGCGGTGTTAGGGCAGGCTGTGAGCAGCTGAACGGTTCTTGATTCAATTTTTCTGGACGAGGATAGCAATAAATGGGACACCTCCTTTACGAAGTAAACAATGGCGTAGCCTACCTAACGATGAATCGCCCTGAGGTCAGGAATGCGCTATCCCTGGATATGCGCATGCAAATGCTGGAGGCCTTTCAAAATCTGGAATCCGATGAATCGGTACGGTGTGTGGTGCTGCGTGGTGCCGGTGAGCATTTCATGGCAGGCGGAGACATTAAATCCTTCATGGAGTTCGCCAAGCTGACCCCGGAGCAGCGTAGGCTAACCTTTGTGAACCGGATACATGGCGGTCTGAACGGGCTGATGTATACCATGCGACGGCTGAACAAGCCGATTATCGCAAGTGTTTGTGGTGCAGCGGCTGGAGCGGGTGTCAGCGTGGCGCTGAGCTGCGACATGATAATTGCAGCCGATGATTCTTTCTTCACGCTGGCATATAGCCATATCGCCAGCAGTCCCGATGGTGGCGCAACCTATTACTTGCCGAGGCTTGTGGGCACCAAGAAAGCAATGGAGATTGCCCTGCTGGGCGACCGTTTCACTGCCGCAGAAGCCAAGGAGCTTGGCATGATCAATCGGGTGGTGCCGCCCGCAGAAATAGAGGAAGAAACCCGGAAGCTGGCAGAGCGGCTGGCGCAGGGCCCAACTAAGGCATACGGCAGCATAAAAAAGCTGATTCTTCAGTCGTCGGAAAACTCTCTCGAGCAGCAATTGCAGTCCGAGGCGGAAACCTTCGGGGACACTGCCATGGCAGAGGACTGGGTTGAGGGCGTTAGTGCCTTCAATGAAAAGCGTAAAGCGCGGTTTACCGGCCGTTGATGTCTGACGGACCAGATAAAGGGGATTCAGCAGTGACCAAAACAGCAATCGATAAGAGTAGTTTTAAGGGCATCGTTTGCGGCAGCAGGCATCTAAATCATGAGGAGTTCCAATACGATATCCGCCGTGCTGCGGCCGGTTTCAAAAGTATTGGGGTACAGCCGGGCGATTGTGTCGGTATCTTCATGCGTAACGACATCCCATTCCTGACCGCAACCCACGCTGCCAACTATGTAGGCGCTTATGCCGTGCCCATCAACTGGCATCTGGCTGGAGAGGAGCTTACCTACATCTTGAATGACTGCGGCGCCAAGGTGCTAGTGATCCATGCTGACCTCTGGCGTGCCATCCATGAGGCCATTCCCAAGGGAGTCACATGCCTGGTGGTGGAAACCCATGAGGATGTGGGTATTGCTTTCGGTTTGGAAGCTCAAGCCTGTGCAGTGCCGGACGGTTTGACTAGCTGGTACCAGTGGCTTGACAGCTTGCAGCCGATTGCCGGGCCGGTACAGGCAGGGCTATCCTCGATGCTGTACACCTCTGGCACCACAGGTAACCCCAAGGGCGTGTGCCGAATTGCCCTTGATGCTGATAAGGCTGCCCGTATGCGAGACTTCCGGTCCCGGGTATATGGTTGCGCTCCCGGGGCTCGCTGCATGGTGCCGGGCCCGCTTTATCACAGTGCACCCAACGGTTACAGCATGCAGGCGTCCAGAATCAGTGATCTGCTGGTGATCGTGCCGCGCTTTGAGGCTGGAGGGCTGTTGAAACTCATCGAGGAGTACCGGCTGACCGCGGGCATAATGGTGCCAATAATGTTCATTCGATTGCTCAAACTGCCAGAAGAAGTTCGTGCCAAGTACGATGTGTCGTCGCTGGAGTTCATTATCCACGCAGCCGCGCCCTGTCCTGTGAATGTCAAAAACAGGATGATCGAGTGGTTCGGCCCGGTGATCAACGAGTTCTATGGTTCCACCGAATCCGGTGCCGTGGTTGCCTGCAACTCCGAGCAGGCGCTTGCGAAACCTGGTAGTGTCGGGAAAACCGTACCGGAAGCCGATGTTCGCATACTTGATGAGGAGTGCAACGTCTTGCCGCCAAATGGCATTGGTGAGATCTATTCGCGTTTTCCTCTTAATGACTTTACATACAACAGCAGGCCGGAAGCGCGGGCTGAAATCGACCGCGATGGCTATATTACCTCCGGTGATATGGGCTACATGGATGAGGACGGCTTTGTATTCATTGCTGATCGGGTTAAGGACATGGTGATCTCGGGCGGTGTGAATATTTATCCGGCGGAGATCGAGTCGGTATTGCACAATTACCCAGGCCTTAAAGACTGTGCGGTGTTCGGCGTGCCAGACGAAGAGTTTGGTGAGGCTGTGATGGCGGTGCTGGAAGCCGAGAACGAGCAAGTGATCTTCATCGATGAAGTCAGGAGTTATCTACGTGAGCACCTGGCTGGGTTCAAAGTTCCCCGAACGATCGAGATTAGCAAAGACCTGCCCCGGGAAGATTCCGGCAAGATCTTTAAGCGCCGGCTCCGCGATAAATACTGGCAGCAGGCCGGCCGAAAAATCTGAGCTGAAACTGAGCCGGTTCTGTGCGCAGGCCTCGGGAGTGGGGGCCTGCTGTACGTCGGAGGCGGTCAGCGGCCGCTGAAAACTGGCTGCCGCTTTTGCTTGCGGGCCTCGATCGCCTCGGCGAAGTCCGAGGTGTTGAACGCAATCTGCTGGCACTCGGCTTCATGGTTTAGTGCTGAGCTGAGGTCCAGCGTTGCGGCCAGGGCAATTTCCTTTTTTATCAGTCCCATTGCGGTGGTTGGCCCGGAAGCCAGTTGGCTGGCCAATTCGTTGGCTTCTACCCAGAGCCTGTCGTTGTCGACCACTTTGTGGGCCAGCCCCCAAGACAGCGCTTCCTCCGCCCTGAAGGTGCCCCCGGTCAGCGCGAGGGCCGCGGTGCGACGAGCGCCGATGGTGCGTGCCAGAAACCATGAGCTACCGCCATCCATTACAGCGCCGATACGGGCAAAGGAAATATGAAATGCCGCATCCCTGTTTACCAGCATGAAATCGGATGCCAGGGCAAGGCTGACGCCCGCTCCTGCAGCAGGGCCGTTGACCGCTGAGATGACCGGTACTGGCAGGTTGACGAGTTGTTTTATGATCTGATTGATCCCGTTTTTCACCTGCTCTCCAATGTTCTCGCGGCGGGCCAGAATTTGATCTGGTTGAACATCGGCGCCGGTACAGAAACCCCGTCCATTGGCGCGGATCACGATGGCACGCACACTCAGGTTTGAGGTCTGTTGCGTTACTAGACCGAGTAAAGACTCTCGCATGTCGTTGCTCATGGCATTGAGTCGGTCTGGCCGGTTCAGGGTGATGGTCAGAATATTGTTATTTGTTTCATGTAATAAATCGGCCATGGCGACTCCGTTTTTTTATGCGTTGGCAATTTGTGGGAATGAATTTACTGCTTCTTAAAAGTAACCCGAAACCTGTTCTAAATCCCCTTTTTAGGCATACCTGATTGGCATGGAAAATATAGATAAATTATAAAGGTACAGTCGCCTGCAGGGTGTTAGCGTTAAGGCCCAAAAAAAGCATTCGGTTTTGCTCTGAGGCATGCCGGACTTATATACATAATAGTAGCCGTGGTGATGTTCTGGCCACGGCAAGGAGATGATGGAAACAGCATGAGCGAAGTAAATTTGCAGTTTGAAGCCGACACTATGGGCGGCTTTCGGGAGGTTCTCGGATTTTCGGTGGCAGAGTGGGAGCCTGGACGCGCGGTGATCACGGGTCAGATGACAGAGCGTCACCTCAACCGCAACGGGTTTGTACACGGTGGTGTGTTCGCCTCCTTGCTGGACAGCGCCGCCGGCCTCTGCGGTACCTACTGTTCGGTACCCGGAAACGTCCGGCGTTGTATCACCATATCGCTGAATACTCACTTCATGAACCCGGTGAAAGATGGGTTTTTAAATGTAGAGGCCAGATTGGTCAGCCGCGGGCGCAAGATCTTTTTTGTTGAAGCGAGGATCACCTGTGAGGGCACACTGATCGCGACCGGTCAGGGCACGTTCCGTTATGTTTTCGGAGGCGAAAGCGAAGAGGGGGTGCCGGCGGATTAAGATCTGTCGTCCTATACCTATAGGGCATAGGTACTATAAAATATAGGTCGTTGTTGATATTGGGTTCGGGTGCTAGCTTGGAAGTGTGGCGGAGATTGCCTTCCTACCACGGCTAACAAAAACAATACCCCTACCGGGAGCAGCGACATGATCATGAAATTCAGAACTTTGGCTTTAGGGCTCATTCTAGCTTTGGCCGGGGCCGCTCAAGCTTCTGCAGAAGTCGCATTACGTTACGCAGAAGCGGGGCCAAATCGCGGCACCCGTGCTGCTGCAGTGCAGTTTTTTGCCGATGAAGTTGAGCGCCTGTCGGGCGGCGACATCAAGATTGATATCCACTGGGGTGGTGCGCTGCTCAAGTGGAGTGGCGTTATGAAGGGTGTTTCGGCAGGCAGTGCCGATCTGGGCTCAGTGTTGTCGTCCTATGAGCCACAGCCGCTGAAGGCGCTGGGCATTGGGGATATTCCCCTCGAGTACTCCGATCCTTGGGTAGGGATGCGCGCCATGTATGACCTGATGACCACCGAGTCTCAGCTTCAGAAATCCCTTGCTGACCAATCCTTAGTCTACCTCAGTAATTTTAGCACCAACGGCGTCCAGTTCGAGTGCACCAACGGCAACCAGATTCTCACCGTGGATGACATCAAAGGCAAGCGGATCCGTGCTACCGGAACTTATACCAATGTGTTGGCAGATCTTGGAGCGGATACCGTCAGTATGACGTTTGGTGAAGTCTATCAGGCGCTGGATACTGGTCTGGTGGATTGCCTGGCCAGCTATTTCTATACCATGAGAGCGTACAAGACCTATGAGATCGTGGAGACTGTGACCCGGGTTGACTGGGGTCAGTTGCTAGGGTTTGCCGTCGTAATTAACGAATTTACCTGGTCCGATCTTGATGAGAAGCAACAGGCAATTCTGATGCAGGCTGGCGGCAACATGATTGATTATTTTGCCCGCCTGACCATTGAAGATTCGGAAGAAGTGGCCGAGAGCCTGGGCAGCGGTGGTTTTGGCAAGGTGGTTCCGGTTACCCGGATTGCGCCGGAAGAGCGTCAGAAGATTCTCGATGCCACTCTCAAGTACCGTGACAGCTGGATTGAAGAGGCCAACGGTCGTGGCATGGCTGGCCAACAGGTTTGGGATCGCTACATCGAGCTGCTGAAAAAGTACCAGGGTCAGCTCGAGTCCGAAGGTTACCCCTGGCAGAGTTAATATCGGGTAACAGGCAAGGCGCCCCCAGCAAGACGATTGAAGGGGCGCCATTGAAGTGACGAATAGGTGGCTTAGCCGGATCTAAAAACAAGAGGTTAAAAGATGGTTGCTAACAAGATACTTAAATCTTTTTTGGTCGGATCGATTCTCTCGCTTGCCACCCTGGGGCATGCCGTGGCGGAAACAACGCTGCGTTATGCCGAGGCAGCCCCTAATCGGGGTGCGCGAGCTGAGGCTCTACAGTATTTCGCTGATCAGTTATATGGCCAATCTGGTGGCGACGTGAAGCTGGATATTCACTGGGGTGGAGCGTTGCTGAAGTACAGTGCAATTCTAGGCGGCGTTGCCTCCGGAGCGGCTGATATGGGCTCAGTGCTTGCGGCCTATGAACCCCAGAAGATGCGTGCCCTGAGCGTTGGCGATATCCCGGTACCCCAGTCTGATGCTTGGGTGGGTATGCGAGCCATGTATGAATTGATGACCACAAACGAGCAGCTGCAGCAGCAGTTTGCAAAGAACGACGTGGTGTACATCACCAATTACACCACCAGTGAGATGCAGTTTGAATGCGCCGGTGATGTTCGGATTGAGAAGCTGGAGGATTTTGCCGGTAAGAGAGTCCGTGCATCCGCCATCTACGCCAAGATCCTCAATGAGGTTGGCGCCAACATGGTGAATTTCGTCTATTCCGAAGTGTATCAGGCTTTGGATACCGGGCTGGTGGATTGTTCCGGTGGCTACTTGTATGCCATGCGGGCTTTCAAAACGCCGGAAGTGACCACCAGTGTGTCGCTGATGAACTGGGGCCAGATCGCCGGTTTCGCGATAGCCATGAATAAGTGGGCCTGGGATGAGCTCACTACCGAGCAGCAGCAGCTGATGCGGAAGGTGGGTTCCGAGATGGTCGATTTTTATGCAGAGCGATTGATTACGGACAACCAAGCTGTAACCAAACTGCTGCCTACAGGCGAACTCGGCAATAAGGTCGAAGTCATTGAATGGTCCGAAGAGGAGCGCGCTAAGCTGTTTGCCCAGTCAGACAAACACGTTGACGCTTGGATCAGTGACATGAACAAGGCTGGCCTTGACGGCAAGGCCACCTGGGATCAATACCAGACACTGCTGAACAAGTACCAGGCCGAACTGGATGAAAGGGGTTATCCCTGGTCCCGGAGCTGAACCATGCCTGCACTGCCGGAGGTATTGCTTCCGGCAGTTTGCTTTGATCGGATAACAATAAACCATCATTCAGAAACCGGGACTTGCCCAAGGTGTGGGCAAGTCTACATCGGGAGGTGCGCATGGTCGTCACCGAGCGTAAGAAACAGCATCAGTCCCATGGCTCAGCAGCTGGTGCTATGAGGGCGTTGGGTTGTGCAAGAGGTTCGCTGGCCTGGTTGGAAAACGTATGTCTGCTGGTCGGGGTGGTTTGCATCATTGGTCTTTGCTTGATCATTGCCAGCAGTGTCCTGTTGCGTACATTCGCTTTGTCAGGAGTTCCTGACGAGGTTGTAATTGTGGGTGAGATGATGATTGGCGCCCTGATCATGCCGCTGGCCTTCGTCGCGGCCGACCGCGGTTTTATCTCCGTGGAAATCTTTACCCAGAGGCTGGCGCCGAAGTTTCAGCAGATGCTTAACGTACTGAGCGTGATAGTAGGTCTGATTGCTGTGGCACCGATTACCTATGCGGCTTATCTATCCGTAGTGGACGCCTTTGAATCTGGGAGCTATCTCTTCGGCATGCTTGAGCTGCCCAAATGGCCGGCGAAGACGCTGTTCTTTCTGGGTTATCTTCTGTTCTTTATCCGGCTGATTGACCTGGCTATCCATGACATTCTGGAAGCGCTTGGGGTGATCAATAGTAGAAAGCCGGCAATCACTGATGAGGTAGATCACTAATGGAACCATCCGTTATTGGCGGCTGGGGCTTTGCGGTCGCTCTGGCATTGATGATCATGCGGGTGCCCATTGCATTCGTGCTGGTTGGCGTGGCCTCAATATGCTCATTGGTTACTTACGCATGGCGCCCAGGCGGCGAGTTCATGCTTGAGCGCGGTCTGCGTCCGGCTATGGCATTGGTAGAATCCAATGCATTCGACTTTATCCACTCCTATTCTTTGAGCATGATTCCGCTGTTCATCGCAGCGGGTCACGTTGCTTATCATGCTCGCATCACTACTGATATTTATGAAGCGGTCCGAGTCTGGTTGGCCAAGCTGCCTGGCGGTCTGGCCATTGCCTCTTTGTTTGGTTGCGGCGGCTTTTCCGCTATCACCGGCTCCAGTCTGGCATGTGCGTCCTCCATGGGACGGATTTGTGTGCCGGAGATGTTGCGCTATGGTTACGCCAAGCAGTTAGCAACATCGACTGTCGCCATGGGCGGCACTCTGGGGTCGCTCATTCCGCCTAGCGTGTTGTTCATTCTCTACAGCATGTTTACCGAGCAGTCTGTTAACAAGCTGTTTCTGGCTGGTGTGCTTCCGGGCATCCTCACCATGGTAGGATTTATCGTGGTGGTCATCATCTGGGCCATGCTCAAGCCAGACCACGCGCCGGCACCTAAAGACCTCAACTTCACCAACCGTGATCGCTTGAAGGCCGCAATCAAGGGCTGGCCGGCGCTTGCCCTTATGACCATCATCATTGGCGGCATCTACGGCGGGTTCTTTACAGCGACTGAGGCAGCGGCAGTGAGCCTGCTATTTGCGATCGGTTTCGGTGTGCTGTCCCGGCGCCTGAGTTGGGCGGACTTCCTCAGTTCCATGAAGGAAACTGCATTCCAGTCGGCTGCGCTGTTCTTCATCGCGGTGGGCGCCAAGATCTTTGTTTCTTTCGTGTCACTCACTGGTGTCACCGGTACTTTCGTCGGTTTTGTCGAAAGCATGGCGCTTGAACCTTGGAAGGTACTATTTCTCATCGTCATGCTTTACATCGTTCTGGGCATGTTCCTCGATTCCATCGGAACCATGTTGTTGACCTTGCCGTTTGTTATCCCGCTGGTTGAAGGCATGGGAATGGACCTGATCTGGTTTGGTGTGGTGGTAGTCAAGCTTCTGGAGATCGGACTGGTTACTCCACCGCTAGGGATGAACGTATTTGTTATCAACAGTGTGGTTGGCAAGGAGATTAAGGTGCACACCATTTTCTTCGGGGTGATGAAATTTCTAGTGGCAGACTTAATTGTACTGGGCCTGATTGTGGCGTTCCCGATCATATCGCTGCTGATTCCAGGCAGTATGGGTTGATGAGTTGGGGAGTTTGAAGTCCATGTTTAGTGAACGTTCAGTTAACACAAGCTCGGGGCCTGCCGCTGTTGCAGTCCACCACCTATTGGTAAAAGCGGCAGAGCAATGGCCAACGAGCCCATCGGTCAGCTATGAGGGTCGGACCTTCAACTGGTTGGAGACGTATAGCCGATGTGAGGGTCTGGCCTGTGGTTTGGTCGGGCTAGGGTTGGCAGCTGGAGATCGGATAGCCTATCTCGGCTTCAATTCTCACTGGTGTTTTGAACTGTTCTTTGCAGCACCGATGGCCGGCGCCATCGTTGTACCGGTGAATTTCCGCTTGTCCGCCGGTGAGATGGCTGCCTGCATTGAAGATGCTGAACCGGCGGTGTTATTGGTTGATGAGTATCATCTGGAACAGGCAGCGGCGATTGTTCATGCTTGTCCCGGATTGAGGGCGGTTGTCTATGCCGGGCCCAGAGAATCTGCCCCTAGTCAAATGGTGGCATACGAGGAGCTGGTGTCCGGCGCCACAGCAACCAGACTTACGCCCAGCGGCAACGACGATACCCTGGTGATCTTCTATACCGGAGGCACTACGGGGCGAGCTAAAGGGGTGATGCTTACTCACATTAACCAATTTACCAACGCGCTGGGCGGGATCTCCTGGTACCGCATGGTTGAACGGGAAACCCACTTGCTTGCTGGCCCCATGTTTCATACTGCAGCGGGGTCGCGAGTGTATACCGCCACCATGACTGGAATTCATACGGTGATTCTGCCCCGCTTTGATGTCGTGGATGTGATGCGGTTGGTGGAGCGGTACCGCATCAACACAATGCAGCTCGTGCCGACTACGTTGCAGATGATGTTCGATCACCCAAGCTTCTCTGATTTCGACCTTTCCAGCCTGCGGCTCATTACTTACGGGGCCGCTCCGATGCCAGTGGCATTGCTGGAGCGAGTTCTGAAGGTGTTGCCAGGGATATCGTTCGCTCAGTCCTACGGCATGACCGAAGCGTCCCCGGTGGTGACTGTACTGGATGGTGAAGATCACTCGCTTGAGCCTGAGCGGCTGGCACGACTGGAGTCGGTAGGGCGCCCGGTGTTCCACAATCACGTGCGGATTGTGGGTGGTGAACGACGCCCGCTTGCTTCTGGAGTCGTTGGCGAGATTGCAGTCAAGGGTTCCAATGTAATGAAGGGTTACTGGCGAGCTGCCGAGTTGACTGACGCGGTGCTGCAGGACGGCTGGTATTACACCGGCGATAGTGGATATCTGGATAAGGACGGCTATCTGTTTCTTGCGGGCAGAATTAAAGACATGATCGTCACTGGCGGCGAAAATGTATATCCCATTGAAATTGAAAACATCTTGTCCCGTCATCCGGATATCAGTGAGTGCGCGGTGCTTGGTGTGCCCCATGAAAAATGGGGTGAGTCCGTTCATGCGGTGGTAAGACTGATGGAACCCGGCAGCGTGACTGAAAGTGATATCAAGGATTATTGTCGTGCGCGGATTGCGCATTATAAATGTCCGACGGCGGTCACTTTTGCGGAAGAGGCATTGCCGGTTTCAACGGTTAATAAAATATTGAAAACGGAAATTCGGAAAATGATAATTGATAAGCTGAAGTAATATCGGCTTTATCTTTTATTGATATTGGCATGCAATTAACACTAATGATTTACATGAGTGCTCAGTATGGAAAGTGCCCGATTTAAATTTCCCGCTCCGCAGATCGTTGAAAGCATTGATGAGCTTCGTAAGGAGGTACGTGCCTTTCTTGAAGAGGAAGTTCGTAGTGGTGGCTTTGTCCCGATGACGGACTGCTGGTGCGCCGGGATTGACCCGGAGTTCAGCCGAAAGCTGGGCCAGAAAGGCTGGATAGGCGTCACTTGGCCGCGGCAGTACGGCGGTCGCGAGCTGAGCGCCCTCCATCGTTATGTGATCACCGAAGAGTTACTGGTGGCGGGTTCACCGGTACATGCTCACTGGATTGCTGACCGCCAGAGTGGGCCGCTGATTTTGGCAACCGGCACCGAAGATATGAAGCGCAATATTCTGCCGCGAATCGCAGCGGGTGAGTGTTTTGTTGCCCTTGGTTTGAGTGAACCGGAATCCGGCTCGGACCTCGCCTCGGTACGCACTCGGGCCCACAGGGTTGAAGGCGGCTGGGAGATTACCGGCACTAAGCTGTGGTCCTCAGGGGCTCAGCAGTGTCAATACATGACGGTACTCGCTCGCACCGGTGAACGGGATCCGAACAAGCGTCATGAAGGTCTGACCCAGTTCCTCGTTCCGCTGGACTCGCCCGGGGTGACGGTTCGGGGTATCCGAGATATGAGCGGGGTGGAACACTTCAATGAAAGCCACTTCGAAAAGGTTTTCGTACCCGACGATACCGTCATGGGGGCAGTTGGCGAAGGCTGGAAACAAATCACCAGTGAGCTGGCGTTGGAGCGATCAGGCCCAGAACGTTTCCTGAGTACTTTTGTTGTCCTGGAGAAGGCACTGCAACAGGGTGCCGCCGGTATGAGAGAGCGTCAAGCTACGGTCGTGGGCAGTATTCTGGCTCGCATCTGTGCGCTGCGCGCAATGTCCCTCGGTGTCGCCGCGTTGCTGGGCCAAGGGCACTCTCCGGAAGTGGAGGCGGCTTTGGTCAAGGACTTGGGCACACGACTGGAGCAGGACATCATTGAGCGACTGAGGGAGTTCTGGCCAGTGCACATGAAACCGGGGAGTGGCGACCAGCTCCAGCACCTGATGTCAGACAGCCTGTTACGTCAGCCTTCCTTCACGTTGCGGGGCGGTACCAACGAGGTACTCAAGGGCATCATCGCTCGTGGCATGGGGCTGCGCTGATGCGCGGATCACGGGGGATTCATCATGGGATTTGAAATGGAACAGACTGACCAGCTGATTCTTGATACCGCTCACCGCCTGTTCTCCGATCAGTGCGGTGCAGATATTGTTAATAGCGCCGAGCTTGGCGAAACGCCCGACCGACTGGGGCAGGCAGTGCTGGAGTCAGGTTTGCCTCTGGCCTGGGTGCCGGAGGCGGCTGGCGGCGTTGGCGGTTCGCTGGCTCTTGGGTTTAACCTGATTCGGCAGGCTGCTGGATTTGCCCTGCCAGTACCCTTGGCTGACACTTTGGTGGCTAATCTTTTGCTGGCGGAAAGCGGGCTTGCGGTAGGCAGCCGCTGGGTAGCTCTGGGTTTTGATGGCGGCGAACTGCCAGTGCTCTTTCAGGGCGAAGTCAACGGAGTGGTGGCGGCAGCCTCGGGCGCTCCGGGCGCTGCGATGCTGGTAGTGCCGGTATCAGAAAAGGGTGTGATCAAGATTGCTACATTTGCGCCGTCTACCATTGAGATGGAGCACCGGGAAAGCCTCGCTGGCGAGGCTCGGTCCCGCATCATTTTCAAGTCGGCGATTCCCGGCCAGCTGTCCGGGCCGGTAGATGGTATGACCCTGGATGGCCTGAAGCAATTCTGTGCATTGGTCCGTGCCTGTCAGATTGCGGGCGCGCTGGGAAAAATCGGCGAGCTGACGGTTGCTTATGTCAAGGAGCGCCAGCAATTTGGGCGTCCGCTGGGTAAGTTTCAGGCGGTCCAGCACAAGGTGGCGGATATTGCTGGTGAAAGTGCGCTGACCGGCGCAGCTGTTGAGGAGGCAGTGCGAATGGTTTCTGCGCACCAGAAACCGTTCAGTGGGGGTTCTCTGCTGTCGCTGGCAACAGCCAAGATTGTGGCGTCTGAAGCGACCGGCAAGGTAACCCGAGATGCTCACCAGGCGCACGGAGCCATGGGGTTCAGTTTTGAGTATCCTCTACAGCAATACAGCCGCAGGGTCTGGAGCTGGCGGGAGGAGTTCGGCTCCGAATTCTACTGGTCCGAGCGCCTGGGAATGGCGGTCGCGTTCGAAATCTGTGCCCGTGGAGCCGGCGAAGCCGCTGGCAGCGCGTGGGCTGTTATAACCCGAAATGATCAGGAGAGGCTGTGAAGACATTTGAAGATGTTGTTGTCGAGTGGCATGGCCATGTCGCGTTGGTGGAAATTTGCCGCCCGCCACTGAACTTTTTTGATGTGACACTGATTGAGCATCTCGCTGAGACCTTCGAGGCCCTCGACCAGGATGATCGTTGCCGTACGATTGTGCTGGCGGCTCGGGGTAAGGCGTTCTGTGCAGGCGCGGACTTCTCGTCCAGCGGTAGTGACCTGTTCGCGCCGGAGTCAGATAACAGCGCCATCACTTTGTACAAGGCCGCTGCGAGGTTGTTTGCTTGTCGCAAGCCGGTCGTAGGGGCTATTCACGGCGCAGCCATTGGAGGGGGATTTGGGTTATCTCTGGTGCCAGACTTCCGGGTTGTCTGTCCTGAAACGCGCTTTGCTGCGAACTTCGTCCAGCTTGGCATCCACCCCGGGTTCGGGATCAGTCTGGTGCTGCCGCGACTGATTGGACAGCAGCGGGCAAGATTAATGCTGCTTACTGGTCGCCGGATCAAGGGAGAAGAGGCGCTGGAGTACGGTCTGGGGGACATACTGGTGGCGGCGGATAAAGTTCGAGATGAAGCTTTGGCGCTGGCCTCTGAAATCGCCCAGTTCGCCCCGCTGGCAGTGGAATCCACCCGGGCTACTCTCCGCCAGGGGCTGGTAGAGGAGCTGCAGACACGTCTCGATCATGAGTTTGCCGAACAGGTCAGGCTGGCCAAAACCTCCGACCATAAGGAAGGTATGGCCGCAGTCAGTGAACGAAGGATGGGGCATTTCAGTCGTTCGTGACCGGATGATGAAGTGCCGTGTACGTGATCAAAAAAAGGGCCTTCGGGCCCTTTTTTCATGCCTGGACGCTGCTTCAGAGGCCACTCGCAACCTGTTGCTTTACCGTTTCGTACTCGTCTCGCAGTTCCGCCACTGTGTCGGCTATAGATTTCTGCTGGGTGATCCCACCGACGCCCTGGCCGGCGCCCCAGATGTCCTTCCAGGCTTTGGTTTTGCTGCTGCTGCCATCGGATCCGAACCTCATCTTGGATTTGTCCGACTCAGGTAGATTGTCGGGATCCAGGCCCGCTCTTTCGATACTGCCTCGCAGGTAATTGCCGTGAACGCCGGAAAAAAGATTGGTGTAGACAATGTCGGAGGCCGAGGAATTGATAACCATATCCTTATATGATTGTTCGGCGTTGGCTTCTTCGGTGGCGATGAAGCGGGTGCCCATGTACGCCATGTCCGCGCCCATGACCTGAGCACTGAGGATGTGGTTGCCCTTGGTAATGGCTCCCCCGAGAATCAACGGGCCGTCAAAGAACTGTCGGATTTCCGACAGCAACGCGAATGGGTTGAGGGTTCCGGCATGACCGCCAGCGCCGGCGGTCACCAGAATGAGTCCGTCAACACCCATGCTAAGGGTTTTTTTGGCATGGCGGATGTTGGTGACGTCATGGAAAACCAGGCCGCCGTAGCTGTGGGCCGCCTCGATAATCATCGGGTTGGCCTGCAGGCTGGTGATGATAATGGGCACCTTGTGCTTCACGCAGACTTGCATGTCGTGTTCAAGACGGTCGTTAGTGGGGTGGGCAATCTGATTGACTGCATAGGGTGCGACTTTCAGGCTCGGATTTTCGGCCTGGTAAGCGGCGAGAGCTTCTTCGATCTCGGTCAGCCACTCATCAAGTTTTTCCGCAGGGCGGGCGTTGAGCGCCGGGAATGAACCAATAACACCGGCCTTGCACTGTTCGATAACCATCTTCGGAGTGGAGATGATGAACATCGGCGAGCACAGCACCGGGAGATTCAGTTTGCCTTTTAGTGTATCCGGTAGACTCATGTTGGGGCTCCTGTCTTGATGTTTTTATAGGGTGACGCGCTATAGCACCACGTAAAGAGTGAGGTACATAATGGCCAGTACGCTGGCGCTAAACCACCCGTTCCAACCGATACCGAAGCGTAAGGGCGAGACTCCGGAAAACCCGGAAATAAAGCGTAAAGATGCGGTGAATGGTGAAGCGCCTGCAAAAACCGCCCACGTAATGGCAATTACGGAGGCCTGGATCTGTGGTTGAATACTGAGGTCGGGTATTTGCTGCAGCGCACCAAGTATCAGAGTCACGGTTATAATCGCGTTTATACCGATGAACGCAAATGCCAGCATCACCAGTGAAATGCCGATCATCAAAGTGGCATTGCTGATGTTTGCTTGGGCAAGAAAAGCACTGGCTACGACCGGGTCTATAAGAGGAATCAGAATCACCCCGATAAATCCGGAAGAGGCGAACAACACTACTTCATTGCGCTGATTGGTAAAGGTTTCGGGAAAGGATCTTGCCACACGTCTGAGTAACAGGCCTCTTTTTACCCGGGTGGGTCTACCCTTGTACTGCACCCAGATCCAGGCTAGGCCTATGACCGGTGCACACATCAGCAAGGCCGAAAATAGCGACAGGCCGGTGGCCTGGGCGGTGACGAAGGCGAGACTGGGGATCAAGGCTACCAGACCCACCAGCGGGATGAGATGGGCCAGGTTGCCACCATTGACAGATTGTGTCTTGGGACGTTTGTAGGCAAGACGATCAAGCACCCAGCCCCAAAGAATGAACAGCAGCGTCCAGAGCAGTCCGAGTGGAGCGTATTGTTCCCACGTCAGATCAGGAATGCTGGACAACACCAGCAGCATAGTGACGGAAGTGGGCGCCCATAGTGGCACGCCGCAGAAACCGCGGATGGTGGCGGTTAACATGCGCTTACGGCGGATACCGCCAATGCGCTGAGCTTCCGGGTCGGAAGAAGGTCGAATCGCACCGCGTATCATCGTGCCCAACACATTGAGTGCGCCAATATTCAGCATGACGCTGAACAGGTGAGAGCCGAAAGACAGCAACAGATAGCGACGCCCGGGAGGCTGGTTTACCAGTACCGTACCGCATCGGCGTACCAGTTGAGATGTTTTGGCGGATTCCCGCAACACTGCTAGAGATGTCAGAAAAAAGGTGAAAAAAGCTGCCCGATCCGCGCCATCAGCCAGGACTTCTGCAGTCACGGCATCGCTGATCCACAGTGCAAGCCCGAGGGCGGGGGCCAGAATAGCAAAAATTCGATAAGTCAGACTGATGCCTGACCACTGCAGAAAAGCAAAAAGTATGAGGGCTGCCCCTGAGATGGGGCTGAACACAAACCAGTCACTGAATTCCCGTGCAATGGCACAGAAGCAGGCCGTCAGCAAGCACAGTGTCGACAGGGAGCGAGTCACTAAAATAGCCCTATTGGCTCTTGAAAATCACCGTGTCAGACAACGGTTCCCGCGAGGTGCGGGTGCGGTTGGCTTGCACATCGGGATCTTCATAGCCAAAGCTGATGCCAAGCAGTATCCCTGTATCTTCGTCAAGCCGGAAGGCCTCTCTCACTAGGTCCGGGTATGCGCGCATGCTGCCCATGGCGCATGAACCCACGCCGTACGCAGTCATCGCGAGCATCAGAGTCTGGGCATAGATGCCGACATCCAGAGCGATGGTAGAGCCGAACTTGCGGTCCATGCCGAGGAACAGGATATGAGGTGCGTCGAAGAACTCGAAATTGCGTCGTACAGCCCGGAGGCGTCCAGGTTTGTCATCCCGGGCAATGCCCATTTCGTTATACAGAGCAACGGCGCACTCAACCTGACGTTTACGGTATTCACCTTCAAACTTGGACACGTAGTTGAAATCCGGATTGCCGGGAATGCCATCTTCCTGTCGTTCCAGAAATTGCTGTCGCAACCGGTTCTTCAGGTCACCGGAGGCAACATAGCAAGTCCACGGCTGCGTATTGCAGTTGGACGGCGCTGTTCTGGCCAGCTCAAAAATCGCTTTCAGAACATCATCACTTACCGGGTCGGGAAGAAAACCCCTTACTGAGCGGCGTGTCGTAATGGCGTCGACCAGTGTCAATGTTGGCGTAGTCATGAATTTCTCGAGCTTGGCAGATGTATGGTTAACACTTACATGATAGCAAGATTAAGGTCTGCGGAGAAAATCATATTTTGTATAAAAGCTATGCCTTTAATGAATGGCTTAGTGGGCCCTGGATGCCGAGGTTCGGGCAAATCAGCTCTTGTTCCGGAGCTCTTTGGTCTTTAATTCGGCGTTGATCTGATCGGCAGCCTGCTGCAACTCCTTCAGCAGGTAGTCAAGCACGCCGGGTTCCGCAGCTTTGCTTGGGGGCATGGTCAAGTTGATCGCCGCAATGGTCTTGTCATGGTGATTCCGAATGGGCACTGAAATGCCGCACATTCCTTCTTCAAGTTCACGATCGACGATGGACCAGCCTTTGACGCCGTCTTCCAGTATCACCCGTTTCAGTTCTTCCTTGTCGGTAATAGTAAACCGTGTGTAGCGGATGACTTCAAGAGTGTTCAGGTAATGGTCAAGATCTTTTGTTGGCAGATCAGCAAGTTGAATTCGCCCGAGGGATACGACGGACGCAGGTAGAGTGCTGCCAACGTTTAACGTGCTGTTGAGCAATCGCCGGGTCGGAACCCTTATAACGTAGTAGATATCATAACCCTGCAGTACCGCAATCGAGCAAGACTCCTGAACCTTCTGTACCAGTTCTTCCATATGCCCCTGAGCGAAAGACCAGATTTCCATGGATGACAGGTAAGAAAAACCCAGGCCCAAAATTTTTGGGGTGAGCCAGAAAAGCTTGCCATCGGTATTGGCATATCCCAGTGCTGTTAGCGTGTGAAGCAGTCTGCGGGCGCTGGCACGGGAAATCTCCGAGCGTCTTGCCACATCCGAAAGAGTCAGTCGTGAGGCCCCTTCACCAAAGGCCCGAATCACATTCAGCCCTCGGGCGAAGGACGTTACCACGATGCTTTCTTCGTTCTGAAGGTTGGTAGTCATTTTTGCTTTACCTGAAAAGATTCTTTGACAATGGTAAAAAATTATTCTTATCTTAATTGCGTTCCCAGGAGGAACGTAGCGTGCGCAGATCGAACAATAAGACATCTTGGTCCTGCGTGCAACCCAGCTATTCGGAGATACATTTATGCCTAACAACAAAAGATCCCGGTTGATTCCTGCAGTTTTTGGCTGTGCTTTACTCGCTGGTCTGACCACCTCATCCGGTGCTGCTGCCCGTGACCTTACCTTTGCGAGCTATCTGCCGCCTCAGCATCCAACCAGTGAGGGCATCACTACGTTTATCGATGAGGCGCGTGAGCGTTCTGATGGCAGTCTCGATTTCAAATTTTTCCCATCCGGCGCGGCTGCTTCTGGCAAGGGGATGCTATCCGCAGTCACTGACGGAATGATCGACGGTGGTTTTCTGGTCACGGTCTATTTTCCGACTTCGGTGCCTGCAAATACCACCATCAGTGATCTTTCGTTCTGGAATCAGGATTCCCTGGTGGCCACGGCCGCGTCGGTGGACACCATTCTGAATGATTGCCCGCAGTGTCTGGAAGAGTACGAGAGCAATAATGTGAGATTTCTCGCCAGCTACGCAACTCCACCCTATCAGGCCATGTGTAAAGATGAGTTTGTCTCCGGGTTTGAACCTGAAGGCAAAAGAATGCGGGTGGCCGGTGAGGAAATCGGCAAATGGGTAGCTGGTATCGGTGGCGTGCCGGTGAACATTCCCAACAGTGAATCCTATGAAGCCATGGAGCGCAGCCAGCTTGACTGTGTGATAGGCGCTACCAGCTGGCTTAAATCCTTATCCCTGATCGAAGTGGCTAACAGTGTTGTCGAATTGCCCATGGGCGCTTTCCTTGGTGGCTCCTTACTGAACATTCGTGAGTCTGTTTGGCAGGAGCTGAATGATAAGGAGAAAAAAGCTCTGATTGATGCTGCGGCAATTGGCCTGGCCCGCACTATTTACGCTTACCAAGATGAGGAAGTCGCCGTCAGGAAAATGGCTCTTGAGCAGGGCGTTAACTTCGTTGAAGTCTCCGATGCCATGAAACAGCAGCGTGAAGAATTCATGCAGTCGCAGCTTGACCGGGCGGCTAAAACCGCGACGGGACGCGGGGTAGAGAACTCGGAGAAGATTGTGGAGAATTTCATCAAGAACCTAAAGAAGTGGGAAAAGCTACTCGCCGGAAAATCATTGTCTGAGGCACAGTACGCAGAGCTTCTGAAGACGGAAATTTACGACAAGGCATTTTAATGCCGAAAGGGTGCCGGCCCCTATGGTCGGCATTTTTACTTTTTCAGGGTGGTTGTACCGATGAGCGAGAGTTTAACGCAATTCAAGCCCTTTAATGGGGTTCGTGTGCTGGATCTGAGCCAGGGTCTGGCGGGGCCTTACGCTGCGCAAATGTTGGTGATGATGGGGGCCACGGTACTGAAAGTCGAACCACCCCAGGGCGATTGGGGCAGGGTAATGGGTGTTGCTCACGAGGGCCACAGTTCCCTCAGCGTGGCTGCAAACTGGGGCAAACGAGCCATCTGTGTGGATGCCCGAAAAGAAGCAGGAAAAGACATACTCAAACAGCTAGTGCGTGATTCCGACATTGTACTTGAGAGCTTTCGCCCCGGAGTGTTAGACAAGATTGGTTTGGGCTATTCCATTCTGGAGCAGCTACGTCCGGGCATTATTCTGGGATCCATTTCAGGTTTTGGGAGCACGGGCCCTCACGCCAAGCGACCTGGATCAGACAGCATTTTGCAGGGTGTCACCGGCATGGCGGTGATGAATGAGACCGAGGACGGCATTCCGAAAAGGGTGGGTATGTTGGCGGTGGACATGATCGCCGGGCTCTACGCCGGTTTTGCTCTATCTGCTGCCATCCATGAACAGAGAGCAACCGGGCAGGGGCGTCACCTGAACCTGTCCCTTCTGGGCGCGGCTTCCGCGTTTCAGGCCATGCCATTGATCGAGTCCCATTTGCAGGGTGGGGTCAGAAACAAGCACGTCACAGTGCCTTCGGGAAATTTTGCAACCAGCGATGGAATGATCTCGGTGGTTTGCCTGCGCAATGAAATGTTCGCTGCGCTAGCCCGGGCCGTGGATCACCCCGAGTGGGCTTTAGACCCTCGCTTTGCAAATAACGAATCGCGCCAGACCAATGCCGAGGAGGTTCACCGTTTGCTTGCAGGCGTGTTCGTCCGTCGAAGCCGGGCGGAGTGGATAGAGCGACTGAACGACGCCGGTGTACTCTGTGGTCCTTTAAACAGTTACCAGGAACTACAACAAGACCCGCAAGTCCGTTTTCTCGACCTGATGCCGATGGTGGCACACGGAGCATTTGGTGATCTTCCCATGCCCCGATTCCCCGGAGCGGACCTTCAGTCGGGGGAGCTAAGCGCGGCGCCCGACCTTGGGCAACACACCTGTGAATTACTGCGAGAGTCGGGCTACAGCCAGGGCGAAATCGATTCCTTTCTGGCGGCGGAAGTCTGTATCCAGGCCCGAAAGCCCGGCTAGGCAAACAGAAGGCTATCTAATATGCGTGCGGTTATTTGTGAACAGTTTTCGTCCTACAAGGATCTCAGGGTTGCGGAGATTGCCGTCCCTGGAATGAAACCGGGATGCGTGCGGATTGGCGTTCATTTCGCCAGTGTCAGTTATGCCATCTCCTTAATGGTTGCCGGCAAGTATCAGCGCAAGATGGCGCTACCCTTTATCCCTGGCACCGAGGTGTCCGGCTACGTGCTGGAATGTGGTGAGGGGGTTTCGGAGTTCCAGCCTGGTGACGCGGTAGCCGCGATTGTCGATTCGGGCGCTTTTGGTGAGGAAGTGGTAGTCGACACAGCGACGGTTTATCCGGTTCCCGCCGACTTTCCTTTAGTGAAAGCCGTATCGGTGCCGCTATCTTTTGGTACCGCCCTGACAGCCCTCGAGCGTGGCGGAGTGGGGCCGGGCAAGACAGTGCTGGTCACCGGGGCCGGAGGCGCGCTCGGTCTGGCCGCAGTGCAGATAGCCAGGCTGAAAGGAGCGACGGTTATTGCAGTCGCGAGCTCAAACTTAAAACAGGAGGCTGCCCTGGCCGCAGGTGCTTCCCAGGTTATCGGATACTCGGATGGCGATTTAATCAACAGTGTTAAGTCGCTTACCGATGGCCGCGGAGCGAATCTGGTTTTTGACCCGGTTGGGGGTGAGCTGTTCGAACGCCTAATCCGTTGCACGGCTATCGAGGGAAGCATGCTCTCCCTCGGGTTCGCCAGCGGTGATATCCCCTTTGTTCCGGTCAACCTGCTGCTGGTAAAAAACATCAGCCTGTTCGGGGTGAATTTCTCGGAATATGTGGGCTGGGGCAAGCTGGATCGCCGCCATGAGTTTGCGGCTCGCACCAAAGCTATGATGGGTTGGCTGTTCAGTGAAGCGGATAGCAATAATCTAGCTATTAAACAGCCGGAAGTATTTGCCCTGGCCGATTTCGAAGCGGCCCTGGACTGCGTTATTGAGCGTCGCTCAATCGGAAAAATCGTTATAACAACAAGATAAGGGGTGTCTCGTGGGCGGTTATATTAAGAAATTCAGCGATTGGACGGCATTGGTGGTCGGTGGCATTGTCGTACTTATGATGTTGCACGTAACCGCAGAGGTATTGGTGCGGGTCGGGTTTGATATGCACATTCCCGGCACCATGGAGGTGGTGACCTATTACTACATGGTAGCTGCAGTGTTCATGGGTATCTTCGCCTGTACCACGGAAGACGGTCATATCCGGGTAGACGTCGTGGCCCAGTTTCTCAAAGGCAGGGTGCGGCAATTGGTCGAGGTAATCGGCCTGGTGGTGATGGCAGTGTATTTTGCCATTTTCTCCTACGGTCTCTATCTCCAGGCGGTGAAGAGCTGGGCGCGCAGTGAAACCGTTGATGCAATTTTTCTGGAGCTGCCAGTGTGGCCCTCCCGGTGGATTGCCGTTGCGGGTATGGTCCTTTCCGTGCTGTCGGTGCTCTATCTGTTCCGCTTTGTTTGTGACAGCCGTCTTGACGAGTCCCGGGAGGCGGCACAATGAGTAATATCCAGATTGGTCTGACGTGTATTGTCCTGCTGCTGATATTGCTTTCCCTGCGAATTCCGATTGGCGTTTCCCTGGGCATGACGGCCTTTACCGGCATTTTCGCGCTGCGTGGAATGGATGCAGCGTTTTCCCTGATGGGCTCTACGACCTTCCAGTTCATCGCCCACTGGTCTCTGACCGCTATCCCCATGTTTATCCTGATGGGCGCTATTGCTTTTCACACAGGGCTTACCCGAACGCTGTTCGATGCTGGCAAGGCCTGGTTAAGCTTTTTGCCGGGTGGATTAGCTATTGCCACCAATGTTTCGAGTGCGGGTTTTGCCGCGGCCAGTGGTTCCAGCGTGGCGATGGCTGGGGCCATGTCGCGGCTGGCGGTGCCAGAAATGCTCAGGGCAAAGTATGACCCGGGGCTTGCCACCGGTGTTGTAGCGGCTTCGGGAACGCTCGGAGCGTTTATTCCCCCTAGCATCCCTTTTGTGTTGTATGCGGTTTTCATGGAAGCGTCGGTCGGCCAGCTGTTGATGGCCGGTATTCTTCCGGGGCTGTTAACCATGGTGGCCTATTCAGTACTGATCATTGTGCGGGTAAAGATGAATCCGGCTTTGGCTCCGGTTACCAGTGACACGTTTACCCGTTCCGAGAAATGGATGTTGCTGCTGAAATCCTGGCCACTGCCAGTCATCGTCGCGGGGGTGGTTGGTGGGCTATACACCGGAACCGTGACTGCGACCGAAGCGGGTGCATTCGGTGCTTTTATCGCCATTATTGCTGCGGTTGTTCAGAATACCTTCAGTTGGGGAGGGTTCAGACTGGCGGTATCAGAAACCGTAAAGAGCACAGCGTCGATCTTCCTGATTGCTATCGGCGCTGTGCTTTTCAGCCGCATGCTTACACTGAGCCAGATCCCCATGAACATCGGGATCTGGGTGGAGGACTATGCTGTAGCGCTATGGATGTTTCTTATTATTGTTACAGTTTTTTATATTATCCTCGGGATGTTCCTGGATCCTATCGGCCTGATGCTGGTGACACTACCGGTATTGGCACCTTTTGTAATCGCGTTTGATATTAATGTGATCTGGTTCGGGGTGTTGGTGGTCAAGTTTATTGAAATAGGTCTGCTGACGCCTCCGATAGGACTCAACCTGTTTGTGGTGAGTGCCGGCGTGGGCGATGCGGTGCCGTTCAGTACGATTGTCCGGGGAACCCTGTGGTTTCTGGCGGCCGAGGCTGTAGTTCTTGCGTTGTTGATGTTCTTTCCCCAGATATCCCTGTTTCTGCCTTCGCTGATGTACTAGTGTCACGTCAGGCTAAAGTCTTACATTCCTTCAGTTGAATAGAGGGTATTCATAGACAGCTCGCCCACTCATCAAAGTCTGCAGTCGGCCAATAGCCGAACCTGCGGGCTGGATGTGGATATGAGTGCTGCAGGCTCTGTCAGCAGTTAAATAATTCTGACACCCCTCAATGCTACATTGTGCTTATTCATGGCTACCCGCCAGTCCCTGACAACGAGCCAGTTCTTCTGTATTCACCAGCGCCATTACCTGTTCGTCGCTCATCGGGGTTTCGTCGAGCAGCTTCGCAAGCGCTTCCGTTGACTCTCTGCTGACCGATAAAGGATCGGGAGGCAACAGCTTATGGCGTACAACCAGCCACGCTAGTGCCTGTCGCCGCTTATCTTCAGGTAATCGAGCAGCTTCCCATGCCATCAGAATTGCCGAGGTAATGTGATACAGGCCGCTGGCGATCCGCCTGGCGTCATGTTCACAGGCAGAGTCCTGAGCCAGCGCTTCCGAACTTTCCACAGCCTTGTTAAGCAATACCTGCAGCAGTCTGGATTCATGATTCTCAAGTGCTGACTCCTGCAGTCGCTGATGCAAATAGTCAGCAAGCACGGGTAACGTCTTTTCACGCCGGATCGATCGAAACACATCCAGAGCAACAATGTTGCTGGTGCCTTCCCATATTGAGCCAAGATGCGCATCGCGAAGTATCCGGGCGTCCGACCACTCTTCGATGTAGCCGCATCCACCGCGGACTTCCATCCCATCGCCCGCTACCTTGCGTGCATCCCGTGTGGTGCGGAACTTGATCATGGGTGTCAGGATACGTAATAACTTGGCGGCCTTGTCATCACCAGCATCGGCACGCCGTAGGCAATCGGCCGTATGGAGGACCATCGTGCGCCCCTGCTCGGCGGTGACCATCATTTTGCAGAGCTGACGCTGCATAAGTGGCAGTTGGATGAGTTGGCTACTGAAAGCATGACGATGGCGAGCAATAAAGAGCGCTTCGTTGACAGTCCGCCGCATTAACCCCGCCGAACGAACTCCGTTCGAGAGTCGAGACATGTTGATCATGTCGGTCATCTGTTTGAATCCCTGCCCGGGCTCTCCTACTACATAGGCTTCGGCACCTTCGAGAAGAATCTCACCACTGGCCATCGAGCGCGTACCTAGCTTGTCCTTCAAGCGCACTATGCGATAGTGGTTGAGTTCACCGCTCTCTAAATACCGTGGCAGAAGAAACAGCGTAAGGCCACGTGTACCGCACTCGCCTTGTTCGGGGCGCGCCAGCACCATTGCCAGAGAAGCATCAGGGTTGGAGCAGAACCACTTGTCTCCGTAGAGGCGCCACGTGCCGTCCACTAATTTGGCTTCAGTAGTAATCGCGCCAACATCAGAGCCGGCATCCTGCTCGGTCATGAACATGGCACCCTGATAAGCTTGGTCCATATTCTGAGAGGTCAGAGTCTCAAGATAGCGACTAACCAGAGCCTCGTCACCGAACTTGCGAAGCGTGCGGGTAAGTGCGTCCGTCATACTAAGTGGGCAGCAGAGACCAAATTCCGCCTGAACGAACAGGTAAGTTAATGCGTACTTAACCACCGGGGGCATGGGCTCCGACCAGTCGAGCACCCCGCCACGATGCGACATGGCCGCTAGACCAAATTGACCATAAGCATAAGCTTCCAGGCGTAGATAGGCGGGATGCTTGTGAACCTCCTGAATCTCGGCACCATTTCTGCTTCGCAAGACAAGTTCAGGTGGGTTCTTGTCAGCAGCAAGGGCCAGCGTTTCGAGCTCACCACCAGCTAGAGCCCCCATCTCGGTAAAGTGAGTTTCCAGGTGGCGGCGTAACGTCGCTGGCAAGTAAATGTCCAGGAGTTGGGATAGAGTCGGGTCGTTGTGGTAGCTGTTCTGCCCCCAGGCATCAGGGATATTGCGGTATATAATTTCTTCACTCATTGCGGTGTACCTCTGGACTTATTATATGTTTCATCGTCACTTTAGGCGGGTATAGGGACAGCCTCCAATACTGTTTTAGGATTCATTGATACAGTTTTCTGTATGATTGAAGATAGATAGGCAATAATGAGGTAAAGTTTATGGCGCTGACATTTCGGCAGTTGCGATACTTTTTGGTCCTCTCGGAGGAGTTGCATTTTGGTCGAGCAGCACAACGTCTACATATTTCCCAGCCACCCCTAAGCGCTAGCCTTCGCCAGCTGGAAGAGGAATTGAGTGTCAGGTTACTGTTGCGCAACAGCAAGCGCGTCATACTCACGCCTGCAGGAGAAGCGTTTCAGCGCCAGGCACGCCGGATACTTGAACAGTTAGAAGAGTCGCAAACCCTGGTGCAGCGAATTGCCTCGAGTGCAACAGGCTTGGTGCGCGTCGGGTTTACTCCGGCAATGCTTTTTCGCGGCCTGCCAGAACTGCTCAAACTTCTGCAATCCCGCTACCCGGGTATTGAAATACAACTGATAGAACGCAACTCGGCAGACCAGATTGAGGCTGTGATGCAAGAGCAGCTCGACATAGGTTTTATCCACTCGATGCCATTACCCGAAGGTATCGACTCGATGACTTTGACGGATGAGCCCTTTTTATGTTGCTTACCTGCTCAACACCACTTGGCAGCCCGGCGCAGTCTGGCAGTGACGGAGCTTGTCAATGAGCCAGTTATCCTGTTTGGTCGCGATCTTGCTCCTCACTACTACGATAGGATTATCAGCCTTTTTCATCATGCAGATGTCGAACCAAAGATTTGTCATGAAGTATCCCATTGGCTGACCATTCTTGCCTTGGTAGCGAATGCGATGGGCGTTGCCCTGGTGCCCCAATCGCTCGCCAAATCCGGGTTTTCCAATGTCAGCTTTCTCCCGCTTACCGACTCAGCCCTTCGACATCAGTCGCACTGCATCTGGCGCCGCGATACCGAGTCCCACAAGGAAATTCGGGACGTTCTACTGAACTTCCTGAAAGAACAACATCATGAGCGAAATTGGGCTTTGGACACCAGCACTTTTTAACCTGACAGTGAACAATCAACTTGAACTGAACAACAGCTCAACGCATAAAACACCCGTCGCCAACTGTACTGCGCCCAGGCCCCATTTTTTGACAACCAGGTTTTCAGAGGTGTATGTGCAAGCTATATAAAAATAGTATTACTTATATAAAATAGTTGTTTGTTCGATTATAGAAAATACATTGACTGGCTGGGATGGCAGGTTTAGTTTGAAAAAGCTAACGGTCCAGCCGGTGGCAGTTTGCTCGTCATGACAGGCTAAAATTCTGTCGTGCGCCAGGCTTAAGTAGCTACTTACAACAACAATTATCCGGAGAGTCACTATGAGATCCCGAACAGCAAAATTATTCCGCCCTTTAGCCAGCTCCGTATGCGCCGCCGCAATGATCCTGGGCGTCAGTGCGACAGCCACTGCCGAAACTGAGCTGCCAGATACGATGACATGGTCTGCCTACGATGTCGGGTCCGCAGGCTACGCTGAAGCCTCCGCCATTGCCGATGCCTTCGGCAAGAAGTATGGCACCCGGATTCGTATCCAGCCCTCCGGTTCCGCCATCGGGCGGCTGCAGCCTTTGCTGAGTGGTCGCGCGGACTACGCATTTCTTGCCACTGAAACCTTCTTTGCTGCGGAAGGTATTCATGACTTTTCCACCCGTCGCTGGGGCCCCCAGGATCTCCGGGCCGTCGCTGGTCGTCCGTCCTCATTTGGTATTTTTACCGCAGAAGACGCGAATATTGAATCCCTCGAAGATCTGAAAGGTGTCCGCTTTGCCTACGTTGCCGGTAATCCCTCCGTCAACGTGAAATGCGATGCATTTCTGGCGTTTGCCGGCATGACCAGGGAGGACGTAGACGCCATTATGTTCCCAACCTATGCGAACGCGATGAGCTCACTGGCCCGTGGCGAGGCAGACGCCTCCTGCACCACTTCAACTCCGAGTCACGTCTATGAACTGGCCGAATCGCCCCGTGGCATTCGCTGGCTGGAAGTGCCGCAGGAAAACGAGGAAGGCTGGGAACGGATCCGCAAAGTGGCGCCTTTCTTCCAGCCCTACACGGAAACCGTGGGTGCCGGTATCAGTGAAGATAATCCGGTTGACATTCTCGCCTATCGCTACCCGGTTCTGACTGTTCGTGCCGACATGGACGAGGAAGCGGTCTATAACTACATCAAGGTTCTGGATGAGACCTTCGACATGTACAAGGACGCCACGGCGGTTATGGATCGCTGGGACCTGAAGGTAGCTGGCACTCCGGCCATTGATGTGCCCTTCCACGCAGGAGCCATCCGCTACCTGAAAGAGAAGGGTATCTGGACCGAGGAGTATCAGGCCTGGAACGATGCGCGTACCGAGCGTCTCAACGCGTTGCTGGCGGCATGGCCGAAAGCAGTCGAAGAGGGTGAAGGCAAAAGCGATGACGAGTTTGCCGAGATTTGGGAAAAGCATCGGACCGAGACCCTTAGCTCGCTATAACCGTTTCTCAATAGTTTGAAGAAAGTGGTGCAAGTTGATGCACCACTTTACTTCGTGTTTCTTCGGAGCATGGCATGACTTCTTCTCCGGGCACTTCTGCCCAGTCTTCTCAACCAGTTCCGGGCGAAGCCAGCGGCGGTCGTCTGCACGGTGCCGGTTATTGGGGTGTTCTTATATTAGGCACTCTGGGTTTGTTGATGGCGATCAACCAGACCTTCAATCTGGAGATTCTCGGGTTCAAGCCGTTGGGAAACTCTTACCTGTACTATCTCATCGGTATATTTCTCGCTGCGGCATTCCTGTGTTTTCCCGCCTGGTCCGGCGCCCGTCACAAAGTACCCTGGTATGACTGGGTTCTGGGGGTGTTGGCGCTGGTGCCCTGCGGGTATCTGGGGTTTTATGGATTGATCATGATTCAGCAGGGCTGGGAGTTTGAGGCCCCGTTGGCAGCAACCGTATCGTCAGCGGTTCTGTTGGTGGTGATCCTTGAGGGTGTCCGCCGGTGCGGCGGCTGGCCGTTGCTGTTCGTTTCACTGTTCTTTGGCACCTACCCGCTGTATGCCGGGAGTATGCCGGGGTTCTTGTGGGGCAATGAATACACCTTGACGGAGATTATTCGCGCCCACGTTATTGGCGTAGAAAGTGTTATCGGGATACCGATGCAGGTGGTGGCGCGGCTGGTGATCGGTTTCGTGGTCTTTGGCGCTGCGCTGACCATCACCGGTGGTGGTGAGTTCTTTATGAAATTCGCCACCGCCCTGATGGGCCGGAGTCGCGGTGGCCCGGCCAAGGTCTCGGTATTGTCCAGCGGCATCCTGGGCAGCCTCTCGGGTAGTGTCATTTCAAACATTCTTACTACTGGCCCTATTACCATACCCACCATGAAGAAGACGGGTTACCCGGCCCATTACGCTGCTGCGATTGAGGCTTGCGCCTCCACCGGTGGTACCTTGATGCCCCCGGTTATGGGTGCGGTGGCGTTTATCATGGCATCCTTCCTGGGGGTGGCTTACGCAGAAATCATGATTGCAGCCTTCCTTCCAGCGCTGCTGTTTTACCTGGCGTTGCTTTTCCAGGTCGATAACTACGCCGCAAAACGAGGCCTGAAGGGGTTGCCGGAAGACGAGATTCCGAGCCTGAAGGAAACCCTGAAAGAGGGTTGGCCCTACCTGTTTGCCCTTGCCATGTTGATCTACATGCTGTTGGTGATGCGGCTTGAGGCCTACGCGCCTTATTATGCCTCTCTGGTGCTGCTGGGTGTTTCGTTGTTCAAGCGAAAGTACCGCATGAATTTTACCCGCGCGAAGCTGTTCATCCGGGACCTGACCACTAACGTGGCCAACCTTGTCGCGATTCTGGCGGGTATCGGATTAGTGGTCGGTGGTCTTTCCTATACCGGTGTTGCCGGGGCGTTTTCTCGTGAACTTCTGCTCTATGCCGATGGCAGCATCCCGCTGATGCTGGCGGCCGGTGCAGTAACCAGCTTTATCCTAGGAATGGGGATGACGGTCAGTGCCTGCTATATCTTCCTGTCGATCCTGCTGGCTCCGGCGCTGGTTAATGCCGGGCTGAATCCGCTGGCGAGTCATCTGTTTATTCTGTACTGGGGCATGTTGTCCTACATCACACCACCTGTTTCTCTGGCCGCAATAACGGCCGCCGGTGTCGCTGGCGCGAACGCGACAAAGACCGGCCTGTATTCCATGCGCCTGGGCGGCATTCTCTTCGTTCTGCCGTTCTTGTTCGTAGTGAATCCATCCCTGATCATGCAGGGGGAGCTCTCGCGCATCCTGATGTCGACAGTGACTGCAATCACCGCGATCTGGCTGATTGCCTCTTCGATGGAAGGTTATCTTTACCGGGTGGGGATTATTGCCTGGCCCTTGAGGGTGATGGCATTGATCGCCGGTGGTCTGATGATCTATCCGGATCTGGTCACTGAACTCGCGGGGTTGGGGGTCATAGCGGTGATGTATGCCGCGAAGGGGCTCCTGAACCGTAGTGCCACGCCGATACTTCATCGCTAAACCCGGTTTCTGACAAGAGGGGATTTGTTGTGATTGATAAACGGGTTAGCTCGTTCGAAGATGCCGTGGCTGATATTCCGGACGGCGCGGTTGTCATGATTGGTGGCTTCGGCAGTTCGGGGATACCATTTAAACTGATCGAAGCGCTGCGCCAGCATGGAGCAAAGGGGCTCACTATCATCTCGAACAATGCCGGTGTGGCAGAGGAGGGTATCGCCTCCCTGTTAAAAGACGGACTGGTGAGCAAGATTGTTTGCTCTTTCCCCCGCTCGGCCGGTTCCATATGGTTCGAGAAACGCTACGAAGAGGGTTCCGTAGAGCTGGAACTGGTACCTCAGGGTACTCTGAGTGAGCGTATCCGGATTGCCGGTGCCGGTATTGGAGGCTTCTACACCCCCACCGGTTATGGCACCCGACTGGCGGAAGGAAAGGAAACCAAGATTATTGATGGCAAGGGCTATGTTCTGGAGTTGCCTCTGCCTGCGGATTTCGCTCTGGTACGGGCAGAATGTGGCGACCCCTGGGGTAACCTGATTTATAACACTGCAGGTCGGAATTTTAACCCGATGATGGCGGGTGCGGCTCGTGTAACCATTGTTGAGGTGAATTCCATTGTGGAAGTCGGTGGTCTGAACCCGGAGCATGTGGTGACCCCGGGTATTTTCGTTGATCGGTTAGTAACAGAGGGGGTGCACCATGCTCAGGCTTAATCCCGAACAAATGGCCGAGCGTGTGGCCCGAGATATTCCCGACGGTTCCTACGTAAATCTTGGCATAGGCATGCCCACCAAGGTTTCAAACTACGTGACTGGCGATAAACAGGTTATTTATCACAGCGAGAACGGCATTCTTGCTGTCGGACCTGCCCCTGCACCAGGTGAAGAAAACCCCAATCTGATTAATGCGAGCAAGCAGTATGTAACCCTGCTTCCGGGCGGTTGCTATTTTGATAACGCAGACTCGTTCGCGATCATGCGAGGTGGGCACCTGGACATTGCTGTACTCGGGGCTTTTCAGGTGTCTACCAGCGGTGACCTGGCAAATTGGGCGACTAATAGCGACACATTCCCCCCGGCTGTTGGTGGTGCCATGGATCTTGCTGTTGGTGCCCGAAAGCTGTTCGTGCTGATGCGACACACTACTCGGGATGGTGAGCCGAAAATCCTCGAAGAATGCACCTACCCTTTGACCGGAGCCGGAGTAGTGCAACGGATTTACACCGACCTTGCGGTGATTGATGTTACGCCCGACGGGCTCCAGGTAATGGAGTTGTTTGGCGATAACTCGTTCGAGGATGTACAGGCCTTGACCGGCGCCCGCTTGTTGCCGCCGGCCTGAGGACTTGGTTGGTAAGACGATAATGCAGAGGGCGTGGAGCGATACGGAATGGCGTTAGTATGAAGGCGTTGTTGCACCCGGATAGCCTGACCCGGCCCCGTTCCATTCTGGTCTATCTGGCTCTGGTTGCCGGTATTGCAACGTTTGTGCCTGGTAATGCTGTGGCCGCCACGGTGTTGGCCTGTCTCGCTATTGTGTTGGGCTGGGGCAATCTGCGCCTGGTGGGCAAGGTGATATTCTCATTGATCATCCTGCTGACCTTCGCAGCACTTGCGTTTGAGCCGTCATCTTTGCCCAAGGCAGCCGGCAACATGGCGCGAATTGGCGCTCTGATCATCACCGTCATGCTGTTATCCGCTGTGATGGGTCAATCCAATGATCTGAAGATCATTGCCCGCAGCCTGTTTGCAGGCAAATCCCTCGTGCGTTATCTGGGAATGTCTGTTGGTACCGCCTTACTTGCGATACCCCTGAACTTCGGCGCGGTAGGCGTGGTCGCCACCATGATCGGTGTACAGGTCAGGGAACAGGGCGACAGCGCGTTGGGACGCAATGCCGCAAGGGCAGTGGTGAGGGGTTTCGGCGCGTCTCCGATGGCTTCACCGTTGTCGATCGCAATCGTGATGACCGTAACGTTCCTGCCGGGCCTATCTAGCTGGAAACTGATTGCCGTGGGTTTGCCAGTGGCCATTCTCTTTCTGCTGACGGGGGCTCTTGCGAGAGAGCAGGAGCCTGCACGAGCCGAAGTGGCAGGGCTGCCGGATGATCATGAATCCGCGCTTTTACCCTGGCTTCGGTTTATTGCCATTATCGCCCTGATTTGCCTTGGCGCCTTTACTCTGAGCGCTCGAGGCGGGCTGGTTTACTCGCAGGCAGTCACCCTCAGTTGTCTGTCGGCCGTGATTATTGGTCTGGCTTATCGCCGGCTTGTGGATGGTGTTGTGACTATGCCGTCGCTGGCACCGATGAACAACGAGCTGGTCATTATGGGAGGGTCTTCTTACCTGGGTGGCATCATCGGAGTCTTTGCACTGACCTGGCTGGGGATGGATTTCAGCTTGCCGCCATGGGCTTATCCGCTGGTGGCGATCGCGGTGCCCTGGCTATTTTTCGCCGGTGGGGCGGTGGGCGTGAACCCGATTATTTCCGGGACGCTTGCTGGCAGTATTCTTGGGCCGATCTGGCCGGATTACGGATTGTTGGGGTTGGGCCTCGGAATTATTACCGGTTGGGGTATTACCATTGCGGGCACACCCTATTCCGCCAACTCGCTGTTGCTGGAACGTTGCACAGGCTACGACGCCCACCGGGCTGCCTGGGAATGGAGCCTGAAGTACTCGTTGACCGCTCTGACCTTTTGCAGCCTGCTCTGTGCGGTGCTGACCCTGCCGTTCTGATTCAGGCGGGCAGGGTTTTACAGCTTGTGTTAACTGTGGCCGGCGATCCGGTGGGGTACATAAGCGCCTTCCAGAGAAGCCTTTTCTTCCTCTGAAAGCGTCAGTTCCAGTGCCGCAACAGCTTCTTCTATGTGTCCGGGTTTACTCGCGCCAATAATAGGTGCGGTGACCGCTGGATTGGACATCACCCAGGCCAGGGCCACCTGGGCCATACTCGTGCCTCGATCCTTGGCGACCTTGCGAAGGGCATCAATAACAGGTTGGTCAATGTCACTGCCGAGGCGCCATTTGCGAGTGTTCTCATCGGTTTTCGCCCGGGTACTCTCTCCGCCTTCTCCCTGCACCGTCTTGCCAGCGAGGATGCCCCTGGCCAGCGGGCTCCAGGGGATAACCCCCACGCCCTGATCCATGCACAGGGGGAGCATTTCACGCTCCTCTTCCCGGTAAACAAGGTTGTACATTGGCTGCATGGTGGCGAAGCGTGTCCAGCCATGCATTTGCGCCGTATGCTGGGCCTTGGAAAACTGCCAGGCATACATGGACGAGGCGCCGATATAACGGGCTTTCCCGGCTTTCACCACATCATGCAGGGCTTCCATGGTTTCCTCGATGGACGTGTGATAGTCCCAGCGATGAATCTGATAAAGGTCAACATGATCGGTGCGGAGACGCTGTAATGAGCTGTCGATGGCAGCCATAATGTGCTTTCTCGACAGCCCCCGGTTGTTGGGGCCATCCCCCATGGGATTGAACACTTTGGTGGCAATGACCACGTCCTCCCGGGGCGCGTAATCCAGCAACGCCTTGCCCACAACACGTTCCGATTCCCCCAGCGAGTACATGTCCGCGGTATCGAAAAAATTGATGCCGGCATCCAGTGCCTGCTTTATGAACGGCCTGCTGGCCTGTTCATCGAGTACCCACTCCCGCCATTTTGGCGAGCCGTAAGTCATGGTGCCGAGACACAGGGCGGAGACGTTCATGCCGGTAGTTCCAAGGCGTCGGTAGTTCATGGTTCTGCTCCTTTATAACGGGTTCGAACAAGAGTAACTGAAAGCCCGTTTGCCATGCGCTGATCCATATTCACATTGCCTTAACGGGGTCTTAATAAATGGCGAATTGTGCGTTTCTGAATCGGTGCTAGGTTTGAATGAGACAATAACAATATTTAGGAAAGATTATGTTGCGTAAGACTCTCTCGTCCATCGCTTTCGCCGTGGGGCTTGCTTCTGCAGCTTCAGTACAAGCGGAAGACATCGAAATTGGTGCAGTATTTCCGCTGAGTGGCCCTAACGCTACCTATGGCGACATATTCATGTCAGGCGCAGAGCTGGCGGCGAAGCATGTCAATGAAGATGGAATGTTATCAGGGGATCTGAAAATTCTGTACGAAGACAGCCAGGCCTTGCCACAGCAAGGGGTTGTCGCGATGAATAAGCTGGTCAACGTGGAAGGCGTTCCTTATGTGCTTTCCGCTTTTACTGGGGTATCCAAGGCTATTTCCACGCTGGCCCAGCGCAGCGAGACGGTAGCCGTGAATGGTGGTGGCGTTGGCCCGGACCTCGCGGAGTTGGGCGAATATTTCTGGAACGTTATTCCGCTGGCGAACAACGAAGTCGGAGCCCTGGCAAGGTATGCCGTAGAAGACCTGGGTCACAAACGCTTTACGCTGGTGTATGTGGATGATCCGCTCGGGGAATCGATTCTGAACGAGTTGGAGAAGACCTTACCCCCACTGGGTGCCGAGCTCGTGGAGTCTCACTCGATTGCTGCTTCCGCCCAGCAGTTCAGTGGTGTGGCGGCGAGAGTTCGCAGCGACAATCCGGATGTAGTCTATGTGGCGTCTTACGGTTCCCAGCAGCTACAGATTGTTAAACAGCTACGGGATAATGGTGTAAAGGCACAGATCGTCAGTTACTCAGCGTTCTCCGTGCCCGAGCTGCAAACGCAAGAAGAAGCCCAGGGTGCATTATTTACCACACAGAGTATTGAATGGGACTCTGAAGACCCGGTTACCAAACGTTTTGTGAATGATTACGAAGCAGAGCATGACAACAGCCCGACATCCTATATTGCCAACTACTACAACGCCGTAAGGGTTTTTGCACTTCTTGCCCAGGCTTTGGAAGAGCAGGACAAGGAGATTACGGGCGCCAATCTGTTGGCCCAGCGTAAGGCAACGGGGACCTTCGAGTTGGTAGGTGGCGAGGTTTCGTTCCAGGAGAATGGCACCTTGTTGGCTCCGATCCAGGTGCTCGAGGTGGACGGCTCCGGCAGTGGCAAGGTGGTCTCTGTCAAGACTGCGGAGTAAGGGGCTGTCATGCTGTTTCTGCAACTCCTGGCCAACGGTTTGCAGGTGGGGGCGATCTACGCCCTCACAGCAGCCGGCTTTTCCCTGATCTTCGGCTCTACCAAAATATTCCATTTTGCCCACGGTGCCACGTTCGCCATTGCGGCCTACCTGTTCCACTTTGCACTGACCGGGCTGGGCCTGCACTGGACTTTTGCGGTTGCCGTGTCTGCCACCAGTGCGGTGGTGTTCGGTGTGCTGCTGGACCGTTTCATGTACGCGCCGATCCAGCGTCACGAAGGCTCATTCTTTACGGTATTTGTGGCTTCTTTTGGCATCGGGATCGTGGTGCAGAATCTGCTGGGCAGTGTGTTCGGTCGCGGCTTCATGTCTGTACCCACCCCTTTAAGTAACTCTGTTGAGGTGATTCCCGGGCTTTATCTGTCGCCCCTGAACGGGCTCGCCATCTTGTGTGCCATTGCTTGCTTCGCGGCCCTGCATTTTTTCCTGACACGCACCTTTACCGGTAAAGGGCTACGGGCCCTGAGTGAGAATCCGGAGCTAGTGCGCACGTTCGGCCTCAGCCCCCGGCGACTCTCTACCTACGCATTTGCCCTCGGGTCGCTGTTGGTGGTGCCTGGCGCCATTTTTACGGCTGCTGGCACCGGCATCAATCCGGCTGTAGGCCACCATGTCATGCTGATCAGCCTGGCCGCCACCATCGTCGGCGGTATTGGCAGCCTCCGTGGCGCTGCCTGTGCCGGCCTGCTGATCGGGGTGGCAGAGAACCTGGCGATGTGGAAGCTGGGTACCCAGTGGAGCGAAGCCATTACCTTCGCGATCCTGTTCTTCTTCATCATCTTCAAGCCGTCCGGATTCTTTGGGCGGGCGACGGTCTCGTGAGGCGCTGACATGACAGCTTATATACTGAACTTGCTGGTCCTGATCTCGGTTTACGCGATCCTCTCGACCACTCTGAATTTCATTATCGGCTACGCCGGTATTTTCTCGCTGGCCCACGCTGTGTTTTTCGGAATTGGAGGTTACACGGCCGCTTTGGTCGCGATGCATGTCACCCCGGAGTTTTTTGTGGCGGTGCCCGTTGCCATGGCTGCAGCGGCGGTAACGTCCCTGCTGCTGGCGCTACCGGCACTGCGGGTGCGGGGGGAATATTTCGTGGCGGCTTCTCTCGGGCTGCAGGTGCTGGCCGTAACCCTGTTTTCGGAGTGGAAGAGTTTTACCGGGGGGCTCGGCGGCGTGATCGGCATCCCGGCCGTGGAAATGTTCGGCTATCCGGTTTACAAACCCTGGCAGTTCCTGCTGATGTCCCTGATTTGCCTGACGATTATTATCGTGATTATCCGGACCCTGGTACACACCAGTTTCGGCCGCAGTCTCAAAGCCATCCGGGACAGTGAGTCGGCCGCATTGGCATCCGGTAAGAATATAACGGTCATCAAGACGCTCTCCGTGGTGCTGTCGTCGGCGTTGGCGGCAGTGGCTGGAGCGCTATACGCCTTTTATATGAGCTTTATCAATGTCGAGAGCTTCATGCTCGATACCTCGGTACTGGTGATGGCCATGGTTATTATTGGAGGCACCGCGACGATACTGGGTCCGTTGTTGGGGGCCGCCTTGCTGATGCTTATGCCCAGTGCCCTGACTTACCTGACATTTCTGCCTCAAACTGAAATCGGTTCCATTCAACAGATTGTGTACGGGATGGCCATGGTATTGCTGATGATTTTCCGTCCAGGTGGCATTGTGAGTTCACACCCGGGAGGTAGCAAATGAGCGTGCAGTTAAATACAGCTCTGGAAACGCCGAAGCCTGTACCCGGTTCCGGCTTTACCGGGTCTACCGACGACCAGAAAGTGTTGTTGGAGATCAGCCACCTGAGTAAGAACTTCGGTGGCCTGCAGGCAATCAGCGACGTGTCCCTGAACCTCAGGGCAGGCATTATCACCACTCTGGTGGGCCCGAACGGAGCCGGTAAAACCACCCTTTTCAATATGATTACCGGACATATTCCGCCCACCGAAGGCAACGTCCGCTGGCAGGGTGAGTCGGTCATTGCCAAGGCCCCCTGGAAGATTGCCAGGGCGGGAATTGCCAGGACCTTCCAGGATCTGCGGCTGTTTACCCATATGACGGTGGAAGAAAACATTCTTACTATGATGGAACCCGGTTCGTGGCTCTGGCAGCCCGGTGGAAAATCCCGTAAGGCCAAACGACTCGACAAAGTTAGTCGGATTCTCGAGAGAACCGGGCTGACCGACAAACGCCATACCCGCGCGCTTGATCTGGCCTATGCAGAGCGCAAGTTCCTGAGCCTCGCCCGTATCATGGCGACGGATTCCCGACTGTGGTTGCTGGACGAACCAGCGTCCGGACTTGATCCCAACTCCTATAACCTGTTCCTGCAGTTGCTCCGGGAAGAAGTCAAAGAGGGCATTACCGTCTGCATCATCGAGCACAACCTCGACATTGTGGTGAACATTTCGGACCGCATTGCATTTCTCGACCAGGGTAAGTTGCTGGCAGATGGCGAGCCGCAAACCATTCTGAATGACCCGGCCCTGGCCGCTATTTACTTCGGGGAGAGATAACCATGATAGACAAAATACTCCAGGTTGAGAATCTGGTGGTCGGTTATGGGGGCAGGCCCGTTCTGACGGACATTAATGTTCACGTTAACGCCAATGAAGTCCTGTGTCTGATCGGTCACAACGGCGCGGGCAAATCCACCCTGCTCAAATCCATTTTTGGTCTGGTAGCCCACGTAGGCGGCCGTATTCTGTTCAATGGTAAGCCCGCAGTCACCGAGCCCCGGGCCATGACCATGGCGGGTATGTCCATGGTACCGGAAGGCCGTGGCGTGTTCCCCGGTATGACCGTAGAGGAAACCATGAGCCTGGGCATGTGGGCGGCCGGGGTTCCGGTAAAGGAACGAGCGGACAGAATCGATTGGGTCATGTCGATTTTGCCGATGATGAAAAAGTTCTACCAGACCCGAGCCGGCAACTTATCGGGTGGCCAGCAGCAGATGGTCTCGATTGGTCGGGCGCTGCTCAGCCGCCCTCGGTGTTTGCTGATGGATGAGCCGTCCATCGGTCTGGCACCAAAGCTGTTCCAGGATCTCTGTGGCCCGATCCGGGAGCTGCAGCAGAAAACGGGGATGTCGATTTTACTGGTAGAGCAGAACGTCAGGGAAGCCTTGAAGATATCTGATCGGGTAGTGGTGATGAAGTCCGGTCAAATGACCTGGGAAGGCCAGCCAGAGGAGTTGAGCGACAATAAGAAGTTGATGGAGCTGTACTGATGTCTAAGAAGCTAACGCTGACTACTATGGTGACAAGACATCTGGAGCAGGTGCCGGATGCTTGTGCTCTATTCGAGGGTGACCGTCGCATCAGCTATGCCGAGCTGGATCAGATGGGTCGCTCAGCTGCTGTTTGGCTGCAGGAGCAGGGTGTTGGCCACGGTGACCGAGTGGCGGTATGGCTCGTCAACCGGTCGGAGTGGTTGGCGTTGATGCTGGGTTTATCTCGCCTTGGGGCTGTGTTGGTGGCGGTGAATACCCGTTACCGCACGGCGGAACTGCAGCATATTCTGTCTGCTTCCGGGGCCCGCATGCTAATCATGCAGCCCCACTTTCGGAAGATCGATTTTCAGGCCCTTCTGGAACAGCTAGAACCCGACACAGTGCCAGACCTCGACGTCATTGCCGTTCTTGAACCCGCATCAGAGATGCCGAAGCTGGCGGGCTGCTCAACACTGCCGTTTCCGGAGCTGGCAACCCATAATTCGTCCAACATCGCTGACAACTCCAGCGAAAACGATGTGGCGATGCTATTCACCACATCGGGCACCACCAAACTGCCGAAGCTGGTAATGCATACTCAGCGCTCACTGACCAGTCATGCGCACTGCGTTGCGGGAGCATTCCAGCTTGATCAGTCAGGTGCGGGGTTACTTGCTCCTTTGCCATTTTGTGGAACCTTTGGGCTGGTGCCGGTTATTGCCGCGTTGGCCGCAGGCGCCCCCATTGTCGTAATGGAGGCATTTGACGCGGAGCCTGCCATTGCGTTGATCCGAAAACATCAGCTGACTCATCTGTTCGGCAGTGATGAAATGTATTGGCGGATTCTTGATGCAATGCCCGCAGAGTCCAGGCTGGATAGCCTCCGTGTGTGTGGCTTTGCTATGTTCCAGACCGGCGCCGAGGATCTTGCCAGATTGGCAAGCGCAAGGGGCATTCCGCTGACGGGTGTTTACGGTTCCAGTGAGGTGCAAGGCCTTTTTTCAATACAGCTCAGGCAGGAGAGCGCACAGGAACGGTGCCGGGGGGGAGGCTTTCCTGCTGACCCGAAAGCACAGTTAAGGGTTCGCGATACCGAGACTGGTGAATTACAGGCACCTGAACATAGCGGCATTCTGGAGATTCACGCAACTAGCAACTTCTCGGGATATTTCAATGACCCAGGCGCTACCTCTGAGGTCATTCGTCAGGATGGTTTTTTCTCCACAGGAGATATTGGTTACCTCCGTAAGGATGGTTCATTTGTTTACCTGACCCGGCAGGGAGATGCGATCCGTCTTAGTGGGTTTCTGGTAAACCCGACTGAAATCGAAGATGTGATGAGAGACTGTCCGGGTGTTGTTGAGGCTCAGGTGATTGGGGCGGACGTGGACGGCGTGCAGTCCTGTGTGGCATTCGTGATTGTCGAGTCGGGTAGAGAAATTGAGGCTGAAAGTATTCGTGCTTGGCTTAGAAAGAGAATCGCCCCTTTTAAAGTGCCAGAGCGAGTGTGGTTTCTGGACGCCTTTCCGGTGACTGAAAGTGCTAATGGCGTTAAAATTCAACGGACGAAGTTGAGAGAGATGGCTGCTCAGCATGACCCCGGCGGTGTTTGTCAAGGGAGTTGTGTGTGCCACAGCAATGCCGTCCGGTTTTACAGGAGTTGATCGGGCTGTATGAGAAGCTGTTGAAGTGATGGGGGAACCGCCCCCCCCAATGGCATTCTCTTTATTAGGGGCTTTTTTTTGATTCTTTATGACTCGGCCTAACGTATTGATGGGTAGGGCCTTGTTCGCTTTGATCTTGCTGATGTGATACATATTTGACTCTCGCGCACACT
>Ga0314774_1000210_pt1 | contig 53042 bp, 86 predicted proteins | sample MetaGCBIA2018_FD_204515 | JGI IMG/M metagenome (GOLD analysis project Ga0314774, IMG submission 204515) | Cryopeg brine microbial communities from Beaufort Sea near Barrow, Alaska, United States - CBIA 2018 | ecosystem: Environmental > Aquatic > Marine > Coastal | place: USA: Alaska | collected... | reverse complement strand
GAGGACGGTACGACCGACATCGTCACCGCCGCCGACATTGCCCCGTTTCTTACGCCCGACGTATGGCCGCGCTACATATGCCGCATTGACGCACTGAAATCTGTTGTGTCGTCGTGCGGCGTCGACGCGGCCCTCGACCGCATCGCGCGCCCCCTCGCGCGCCGACTGTCCGACGACGAGGGCGCGCACATCGAAACATGCCGGGCATCGCGGGCAGCGAACGCAGCTCTCGACGCGATCCTCGCCGACCAGTCTTAAAGAATCGGCCCCCGATCCGGCGCTACCGTCGGGTCACCCCCCAATCTTGGAGCGCATTACATGGCACTACCAGCCGGAGTAACTACCGCGACGCTCACGTTCGGTTCGCCCGCGTCGGGCTTCGCAGGCGAGGGCGTCTCGACGAGTATCACTGTCGTCCCGTCGGTCTCGCTGACTCACATCGCGACGGGCGCACCGCTCCTCGCTTTCTCGATCACCGCCGAGGCGTCGGAGGGCATGCCAGGGCAGGTCACCCTCCCGCACACGGACCAGGACGGGTTTCAGGACGCGAACGGTAACGCCTTCAAAAATTGGGCTTACACGGTCACGGGGACGCACAAGTCGGGCAAGTTGCGGCCGATCCAGTTCGACAAGGTCATCCAGCTACCGGCGGGCAACACGACGGTCGACCTCGACCTCATCCCGAAGGGCGACGTCCTCACGTTCCCCGTGACAGCCCCAGTTGCCCGCGTAACCGACGTCGCAGGACTTACGGGTTCGGTATCCGCCGACGCGCTCTCGATCGCCCTCGGTGGCACTGGGGGCGGCGGAGCAGGTGCCACAAACGCAGGCGTCGCCGCATTTATCACCGAGGCCGGCGAAACGAAGACGGCACTCGACACCAACTACGGGCGCGTCACGTTCACCGAAGACGCAGCACGCGCCGGACTGTTCTACATGTCCAACGGCACCAGCGTCGACGGACCCCTCGCGTTGGCATCACCGACCTACAAGACCGCCGCGCTCGGCGCAGGCTCGTCCCGGTTGCGGATCGTCAACTTCGGCGACTCGACGAACGACGGATTCGGCACCCCCGGCGGACCCGACTCGTTTACGAAAACATGGCCGCAGCTCGTCACCGCACTCCTACGCGAAAACGTCGTCGTCGCGGCCGGCGGGCGAGGATGGGTGCCAAGCAGCCACCCCCTCGACGCAGGCAACTACGTCTACGACGACGTCTCGGTCCTGTCCGGTGGCACCTCCGCCGACGCGATCGGCGGTCAAGTTGGTGTGCCCGGTGCCCTGTGGCTACAGCCCGGCAACGGCACCACCTATGACACCGTCCGGTGGAACCTCGCAGCGGGCGTCACCGCCGTCGACGTCGTCACCACGGGATACCCCGACGGAACACTCATCATCACCTCGGCGAACTCGCCCGCCGACCCGAACCCCGTCATCGACGCCGACGGCTTCCGCACACTGACCCGCATCACCAACCCCGGCAGTTGGGTACAGCTCGAGGGCGGCGCAGGCATCGCCAGCCTCGGCCTCATCGAGTACGTCGGCGACGACACAGCGGGCGTCACACATTGGAATCTTTCACAGGGCGCAATGGCCGCCCACGAGTACGCCTATTGGCTGAACACTCCCGGCGAGTTCTCTACGGCGGGCCTCGTCGAGATACTTGACCCGCACGTCGCGCTCGTCAACCTCGGCGCGAACGACTACGAATCGGGCCGCACGGCAACGGAACTCGCGGACGCGATCACGACGTTGCACACGAAGATCGTGGAGCGCGCCCCGTCCGTCGATGTCGTGTTCATCATTCGACCGTTGGCGGATGGTGTGGGCGAGACGTGGGCGGCGTATTCGGAGACGATTGTGACGACGGCGGCGACGTTGGGCGCGCATGTTCTCGATCTTCGTGGGTTTGCGGGTTCGGGGTATTTCATCGCCGACGGTGTCCATTTCACGGAGGCGGGCAACGCCGCTTACGCCGATTCTGTTCTTGACTACTTGAAAGTTGCTGCCTGATATGACGCGCGCTTACGTGACTGTTGACGAAACTTCAACGCTGCCAACGGCAGTCCTTGAACAACTCAAAACGGAACTAGATGCTACTTATGCCCCACTCGTTCCTCAATCTGTCGAAATACCTTCCGCGCTGGGGTGGGATACTGCGCGGTGGCCGTTGACGATCACCAGAACGGAACTCCCAGGAATGGCAAGGCCGCACGGTGAGTGCAGCCTTACGCCAGAGGCGGCATTCGATTCGGTGTCTACTGCCAGAACCGCGCCAGGAAAGGTCATCTACGTCGATCCGGTAAGCGGGAGCAACGGCAACGCTGGCACGCAGGCGTTCCCCGTCAAGGCATTGTTCCAAGCAATCGCCCTGGCGAATGCTTCAGGAGTTCCCACGAAAGTAATGGCCAAGGGCGGTCTGTACATTCGCGGGAACAACTTCAGCAACAATGGCGGCGACGCAACCGTTGACATAGCTTTCGTCGCCTATCAGGGCCGCGCAACCGTAACAACTTCCGACGAGTTCTCCGCTATAGCAGATGCCACGAACACGAACGCGTACACGCAAACGGTCGCGGCGGCAACCGTGAACAAGGTTGTCGATCTTACGTCGCGCACCACGGACGGCGGCTATACCGAATTAGTCAACGTGCCAACAATCGCGTTATGCAACACCACCCCCGGCTCCTGGTCCCATGAAGGAACTGTCTTGTCGATCCATCGGCAGGACGGTGTCGCTGTAACCCACGGAAATACGCGGGCGTATCGGGGACGAACACGGAACTTCCAGATCACTCGTGCCGTGAATCTGTACTTCGGCGGGGAGTTCGGGAACGACGGGTTCGACCTAGAGGGCGGTAGCTCCCTCGGGGTGATTGATGTTCGACCAGCCACTGTCTCACCTACACAAAAGGTGCTTGCGCTCTCGAATCTGACCGCACGGTACGGCGGCGGCAAAATTGACGCACAGGCCGGTCGAGGAGTCTCCGTTGACGGCTGGCACGGACTGGCAATCGCAAAGAACGTGAGCGCAGACTTCAATCAGACGGACGGGTTCAATCTGCACGCAACTGCCGCTGTCGCTTTCTCGGGGTTGCTCACGATCAACTGCGATGCCGTAGACAACGGCAGGTTGGGCGGTAGCTCGTGCAATAGTCACACCTTGCACGAGGATGCGATCGGAATTGACGTGTGCTCGCGCTTTGAACGCGGCCACGGCGGGACGATCCGAAACATCGGCACGTCCAGGGCCTTGTATGCGGGCACGTACATTGCGGATGATCGCGGAGATACCTACCTTGCAGGAGGCGGCACCCTCCCCCCCGCTGCCGTGCGGATTGACGAGTCGGCAAAGGCTTGGTGTGACTCGACGCGGACGGTTATGCCCGCTGGCGGCACCGAGTATGCGACGAGCGTTTCGACCGCGAAGATATTCAAGCGCAACACCTGGCCGACGCGGACCCCCGACTCTGGCCCGATCGCTTCGTTCGCGGCCTACTGATCTCCGGGGCATAAATCCAAAAGTGCCCGCGATCGTAGGACATGAATTAGGCCCCAACCTTCTCGAGGTTGGGGCCTTTTCGTCGTTTCGGGTGGGTTTACGGCAGGTGCTCGGAGCAGACGGCGGCGATGCCTGTCGCGGCGACTTTACCGGCGTCGGTCGGTGTCATGCCGCCCTCGACGAGTATCTGATTCGCGTCGAATGTGCTTGCGCCCGCGTCGAGTGCGTTGCACATGGATGCACCGAAGTCGAGGGCGCGGGCTTTGTCGACGGGTGCGTCTCCCATGTTGGCGTTGGCGGCGTTGAGGGCGCGCAGGAATAGTCGCTCTTGTACGGGTTGGCCGGGTGTCCGTCCGGTCGCCTCGGTGGCGACGGTGGCGGGTGTCGTGGTGGGCGCGGTGGCGGCGGCGGTGACGGTCACTGTCGACGGTGTCGTGGGTTCGGGGCTCGAGCTGCATCCGGCGAGGGTGAGGGCGGCGGCGGTTGCGGCTATGGCGGCGGAGAGTGTGCGGTTCATGGGGTGAGCCTTTCAGAGTTGGGGCGGTGTGCGGTTACGCGGCGGTTTCGGCGTGGTCGGTTTCGGTGGCTTCGTCGCGGGCTTTCTTCCATCGGCGCACCGACGCTTCGCTCACTTCGAGGTTGCGGGCGACCGCGTGGCCCGATACGCCTTCGTCGAGGAGTTCGTAGGCGCGTGCACGCTTTTCGAGTGGGGAGAGGGGGCCTGGGGTGGGCACGTAAGGCCCCTCGGTGTCGGGGGTGTGTGGGTGGATGGTTTCGTCGGTTTCGTTCGTCTCTGTGGCGTTGGGGGCGTCGTGGTGGGTCTCGGACTGTTCTGCGATGACTGGCTCGGCGATGTGCTCGACAGCAGGCTCGACGGCCGACTCTACGATGCCCTCGGCGGCGGCCCTGTCGGCATGCTTCGCGAGGCGCATCGACAGGTGTGACACGGCAAGTAACGCGAGGGGCGGAATCTCGAACGCCGCGACCGCGACCCACGAATGCGTCAACGTCCACGCATGAATGCCGTTGCCCGCGAGGGATACAGCGGCCCCGCAGATGAGCAGGAACAGGGCGAACCGATCCCGTGAGGCGAACAGTGCGACCGTGGACACGACGACGACACCGTCGACGATGACGGGCCATGCGTACCCCTCGGCGATGCCGAACCCGGCGTCGCGGGCGAGGGCGGTTAGGGCGATGTAGGACAGCCAGAACGACAGTGCACCGATGACGACGACGCCGACGCGGGACAGGCTTAGGGCGGTGATGTAGCGCATAAGTTCCTCGATGAAACGACGGGCGGGCCCGGTGGTCGACGCGGGCCCGCGAGGGTGTCAGGAGTTGAGGGCGCGCAATGCGGTTACGGCCGAGTTGTAGGCGGCCTCGAGGGTGTCGCCTTCGCCGTAGACGAGGGCTTCGTCGCTCGTGTCGTCGTCGTCGTCGTACATTCCGACGAGCCAGTAGCCGGTATCGGTGTCGGCGAGGTCGCCGTCGGGGGTATTCGTTGCGAGTAGGCGAGTGGCGGGCGAGGCGTTGTCGTCGTGTGCGACGTTGCCGCCGATTGCGTGCAGTCCGCCGCCGGTCGATTCGATGCCCGCGTCGGTTGCTCGGCAGCCGTCGGCGAGGAATGCGAACTCGGCGGCGTAGGTGTCGATGTAGAAAGCGTTTGTGTTTGTCATGCTGGCTCCTTTGGTTTGGGGTGGCGGCCCCGGTGGCTGATAAGTGAAACAGTAACACACCTTTAAGGGTGCTCGTTACGGGGCGGTGTTGCTATGCGCGGCCTCGGCCGACGGGGCGGCCCGACTGTTCGCGGGCCGTGACCCACTGTTCGATCGTTTCGCGTGTCCATCCGTTGTTACGGCCGATCTTCGCGTCGGGTTCGGGGAAGTCGACGTATTGCTTCGCAGTAGAGAGTGAGACGCCGAGCAGTTCGGCGACCTCGGCGCGGGATAGAAACCGGATCATGCCGCCACTATACGCCCTCTAGGGTGCCGTGTGAACCTATCCGGATAAGGGAACAAACAGCTTTCACGCTTTGCGAGGCACCCTTAAGGGTGGTACAGTTTGCTCAGCAGGGAAGAACAACCTTCCCGCCGAAGGCCAGGAGGCCCACATGCACGCAAACGCAACCACGACGCCACGCAACGCCGCAGAGCTACGGGCGCAGATGGACTTCCTCGGGAGCCAGGTCGGCGGCGCGCAGCCCGACGCAGGGTTCGACGCCCGCTACCGTGGCATGTTGGCTTTCTTCGAGCTCCACATGTGGAAGTAGCGCGCAGGGGCGGGCGTCCGTAAGGTCGCCCTCCTGCCCGACCCAATCGCCCGCCGCCACGAGCACCGACCGAAGGAACCAGCCATGCAGAACGCCACGATCGCAGCCAACCCGAACATCGCGAAGCTCCGCGACATCATCGCCGCATACGACACGATCGCCGAATCCGAGCGCAACGCCCACGGCGCGAAGTTCGACGGATGGGTCAAGTTCGCAGACATCGCGAACCTCGTCGACGTCGCACAGTATGAAATCGTCGCCCTCGCGCATTGGGCGCAAGCTCACTTGACGAGCCCGACGCACAAGGTGTTCGTGTGGACGAACAGAATGTCGGCCGAACTCGTGAGCTGACACCCGCGCGACGCAAGGGCCCACCGAGACCGTTTCGGTGGGCCCTTTTCGTGCGTTCGGGGCCCTCGGCGTCAGTGCTCGCCACAGGATCCGGCGACCAGGCGATCTATCGGGCCCGTGTTGGCGTATCGGCCGGGCCTCGATCGGGCCGCAGAATGGCTCTCAGGGCCCCGAATATGGCCTACTCGCAGGCGATATGCACCACTAGCTACACAGTTAGCTGAAACGCGGAAATTACGCACCCCGAAAACGAGTCCTCGGCGCCGGGCGTTTTCGCAGGTGAGAGGCGGGATTGTTAGGTGTGCCCCCGGCAGGATTCGAACCTGCGACCTTTCGCTCCGGAGGCGATAACTACGCAGCCGTTACGCAGTGAATACCGCCCCTATGTGGACCTTCGCCGACCCGCATGCGTATCGTTACGCCCGTTGCGACCGACGTCGACCGTCACCGCAGCTACACGGTTAGCTAAAGAAAAACGGGCCCCGCCAGGCCCGAAAACACGGAAGGAACCAGCCGAACATGCCGCGCAAACCGGCCGCCAAGAAGGCCGCACCCACCAAACGCACCCGCCGCACCAACGGCGACCCCAAGCCATACCAACGCACAAGCGACGGCCGATGGTGCCTACAGATCAACCTCGGCGTCGGAGGCGACGGCAAACAGAAGCGCGTCACCGTCACCGGCAAGACACCCGCCGACGTCATCGCAGCCCGCGACAAAAAGCGCGCTGACCTCGCCGCCGGCCTCGACGCCAAGGGATCCGGCACCACCGTAAACGCATGGCTCGACTATTGGGTCGAAAACATCCACAAACCGCACGTACGCCCCGGCACCTACGACGGCGACCGCTCCACGATCAATACGTGCATAAAACCAGCTCTCGGCGCGTTCCGCCTCGACAAGCTCACCCCGGCCCACGTCCGAGAAATGTACGCATACGTCAAAGCGAAACCGCACGGCAACTCGAGCCGCATGGTGCAACGCGCACATATCGTCCTCGGTAACGCCCTCACCTCGGCAGTACGCGAGGGCAAGATCGTCTACTCCGTCGTCGACCGCGTCGATATGCCGCCCTCGACACCGAAAAAGCGGACACCCCTCACCTACCTCGAAGCGACGCAAGTCCTGCAACACTCCCGCGACATCGACGACCCCTACTTCCACAGGTGGGCGACACAGCTACTCCTCGGACCCCGACAGTCCGAAGTCCTCGGCCTCACTTGGGACCGGGTCGACCTCGTCGACGGGAAGATCGACACGTCGTGGTCACTGAAAACTGTCCCGCTCAAACCGGAATGGCGACGCAACCCCGACCCCGTCTACCCGCTCGAGGCGTTCGACGTCGGCGCGGACGACTTCGAGTATCGGCCGCTATGGCGTAGCTACTGCCACGTCAGACCGAAAACGGAAAAGTCGGGCCGAATCATCCCGATCCCGACGCCGCTCCTCGTCTACCTCCGCGAATACCGGCAGCAGTGGACGCCGAACCCGTGGGGCCTACTGTGGGCCAGCCCGCGCGGTAACCCGATCAACCCGAAGGACGACCTCGCGAGGTGGCGGGCCGCCGTCGCCGACTCGGGTGTCATATCGGACGCCGACACCCACGCAGCACGCGCAACAACGGCGACGCTCCTACTCAAAGCGGGCGTCCCGATCGTCGTCATTCAGCAGATCCTCGGGCACTCCTCGGCGATCACGACCGAGATATACGCGCAGGCCGACGTCTCGATGTCCCGCGAAGCGATGCGGGCACTCGACGGACTCCTCGCACCTACCGCCCCAATCGAGGGCGAACTACTACCGCCGAAGGAACTCACCATATGAGCAAGAAGCCGCCGACACTGACCGAACTCGCAGCATTCGCAACGGCCGTCGCCGAGTTCCAAATGTGGTCCGTCGCCGAGTCCTCGCGCCGCACCGGGTACGGCGTGACGAAGATTCGCGACGCGATCGCGAACTACGAACTCGCGGCGTACAAGAATGGGAAGAACACGACCCTTGACGCCCGCGATGTCATGGTGTGGGCGAAACGTACCCCGTTGATACCGGGCGGCCCGAACCCGATCACTCAGGCCGCGTAAACAGTACCGACGCAGCAAAATGCCCCACCTCGTCGAGGTGGGGCATTTTCGTCTGTCTGGGCTACGCAACCATGAGCATTGACCGGGCCTTGACGTGCGGGTCACTCAGTGGCCGTAAATGCTGCCCGCATGCCCACCGTTCGACGACGGTGTCTGTCCATTCGACCAGGCGTGCGACGTCGGCGATAGCCGCGCCCTCGTCATCGTCGGCGTACCGGATCCTGTCGGCGAGAACGACGGGCGTTACGCCGAGGTGCGCGGCCAGTTCATGCCCGTCGAGTGTCGCGGTATCGGCGATGCCGTCGTAAATGTCGGCGAGTGAGAGGAACCGCCGGGACGTCAGTCGCCGGGCCGCTGCCTCGATGTCGCTCGGGTTGGCGACGCCCTCGCGCGCAGACTCCACGACGAATGATCCCTCGAGGTCGACGTGTGCGAGTTGGTGGGCGAGGGCCGCACTACGCACCACACCGGCAGGTTGTAGCTCTGAAATGAGAATGACCCGATCGGCCGGAAGCCACCAGCCCTGTTCGTCGATCAAAGGTGTAACGCCGACGATAATGTCGTGTCGGTTTCGTGCATCGCTCCAGGGGTTGTATTCCGTCATTGGTGGGTTATCTCTCCGACAAACCGAGTAGAGCCCCGCGACTACTTGTTCCGAATGTCTTTTAGTGCGTCGATGTAGCCGAGCACTTTAGCGCGACTATCGAAATCTAAACCACTGATGTCTACGAGCGCAACCTCGGCGTCAGGGACACTCACGACGTCGACCTCGGCATCGAAGCCCGCTTGCCGTAGGACGTCCTGTGCGTCTTCGCCTACGGCCCTTGCGATTCGGGCAAGAATGAGAGCCGACGGGCGGGCCGGATAGTCGACGCCCCGGCGGCGTTCGATGCCCGACTCGATATGTCGCCAACGCGCCTCGGATATGCCGGCAAGGTGGGCCGCAGACCGCTTAGAGAGGCCCCTGCTTTCGCGGGCCTGTTGTAGGCGTTGGCCTACTTCCCATTGTGCAGTCATAAGGAATGTTTACACGCGAAGTCGTGCGAAATCAAGAAACTTACCGGACGGTCAGATAGGAATGTGTCTACCAGCTCGGGCGTTCTGTTACCTCAATGATGCACGACTGTTGCATATCTGGCATTATCAGCCGCTTTCGTGCTCCCGTGTTGCCAAACGTCGCCGCAGCGCGTAACGTTTCGCACTGTCAGCGAGTGAGTGAAACACCGCACACTGACAACACCACGCCCGCCGCCACGGGCCCGAACCGAAGGAACCAGCAATGACACTCACCACGCTCGCCCCTCGAGGCCCCGCCGACTGGAACGTACCCACAGCCGCCGTGATGCTCGGACTATCCGAGAACTCAATCCGCCGCGCGATCGCCGCCGGAAAACTCGCACACCGCCGCATCGGGCCCGCCGCGAAGCTAATCCGCATCGACCCCGCCACCGGCTACGCATGGCGCGGCCTCACGCCGCCCGCAGCCGCGTAAACCTTCCCGACACATAAAGAACGGGCCCCCTCTCCGCCAAGAGAACTATCTAGGGCCCGTCTACACGATCGGAACCAGCCAAACCATGCGAACCCACCATACAGCCAACGCCCCCCAGGTCGACAACGTCCTCACCGACCTCGACCGATTCGCCGCCACCCTCGCGACGCCAGACGCAGCAACGGGCCTCATGCCCGACTACGACGCCGGATATGCCCGCGCCGTAAAGCACCTCACGCAGAAGCTCGCCACGATTCGCGCCGAGTACGCCGCATGAACGACAAGCCGACCGTGACCGTCAGCGTCTCAATGCTCGTCGGATCCTTCGCCGCCTGCTACATCCTCGCCGTACTGCCACCGATCGGAGCATGGTTCGCATGACAATCGCCAACAGCTTTACCGACCTCGAACTCAATGTCGAACCCATCGACGCCGAGATTGTCTCCCTCAGCACCGAACTCGACACCATCGACACGACGGCAGCGATCACCGCGCCCGCAGTCACCCTCAAGCCCGGCAGCGCCGAGCACGCCGCACTTATCACCGGATCCAAAGTGGCGGGCATATTCGGGGCCTCGAAGTTCTCCTCGCCACGTAAAGAGTTCTACCTACTCCGCGCCGAAATCGACCCCGACGGCGAAACCGACGCAATGGTTCGCGGAACGATGCTCGAGCCGTCGATCCTAAATTGGTTCTTCCACAAGTTCCCGCAGTTCGACCGCGTCGGCGGCGAGACAACCGTCCTCCGCGAGGGTGTCTCGTGGGGCGCAGCGAACCTCGACGACATCGCAATCGACCGCGAAACAGGGGAACGGTACAACGTCGAAGCCAAATCGGACGGGCGCGGCGACTACCAGTGGGGCCGCGAATACTCCTCGGACGTCCCCCTCGGATACTGGTTTCAGGTGCAGTGGGGAATGTGGATCAGCGGCCTACGTCGCACATACATCCCCGTCCTCGGCCCGTTCCTCGAACTCAAAGTGTTCATCGTCGACTACGACGAAGTCGAGGCCGAGAAAATGGCCGCCTACCTGCACACGTTCTACCTCAACGCGAAGTCGGACGACGCGATACTTCCACCCGTCGACGGATCCGAGCACACTTACGACGCGATACGCACCTACCACCGCGACATCGAAAAAGACCTCGTGCACCGCACCGACTACGCCCTCGCCCGCCGCCGGTTCGATTCGATGACCGCCCTCGCCGCAGCCGAGGCCGAAGTGAACCTCGTCAAGTCGCTCATCCTCGACGAGGCAGGGCAGGCGCATAAGATCATCGCCCCCGACGGCCAGCCACTCGGCAACCGGCAGAAAACGAAGAAGGGCGTCGCCCTCTACCCGCCGCGCGCCGAGGTATCCGTCGACGCACTCGACGCACACGAACTCGACGCCATGTTCGCACCCGACGCGATCGCCGCCGCATAACCAACCCGAGCCCGCCAGCTCACAACGAAAAGGAACCAGAACATGCCCACATTGAAGACACGTAAGCCGTCCTGCATCGTCCCGTGGCCGCTCGTCCTCGTCGAAGGCCCCGAAAAGTCCGGTAAGACATGGGCCGCCCTCGAGTTCTCCGGATCCGACAGGATCGGGGCCGCCTACGCACTCGACCTCGGCGAAGGATCACTCGACGAATACGGATCCATCCCCGGTGCCAACTACGACATCCTCGAGCATGATGGGACGTGGGCCGACATCATGGATCGAGTTCTCGCCGTCCGCGAAGAGGGCCAGAAAGCGATGACCGCAGGAGATAAGCCCGTCCTCCTCGTCATCGACTCGATGACCGCCGAGTGGGAAATGCACAAGGATTGGATCGGCGGCCGGGCCCGCATGTCGCACGCCGGGAAGCGGACGCTACAGCGCGACCCGAACGCCGAAGTCAAGCCGACGATGAACCTATGGAACGACGCCAACGATCGGCACGCCCGCCTCATGCGCGTACTAATGACGTTCCCCGGCATCGTGGTAATGACCGCACGCGGCAAGCAGGTCTCGCAGCTCGACGACAAGGGGCAGCCGATCCCCGGCTCGAAGGAACACAAAGTCGAGGGACAGAAGTCGATCGGCTATGACTCCTCGGCGTGGGTCCGTCTCTCCCGCGACGAGTCGCCGATCGTTGTCGGTCTCCGATCGGTGCACGCCGGTATTCAACCGGGCGTCGACAAGGCGAAGCCCGCGCCGAACTTTTCTCTCGAATGGCTCGTGTTCGATGCGCTCAAGTGTGACCCCGCGACGGCGCAGCCCCGCCAGCTCCGACAGTTGGAGGCAGTGACCGCCGAGGACCGCGCCGAGGCCGACGCGGCGACGCAGCAGGAGTCGCAGGGACGCCCCGAGGCGGCGCAGCGCACCTCGACGGCAGACCGGGCCCGCTCGGCAGTCGACGCGGCGACGCGACCGCCCGCGCAAGATGACCTCGCCGTGCGTTACGAGGCCGAACGTATCCGCGACGCGATCAAGGACGCCACGACGAAACCGGAAATGACGGCAGCGTGGGGCGCGATCAAGGGCACGCCGCAGCGCATCGGCGAAGAACTCGCCGCCGACTGGAAAGCGCGTCTCGTCGTGTTGAAGCCGCGCCTCGCCGCCCTCGAAGAGGCCGACGCCGAGGCCGCCGCGACACCCGACGACGCGGCCCCAACCAGCGGCGACGCAACCGTAGCCGCGACGGCCGAGGTACAGACGCAACTCGGCGCGACACCGATCGACGAGGACGCGACACCAGTCGCAGCATGACGCACACGGGGCCGCCACACGGCGGCCCCGTCCCTATGCCCGCCGCCACGGGCACGATCACGAAGGAACCAGCACCCTCATGCAGCACTCAACACGCGGCGACATCATCGAACTGTTCGCGGGCCCCGGCGGTTGGTCGACCGGCCTACGCGACACCGGCTACACAGGTGAGCACATCGGCATCGAGTGGGACGAGTCCGCATGCGCGACCGCCGTCGCCGCCGGACATGACCGCCTCAAAGTCGACGTCTCGACCCTCGACCCTCGAGCGTTCGCATCGTCGACGCGCATCGTCGACGCAACCAGTCGCGGGCACATCGGGTCGCCGCCCTGCCAAGGTTTCAGCGCAGCAGGCAAAGGCAACGGCCGCCGGGACGCCGCGCTACTCCTCGAGGCAGTGGCCCGCATCCGCACCGCATCCGACGTCGACGTCGAAATCGCGCAGCTTCACCTCCGCATGACCGACCCCCGTTCGGTACTCGCCCTCGAGCCGCTACGGTGGGCCCTCGCCCTAACCCCGTCGTGGGTTGCGTGGGAGCAGGTGCCCGCAGTCCTCCCGATATGGCAGGCATGCGCGGCAGTGCTCCGCGCGATCGGCTACAGCGTCGAAACGTCCGTCGTCAACGCTGAACAGTTCGGCGTGCCGCAGACCCGTAAGCGCGCAATCCTCGTCGCCCGTTCGCCGTGGGAGACGCGACGCCGAGGCCCCGCGAAACTACCGACGCCGACACGTTCGCGCTACTACTCGCGCACCCCCGGCAAGCTCGACGGCGGTGTCGAAAAGTGGGTGAGCATGGCCGACGCCCTCGGCTGGAACGACGGACTCGTCGGGTTCCCTCGCCGTTACGACGGACGGGGCGAGGCCGTCACGATCGACGGTGTCGACTACCGGGGCCGCGATCTTCGCAGCACGACCGACCCGTCGCAGACCGTCACCGAAAAGGCCCGCTCGTGGTCACGGTTCCCCGCCGTAATGGCGCAAGCGGGCACATCGTCGACCATCATCGACCCGAGGCCGATCACCGCGCCCGCCGGGACCATCACCGGCAAAGGCACCGCACAGTGGGGCCAACGCACCACCCGCGCCCCGCAGCACGACGCAGCCGACCCACAAGCCCGCCGCGTCACCGTCGACGAAGCCGCCGTCCTGCAATCCTTCCCCGCCGACTACCCGTGGCAAGGATCCCGCACCGCCCAATACCGGCAAGTCGGCGACGCAGTCCCGCCGCTACTCGCCGCCGTCATCCTCGCCGAACTCGTCGAGGTAGCCGCACAGGAGACCGAACAAGCCGCATGAGCACATGCGGAACGAACAAGGGCTACGCCGCGCACCTACGCGACAACGAAGCCACATGCACGCCATGCAAGGCCGCACACAACCAATACCAAGCAGCGAACGCCGCCGCCCACCGAGCACACCGAGGCCGGCGGGCACCCCGCATCACCGAAGCCCTAGTCGTCCAACTATGGGAAACCGCAACACCATCCGCGATCGCCGAACTCGACCGGCAACTCACGCCCGCAGTCGTCGACCGGATCATTCGCCAACGAGACGAGGAAACGAACCGTGGTACATAAAGCCCGATCGCACTCGACCCCGAACTACGGCAAGTGGTGGCGTTGCGAGGAATGCGCGAAACGCACATTCGCCGACAAAGCCGCAGCCAAGCGCGCGATCCGCGAAATGAGACGAGACGGAGAACCCGTGATGCACCACTACGCGGCATGCAGCGGAAACGGTCGCCACGTCGGGCACATCCCCGAGAACGTCCGCCGTGGATACGTCACCCGCGCCGACGTGTACGGGGCCGCAGCATGACCGCGCCCGCGATCCTCGAGCAGACCGACGCCCTCGCGGCCCTCGAGTTCGACATCGTGTGCGGTTGGGGCACAAGCGTTCACCCGAACACCGCCGCATGCTCGACGTCCGCCGACTGGCTCATCCTCGGGCACGACTGCACAGCACCCCGCAACCTCGGAGAGTTCCTACTATGCGACGCCCACCTCGCGCAGCTCCGCGCCGAACTCGACGGCACACACACGCATTGCCGATCATGCGGACTACGGGCCCGCACGTTCAACGAGTGGATCTACCGCGTCATCGGTGCACGGTGAGCCGCGACTACATGCGCCCGAGGCGAGCACGCAACCTCGACCAGCCCCTCATGTTTCGGGCCGCCGTCAACGGATGGGAGCCCGCCGAAATCCTCACCCCACACGACCGCCGGGTCCTCATCACCGACTACGTCGCGCAGGGCCACACCGACCGCCAGATCGCCGCACGAACCGCGTGGACCGACTACACCGTCGCCCGCCTACGCGACGAACTCGAGCTCACAGCAAACGTCAGGAGCGCCGCATAATGGCAACCCCAACCCCCAACGAATACCCCGGCATCACACCGTTCGATCGGAACGTCTGGCTCGAACTCGAACCGGCCGCACCACGGATATTGACGTACACATTCACCAACGCAACAGGGTCCGCCCTCTACATCGGCACGACCGCCTACCCCTACCCCCGATGGACCGCGCTACGCGCAAAAGCCGAATGGTGGGACGAAGCGACCGAGCTGAAAGTGTGGACATGCGACGACCAACAGGCCGCGAACAAGCACCGCGCAGAGCTGACCGTCGCCGCCGCAAAGTTCGACGCAGCAAAGGTGGTTTCGCTCCGATGAGTTGGTTCAAAGTCGACGACAAGTTCTGGTCGAGCCCCGAAGCTCTCGCATGTTCCCTCGGCGCAATCGGCCTCTGGACGCGCGCCGGTTCGTACTGTGCAGACCAACTAACAGACGGAACTGTCACGAAACAAACGCTCAAGTTGCTCGGAAGTCGCAAACAATACGCTGACAACCTCGTCGGAAGTGGACTGTGGTCGACAACAAACGACGGCTACATATTCAACAATTGGGCAAAGTTTCAGCCCACAAAAGCCGAAGTTCTGGCGAAACGCGAACGCCTCGCACAAGCAGGACGCGCAGGTGGGAGGCAGTCTGGGGCCTCACGGAGAGGCGAAAACGACGAAGCAAAACCGAAGCATGATGCTTCGCAATCGCTTCGCAGCCAGACGAAGCGAGATGCTAGTGGAATCGTTGAACCCCCGTCCCGTCCCGTCCCGTCCACTACTTCTAACGAAGTAGTAAATACTTTGCCGTCGCGAAAAGCGCGCGCCGCCCGAATCGACCCCGAGTGGATCCCATCGCAACCGGTCAGGGACGCCATGAAAGCCGAAGCGCCAAACCTCGACCTCGAAGTTTTGCATCGAGGATTCGTTGACTACTGGCTCGGCGAAGGCAAACCGAAGGCAGATTGGGACGCAACGTGGCGAGGCTGGATGCGACGCGAAGCCACGAAGGCAACCGCGACGACGAGGGCGACACCGCGATCGAAACTCGACGCGACACTCACCGGCCTCGCCGCCATGAGAGCAACCGAAGTCGACCGGATGAACCGGGAAGCCGCGAACGATCAACTCGAAATCGGGGGAGCAGCATGAACCGGCTCGAAGTGTTGGACCTCCTCGTCGTCGTCGCCGTGTACGACAACCGGGACGTGACCGCGCCCGCCGAGGTTGCGAAGTGGACCGAGGCGTCGAAGCGTGGACGGTGGGAAGTGCGTAGCGCGTGCGAAGCGGTGCACGAGTTTTTCGCGATGCCTCACGATCCTCGGGAGCGTCGTCGGTGGCTCGAGCCGTCGCATGTTGCGTTCATTTTGAAGGCGAAGCGGTCGGGGCCGCCGCCGGTTGCGGAGTTGCGTTCGGTGGCGTCGGGTCCGCCGGCCTCTGCGGAGGCGAGGGCGCGTGCAATGGCGTCGTTTCGTGTGGCGTCGGGTGCACAGGAGGTCGATACGGAGGCCCCCTCTGTAACGGCTCAGATCGTTTCTAAGCTCGACCCCATAGGCACACACCAGGGCGACCCCGTGCGGGGCTTCGCGGGTGCAATGCGCCGCAGGACGACACCAACAGGAGACCGCCCGTGATGTGCTCAGCATGCAAATCGTCGTTCAACTCGATCGGATCATTCGACGAACACCGATCGGGGCCGCAATCGAACCGGCGATGTTTGACCGTCGCCGAGGTTGAAGTGAAGCAGCGGGAGGCCGCCGCGTAGTCGCTCGGAGTGGGGCCCGTCGGATTGTCGGCGGGCCCTCTTTCGTGTTCGGATATGCCGGGTTGCAGTGCGTAACGTTTCGCGGTACGTTCGTCTCACACCAACAGGCCGCCACCTGTTCAACGAAAAGGAACCAGCCATGCAGCGCAACACAATTCACCTCGCCCGCACCGAGGCCGAGTGCATCACCCCCGACCGCGTCGGCGACATCACCGAAGTGATCGACTACGAGACCGACGAGTCGGGCGCACTCCTCGCGTTCGTCCGCCTCGCAAGCCGACCGGGCCGCGTCACCCTCGTCGACGCCCTCGACGTGTTCGTCGGCCGGGCAGCATGAACACCCGCCAACGCCGCAAGCTCGCCGCCGCCGTCAACGCCCCCACCGAGGGCACCCTCGACCTCCTGTTCAACATCGACGCCGACGGCCACGACTACGGCCTCGACCTCCTCGACCTCGCCGCCGCCACGGCCTAACCGAACGGAACCAGCCATGTCCTACGCATACGACGCATTCACCAACGCCCGCGCAGCAGGGACCGCGATACCCGCAGCGTTCGCCGCCTACCGCGACGAAGCCAGCATCGAAACATTCGCCCGCGCAATGAACGACAACGTCGACGAAGCCGCCGCCCTCATCGCCAGCCTGCAAGCCACCAGCGACCACTACGCCACGCAACCCCGCACCGACGCCCAACCATGCCCACACGAAGAAACCGTCAACCTCGAGCCGTACTCCTACGACCTCGCCGACTTCAAACAGTGCGTCGACTGCGACGAATACCTCGACAGCGACGGAGAGACGACATGGGATCCGCGCCCCGGCTCGACGATGGGCCGCCACGAGTTCCGGTCGATGGTCGCGTGAGGGCCTACATCGAGGCCGCCGAGCCCGCCGACATCACCGAGCAGCAGATCGACGACGACGTCGACGGCATCGAGCAGCTACACGCCGACCACGACGCGAACCCGTTCAGCGAATACGACCAGCTCTCGACCATCGGCGAGCGCATCGAATACCGGGCCGCGCACAACGCCGAAGTCGCGGGCAGGCGTGCAGCGTGAGCGGATGGAACGCCCACGTCCGCGACCTCTACGCCGAGCAAGTCGCAGCACAGCAAGCCCGCGCCGAACAGGTCACCTACGGATACGACGCCGACGAGGCCCTGTTCTACGCCAACACCGAACCGCGCGTCACGTTCAAACAGACACTCATCATGTCCCGTGGATACAACCAGCAACCCGAAAGTCGCACATGACGCCCGAGCAGATCGACCGCGCATTCTTCACCCTCGCAGCGCAATTCAACCGCCGCGTCGACAACGACAGGCCCCGCGTCACGCTCCTCGACCGGCTACGGCGGAACAAGCGATGACCGCCGACACCGGGCGGCCCCCGAAGCCGATCCAATGCCGCTACAGGCCGTCAGGGTCGACGCTCCTCCCGTGGCGGGTATGGCGAACCCGAACCGCCACCGTCGCCCGCAGATTCGAGACCCACGAAGCCGCCCTCGCATGGGCAACACTCCTCGCCAAACACGCCGACTAACACCGCTCGCCGCCACGAGCCCCCGACACGAACGGAACCAGCCATGACCACAAACACACTCACCCCGCAGCACATCCTCGACACCGCCGCCGACATCCTCATCACCGACGGCTGGACACAAGGCAACTACCGCGACGTCGGCGGGTGCCGGTGCGCCCTCGGAGCCCTCGGAGCCGCCGCCGAATGCGACCCCACCTACAGCCGCACAGCCGCATTCGACGACGCCGAACGGCACCTACTCGAAACGATCGGCGCAACCAACGTCATCGACTGGAACGACGCCGACGACCGCACCGCCCCCGACGTCATCGCCGCCATGCGCAAAGCCGCCAACCTCGCCACCGCGAAACAGGCCGCAACGAACGACGCCGCCGCGTAATGCACACCGACAAGCTCCCACCAGACAGCAACCACATCCGCCACCACAACCACGAAACCTACGTCACCGTCACCGAAGCAGCCCGCCTCGCGACCGTCCCCAAATCCGCAATCGCACGATGGATCCGCGACGGCCGCCTCACCGCCCACCGCGTCGGCAACGACCGCCGCCAATGGCTCAAACTCGACGACATCGGGGCCGCCCAAGACAGTGCCGCCACCCGAACACCACGCCGACCGTTCAACGACGCCGACCTCGCGACCGTCATGCGAACCGACCTCACGCCACGCGAAGCCGGAATCATGCTCGGTCGCACCATCGACGTTGTGAGAGCGACGCGCCGCTACTACGCCGACAGGATCGCCGCATGACCCACAGCACCGCGCAGGCTTACCGCCTCGCCGCCGAACTCCTCGACGACCACGACCTCGACGCCGCCGCCGACATCCTCGTCCGCGAAGCAAGGCAGCTCGACGCCTACGCGAAACGTCACGTAATCGTCGGCCACAAGCTCGCCGAGTACGTCCGCATCGCGAAGCCCAGCGACGAAGCCCTCGGCGAATACGCGCAACGCCTCGTCGAGGGATACCCCGAAACCGTCACAACCCCAACAGAAACGAGCACCACAGCATGAGCGGCGAGACCCTACTCAGCATGACCGGCAACCTGACCGCCGACCCCGAACTACGGTTCACCCCGGCAGGCGCAGCAGTCGCGAACTTCACGATCGCATCGACGCCGCGACTGTTCGACAAGAACACGAACGAATGGAAAGACGGCGCGGCCCTGTTCATGCGCTGCACGATATGGCGCGACGCCGCCGAGAACGTCGCAGAGAGCCTAACGAAGGGTGCCCGTGTGCTCGTGTCGGGACGCCTCGGGCAACGCTCCTACGAGACACGGGAAGGCGAGAAACGCACCGTCGTCGAACTCGACGTCGACGAGATTGGGCCGTCCCTCAAGTACGCGACCGCGAAGGTGAACAAGGTGTCACGCAACGGCGGTGGGGGAGCGTCGCAGGGCGGCACGCGGAACTCGCAGCCGCCGGCCTCGGGCCAAGGCGACCCGTGGGGCAGTGCACCGGGTGGCAGTGCGCAGAGCGACGAACCACCGTTCTGATAGCCCCCCAGTAGTTGCAGTCGAGGTGGTGTGCGTAACGTTTCGCGCACCACCTCGACTGCACGACCCGGCCGCCACTGGGACCAACAGAAAGAACCAGCCATGACCACGCACCGTCACGTAGGCGCAGCCGTCGCCGCACTACTGCTCGGATCCGTCATCGCCGCAAACTGGCTCACCACCCGATACGGATTCATCAACGTCGGATTCGGGCAGCAGGCCACCGCAGGTACCCTCGCCGCAGGCTTCGCCCTCGCGCTCCGCGACGCGACGCAGGACTTACTCGGCAATCGACGAATGCTCGCCGTCGTCGCCCTCGGCGCAACACTGTCCTACCTAGTCGCCGACCCGTTCATTGCCCTCGCCTCGACCTCGGCTTTCATCGTCGCCGAACTCCTCAACTTTGCCGTCTATACCCCAATGCGCAAGCGCAGCAAGCTAGGCGGCCGACGATGGGCGGCAGCGGTCACAACCTCAAGCGCGGCAGGCGCGCTTGCCGACACCGTCATTTTCATCGGAATCGCGTTCGGCTGGACCGCAATACTTCCAGCCCTCGCGGGGCAACTCATCGGCAAAGCGTGGGCGACCGTCCTATATCTCGCGCTCGGCAAGGCGGTGTCCACCCAGTGCGCTACTTCGCGAACCCAAGTTCGCCGCGAATCCGTCAAACGATGAGCACCGGCCGAATCGGCTACATCGACACGCCCGCACAGGGCAACGTCCGAGGGCCCGGCGTCATTTGGTGCGCCGACAACGGCTGTTTCGGCAAGGGGTACCCCGGCGACGCCGAGTGGATCGAATGGCTCACAGTCAACGCCGTCGACGCCGCCACTTGCCAGTTCGCAACCGCGCCCGACGTAGTGGGCGACGCCCTCGCGACGCTGGCGCGGTCGGCCCCGTGGCTTCAAGTTATTCGCGACCTCGGCTACCCCGCCGCACTCGTCGCGCAGGACGGCCTCGAAGACCACGTCATCCCCTGGGAGACGTTCGATGTCCTATTCATCGGAGGCACGACCGAATGGAAACTCGGCACCCCCGCCCGCCTCATCGTCAGCGAAGCGAAGGCCGAAGGCAAGCGCGTCCACATGGGCCGCGTCAACTCGCTCCGCCGACTCCGCTATGCGGAAGCGATCGGGTGCGACACAGCCGACGGTACCTATCTAGCGTTCGGCCCCGACGTAAACCTCGTGCGGCTAAACGGCTGGCTCGACGCACTCGATAACGAGCGTTGCTTATTCACCACCGACGCGGAAGGAATCGCAGCATGACCACAACGCCGCACGTCTACATCGCAGGCCCAATGACCGGATACCCCGAATACAACTACCCCGCATTCACCGAAGCGGCGGCAGCACTCCGCGCGAACGGGCGCACCGTCACCTCGCCACACGAACTGCACGACAACGACTTTTCGCGCCCGTTCGACTGGTACCTACGCCGCGACCTCGCCGCACTCCTCACCTGTACCGACATCGTCCTACTGCCAGGCTGGGAAGCATCACGAGGCGCACACCTCGAGCTCGACGTCGCAATCGGCCTCGGTATGCCGCAGCACCTCTACCTCGGCGACGGACAAACACGGACGGTCGCATACCCCGCATGAACGATGACCGCGCCGCAGCCATGAACCGACACCCCGCAGGAAAGGCCCGCCACATGCTCACACCACCATCCGCACCGCACCCCTCAAGCATCATCGACGAACTCGCCGACCTCATATTCGACGCGACCGTCCCACGCCCCTACTCGATCGCCGACGTACCCATGTACCGAACCGTCGACCTCGACACCCGCAAAGCCGCACAGCTCGTCGACTACGTCCGCGAACTGCAACACAAGAACGCGAACCTCGGCAGCCTCTACGCGAACGAATCGAACGCCCTCGCACGGATCCGCACCCTCGCCTATGCCGCAATCAACCGCGACATTGCAGGCGACGGCGCAATGGTCGCAGCGATCGACGTCCTCGACGCGGTCACCGTCAACCCAATCGAGACCCCCGAATGAGCGCCAGAACTGAACGCAAACGCAAGACCGCCCTCGTCGAAAAGCGGTACGCAGCAAAGCTCGAACGGCAGACCGGCGCAATCTTGCGCTTCGACGGTGTCGACGTTCGCGGGCTCAAATCATGGACAGCCGTCGCGAACCCGTTCCTCCCCGCCACCATGCAACACACCGCCGCCTATGACTACAAGGGGTGGCGCGACGAGCAGATCGTGCAGGCGCAGCAGAAGGTCGCCGAGCGCGCAATCATCGCCGCGTCGGTCCCGCGTAAGAACTACGTCTACCGCTACCACAGGCGCACCGAATGGAACGCATACCGGAACACCCTCGCCTACGACCTCGACGTCGCCATGTTCCGAGACCAACTCCAAGCCACACAGCGGATGGTCAGCGACGCCCTCGGGATCCCGAACCTCGACGAACAGTTCGACGAAATCTTCGACGAACCCCGATCCCACGTCATCGGATGGGAAGAGGACCGCGAGCTGAGCGGCTCCTACATCCCCGCATAACCCGCAACTCGACACGCGATGCCCGACCACGAACGCCGGTCGGGCATCGCCCGTTTCAGTCTTAAAGACCGCCCCCCGAAACCGTCCCTACCGTGAACACATGCCCGAAACTACCGCCGCCACGGTTGACTACAACGCCGTTGCGATGCCCGCGTCGATCACCCTCGACCTACTCGACAGTGTGTGCGCAGCAATGCAGCGCCGCATCGACGCCACCGATCAGACCGTCAACGGGCAGCTACCCGACGTCGTCCTCGGACAGCAGATCGAACTCCGCGCATGGACGAAGAACGTCGCGAACCTCCGCACCGTCTACCGCACCCAAGTCGACGCCGCCGTCGCCCGCAAAGCCGCGCAGGCCACCGCATGAACACGCGCACCCTCGCATTTGAAGGCCACGAAGACGCCCACGTCATCGCCTACGGAATCGACGGCGACGAAGGCTGGCTCAACACATTCGACGCCTACAACGGCGCACAGCTACACCTCGAAAGCCCCACCGAATCACTCCGCCTCACGTTCACACTCGACCGCGACACGGGTTGCTGGACAATCGGGTTCGGGCCGACATCGGAAGCCGCCACCGTCCCCGCATGGCCCCTCGTCATGGGCCCCGGCAGCACCGACTACACGGGCCGCCTCACCGTCACCGTCCCCGACGACACACGAATCCACGAGGTAACCGCATGAGCAACACCGCCGCAGTGATGCCAATGTCGCCCACCGGATACACCGAACGCATCGCATGGTTGGCAGGCGCGGACGCCGACACCATCATCCTCGACACGTCCGAGACTGGCGACGTATGGCGCAAGGTCGACGGACTCTGGTACCGGCCGGGCGTCGAGGCTGGCTACAACCCCGAATGCGTTGCCCTCGAGGGCCCGTTCGTGTGCATCCAGGTTCCCGCATGAGCGGCCTCACTGGCCTGTCGCGTGTCGACGAGGCGGGCAGGACACCGACCGAGGCGTACCTGTATGCCCTCGCGTCACCACCCGAGCAGGCCGTCGACGACGCGCACCGGGAGGTCGCCGCGATCCGTGTCCTCGACCCGTTCGACCGGACGACGAAGCGGGCCCTCGCGAACGCTGCCAAGGCCCACAAGCGGGCACAGCGCGCCGAGGGCATCATCGCCGCGCACGTCGCCCGAGGGTTCGAGCTCGAGCACCGCCTGTCGCGAGTGACCGAGCAACTACGCCTCGCCCGCCGCGACACTGACGCCGCCCGACGAGGCCGCCCCGGCTGGATTCAACGCCCCGCCAACACCCCCGCCGGCCACTACGTCGACCAGTTCGCCGAAACCCCGAACCCGTGGTCGATCGACTCACTCGACGCCGCACGCAGAATCTCGGGAACGGTCAACGGTCGCCACATGTCGGCCGACGACATCCGCCCACGGTTCGCGAGCGGCGGCATCATCACCGGAGGGAAACGCCCGTCATGGTGGCCGCGCCCCCGCCACCTCGTCAACCGCGCACACCGCCTCACCCCACTCCCGAAACCCGGCAGCGACTCGACGGCATGCCCCGCAGAGTGGGACGCAATGATCGCAAGAACTCTCCGCGAAGTCCGACTCGCCGAGTGGTTCAAGTGAGCACCGCCTCGGACATCGCCGCCGAACTCCACACACCCACCGGCCGCCCCTGCATCGCCGAACGCTTCCTCACCACCCTCGACGACGACGCCCGCGCCGAGTTCGACAACGGCATCGACGACGGAATCCCCGTCGACAGGGCACGCAAAGTCGCCCGCCGACGCGGCTACACCGGCAACGCCTCGAGCTGGCACAAGCACTACGCCGCCGACTGCTGCTGCCCCGCAACCCCCGAAAGAAGCGCCGCCACGCAATGAGCATCACCGACGAAATGAACCAGTCAACGAACGGCCCCGCCGTCGGCAAAGGCAGCATCGACGAAACCCCCGACGGCGCAACACTGAACAACGTCGTCGTCGAAGGCGAAGTGAACGGCGACTGGACGCGCGTGTTCGCGCTGTTCAAGATGGACGCCGCCGAGTTTGAGGTAGTCGACGAAACCGTCAAAATGTCGACGTGGCAACAGTCCGCCCGCTCGAAGTCCGGCGACCGCGACACCGTGCAGCTCTACAGCTACAGCGCAAAGTTTCGGCGCGTCACATCCCGCACCATCACCGCCGCAGTCCTCGACGGCTGGCGGGCAACACTCCTCGCCGACCCGATCGCACCATCGAACCTGTTCGACACCGACGCCGCCTACCTCACCCTCGTCGCCGACTCGCAGCTCGGGAAGAAGAACACCGCCGAGTCAGTCGAAAACTGGAAGCGCGGAATCCTCGCCCACAAAGCGACGGTCCTCGACCTCGTCGCACGAGGCAACGCGCCCTCCCGCTTGCACGTAGCGTTCATGGGAGACGAGACCGAGGGTGTCTGCAACAACTACGAAAACCAGCCCCACACAATCGAACTGAACCAGTCGCGGCAGCTCGAACTCGACTACGACATGCGCGTCTGGACGTTCCGACAGTACGCAACCCTCGGCATTCCCATGTCGGCATCATCCGTCATCAGCAACCACGGCGAATGGACCCGCAACGGATCGAAAGATCCAGTCACCACGGCAGGCGACAACGCCTCAACCTACGTCGCCCGGCAGGTGCAAAAGCTATTCCAAGAGACCGAACAGTACGGCGGCCCTCGCATCGACTGGACCATCGGCGACGGCGACCCGGCCGTCGTCGTCAACCTCGGCGGCCTCGACTGCTATTTCTCGCACGGCTACATCGAGAAGGGGAAGGGCGCGTCGACGGAGACCCGCACCCGCGCCGCGATCGAACGCCAGATCCTCGGCCGCACTGACACTCTCGGCTCGGTCCCGTTGTGGTTCATGGCGCATTACCACCACTTTTACACCAACGAGTTCGAGGGCCGCACCTTGTTCGGGATGCCTGCACTCGAGGCCGAAAAGTCGTCCGAGTACATGCTCAACCAGTATGGCGTGTGGTCGAAGCCGGGCATGTTGGGGATGCTCGTCGGTTCGCATACGGCGCGCGGCTGGTCCGACCTGTCCGTCCGGTGAACGTCCACGTCCTCCCGGTCGACGACCTCGTAGAGCACGACGAGACCGGCGAATGCTGCCCGTGCGGCCCCGACACTGAACCCGTCGAACGTGACGACGGTTCGATCGGGTGGCTCATCACGCACCACAGTCTCGACGGCCGCGAACATTCCGAGCCTTGACTCGTCCGCATCAACCGCCGCCCATTGACAGGAACCCGCCCCGTGCTGAAACTTCCCCAGTCGATCAGCGAATGGCAGCTACGCGCCGCCCTCGCAATCCTCGGCATCGACGCCCACACCGCCCGATCCATCACCATTGAGCCGCGACATATCACCGTCGTCGAGTTCCAGAAAGACGGCGTCGGCCCGTCCGCGAACGCATTCCTCGCGGGCGACCACATCGCCCAGGTTACGACAGAAATCGAAATCACCCACCGTCGGCGCTACTTCGCATGAACGACCTCGGCCTCACGTACCCGCAGATCGCCGCCCTCGTCTTCGTCGCCGCAACCCTCGGGGCCCTCTGGGAATGGATCAACCGCCAACCACCACCGCCCGCAATCGCCACCGCAGCCGAGACCCGCGACCGCGCGACCGCCGCACAAGTCCGCGCCTACGACGAAGACCGCGCGAACCGTTACGCACACGACGACGACGACCGAACAGCATGAACAGGCCATAACGCCTGATATAACGGCTAATACGCGACGTCAACCGTTGCGTAACAAGTGCGAAACGGCGACCATGAAACCGTGCTTAACGACGCGTGGAACGAAGGTGCCCCCTGCTACAACGACCCCACATTCTCCCAACAGGGCGAGGCCGCCAACTGGACAAACACCCCCGAAGCCGCCGCCGCAATCAACACCTGTAACACCATCTGCCGACGCCTCAAACCATGCGCAAAGCAGGGACTCGCCGCCGGAACCATCGACGGCGAACGATTCGCGTCAGTCGCCGACGGCGTCATCTACGGCGGAATCGCATGCACCGGAGACCACGAAACACTCCTCGCCCTACACGCCGTCGCAGGCACCACACCAAGCGACACCCACTGCCTCGGATGTGAACGCGAGTTCCTAGACCCGACAGTGACAGTCGCAAAAATTGGGCAGTGCCGACGATCCGCCCTCGGATTCTGCTCCGCCTGCTACAAGTCGAAACGCAACTCGGGCGCACTCCCACAAATCCGCAACACGACACCCGCAGCATGCGCCGACTGCCAGACCGCCCTCGTCCCGAAGGGCACCACCCCCACCGCCGGGACGGCAGAACATCGCGGCGGCGGACGTTGCGCCACATGCGCGAACGCCCACTCGTACCAGCAACGGAAGGCCGCCGCATGAAAATCCTTGCAGCCGAACTCACCGGCAAACACTGGGGAAAAACCCTCAAACACAAAGGCGTCATCTACGCGATCGTCGGCACCACCCGCCGTCACGATCACGTCGTCGTCGCAGCGAAGCGAGGGACCGCGAAACCGGCCCCTCTGCTCATCCCGAACGCCGACGAAATCGAGGTCACCGAATGACGTTCACAGCAACGCTCGTCCTGCCCTACGAACGGGCACCGCTCAACCTCAACGACTCGGGCGCGACGATGGGCGCGAAGTTCGCACGCGCGAAGAAGATCCGCGACCTCCGCAACGCCGTCGTGACCCTCGCCCGTGCACAGTCCCTACCGCGCGGCCTACCGCACGCCGCCGTCGCATTGCACTACCGGCCACCGAACCGGCGAGGTCGCGACGAAGACAACCTCGTTGCGACCGCGAAACCGATCTACGACGCCCTCACCGAAGGACGTCCGGCGGCAGTGTCGAAGAAGTCGGGGCGTCCCGTGCCCGCCCGCATCGGTTACGGCCTCGTCCACGACGACGTGCCCGCCTACATGGCGAAGCCGACACCGCAGTTGCACGACCCGGTCAAGGGTGAGCCGGGCCGCTTGTGGGTTGTCATCGAGTGGGCCGACGTCGCGAAGGCCGCCGAGGTTGCAGCGTGAGAGTCAGTTACTGCCCGCGCACCGAGTACGACCGGGGCCCAATGATCCGGTGCCCGCAATGGCTACACGTCGCCGGTAGGTGGGTTCTGTTCGTCCGTGTCCCGTTCATGGGCGTCCTGTTCGTGCATACGCCCCTCGAAGTCCGCTAACCCCCCGCCAACTCGAAGGACACCCGTGAACCTCACAACCGACCAGCTCACCGCCGCACTCGACGCCCGCCTCGCCGACCCCGAAGCCGCCGCGAAGATCGGCGACAAAGCCGCACAAGACGCCGTCCGCGCACAATTCCACGACCGCCTAAACAGTCTGTCGGGCACCGAGTTAGGGACAATGCTCGCGTCGAAGGGCTTCAAAATTGAAGGCATCAACGACCAGCCGACGGCCCCCTCGATCAGCCGCGACGACCTCGACCTCACCGGCCTAGACACAAACGCCCTCGATGACGCTTACGAGCAGGCCATGTCGACGCCGTTGCCCGCCGCCGCCGACGTCCCTGTCTCGGAGTACCCACCGAAGCCGCCGACGTCGCCGAGGCACGCTGCCCCCGCCGGCCTCGACGAGGCCCGCCGTATCGTCGCGGAACTCGAGGCTCAGTCGGTGCGCGACGAGGCGGCAGAGTTGGCGGCCCGTGATGCAGTGATCGCGGCCGACGTTGAAGACGAGGACCGGGCCGAGCGTGCGGCGTTCGTCGAGGCAGCGAGAGCGGACCTCGTCGCCGAAGCCAGTGCGGCACGCGACCGCGCCGGGGCCGATTGTGGAGACTGGCCCGAACTCGACCACACCAGCGGCGAGGATTGCGAAGCATGCACCGTCGACGACTATGACGGCGTCTTCGCCCACGACGAGGCCGTCTGCGACACCGACGCCGAGACCTTCCCCGAACGCCTCGCCCGCATCGCCGCAGAAACCTACACCGAAGCCGCCGAGACGCTGCCCGTCAATGACCCGTTCGACCCAGTCAAACGCCCCGAGCACTACAACAGCCACCCGTCCGGCGTTGAATGCAACACCATCGCCCGGTACTACTCGTTCAATATCGGTTCGGCGATCAAATACCTATGGCGGCACGGGTTGAAGTCGAACGCACCCGCCGCGCAGGACATCCGCAAGGCGATCCAGTTCCTCGAGTTCGAGCTCGACAAGATCGAGAACACCGAGGCCGCAGCGTGAAGCCATTCAGTGAACGAACTCGGGCCGCGTATCAGGACGAAATCGACAAGGTCGCCAACCGTACGCCCATCTACTCCGCAATGACCGAGGGCGACACCGTGCACGTACGCAAACCGAGCCACACGCGCGACCTGGCGCGAGGCGGCGACCGTCCGTCATGGTCGGGCGTCATTCGTGTCAGCGACCTCGACCTCGACCGCGAGGCGTACATCCCGCTACGAGTCACCGCCGCCGAACACTTCCGCGACGCGCTCATCGCCACCGTAAACGCATCCACGCTATGGCAGCTACCCGACGACCCGTTCGCCACGAAGCCCGCCCACGTAGACACCTACGGCGTCCAATCGCCCTACCTCGGCACCGTCCCGCGCGCAATCACCACCAAACGCCGCGCCGACAACAAGGCCGCCCGCAAAGCACGCCGCCGCAACAGATAGGACACCCCACACCATGACCGGCATGATCGACGTTCTCTGGCTACCCGGCACATTCAACCGCCACGGCGAAGGCGTATCAGACCACTTCGCAAAACACCTCGACCCGAACACGTTCCGATTCCAATACGTCGACTACCCCGCCGACTACGGCGTCCGCATGAGCTACGCACAAAGCGCCCGAGCAGGCGGCCGAAACCTCCTCGACGCCGCCCTCGCCTCACCAAACCCCGTCATCATCGGCGGCTACTCCCAAGGCGCAGCAGCAGCAACCACCCTCGCGCGCGCCCTCGCCCGGCCCGGCAAAATCATCGGTTGCGTCGTCATCGCCGACCCGTTCCGGCACAAAGACTCGCCGACCGTCAACGCCAACCCCGGCGGCTACGGCGTCGGCGGCGGCCGGGGCGTCGACGCAATCCCACTCCTGCAAGTAGCGGCGTGGGGCGACCCGATCACGAGCCTCCCGGCAGGCAATTTTCTACGCACCGCCGCCGACTTTTCGGAGTTCATGTCGTTCGACGTCGTCTCGTGGGCATGGAGCATCGCCGAGAAAGTCGTCGAGGGCAAGATGCAGCCGTGGTGGAAGTGGTCGAACCGTCGCGACTGGATCGACGCGGGCCGCTGGCTCGGCGGGTTCATCACCGACGGCCGCCACACCGACGCCTACATCCGCGAAGGGTTGACGCAGCTACTCGCCGCAGCCGTGCATCGTGAGTTCGTATGACAGGGCCGGCGAAGTACCGCAAAAAGCCCGTCGCGAATTTGGCAATGCAATGGACCGGCGAAAACTACGACGACCTCCACGAGTGGGGCGCGCAGGTTATCGCACCCAAACTCAGCCTGACGAACTATCTACGCCTCTACGTCGATGCCAACTTCGCATTCCTGGACGTGCGAGTCGGCGAGTGGATTATCAAGGACGCGAGCGGATTCTACCCCTGCAATGCCGATCGTTTCGCCGAAACTTACGAACCCGCCGAATAGGAGTTCCACCCGTGCCCGCCCCCGCATTCGACGTCGACACCATCACCGCCACCCTCGCCGGATCCGAAGGAACACACGTCGGGATTCGCGCGCTACTCCGCGAACTCGACGTCACCCTCACCCGCCTCGACCGCATCAACCACGGCCCCAGTGCAGGCGGCGTCGGTGGCGGATCCGACGAGCAGCCGATACCCGTAAACGTCGCCGCGATGGATGCCTCGGCGGACATTGTTCGGCAGCTCCGAAAGATGGGCGTCGCATGGATCATCGGGGCCCGCGCCCACGTCACCCGCGAACGTATCGCCCGCAGTGTGCACCGGCACTCGACAACGAGCCTCGCGCCGTACAGGTGGACACCCGAGGACGTCGCCGACCTGTACCTCGTCGTCAAGCGGGGCCGACTCGTCATCGACATCCCGCACACTGACCCCGACGAGGCAGGCGTCAAGCGGGCGCAAGCTCTCGCGTTGAAAACTCGTCTCGTCGAGGCTCGGCGTTGCGTGGCGGCGGGCGGCGACCTCGCCCGTTTGGTGTCGATGTTCCTCGAGGAACCGATCACGGCGGGCACAATCCGTCTCGCCGCATCGCAAGGTGAGTTCTTCCCTGCCTACAAGTTCGGCGCGCACAGCTACTACACCGTCGGCGCGGTCCTCGACTGGTACGGGCGACGCCAGGCGGCAAGAAAGGCCCTTGCGTTTCAGTCTTAAAGATGGGTCACGCCCGCCGCCCGTAAGCTATCGCTATCAGGCAGAGGACGAACCACCGTCCCCGCCACGCGAACTAACGCCCACGCTCCCGACACTTTCGGTAGAGCGTGGGCGTTTCTGCATCCCCACAACGAAAGAGGCCGACCGTGCTTTCAAGCATCACCGAATACCTCGGGAACGTCAGTCTCGACGAGTGGCTGACCCTCGCGAAGGCGATCGGCGGATTCCTCGCACTCGTCGCCCCAATCTTCCTGTGAAACCGAGCGTCACCCGCAGCGTCCACTATCAGAGCTACGGGACACCCGGTGGCGAATACCTACCGGAACCTCGGGCCGCGATCATCACGCAGGTATGCGACGCCGACGCCGCCCACCCATGCGTCGGACTCGCAATCCTCAACCCGACGGGCCTGTTCTTCAATACGCACGTACCGCACTCGGACGCACCGCGCCCCGGCCACTGGAACTGGCCGCCCCGCACATAGTTCGGACGTCATCTAGCCGAGCGAGGTCCGCGCGTGGACCCCTCGACGCAAACGCCCCGGCCCGCCCCCGTCACAGGGCCCAACCCTTCCGCCCGACACGCTCCCGCACACAACAGCAGCCCCACAGGGCACCACGGCGGACGAAGCGCGTCGGGCGGATTACACCCACCCGAGAAGGGACGCGGTCACACGAGAGGCGGCCTCATGGCTACCGACAAGTCAAGCCCCGAAGCGATCGAACGGCAACGCGCCCGCGCCCGCGCCCTCGAACTCCGCGAAAAGCGTTGGAGCTACCAGCAAATCGGCGACGACCTCGGAGTCACCCGCAGCACCGCATTCAAGTACGTGCAGCGCGCAATGACCGACATCATTCGCGAACCCGCCGAGCAAGTCCTCGCCCTCGAACTCGCCGACCTCGACGCCTACACGAAGCAACTAAACGACAGGCTCGAATCGGCCTACGAGACCGACGACCTCGTCAAGCTCCTAACCGTCGCGCTCCGCGTACAGGCCCGCCGCTCGAAACTTCACGGGTTCGATCACAAAGCGATCCTCGACCTCAACCGCGAAACCGGATCCGTCCCCGACGCGATGCAGTACCTCGCACTCATGCTCGGCGAAACCGCACCCCCCGCCGCAGCCGCCGACGACAGTGACGGCGAATGATGCCGAAGTACAAGCCCCTCACCGGAAAAAACTTGCAGGCCGCGACACTGTCGACCGCATTTATCAACGTGTTCGAGGGAAGCGTTCGATCCGGCAAAACGATTGGGACACTGTTCGACTGGGCGAAGTTTTGCGCAGTCGGGCCGCCCGGCGTCTGCATGATGGCCGGCCGGACCGAGCGAACCATTATCAACAACCTCATTTTGCCGTTGCAGGAAATGTTCGGCCCGAACCTCGTCACCATCAACCGAGGAAACGGCACCGTCAATATCCTCGGCCGCGAAGTGATCCTCGTCGGCGCGAACAACGAACTTGCCCGCACCAAAATCCAGGGCGCAACCCTCGTCGGCGGCTACCTCGACGAAATCGCGACGTTGCCCGAATCGTTCGTCGACATGTTCATCACCCGACTATCCGAGCCCGGCGCGAAGATGTGGGCGACATGCAACCCCGAAGGCCCCCGCCACTGGTTCAAGCTCAAATGGTTGGACAAGGCGAAACTGTGGCTCGACCACGACGGCGAACTACACCACCGCAACCCCGGCGACTACGACGACGACGACGACGCGAAACCGTTAGACCTGCACAGGTTCTCGTTCATCCTCGACGATAACGAACACCTCGGAACCGACTACGTCGCACGAATCAAAGCGTCATTCTCGGGCCTGTTCTATCAGCGCATGGTCCGCGGAATGTGGGCCCTCGCCGACGGTGCCGTCTACGACATGTTCACCGAAGCGAAGCACGTCATCGCACACGACGACATGCCGCACATGTCGCGGATCCTCGCCCTCGGTATCGACCACGGCATGACGAACGCTACCGCCGGAATCCTCCTCGGCCTCGGCGTCGACGGCCACCTCTACGCAATGGATGAATGGTCACCGCCGCCCAAAGGATTGTCGATCGGGGAGCAGGCCGACAGTCTCCGCGACTGGCTCGCCGACCGCACCACCCCCGAATGGATCTACGTCGACCCGGCCGCGAAAGCGTTCAAAGTCGAAATCAAAAAGGCGCAGATCGGGCGATCCACCGACGCGACAAACGAAGTCGAAGACAACATCAACACCATCGGCGCGTTGTTCTCGAGCGGAAACCTGTTCATTTCTGACAGGTGCACCCACCTACGCGACGAAATCCCCGGCTACGTGTGGGATCCGAAAAAGACAGACAAGGGCGAAGACGCCGTCATCAAACTCGACGACCACTACCTCGACGCATTCCGGTACGCGATCGCATCGACAGAGAAATTGTGGCGTCGCACGATCCGCTCGCTCATCAAAGTAAAGACGACCGCCCGCGCACAGTCCGCCAACGCAGCCAAGGAGGCCGCCGCCAATGCCTCTACCGCAGCCTGACACCGACTTCCCGCCACGGTTTCTAGCGGAACCGTTCGACGACATCGCCGAGGCGCATGATTGGTGGGTCGGGAACCCCGAGGACATCGCAGCCCGCTACACGACCGGGACGACAGGGTCACCGTCGCGCCCCGGCTGGGCTGGCGGCATGGTCGGTATGTGGGCGCGTTTGTGGTGGGGTAAGCCCCTCGACGTCTCCGAGCCCGCCGACCGGGTGCACATCCCAATTGCCCGCGACCTCGCCCGCACCTCGTCGTCGCTCGTGTTCGCGAACGGCATCACCGTATCGGCCCCGAAGGACACCGCGAATAAGGCCGCGAGTGAACGCATCGACCGGATACTGAACACGCCGACGATGCACGCGACACTCCTATCGGCAGGGGAAAGCGCGGCAGCACTCGGCGGCGTCTACCTCCGCGTCGTGTGGGACCGGCTCGTCAAAGAGCACGCATGGATCGACGTCGTCGACGCCGACCACGCGATCCCAGAGTTCAAGTGGGGCACACTCGTCGCCGCGACATTCTGGTCGAAGCTGCCCGGCAACGGTGGCCGCGACAAAGAGGTATGGCGGCACCTCGAACGCCACTCGAAGGGGTGCATCGAGCACGCTCTCTATTGCGGAACCGACGGCAACATCGGCACCCGCATTCTTGACCTCGCCGCCCACGAGTCGACGAAGCACCTACCGGCCGCAATGAAACTCGACGCCGACGGTGTCTACCTCACCGAGGTAAACGGCCTCACAGTCGGTTACGTCCCGAACGCGCAACCGTTCGCGAAGTACCGGCACGATACGCAGCTCAAGAACCTCGGCTACGCGGACATCAACGCCTCAAACATTCCCCTGTTCGACAAGTGCGACGAATGGTGGTCGGCACTCTCCGCCGACATCGACATTGCGAAGGGCCGAATAATCGTCTCCGAGGACGCCCTCGACGTCGGGCCCGCCGGTCAAGGATCCTCGTTCAACAGTGACCGTCGAATCTTCACGACCCTCGCATCGGCAGGCAACGCCGACGAAATGTTCCACGCCGAACAGTTCGACATCCGCGTCGAAAAGCACCTCGCCGCGATCGACGCAATGTTCCGCCAAATCATCCGCGCATCCGGCTACAGTCCGGCATCGTTCGGGATGACCGACGACGGCGGCGCAATGACCGCGACCGAGTCCCGCAACAAACGCGAAATGTCGATCAACACGCGCACCACGAAGGCCCGACTGTTCGAGGCCGTCCTGTCCGACCTGTTGGCCGTCCAAATCCAGATCGACGCAAAACAGTTCGGGACGGGCGCGGTCCTGTCCGAGGCCCTAGAAATCACGTTCCCGCCCGCCGTCGCAGACTCCGACCTCGAGCGGGCCGCAGTCGTGCAGGCGATGGACATTGCCCGCGCAGCATCGACGGCCGTGAAGGTCGCCTACATGCACCCGACGTGGGACGAGAAGCGCGTCGACGACGAAGTGATTCTCGTGCGCTCCGAGTTCGCGATCGCAGATCCGTTGGCTCTCGGGTCCGACGCACAGTTCGGCGCGACACAAGCCGACCCCGACGGCGAAGCCGAACCCGTGTTCGGTTCCATCGCCGCCGACGACGCAGGCGACGACCTCGACGAGGACGACATCGAATAACCGACGAGGGAAGGCGGGGCCCCGCACATGGTCATGGATCCCGCCAACCTCAACGGCGTAGGCGAACGAGTCGCACAGGTTTACAGCGACGCCGAGGTGCAGCTCATCGTCAAGATCGCAAACGCCCTCGAAAAGGGCCTCGACGCCCCCGACTGGGCAGTGCGTCAACTCGCCGAAGTGAACCGCCTCGGGTCCGCAGCGCGCGGCCTACTCCTCGAGTTGGGGCCCGAGGTCGCCGCCGAAATCGAGGCCGCGATCGCCGAGGCCGCATTGCTGGGCATCGCCGAAGCCGACGCCGACATCCGTCGCATGTCGGGGCCGCGCGGCGTCACACCCGCAGCAGCAGTCGACGTCGCAGCAGTCGAAGCCCTCGCATCGGAAACAGTCGAAGCCGTCACCTCGACGCACGAGGGCATACTCCGCAGCACCACCGACGGATACCGCAAGGTCGTCTCCGAGGTATCGGGGCGCACCGTCACGGGCGTCGGCAACCGCCGCGAAGCTACGCAGCAGGCACTCAACAAGTTCGCCGACCGTGGCATAACGGGATTCACTGACCGCGCGGGCCGCAACTGGCGCATCGACAACTATTCCGAAATGGCGATCCGCACCGCGACGCTACGGGCGATGCACACCGGACACTCGAACCGATTGAAGCAGCGCGGCTATGACCTCGTCGTCGTGTCCTCGCATCCCAATCCCGCGCCCGTCTGCAAAGAGTTCGAGGGAAAAATCCTGTCGATCACCGGGGCGACACCGACCGGGAAACGCACGTTCGACTCGGCACTCAACGGCGACCCCGTCACCGAGGACGTTTACGCGACGATGGACGCCGCCGAAAGCAAGGGCCTACACCACCCGAACTGTCGGCACCGGCACACCCTGTTCGTCCCCGGCGTCAAACGCCCCGCAGTCGACACCCCCGACAGCGACGAGGGTTACGACAACGAGCAGCAGCTCCGCAAACTCGAGCGCGACGTCCGCCACTGGAAACGCCGACAGGCCGCCGCGATCACCCCCGAAGCGAAACGTAAAGCCGCCGCGAAGGTCCGCGAAAAGCAGGGCGCGATACGCAGTCACGTCGACGAGACCGGCGTGCGTCGACTACGGCACCGCGAACAGCTCCGCAACGGTGACGCAACCAAGGCCGACGACGGCGCGAAGCTGACCCGCCGGCCACCCCCCGAACCCGACACCGAGCCCGACACCGACGACGCACCGGACACCGACCCCGACGCACCCGACAAGCCGACACGGCGCAAGCGGAAACCGAAACCCGTCGGCCCCTACGACCACCTCAAGACCGCCGACGACATCGAAGCCGCAACGATGCAGGCCCTCAACGACGAGGACTACGACGCACTCGACGCTCTCAGTGTCCGCGAGGACGCCATGCGCGACGAGGACGCAACCCGCGAACGACGCAACGCCGCCGCACGAGAGCGACGCGCAGCAGCGACCGCAGTGAAACGTCAAGGGCAACTCGACGCATACGACGCAGCACTCGCCGACGGCATGGACGACGACGAGGCAGTCGCGAAAGCGTTCGGCAAAACTGTCCCGCAAGTTCGCCGCGAGAACGCAATCTCGCTACTCCGAGGCAGCGGCTACCAAGGGCGAGGGTTCGCCGAAATCTCCCGCGCCGCCTACCACGACAACGTTTACCAGCAGTACCAGACAGCAGAGGCCGCCACGAACGGCTACATGCTGAAACGTAAATATATGAACAAGGCCGGATCCGAGGATCTTGACGCCCGGTTGTGGCGCATGACCGAAGACAGTGCCCGCAAGTACGCTTCCGACGAATTGCTTGCGCACTGGGACGAGGTAGGGCGCGTCACCCTCGACGAGTTCCGAGAGCAACTAGTCGACCCGGCGCAGGCCGCACGTATCCGCAACGAGAGAGGCGACTTCAACCAGTGAGCCCGTCAGAGTTCGCAGAAGCTCACGCACGGGGCGTCGCATCGCAGGGCGACATCGGGGCATCGAACCCGTACATGCCCGCCGAGCCCGGCACCCGCGAAGCGCGCCTCGCTCAAACGTGGCTACATGGCCGCTTGCTCGCAATGCCCGCCCCTTAGAGCTTCACCACCACACCCGACACGTAACCCGGTCGCCCACGAGGCACCGGGTTTTTTCATGCCCACACAACGCCGCAGGAGGCCCGCACCATGCCCGAGCCAGTACCCGCAACAGAGCAGCCCGCACCCGACGTCACCGGGGCCGCAGCAGTCGAACCCGCCGCAGTCGAGCCCGTCGTCGAGCCCGCCGCCGAGGCAGCCGCAGCACCGGCCGCCGCAGCAGTAGCCGCACCGACCGCAGCCGAGACCGCCGCCGCAGAACAGGCAACCGCCGACGCAGCACAGGCCGTCACCGACACCGCGATCGACGCCGCGAAAGCAGCGCAGGCGAAGGACATCGCAAAGCTCCTCGGCCTGCCCGGTTTCGAGGAAGACGTCGTCGACCCCGCGAAGCTCGCCGAGACGCTACAGGCCGAACGCGACACCATCGCCGCAGAGCGCGACACCGACCGGAACAAGCTCCGCGAGTACGAACTCCGCGACCACGTCCGCACCAACGCCGACAAGAAAGCCGACGTCGCGGGCCTCTACGACTCCGCAAGTTTTCTCGCCGACATCAAGGGCATCGACCCATCCGACGCGAAAGCCGCGACGCTCATCGCCGACGCGATCGACGCAGCAGTCCTACGCCGACCATCCCTCGGCCTCGCCGACCCCGCCTCGACCGCCTCGAGTAGCGCCGAGAGCAGCGGCGACGGCAAGCCCGCACCCGCAGCCGACAGCGTCGACGCATTCCGCGCGCAGGCCAAGTCCGAGCGCGGCGACAGCCGATTCTGACCCACCCCTACCGCCAGAAACCGCCCCCAACTCACCGGAGTAAACAGTAATGGCTAACAGCTTCCTCACCCCGTCCGTCATCGCCAAGGCCGCACTCGCAACCCTCTACGAGACCACGGTCGCCGCGCAGCTCGTGCACCGCGACTACTCCGCCGAGTTCTCGGGCAAGCAGGGCGACACGATCACCGTCCGCAAGCCCGCAGTGTTCGAGGGCAAGGAGTTCGTCGAGGGCACCCCCGTCGAGGTGCAGTCGGCTACACAGGCGAGTGTTGCCGTGGTCCTCAACCACCACGCCGACGTTTCGTTCGAGGTCACCTCTCGCGATATGTCCCTCAAGGTCGTCGACTTCCGCCGCGAACTCCTCGACCCGGCCCTCGAAGCGATCGCACAGAAGATCGACACCGACATCCTCGCGTTCCGTAACGACATCACGAACGCCGTCGGATTCGGCACCGGAGTCGAGCCCGGCCCGTACGACCTCGGCACCCACCCCGGCCGCGCATCCGGCCGCCCCGAGGCTCTGATCGACGCCGCAACGATGCTCAACCTCGCGAAGGTTCCGACGGGCGATCGGCACGCCGTCATCGGCTCCGAGCTCGAGGGCGAATGGCTCGACTCCGAAATGCTCAAGCGTGTTAACGAGTCGGGCAGCACCGAAGCACTCCGCGAGGCGTACCTCGGCCGCCGCCTGTTCGGGTTCAACCCGTTCGCGACGCAGAACATGACCGAGGCGAAGGGCATCGCGTTCCACAAGACCGCCGTCGCCCTCGTCACCCGGCAGCTCGAACTCCCAGAGGGTGCAGCGAACGCCGCGATCCTCGATTACAAGGGATTCGGCATCCGCGTCGTCATCGGCTACAACCAGGCGCTGAAAAAGAACATGGTTTCGCTCGACACCCTCTACGGCGTCAAGACCCTCGACGCCGACCGCGCCGTTCGCATCGTCGGCCCGCTCGAGGACGTCTGACCTACCCGCGCCCCCGCACACGCTGAACGCCCCGCCTGACCATCCGGCGGGGCGTTCGGCGCACCACCCCCAGGAGATACCCGCGTGCTCGTCTACGCCACAGAATCAGAACTCGGCGCACTATGCGAACCGCCCGAGAGCGCAACCGAACTCCTCCGCGAAGCATCCCGGCTCGTGCGACGCGCAACGATCCTCGACATCTACGAAGTCGACCCGGCGGGCAAGCCGACCGACCCGAACGTCATCGAAGCGTTCCGCGACGCGACATGCAGGCAGGCCGCCGAATGGGACCGCAACGACGTCGACCCCGTCGCAGGTGAGGCCGGCGTCGAACCCCTCGAAACGGCGACGAGCATCGCGGGCGCATCGGTGTCCTACGACGTGAGCGTCGCGACGCTGGCACGGGCGAAGCTCTCGACCGCCCTATGCGCCGCCGCCCTCGACATCCTCCGCGACGCACAACTCGCCTCGGGCGCACCGAGTCGGGCATGAGACGCCAACGCCTCGACCCACTCCGCCGCCACTGGGCGCACACCGTCATCGTCCGCCGACTACTCGGCGAAGGCCCCGGCGGATCCGTGTACGGGCAGACCATCGGCGAACCGTGCGCAGTCGACGACACAACGCGAATGGTTCTCTCGCCGACCGGTGTCGAAGTTGTTTCGTCGTCGACGGTGTCCTTCCCGACGCGCGTCGAGTTCATCCCCGTCGGATCGACCGTCTCTCTACCGCAGAAGTTCGGCGGACGTACCGCGAAGGTCGTCGCATCGAAAGTCGCCGACGCAGGCGACGAGCTGGCGACGCCGAACCATTCAACCGTGCACCTCGAGTAAACAAGGGGGAGACCCGCCGTGGCAGTAACAACCGCGTGGGACATGACCGCGATCGCCGACATTACCGACGCAGCTTCCGACGGTTGCTATGTCGCCGCCGAGGCATTGCTCGCCCGATCGAACGCCCTCGCCCCGTTCGAGGAGGGCATTCTGCAAGCCTCGGGTTTCGCCCGTGTCGACGAGTCCGACCCACTACTCGCCCGCGTCGCCTACGACATGCCCTACGCATGGCGGCAGCACGAAGAACTCGACTACGAGCACGTCGCGGGCCGTAGCGCAAAGTACCTCGAGAACCCGGTAAACGAGTTCGGCGCAGAGTTTTTGGCGATCGTCGGGCAGTCGATCCGCGTCGCGACGGGCGGCTAACGGTATGGCATTCCCAACCGACACCATCCGCCGCGCAATCGCCGCGCACCTCGCCGACGCGGGCATCGTCGCCCCGGTCCTCGCCGACGACGAAGTATTCCCCGCCGACGAGACACGACCCGTCGCGATGTGGGGAAAAGTTCGCCCGACACCCGACGCCGCCGTCGTCATCAACATCTACAACGTCATCACCACCCGCGACAAACACAACCCCGACGTGTACGTCCAACTCCTATGCCGCACAGGCGACGAGGACGACGCCGCGACGCACGCACTCGCCGAGCAGATATTCGACCTCCTCGACGACCGCAGCAAGTTCACGATGGGCGGCACCGTCCGAGTGTTGTTGTGTGTCCGCAAAATTCACGGCGTCGCGACCGTCGACAAGAACGGCCGCTACGTGCGGCCCGAGTCGTACCTGTTCACCCTCAACCCGATAGGCGACGCATGAGCATCAACGCCCCGTCGAATACCGAACGTATCGGCATCGGCCGCCACCTCCTCATCTTCGAGGGTGGCGTCGCAGAAGACCCCGGCCTCAACGCGGGCGAACGTGCCCGACTCATGGGCCTCGGATTCAAGTTCGACGCCCCCAAGATGACGCCCGCCGAGGTCGCCTACGCCAACGCTGACGCGATCTTCGAGCGCACCATCGGCCCAATCGAACCACCCTTGAACGCAACCGAACTGGAGCATCCCGAATGAGTTCACCGAACGCCTTCCTCAGCCCGCCCGACTCCGCGACACTGTCGACCACGCTCGCCCGCGACTGGGCATTCCAGGTCAACACCGGCACCCGCGAGGCCCCCGTGTGGATATGGGTTAACGGCCTCTCGACGTTCGCGCCGCAGACCGACCAGACGATGCAGGATGACGGCGACATCCACGGCAAGGGCGGCAAGTCGCAGATCCCGACGGCAATCGGGTTCAACATCACCGCAACAGGGCTCCGCAAGGGCGAGGGCGAAGCGACCGACTCCGACTACGTCCCCGACGAGGGGCAGGAGTACCTACGCGCGAAGGGCGAAAAGCTCGGCTCCGCGAACTTCGCGAACATCCGCTACTGGCGCACCGACGGCAACCCCGAGTCGAAGATGGGCATTATCGCCGTCAACTGGACGCCGGGCAGCGATGACAAGGAGGGGCTGAACACCTTCACCCTCGCGGGCACCGGGCGCGGCTTCCCGACTGACATCCCGAAGCCAGAGCCCGAAGTCATCCCGTGACCTCGAGCGACAGCTACGGGGAGTTCGCCGATCCGTCACTGTCGCTCACCTGGCGCGGCACCGCGTATGCAGTCGCAAGCCCTTCCGCATGGGAGGGCTTGCGGCTCCGCCGACTCCTCGACGCGAACATCGAAAACGTCAACGACGAGAACGAAATCCGCGGAATCCTCGGCGCAACGCTGGACGTCCTCGCGGCCGATCGAGTGGACCGCGAAATCGTGCACCACATGGGCCGAACCGCTCTCGTGCACTACGGGCGCGGCCCCGAAGCGGGCCTCGCACTGTGGACATTCGGCCGCAGCCTCGACCTACTCCCACCAGACGCGCCCGTCGACGAGTCGGCCCCCGGTTTCATGGGCCCGAGCGATCCAGGCGGCGGCCCAATCGTCGACCGCGAACGCATGATTCGGCGTTGGTTCAATCCGCCCGCACTCGCCCCGAAACCGAACGTGCTCGAAGGCGTCACCCTCTCATGGGCGGACATCTTCAAATGTTGGACCGAGCTCGAGCTCGACTTCGACGCCCGAGGCTACGACCTCGGCGGCGACATCCTTCACACCCGCACCTGGCGATGGTTCGAGATACGCGCACACGACATCGCGCGCTCACCGTCGACACGTCTCTACCGGGCGATCTTCACACCGACCAAGTAAGGACCGCGCCCCACCATGTCGCAGAAGCTCCCAGACCTCGCCGAATACTTTGACCCCGACCTCGGGTTGCCGATTCGCGGCAAGGTGTACCGGATCCCGTCGCCCGGCATCGACGAGGGCGACCGTCTCCGCAAGTACCTACTGTTCGGGCCGACGCCCGTCACCGAACTCGACGACGCGACCGACGAACTCGTCGCGATCCCGTTCACCGACGCCGACATTCACCGCATCGAGGTCGCCGAGGGCGTCAAGATCCTCGGCCCCGTTCGCGCACAAATGTTGGCCGACGGTGTCCCCGACACTATGGCGCAGCACGCCGCACGGACAGCTCTCGCCCACTTTGGCGCGGGCCCGAAACTCGGCCGCAGCTATTGGCAGTTCGCGCACCTCGCCGACCTCGTCGACGTCGATGCCCTCATCGCCGAAGCAGCCACCGCAGCCGCTCAGAGCGACACCAAGGCCCCCGCCGTATAGCGCGCGCCCTCGCATCCCAGCTTCCCCGAAAGAGGCCCCACAATGACAACTAGAGTCGGCGAACTTTATGCAGACCTACGGCTCGACGACTCTCAGTTCGTAACCGCAATGGCCCGCAACCAGCAGGGCTTACAGCGACTAGGGGCAACCGCCACCACCTCGGCGAACACCGTCTCGCAGTCGGGCCGTGCAGCAGCCGCCGGCCTCGACACGATCGCACAGTCGGCGGGCAGGGCGGCGACCGCGACGAACAGTGTCGCCCTCAACTCGAGCCTGTCACAGGACGCGCAAAGGGCCGTCGCCGCTTACCACGACCTACAGCGCGAGGCCGACAAGTTCGCCGACGCAGCACTCGACGCACACGACAAAGCAGCCGGGGCCGCAGACGACCAACGCAAAGCCGAGGAACGCCTCGCCGACACGTACAGCCGCACAGCGAGCACAGCCGACGAAGTAGTCGACGCAGAAGACGAAGTGGCACGCTCCCGCGACATCGCTACGGCAGCATCACGAGCCTCGAGCGCCGCATCCGACGCGATGGAAACGTCGATGCGCCGCGCAGGACAGGCCGCCCGCGACTCCGCAGGCGACATCGAAACCGCCGCCCGCGAATCCCGCGAAGCACTCGAGACAGCAGCAGCAGCCGCCGAAACGTCGGGCAGGAGAGCAGGCACCGGATACGCGCGCGGCCTCGGAAACAAGCTCGGTTCGGGCGTCAGCCGTGCAGGCGCGAAAGCTGGAACCCTCGGCGGCGACAACTTTCTCTCGACGTTCGCATCGAAGATCGGCGACCTCGCAGGATCGACAGGCCCGATCGCCGGATCCATCCTCGGCGTCGCAACAATCGGCCTCACCGCAGGCGCACTACTCGCGGGCGCAATCAAAGACGGCATGCAGTCCGAACTGACCCGCGACCTATTCCAAGCACAGACCGGCGTCACCGAGGCGCAGGCGAAGACGTTCGGCCTCGCAGCGGGCGAGGCTTACGCGAATGCGTTCGGCGAATCCGTCGGCGGCAACCTCTCGACCGGCAAAATTGCGTTACAGAACGACCTCGTCGACGCCGACGCGAACGCCCGAGAGATTCAGAAGATCGTCGAACAACTCGACGGTGTCTCGACAATCCTCGGCGAAGAAATCCCCTCGGTGGCGCGCGCCGCCGGTAAGGCCGTGCAAACAGGATTCGCCGCCGACGTCACCGACGCATTCGACCTCATGGTCCAAGGCTCCTACATCGGCCTGAACGTCTCCGAAGACATGCTCGACTCGATCATCGAGTACGGCGTGCAGTTCGAGTCGGTGGGCCTCACGGGCGCAGAGGCAATGGGGCTCATGTCGCAGGCCGTGAAAAACGGTGCCCGCGACACCGACCTTGCAGCGGACGCGATCAAAGAGTTCTCACTCAAAGTCGTCGACGGTTCCACCGCATCAGCCGAGGCATACCAGGCCCTCGGCATGGACGCCGAAGACATGACGCGACGTTTCGCAGAGGGCGGCGACTCCGCCCGCGACGCCATGACCGAACTACTGCCCGCAATCCAGAACATGACAGACCCCGTCGCGAAGACCGCCGTCGCGACCGGCCTATTCGGCACACAAGCCGAGGATCTAGGCGACGCCCTCAACCACCTCGACCTAGCTACGGCGACGCAGTCGATGAACGACTACGAGGGCGCCGCACAGTCCGCGATCGACGTCATGGGCGACAACGCCTTCACGTCGGTACAGGGCGCGATGAACGGCATTTCTACCGCCGCGAACGGACTGAAAGCGGCTCTCGCGCAAGCGTTCGGGCCGTACATTCAAGAGTTCGCGGACACCGTCAGCAACAACCGCGCGGGCGTCATCGGGTTTTTCATCGACGTCGCGAACACCGGATTCGATGCAGCGGGCGCGATTGTGCAGTTCGTCGGCAAGGGCCTAATCGGTCTCGCCGAGTTCGCACAAGCAGGCTCCGACATGTCGGTCTCGTTCATGCGGTCGATCGCAGACATGCTCAGCGGCCTCGACATGATCGGCACAATCATGTCGGCGATCATTCCCGGTTTCGACTTTGATACCGGCGACATGGCAAAGAAGCTCAACGATGTCGCGGACATGGCCGAGAAGGCAGGCGACGCGACAGCCGAGGGCCTACGCACCGCCGGTCGCTACATGGCCGAAGAAATGCCCGGCCAAATCGACACGTTGCAGGAACGCTTCAACAAAGTCGCAATGCCACTCAAACAGTCCGCAGCTTTCAACGACACCCTGACCAAGCTAAACAACACCATCACCGAACTCGGTGTCAACGCCGACGGCGACCTCATCCAGTTCGACACCGCAACGTGGACAGGGAAACTCGACAAGGCGATACCCATGCAGGCCGCTATGTCAGAGTCGCTTGACGGTCTCCGAGGCCAATTCGAGGACCAGATTAGGACGGGCCTCGAGGCGGGCGCAACAGTCGAAGAGCTGACCGGGCAGTACGCCGCGAACCGCGACGGACTCATCCGGCAGGCAACGTCAATGGGCCTCAACAACGACCAAGCCCTCGCCCTCGTCAACAGTTTCGACCTCGTCCCCGAACTCGCCGAGACACAGATCCGGTTACCGGGAATGCCCGAAGCGATGACGAACCTCGACCTCGTCCGCGACTACGTCACCACCGACAACGAGAAAAACGTCCTCGTGTCCGACACGTCAGACTCGACGCTCGACGCACTGAAAACGATCAACGCGACCGTGCTGAACGGAAAAATCGTCCCGATCGACGCCGACGACGACCAAGCGTGGCGCGACATCAAGGCGTTAACCGATCCGAAGTCGCTCATCATCACCGCCGAGGTCCGCAAGTCCCGAAACCAACTCGGCATGACCGACGCCGCGTGGTCGAAGGCGATGAACGATTCGGCGGCGTACCGCGCGCAATCGAACGCCGACGGATCCGTCCGGACCGAAAAGTTCGCGAACGGCGGCGACACCCTCCCGTCCGACGCGACCATCCAGTCACCGCGATCGAAGCTCGTGCAGTGGGCCGAACCGGAAACGGGCGGCGAGGCATTCATTCCGCTTTCACCGTCGAAGCGCAACCGGTCAATGCGGATACTCGCCGACGTCGCCCGCCGGTTCGGTGTCTCGATGCTCGGATCGGCTGGCGTCGCAATGGACGACGGCGGCGTACTCGAGAACCCGGCAGCAGTGCGGGCAATCGAGGGCGCGAAGTCGGTCAACGGCATCGGCTACGAGTACGGGCAGCTCGATTGTTCGGGCTACCAGTCGCAAATCTACAACGACCTCACCGGCAACGATGCCCGCTTCACCACCGACAGTAACTTTGCGGCACTCGGTTTCGTCAAGGGCCCCGACCCCAGCGGCAACGGCTACAACGTCGGCACCGACGGCGGCACCGGCAGGACCGGGCACATGGCCGGATCCCTGTTTGGCGTCCCCGTGGAGTCCGGCGGGGCGCACGGCACCGTCGCTTACGGCGGCGATGCAGCGGACGAAACGAACTTTTCGACGAACACCGGCAACCGCGAAGTGTGGCACCTACCTCGCTCGGAGTGGAACCCCCCGATGGGCGACGACCCCGACTCGGCGCGCAACCCGATCGGCTACAGCACCGAAACCGACAGCAGCTCGAGCGCGTCGGGCGGCGACGGCAGTGCCTCGTCGTCGAGTTCGTCGAGTTCGGCGGCGGGCGATGGGCAGCGCGTCCACGTCACGAACTGGCCTAGCACCCTCGGCGGCGACACAGCCGAGAGCGAAGGCAAGCCGAAAGCACAGTTCGCGGCGAAGTGGTTCGCCGACGGCGGCATCGAAAACCATGACGCCCACGTCAGCCAAGGGTTGCGAGTATTCGGCGAACCGGAAACGGGCGGCGAGGCGTACATCCCGCTAAGCGCGGCGAAGCGTGGCCGCTCCGAAAAGATCCTCACCGAGGTTGCACGACGGTTCGGTATGAGCGTCTACGCCGACGGCGGATTCGGTGGCGTCGGCAACGACAGCGGATCCGGTGAGCATGTCGGCTCGTGGGAAGTGCTCAAACAGGCCCCCCAGGGCAACGTACCGCTATCCACGCCCCGAAAGGACGCAGGGCTAGAGGTGTGGGCATCGAACGCCTACAAGGCCGTCTCAGCGGGCGTCGGGCTGGCATTGACCGCCGCGTCGGGTTTCGACTCGTCCGGCAAGTTCGTCGGGTTCGACACCAGCAATAACAGCATCCCCGGTTTCGACAAGGTTCTCGAGCAGCTCGGCGAAATCGCAGCGAAGCCAACCGTCGTCATCACCAAAGCCGAAATCAACGACCCCGCCGGAATCGTCCGCGACGTCGTCGACGAGTCCGGCCTCGCGAACCTCGCGATCCTACAGAGAGGAATCTGACCATGCCCCTACGTTATTCACTCCTCGGCGTACAGATCCCCGGCATGGTTCGCGAACTCTGGCAGTTCGGCGAACCGTCCCTCGGCGCACAGAACGGCATGCAGCACGTAGGGCTCCGCACCACCCCAAAAGGGTTGGGCGGGGCCCCGTTCGAACACGTCCGGCAACGCAACGCCCGCTCGACCCGCTCGACGTGGCGCGGCCGAAACGACGGCATCAACACAATCGGCCTCGACGTCAAACTCGGGCCAACCCACCTCGGCGACGACGCCGTCGCACTGCACACCAGGTGGAGAAACAGCCTCGGGCGCGGCGAAGAACTCCTCGAGTTCCGCGTCGAATCACCCGGCGTCTACGGGTACCGCTTCCAGTACGTGCGACTCGAAGCGGCGATGCCCGACCCCGACTACTTCCTACTCGAAATAGCGGGCGAAGCGTTCGAGGAATGCACCCTCGGATCCGACGAGACCTACTGGCGCGGAAACGTTCACACTGAAACATTCGCGCCGACCGCAACCGCCGGCCTACGTGCGTTCGCCGACGCCGACGTCTACAACGAAGGCGACGTCGACACTTGGGGCGAATACCTCCTACGCGGCCCCGGTTCCTACACGATCGGCACCGGGGCCGACACCGTCACGCTCCCAACCCTCGCGGCGGGCGCAGTGTGGGACATCGGCACCGACCCCGAAGACTTTTACATCCGCGACGCGCAGGGCGTCGACCGGGGCGAACTCGTCGGCGCGAAAGCGTGGTTCATGCCGATACTCGCCCGCACCGACACGGCACTAGTCATCACCGCGACCGGCACGAACGCCGACTCGCGCGTCGAATACACGATGCCTACTTACTTTCAGAGGGCGGCAGCGTGAGAGTACCGAACACAACCCCCGTCCCGAAGTTCAAAATAACGGTATTCAACGGCAACGCGACAGGCTCGAGGCCACTCGGCGCATACATGTACGCCCGGTTTAGGTGGGCATGGAAAGTCCCGACGACGGCGACAATCAAAGTTCAATATGACCACCCCCTCGCACAGCGGCTCCTACAGTGCAAGCGCAGTGTCGTCCCAATTCGCACGTACCGCAACGGTATCCCGTGGGATGGGCGCGTCATGGAAGCCGTCGTCGAGGGGCCGCCCGGCGAAGAAATCGTCACCGTAACGTGCATGTCTAACCTGTACTGGCTGATCTGCTTCCTCGCGTGGGTCAACCCGCTATTGCCTCCCGAGGTACAGATCGGGCTCACCGGCAAGCAAGACATGATGTTCGGATCTGTCGACTTCGTCCTGAAATACTTTCTCGCGAAGAACGCGACCCGCATGCAGAAACCTGTTTACGCGGCGCTCCCGTTGCAGTACGACAGTCCCGACCTCCCACAGATCGGCGACATCGGCAGCCTCGACGACCTCCTCGACATCATCTTGGGATACACCAAGGATCTAGCCGCAGTCGCCGCCCGCTTCACGATGCTCGACGAGCTTTACCGCAACCCGATCGCCAACTCGGGGCGCGGCATGTCGATTCACATGTGGACACCCGACGACGGCCCCTCGCCGACCGTGTTCAACACCGACACCCTCGCGCGGTTGCAGAACGTCCTCGACCTGTCGGGCGACAATTTTTTCTACTTCACGAACCCCGACAACATCCTCGAACTCGCGAACCCGGCGACGTGGAACTCGATGTCGCGGCCCGGCTACGTGTTCGACACGCACGTCCAACGCGACCGCACGCATATTATGTGGCGCACCGACGCGGGGCAGATCCTCAACATTTACCGACGCGTCACGCACCCCACCGCCCACAGTGTGATTGTGGGAGGCAAGGCCCCCGACTTCGTGAACCAAACGATCGAGTGGGCCGCGAACATGGTTTTGGAGCTAATCCTCAACGCGCTACTTCCCGGTTTGAACCTCGGAACGATCCTCGTCGGCGACCTGTTCGACGACATCTTTTTTGCGTTCCAGAAGTTCGACGACCCGCAGCTCGAGGCCGACCTCGGAGAGCACGGATTCGGCGAAGCGTTCGTCGACAACACGGGCGCATGGTCCCTCGATGCTTTCTCGGTCGGCATGGAAGGGCTCAAGAAGCACGGCGGCTCGGAGGGCTTAAAACTTACCGTGCAGTCCGGCGGCCCCGACGGCTACGGCCTGTCGTTCGGCGAGGACGACGGCACGAACCGCCGGTTCAACGTCGGCGACATTATGACCTTCGTCGACCGTGGAACGTATGTCCAAGACTACGTTTCGGCAGTCGAGGTCGAGGATTCCCTCGAGGAATACATGACGGAATACGTCACCATCGGCGACGACGAAATCATGCAGGACGGTTGGACTCAACTCGTCGGGCACCTCAAGTCGGGCGCGGCACTATCGCGCGCAGTCGCCGTCTCTACCGCCTGACCATCACCAAACAAGGGGAGGCCCCACCGTGGGATTCCGCACCTACCAAGGCAATACGCACTCGGAGAACGGTTGGCGCATATGCGACCGCGACGAGTGTGAACGCATCCCAGTCGGCGACACGGCAACGTTTCTCATCGTCCGGCGCGGCGACGTCGCGCAGGCCCTCGCCGCGTGGGCGTTGTGGTACCACGAGAACGTCGAACCGATCGACCGATACCAGTCCGCCCCGACCTTCACCGACGACTGGGGATGGAGTCGCGAGAACAACGTCGCGAACTCGAACCACCTATCGGGTACAGGAATTGACGTCAACGCGACACAGTACCCGTGGGGCCAGCGCGTCATGTCGGCGTCGAGGATCCGCACAATCGAGCGGGGCCTCGCACTGTTCGGCGGCGTCATCTACTGGGGCAACTCGTGGACACGCGCCGACCAGATGCACTACCAAATCCAAGGCGACGCCGCGAACCTACGCGACTTCGTTGCCCGCCGCATCGTGAACGGCCGCCTGCAAGTAACGCCGCCGATACCCGTCTACGACGCCGAGGCCGACCCCCTCTGGCACGACGTCATCTACCAGTTCCGAGGTAACGCCGCATGACCCTATGGGCAGACGTAAGCCAGTATCAGCCCCTCGCCGACGACACCTACCCGCACCGCGTGTTCTGCTTCCGCACGAACTCGGGTTCGGCGCAGGACATCAACGCCGACGCAAACGCCGCATGGGCGAAGCAGGCCCTCGACGACGGCCGACTCGACATCGTCATCGGCTACTACTTTTTTCGGCCCGGTCAAGCGAACTGTGACCTTCACTGGCAGATCCTCGAGCGGGCGGGCCTCGCGAAACATGACCGTGTCGCAACCATGATCGACGTCGAGGGCGCACCCGACAAGGACGGTAACCGCACCATCACCGGCGACCAGTCCGCCGAGGTCAACGACGAGCACGGCCGCCTCGTGCAGTGGTGGGGCGGCGAGACGAAGCGCGTCATCGGCTACCAGAACGAGGTATCGGACCCCGACCTGTGGCCAACCAAACCCGCCGGCCTCATGCTCGTCATCCCGAGTTACACCGGCACCCCCGGCACCCTCGCCACGATCACCACCAAACGGGCAGACCTCGACCGCATGCTCGCCCACCAGTACGGCGACGACATCGAATGCGCGCCGTTCGGTGCATGCGACAGCAACTTCACCGCCCTCGCGATCCCCGAACTCGCCGACGCCCTCGGCCTCACATCGAAAGGGCCCGCACCCATGACCCCAGCACAGGACGCCCTCTATCAGATCCGAGGCGACGCCGACGGATCCCTCAACGCCGGGCATACCGGGTTCCGGTTCCTCAAACCGTTCGACGGTTGGAGCGCAGCACTCGGCAAGGTCGTCGACCGGCTATCGGTACCCGAGGCGATCGGGCAGCTCGTCCACGAACTCACCTACCGCGTCCCCGTGTTCCGAGCTCGGGAAAAGGCAAACACTCTCGGAACGAATCTCGACCACTCAGCGGCAGCGCACGGCGGCGTCCTCGACGTACTCGACAGCACCGACCGGCTCGAGCTTGCCGTCACCGCACTCGACGCGAAGTTCGACGCCCTCGTCGCCGCAATCATCCAGCCAGGAAAGGCCCCCAAATGAGCCACGCAGCCCCCGAAACGGCCAACTCCTACAATCCCATGAACTACACGCCCGCGCAGCTCGCAAAGGCCCTCGTAACGCTCCTGACTTCCATCGTCGCGATGCTCGGCCTCATCGCCGTCTCGTTCGCCGACGGCCCCCTCGCCGCCGTCGGAGGTTGGGCGACCGCAGCATCGCTCGTCGTCGCCCCGATCGCCGTGTTCGTCACCAAGGCCGCACCCATCATCGGCCGATTCGGTTACCTCTTCCGCTGACCCGCCCGCCTCACCGAAAGGCGGACACATGGCCGCGCGCTTCACCCCCGACGCACACGGCCCCGCGTCAACCGTGCGGAGGTCGCCTCACCTCGAGGCGGCCCCGCACGGCACGCCCGGCCCCCCACTATCCACACACGGCCCGCAGATCGGCGGTCCCTCATGATTGTCTGGCAGCCCCTACTCGTCGGCTTCGTCGGCGCACTCGCACTCATCGCCGCAGCGTTCCTCACATACCTCGGCGTCAGAGCGACCCGCGCAACGCAACGCGACGCGAACGCAATCCAACGCGACTCGAACCACGACATGCACTGGCAACGAATGCTCGAGACTCAAGCTAAAGGGTTTACCGCGCAGATCGAGCCGTTACAACGCGCTCTCGCCGCCCTCCGCGTCCAAGTCGACGGGCTCATCGCCGAACGCGCCCACGACGCAACACGGTTCCGCGTCGCCGTCGTGCACATCCGCACGCTCCGCGAATGGATCCGCGCCCCGGTCGCCGACTTCCCGCCGCCTCCGATCCCCGACCTACTCGTAGACGAGGTGTGAGACATGGACCGGCTACAGCCACCCCCGAAAATTGCACCAGCATTCAGTAACCCGCTCGGGCTCCTGTTCGGCAACGTCACGAACCGGATCGGCGCAGCGATCGACGACTTCATTTCAGACTTGGTTTACGGCCTCAAGGGCGCAACGGGCGGACTCGTCGACCTCACCGGACTATTGAACGCGACGAGCGACAAGGCAGAGAGCGCCGAGAACGCCGCGAACGAGGCAGTCGAGAACACCGGACAGGTCGTGCAGCAGGTTAGCGCGATCGTCAATTCGATTACCGCCCCGTTCGCCGAATCGTGGATGACCATGACACCGGGGCAACAAGTTTCGTTCCCTCGGGCACTCCTCAACACGAACGTAAAATCGGTGTCGGGCAGCACCGGCAGCGGCAGCGGCGGCCAGTCCGGCTCTCACAGCCACAGCGTCTACTCGAACACGACGCCGATCATCACGCCCGACAAGAACGTCCTATGCGCGGCATACATCCAATCGAACTACGCCGTCGGACGGGCAAGCATCACGTTCGTCGCGAACGGCGTCAGCTCGCCATGTCAGCTATACGTCATAGCCGCCCGCATGCTCGAGAACGGCGACGCGCAAATCGTATGGGTAAGCGAAGACCAGACGCCGTTAATGTCCATCGGGCGCGTCGAATACACCGTCACCTCGGCAAGCGACATGGTCTACAGCGAACTCGAACAAATGATCGTCGGCGTTCACCAGATCGGCGCGGGCAACGTCCGCAACATCATGGGCGTCGAAATGGCCGCGATCCCGCGAACGGGCGACCTGTACCCGCCACAGCAGGCAATGAACTTTTCGACGAGCAGCGTCATCACGGCGGGCGCAGTGATCCCGCGATCGTCGCAGTCATTCTCGAGCCTTGAACTGTTGTGGATCGGTATCGGGCAACGCCTATTCTCGGGCGACCCGATCCCGCGCTCCTTCGTCGACGGTTTCAATCGCGGATCCTTGGGCCCGACGTGGACCATGATTGGACTGTCGCCCGGTTCGGTCCGCGACAGTACCTACTTCACCCACGGCGGCGGCCGGGACGATAAGAGCTTCAACTATTGGTCGCAGCCCCTCGCCTACGACGACCAGCGCGTCGAGGCCGACGCCGTCGCCGCGAACTCGCGAGAGCAGGGCCTCATCTGTCGCGGCAACCCGGCAGGCAGTAATTTTCTGGCGCTCGTCATAAACGACAGCGGCGCAGCGTTGCGGCAGTGGACGGCGAAGGGCGACAACAATTTCACGTCCCTCGCGTCATGGTCCGGCGCGACGACGGGCACCCGGTGGGCGATCGAAGCGATAGGCGACACCCTTACCGCATACCAGCGCGTCGACGGCGTATGGATCAACCGCATGCAGGTTGTCGGCGTGACACTCCTCGTCGGCAGATACACCGGACTGTTTTGCGACCGCGACTTTTTCACCAACTCCGGTGTCTGGGATAACTTTTCATCACGCGACATGGTCGAGATTGGGGCATGAAATGAACGTAAACATCGACGGACACGAACTAGCACTCAGCGTAGTTGGCGGCTCACTCATCATCGTGCAGGACGGCAAAATGCGCGGCAGTATCAACCTCCTCGACTTGCCCGTCCCCGAGGCCCCCCTCATCCTCGAAGCGACACCGTGACACCACTTACCGCCGGGCAGCTCGAGGCGGCCCTCGAACATAGGGACGCCTCGAGCGCATGGCTACTCAACGAGGACGGTACGACCGACATCGTCACCGCCGCCGACATCGCCCCGTTTCTTACGCCCGACGTATGGCCGCGCTACATATGCCGCATTGACGCACTGAAATCTGTTGTGTCGTCGTGCGGCGTCGACGCGGCCCTCGACCGCATCGCGCGCCCCCTCGCGCGCCGA
>Ga0314774_1000209_pt1 | contig 53049 bp, 49 predicted proteins | sample MetaGCBIA2018_FD_204515 | JGI IMG/M metagenome (GOLD analysis project Ga0314774, IMG submission 204515) | Cryopeg brine microbial communities from Beaufort Sea near Barrow, Alaska, United States - CBIA 2018 | ecosystem: Environmental > Aquatic > Marine > Coastal | place: USA: Alaska | collected... | reverse complement strand
TAAAGCAAAACTCACTATGAGAAAAGCGTACGGTTTTAAAACGCCTAAATGTCTACAAATTGCGTTATATCACACACTTGGCAAGTTACCTGAACCTGACTTCAACCACAGATTCTGCTGACGAGCCCTTATTGTTTAAGAATTTGAACTTCTCTGAGGTCTCTGCGGGCTCTGCGAGAGACGTTCTGGCTCTTGACTGTCATCCCCGAACGTTTTCATCGGGGATCCAGTCTTTCGCTCAGATAAAATATGGATTCCCGATCAGAAACGTTTCGGGAATGACGTCGTAAAAGCTTCTCTCGCCCGTTCGTTCCACTCACTAGAGAGCGCAGAGAAAACATGAGAACAACAACCATCTTATTGTTTAAGAATTTGAACTTCTCTGAGATCTCTGCGAGAGACGTTCTGGCTCTTGACTGTCATCCCCGAACGTTTTCATCGGGGATCCAGTCTTTCGCTCAGATAAAATATGGATTCCCGATCAGAAACGTTTCGGGAATGACGACGTAAAAGCTTCTCTCGCCCGTTCGTTCCACTCACTAGAGAGCGCAGAGAACACAGAGAAAACATGAGAACAACAACCATCTTATTGTTTAAGAATTTGAACTTCTCTGAGATCTCTGCGGGCTCTGCGAGAGACGTTCTGGCTCTTGACTGTCATCCCCGAACGTTTTCATCGGGGATCCAGTCTTTCGCTCAGATAAAATATGGATTCCCGATCAGAAACGTTTCGGGAAGCACAGTTTTACTCCCTCTGCACCCTACCGATGTTGCTCTGTTTCGCTTATTTCAACTCTTTGACAATCGCTCGTTTCTGCGGCACCAGGACGATCTGGATCCGCCGGTTCTGGGCACGCCCTTCGACGGCTTTGTTGCTGGCGACCGGTTTGAACGGTCCGAAACCGACCGCTGATAATCGCTCACCAGGGATGCCGGCGTCACGCAGGAAGCGGACGACGGTCGCAGCACGGGCGGCGGAGAGTTCCCAGTTACTGGCGAATTTAACTTGTAGCCGTTCGCTGATCTTCACGTTGTCGGTATGCCCTTCGACCTGAATGTCCTTGTCCTTAATATCATTGACAATATCGGCAACTCGCTGCAGGACGGCTAACCCTTCTTGTTTTATGTCGGCACTCCCGGAGGCGAACAGGATTCGATCGACCATATTGACTGTGAGTCGCCCTTCGAGCTCTGAAATGGTGATCTCGCCCCGTTTAATCTCGCTCTCCATCTTGTCGACCAGTTCATTGTAGGTGCTTTGCATCTGGGCAATGCGGGCGAGTCTGGCAACCTTCTCCTTGTCGACCTCATGTTCCAGTTCGCGATTAGCCAGCATCAACCGATCAATCTCCTGTCGCATCTCGGTCATTGCCTTGCCTGTCTCAGTACTCCGCTTTGAAAGGACATTCTCCAGTCGCTTGATGTCATCTCCGGCCCGGCCGATATCCTCATTGAGCGCTCTGTTACTGGTCTTTAAGGCATCGTTGGTTTCTTGTAGTGTCGTAAATTTTTCATTTAATAAGGCGTGTCGAGCCGTGAGTTCGTTCATCGCCGTTGATAACTGCTCGGCCTCGGCACTCTTCTGGTCAAAAGTGGATTTCTTGACGCAACCACCCAGGGTGAGAGCCAGGATGAGGATCGCCAGTGTAATAGAGTTGCGCATGAGGGAGGACTCCTTTTGTGAGAGTTTGCACTCAATTAAGATTATTCGTCAATCGAGAATTGAATGTATAGTCAGAAAAGACTACCGATTGATCTGCTTGAAGTAAAGGTTAAATCAGCGAGACTCAGACGAAAATGTACTGAAATTGTTGTCGGTTACAACTTTTTTGTGCTATAAATTCTGACTACAACACTGTTCTTATTGTCGGAGATTCCTATGAAATTTGATCTGCGTCGGATTGTTGAAACGGCTCTGTATGAAGATATAGGGTCGGGTGATATCACAACTCAAGCGACCGTTGCTCGAGACCTTATCAGTCAGGCTGAACTGGTTGCCAAGGAAGATTTTACTCTGGCCGGGATTGATGTCGCGGCAGAGGTATTCAGAACCGTCGATCCTGCAATCGCTTTTGATGGTTTGATTGCCGACGGCCAAAAAGTGCAGAAAGGCGAGGTCCTCGCCTGGTTGAAAGGGCCTGCTTCTGCGCTGTTGCAGGGGGAGCGTGTGGCATTGAATCTGTTGCAACGTATGAGCGGTATTGCGACTCTGACCTCTTGTTTTGTTCGCGAAGTTGCAGCGACGGAAGCGGCTATTGTCGATACACGCAAGACCATGCCGGGTTTGCGGGTTCTCGATAAATATGCCGTTCGTGCCGGTGGCGGGAACAACCACCGCACGTCGCTCTATGACGGGGTGCTGATTAAGGAAAATCATATCGCTGCTGCTGGCGGTATCACAATCGCCATCGAACGGGCACGTACCCGTGCTCCGCACACCATGAAAGTCGAGATTGAAACGACGAACATGGCAGAGGTTGCAGAGGCGCTCCAAGCCGGGGCCGATATTATTTTGCTTGACAATATGACTCTGGATCAGCTGCGTGAAGCGGTTCAATTGATTGACGGCCGGGCCAAAACCGAAGCATCGGGTGGCGTTAATCTTGAAACGGTCAGAGAGATCGCCGAAACCGGTGTCGATCTGATATCAGTCGGAGCCTTGACGCATTCTGCCAAGGCGGTCGACATTTCCATGTTGTTTACGACCTGAGACGTTAATGTCGATTACCCGTGACACGATTCTTGAGCTGTTTAGAAATCGCCCTGATCATTTTGTTTCGGGGGCCGATGTCTGTCGTGAACTCGGGATTTCCCGGACGGCCGTCTGGAAGCATATTCGTCAACTCCGCGACAACGGCTACGAGATAGAAGCGATTCCGTCGCGTGGATATCGGCTGGTCTCTCTCCCCGATCTACTCCTTCCAGCAGAAGTGACCGCGGGATTAAAGACCCGTTGTGTCGGTCGTGAAGTGATTTATTTTGACCAGACCGATTCGACCAATGCTCAGGCGCGTATTCTTGCCGATGCCGGCGCTGCCGAAGGGACGGTGGTGATCGCCGACAGTCAGAGCGGCGGTAAGGGGCGATTGGGGCGCAACTGGTTCTCTCCTTGCGGTGTTAATCTTTATCTCTCGGTCATTCTCCGTCCGACGATCTCCCCGCGCTTCGCAACCCAGATGACATTTTTGTCTGCGGTCGCCGTTGCCCGGGCGATTGAGGCGACCGGTTCTTACTCCCCTCAGCTGAAATGGCCGAATGATGTACTGCTGGCCGGGCATAAGGTCGCTGGACTGTTAAATGAACTCAATGCCGAAACCGAACAGATCCATTATCTGGTGCTCGGTGTCGGGATCAATCTGAATATGACGGCAGAGCAGTTTCCGTCGGGTCTCCGTTGTCCGGCCACCTCACTATTGCTCGATGGTGGCAAGATCGTCTCACGTCGCCAATTCACCCAATCCCTTTTGCTTTCCCTCGATCAACTTTATACCTCTTACTTGTCGGATGGCTTTCAGCCGCTGAAAGAAGAGTGGGAAAGGCGCTGCAATGTGATTAATCAGTGGGTTGAGGTCGATTACCAGAGTCACCAGCAGGTGGGACAGGTCAGCGGAGTCGATGAGTCTGGAGCGTTATTGTTGTCGTTGGCGGGTGGTGTCACCGAGAGAGTTCTGGCGGGTGATGTGCGTCTTTTGAATAGGAGCAAATAGATCAATGTTGCTGGTCATAGATGTTGGAAATACGAATACCGTTCTCGGGCTTTATCGCAATCATGAGCTTCTGCACGATTGGCGCCTGCGCACCGATGAATCTCGGACCGTGGATGAATATGCGATATTGATACATGAGCTGTTCGGTCTGTCGAAGATACATTTTCCGGACATCCAGAACGTGATCGTTTCGTGTGTTGTTCCGCCGATGCTCAAGACCCTGGAGGGGCTCTGCCGTAATTATTTCAAACTCAAGCCGTTGATCGTCGGTCCCGGCATCAAAACCGGCATGCCTATTCTTTATGACAATCCGCGCGAAGTCGGTGCGGATCGGATCGTCAATGCGGTCGCAGCCTACGAACAGGTGAAACGGAGTCTGATTGTTGTCGATTTCGGTACGGCGACGACGTTTGATTATGTCTCTGAAAAAGGGGAGTATCTGGGCGGTGCGATCGCTCCCGGGTTGAATGTCTCGGCTGATGCCCTGCTTGAAAAGGCGAGTAAGTTGCCGCGGGTTGAGATTGTTCGGCCGCCACAGGTTGTCGCCAAGAATACCGTCAATAGTATTCAGTCCGGGCTCTTTTATGGCTATGTCGGCCTGGTTGATGGGATTGTTAATCGGATGAAATTAGAGCTCAACGGAGATCCGATGGTCTTCGCAACCGGCGGTTTAGCCGTTATGCTCACCGGCGTTTCGGAGACGATTGACCGGATTGATCTGAACCTGACCCTGGAGGGGTTGCGTATAATTTTTGAACGAAACAGTCCCGAGCTTTGACATGCTGATTTCTAAAATGCTAAAATGTTTTATTATTTCCTTTGCTTATACTCCCTGACGCATCATTTGTCAGGCGTTTGATGTATCTATGCTCTACATCGGCCGATCTTCATTCATCTTGAATTGAAAGGAGTTACAATGGGAAACGTTGACATCGCTAAACTTCGAAATGTCGGTTTTGTTGGTCAGGGGGATTCTGGCAAGACCTCTTTGGCCGAAGCTCTTATTTTTGCCGCGGGTAAGACCGATCGTCCCGGTAAGGTTGACGAGGGCAATTCAAACTTTGATTATGAAGATGAGGAAATAAAGCGCAAAATTACAATAAGTTCGAGCCTGCACCATTGTGATTGGAAAGGGTTTGATCTGACGATCATTGATACTCCTGGTTATACCAATTTTTTACATGACACGCGCAGCTGTATGCGCGCTCTGGATGGCGCAGTGCTGGTTGTTTCGGCCGTTGATGGGGTTAAGGCGCAATCGTCTATCATCTGGTCGTGGGCGGTTGAGTTTAAAGTCCCCCGCATCGCTTTTATCAATAAAATGGATCGTGAACGCGCCGATTTCCGCACGGTGGTGGCGGAGTTGGAAAAGACACTCGATACCCGGGCTGCTGTTTTAAGTATACCGATCGGGAGCGAGGCAGATTTTAAAGGGATTATTGACCTGGTCAGGATGAAGGCCCGAATCTTTACTTTCGATGGCAAGGGAGGGTTTGAAGAGGCCGATATCCCCGATGATTTGAAAGATGAAGCGAATGATATGCGGTTTAAAATGGTTGAGGTTGTTGCCGAGGCCAATGACGCGCTGATGGAGAAATATTTAGAAGAGGATAATCTGACCTCCGCAGAACTTTTCGATGGACTGCATCAAGGGACGGTCAGCGGCCTCTTTACTCCGGTTATCTGCGGCAGTGCCGCCGCTAACGCCGGAACGCATCTGCTGCTCGATACGATCATGAATTGTCTGCCAGCGCCGACCGAGCGTCCTCCAATGCTCGGGACTGATCCTAAGACCGGTGCAGAGGGAGAACGGAAGCCGTCGATAGACGAACCTTTTTCGGCTTTTGTATTTAAGACCATCACTGACCCTTATACCGGGAGACTGACCCTGTTTAAAATCGTTTCCGGTAAGCTTACCGGCGATAGCTTCTACAATTCAACCAGGGAGGTCAGCGAAAAGTTCGGAACGGTTCTTCGCATGGAAGGGAAGAAACAGTCTCCGGTCACCTCGGCTAGCGCCGGCGAGATCGTTACGGTCGCCAAGCTCAAAGAGACTGTCACAGGTGACACCCTCTGTGCGGCCGGTCATCCGATCATCTTCCCCGCTCCGGAACCTCTGCATCCTGTCATATCGTTTGCCCTCGAAGCGAAAACGAAAGGGGATGAAGATAAAATTCATACCGCCTTGAAGAGATTGATGGAGGAGGATCCCTGTCTGCAGGTGGTCCGGGATGAAGAGACCAAGGAGATGGTCCTCTCCGGCATGGGGCAGATCCATGTCGACGTCGTTGTTGAAAAAATGAAGCGAAAATTCGGCGTTGAAGTTGTGATCAAGGAGCCGAAAGTCCCTTACCGCGAAGCGATTCGCAAAAAGGTCCAGCAACACTACCGGCACAAAAAACAGTCGGGGGGGCGCGGCCAGTTTGCCGATATTCATATCGAGATCGAACCTCTGCCGCGGGGGAGCGGATACGAATTTGTCGATAAGGTGGTCGGCGGGTCTGTTCCACGCACCTATATTCCGGCGGTTGACAAAGGGGTGCAGGAAGCGATGCGTAAAGGGATCATCGCCGGATTTCCGGTACAGGATGTCCGGGTGACCCTCTATGATGGTCAGCACCATGCGGTCGACTCTTCGGAGATGGCGTTCAAAATTGCCGGATTAATGGGGTTTAAAAAGGCGATGGAAGAGGGCAAACCGGCTCTGCTGGAACCGATTGTGAAGATGGAGATCAATGTTCCGGACGAGTGTGTCGGTGATGTGATTGGCGATATGAGCTCCCGTCGCGGCAAGGTCCTCGGCATGGACCCGAACGACGGTTCCCATATAATCAATGCTCAGGTGCCGATGTCTGAGGTTCTGAAATACGCTCCTGAACTGCGCTCTATGACCTCTGATCGGGGGATGTTTACCCTGGAATTTTCTCATTATGAGGAGATCCCGGGACCGATGGCGCAAAAAATAGTAGCTGAATTACAAACTGAAGGATAACTGTAGGAGCAGATGATGGAAGATAAAGACGAATTTACATTTGATGAAGAAGAGAGCAGTTTTGATTCCGCGCAAGAGTCAGATGCTTTTGGTGACTACGAGCCTGTGAAAAAGGGTGGGTCGAAGCGGCTTGTTTACTTGCTTCTCCTTCTTCTCGTTCTGGCCGGTGGAGCGGTTTACGTGCTGTTCTTGGCTCCGGAAGATGGGCCCTCTCCACCGGTTCGGGTTGTCACTGCACCGGCACCGAAGCGGATCGCCACGCCGATGCCGAAGCCGGTATCGGCGCAGCCGGATTCTGCAGCAGTTCCGATCGCCAAACCGGCATCGGATAGCGTGGAACAACCGGTGTCAGCACCAGCGGATACAGATGGCACCTCTGCTGTGACTTCGGTTCCGGTCAAACCGGCGCCGGTCGCAGCAACTGTTGCCATGCCAGAAGCGGATACAAAGCCGGTAGAAACAACGAAACCAGCGCTTGAGCAGGCGCAGGTCACGCCGAAACTGTTTGAACCGCAGCCGGTTTCAACTCCCGTCTCTGTCGGTTTTTACTCCCTCTCTGCCGGGGCTTTTGTTATGCAGTTGAGTGTTGATGGGGTCGTAAAGAAAATACGCAAACTCGGCTACGATGCAAAGATAGTAAATATCAAGCGGAAGATTCCGATGACCCGTCTTCTCGTCGGTGTCTATCCCCCCAATGTTGCAGCACAAAAATTGATTCAGATTAAAAAGGTCACTCCTGATGCCTTCATTGTTAACAAGGGAGGGCAAACGGCTGTCTATGCTGGTTCTTATCTTGGGATCGATAATGCACGCGTTTTTGCTGACACGACCCTGAGTCAAAATGGAATACGCGTGACCGAAGAACCTGTAGAGATTAACCGGACATTGCAACGGGTCCTATTCGGATCGTTTGCTACTCAGGCAGAAGCAGAGAAAATTTCGCGTGAGGCTGCAGGTCAAGGGGTGGATGCTAAACCGGTCAAAAACTGAACGTTTTAGGATTGTAGAAAATACCATGTCAAAAACAACCAAAACCGTGCGCATCAAGGTGTCGCCGCAGGTGGTCCGTATTGTCGGTAATAAAGCCCCCCGTGATCTTCAGCTCTCGGCTGCACGGGGGGCTTTGCCGCTTGATGCGGACGACCTGCTGACCGTCTTCTTTTTCTTATGTAACGGCAAGGATCAAGAGCTGAAAACCCTCGCTCGTGCTTCATTGCTTGAGTTGCCGGTGTCGTTGATTACCCCGGTTGTCTCTGATCCGACGGCGAGTTCGCAACTCCTCCACTTCATTGTCAAGGAGCGTATTAAGGACCAGTCCCTTATTGAGCAAGTCCTCCAGAATCCAGCGACCACCATTGATACATTTCTGTACTGTGCAAAGCACTGTTCCGTCTCGATTCTGAATATGATTTCCGAGAATAGTGAGAGGATGCTCTCTGCACCTGATTTGGTCGATGTCATCATTAATAATCCTCATGCTGACAAATCATTGAAATTTCGTCTCGGTTGGGTTGATACGACTTCTGAACAGGAGACTGCCGAGCCGTTCGTTGCCGTCAGTCCGGAAGAGGGTGCAGAGACTGAAGCCGCAGGAGAAATTGAAGAGATTGAGGACGTCAAAATTTCCAAGTATCAGCAGGTGCTGGTCCTCGGTGTCTCAGAAAAAATCAAGATGGCATTAACCGGCGACAAAGAGTGGCGAACCCTCCTTCTACGCGATTCTAATAAGCTGGTCTCTTCGGCAGTGTTGCAAAACCCTCGCATCACTGAGGGGGAAGTGTTGGCAGTCGCCAAGAGTAAAGCGTCGAATGATGAGATGATCCGTATTATCCTGCTCAATAGAGAGTGGTTAAAAAGTAACGAAATGAAAAAAGCGCTACTGCGCCATCCGCGGACTCCACTCAATAAAGCGTTGCGTTTTATGTCGCTTCAGTCTGAAAAAGATCTTAAGGTGATTGCAAAAAGTAAAGATATCTCGGCTGTGCTGGTTAACAACGCCCGGCGCCTTATTATGGTTAAAGAGAAGAAGGGTTGATCTATGACTGGACAAAGTCAACAGAGGGTTTTTAATATTGCGGTCTTGACTCTGTCTGATAAGGGGTCAATTGGTGAACGGATAGACACCAGTGGGCCGCAACTTTGCAGGCTTGTCTCTAGCCTGGGGAGTGTGACTCAGATGGAACTGCTGCCGGACGATCGGGAGCAGATTGAAACGCTCCTGAGGAAATGGTCTGATCAAGGTCTGGATCTGATTTTGACCACCGGCGGTACCGGATTGACACCCCGGGACGTGACGCCCGAGGCGACCCTTAATGTCGTTGATCGTCTTGTGCCGGGAATGGCCGAGGCGATGCGTCTGGCCGGAATGCAGAAAACACCGCATGCGATGCTGTCGCGCGGCGTTGTTGGGATTTGCGAGCGGACTCTGATCGTGAACCTGCCTGGAAGTGAAAAAGCTTCGCGAGAAAACCTGGAAGCGATTCTACCCGCTTTGCCACATGCTCTGGCCACACTTCAGGGGAGCACTGAAGACTGCGGGGGTTAAGGAGATTGCCCGACAATGAATGTCCGGCTGCAAACCCAGCTGTTTGGCCCATATCTCACCTCCTTTTCAGCCCATAGCTACGGCTATGAGCTTTCAACCGAGCTAAAATCTGGTCTCAAACTCCCGGGTTTTCGCTTCGGTCCTTATTCTCAGACAGGCTCCTAAGGAGTATTTATGGATTGGATGTCGATGTTTTTCGATTCGTCCGGTGATCTCACTGTTTTATGGCGGCTGGTCCTGGCTGCGACACTCGGTGGGATGATCGGAGTCGAAAGGGAGATCCACGGTCGACCGGCCGGTTTCCGAACCCATCTCCTGGTGACGGTCGGTGTCTGTTTGATGATGGTGGTTTCTGAAGCCTATTATTTGAAATACGGGATGCTTGCCAGTGACTCGGTTGTTCGCTTGGATCCGAGTCGCGTTGCGGCACAAATCGTCACTGGGATCGGATTTCTCGGCGCCGGGGCGATCATCAAGGATGGTCACGCTGTCCGTGGATTAACAACCGCAGCCTGTCTTTGGGTGGCCGCCGGAATCGGGATGGCTGTTGGGGTAGGGCTTTATCTCCCCGCTCTCTTTGTGACCGCTCTGGCCCTGTTTAATCTGCTTTTTCTAAAACGAGTCGAAAGGCACTTTCGCTCCGATCAATATAGAACTCTGATCATCACTTGCAATCTTGCTGACGATGTTTTACCCGCGCTTGAACAGTGCTTGACCGATCAGGCCTTGCGTGTTGTTAATTTTGGTTTTGAGAAGGATATCTTATCGGGTGAAGTGCGATATGACTTTGTCGTTGCGCGCTGTATTCAGGCAAATAGAGATGATTTGATGAGGGCCCTGTCTGAATTAAAGCAGGTGCGAAAAATTCAATTTCATTGACTGTCGTTGCCCCCTTTTTCCCAGAGAGGGGTTAAATGTCGGCACACTTTTTTATTGCTGTAATCTGCCTTTTATTAGAAAATTTACGTCCACAGTCCCTGTGGACAGAGGTGTTGAAAACGTTTCGTTTGAAATAAAAAAGCCGGTCAAATCAGCACTGCTGGCACCTTGCATAAAAAATAATCACGACCTGTCCTGTCATGATTTTAAGTCATGTGTCTAAAGTGTCGAACGTCTTAAGTTGATTTTTTTAATAAATAATAGATAATTTTATACGGTTTTTTAAAAGGTATCGGTTTCGTGGTTTCTTGTAAATTCAGTAGCTTACGATTGTGGTAATAAGGTTTAAATAAAAAAATGAGGGCGAGTTGATGCGGATAACACCAACTGTAGAATTAAATGATCGATTCCAGAAATTGCAGAGAGAGATGCGTAAATCGGAGCTCGATTTGGTCATTATGGCACAGAATGCTGACCTCTTTTATTTTACCGGTACTGTTCAACAGGGGCTGCTCTGTCTGCCGCTTGAAGGTGAGCCGATCTATATGGTGCGTAAGGATATGCAGCGTGCCAGAATGGAGTCTGGGCTTAAAGAAATTGTACCGCTTAAAAGTCCGCGCGACCTCCCTGGTATCTTGTCAGAATTTAATGTTCCGACTCCTGAGAAAGTCGGTCTGGAACTCGATGTCCTCCCGGTTGCTTTTTACAATCGGATCAAATCTGTATTGGGTGATTGCCAGATCGTCGATGCCTCGCCGCTTATTCGTACTGTTCGGGCCGTTAAATCGGATTACGAAATCAATATTATGAAAGACGCGGCGTTGCAGGTGGATAAGGTCTATAAACGGGCACTCGAAGTCATCCGACCCGGCATCACTGATCTTGAACTGGCCGCTGAACTTGAATTTGTGGCGCGTAAAGAAGGGCACCAAGGGATGGCCCGGATGCGTGGCTTTAATTCTGAACTTTTTTATGGGCATGTTTTTTCCGGTACCGATAGTGCTGTTCCGGCTTATGGCGATTCTCCCTTGGGTGGCTTGGGGCTCAATCCGTCTTTCGGGCAGGGGGCCAGTTATAAGACGATTAAGGCGCACGAGCCGATTATTGTCGACTTTGTCGGGGCCTTTGATGGTTATCTGGTCGATCAGACCCGGATGTTCTGCATCGGTGACCTCCCTCCCAAGTTGATGCGGGCTTATGCCGATATGTACAGTATCCAGAACCGCCTCAAGGAGATTGCCAGGCCGGGTGTGACCTGGGGGGCGATTTATGACGATTGCCTCGCTCTCGCCTGTGATCTCGGCTATAGGGATCATTTTATGGGGAATGTTGGCGCCCAGGTCTCATTTGTCGGGCACGGTATCGGGGTGGAAATCGATGAGTACCCGTTTATTGCCCGGGGGTTTAACGATTATGAACTGAAGGAGAACATGACCTTTGCCTTCGAGCCGAAAGCGGTTTTTGCCGGTCTCGGTGCGGTCGGGATCGAGAATACCTTCTGGGTTGCAAAGGAAGGTTTGAAGCACATCACCTTTTCGAATGAGGAGATGGCGATTCTTTGAATCTTTCCAGGCTTGATCTTTTTTAACCTTTAGGCTTAATCAGCCTGCTGACTTGCGCGGTCGATATCCAACACTCTTTGCGTCAGCCGATTATCAAAATACTGGATTTTTATTGCCCTGAAAAAATCGAATGGGGATAAGGGATGGATTGGACTCAGCTTTGGCATGGTCTCCTTCAATGGGTGGCGCTCCATCCGGTCGCGGCCTATTTTGGGATATTTCTCGTCTCTTTATCCGAATCTTTGGCTCTGGTCGGGCTGCTGATTCCCGGTACGGTCATCATGATTGGCATCGGGGCGCTGGTCGGCAGCGGGGCTCTTTCCTTGACAATGACCCTATTCGCCGCCATGTTGGGCGCGGTGAGCGGTGACGGCATCAGCTACTGGTTGGGACGCCACTACCACCAGGGGATAAAAGCACTCTGGCCGTTCCGCAACTATCCGACTATTCTGAGCCGGGGCGAGATTTTTTTTCAACGTCACGGCGGCAAGAGTGTCCTGTTTGGGCGGTTCTTCGGTCCCGTTCGAGCGGTCGTTCCGCTCATTGCCGGAATGCTTGACATGCCGGTAGGACGTTTTGTGCTGGTCAATATTTTCTCCGCCATCGGTTGGGCTTTTGCCTACATCATCCCCGGCGTTGTACTCGGCAGTTCACTGACATTGGTCAGTGAAGTGAGTGTCCGGTTGAGTCTGTTGATTTTACTGCTCGGTCTGCTCCTCTGGCTGACCTTATGGCTCTGCCGCACGATTTTCAGCTGGCTGGGACGCCTTGAGCTTAAAGGCGAAAAGCTGATGTTCCGGCTCTGCCTCTCTCTCTTTCTTTCCAGTTGGTTGTTTTTAGGCGTTTTGGAAGACCTCCTGTCCCTGGATCCTCTGGTTGCTGCAGATCAGGCGATCTACCGGTTTCTTCAGTCGTTACGGACTCCCTGGGGCGACCATATTCTTGTCGCTGTGACCGAACTGGGTGACGGCCTGGTCAATGTCTCTGTTGCTGTAGCGGTTCTGCTGACGCTCGTATTGCATCGACAGTTTCGTGCCGCCGGGTATTGGGTGTTCGCTCTCGCTGGAGGGGCGGGGATCGTACAGTTGATCAAATGGGGCGTGCATCGACCGAGGCCGATCTCCATCTATCAAGGCGTTTCCGGCTGGGGTTTTCCGAGCGGACATACGGCCATGAGTGTCATTCTCTATGGCTTTCTGGCTGTTTTACTGATCCACTCCTTCAGTAAGCGCTGGAACTGGATCCCTTTTGCGGCTGCTATTGGCCTTTCCTTGCTGATTGCATTTTCGCGTCTCTATCTCGGCGCCCACTGGCTCTCTGATGTCCTCGGCGGTTTTTCGCTCGGCTGGGCCTGGACGACTTTTCTGGCGATTTTCTATCTGCGCCATCGTGCGGAACGTCCCCCCGTAAAGATGCTTCCAATAGTGACTCTGCTGACAATCCTTATCGCTGGCGGCTGGCACATTCAGAGCCGCCATTCGCACGACCTGTCCCGTTATCAGGTACAAAAACAGGTTCAGTTTCTAACCGGTCGTGACTGGATCGAAACGGAATGGCAGCGACTTCCTGGCTGGCGTATCGATCTGACCGGGGAGGTAGAGCAACCGCTGAGCTTCCAGTGGGCAGGAGATCCCGAACAGCTCGCTACGCTGCTCTCCCTGCAAGGGTGGAGTCGGGGCTTTGGCAGCGATTTTAAAGCGCTGCTCACCCTTTTTACTCCTCACCCCCGAATTGAACAACTCTCGCTTCTACCCCGATTAAATAACGGTCAGCAGGAGCGCCTCTTGATGTGGGAGCTTCATGATGGGGAGCGGTTGGTTCTGCGTCTATGGCCAACCAATTACAGGCTGTTAAATCATGCCGATCAGTCTCTCTGGGTGGGGAGTGTGGAGAGTGAACAGACCCTCTCCATGGTCGGTTTTCTTAACCTGTCGAGAGGTGTTAAGGATTTTGCCTCTGGTCTGCAACGATTGCAGCAGGCTCTCCCTGCTACAGCCCTTTTGAAGACGGTTCAGCGGCCGAAAGCAGGGGGTGTTCTCGATCGCAACTGGGGGGGAGAGACCTTGCTCTTGACCGGTTCTGGAGAGTGATCATCTCTTCAGACGTATCGGCAGACAAGACGAACAGAGGCCGCCATCTCTCTCCAACCGTCTGGCGCGTTCGGTTTTTTCCCAAGGAGTGAGTGGCTGGTCCGGAACATGACAACTCCTCGGCTGATTAAAAATACAATAAAGGTCATGAATTGTTATCAAAAAAGAGTTTGCGGTCAAGATATACGGATTGTGTCGTAACGATCAGGAGGGGGAATTCAACTTTTGATCAGGTCCATAATGACCAGGGCGACGAGAGGGAGGGGGAGCTCTCCCTGGATATCCCATCCATCCGTGATGGATTTACCGAAGGGATGCCAGACCTTGTTGGAGTTGGCCCAGCCGCTCTGTTGTGAACGGCCGTGCGGTTTGATCATGCTCGAACTGCAGTCAAATCCGGCGATGGCAGAGCGGCCGTACGGTTTAAGAACCGTTCCGTTCCACTCATACCCTTTGCTCACCGACTGGCCGTACGGTTTGATCTGCGTCCCGTTGAATTCCCACCCGTGCGCAGACGATTTCCCGTATGGTTTCAGGACCCGCCCGTTCCATTCGAAGCCGTTGCCAAACAACGACGTTCCATGTTTTTTGATCACTGCAAAGGCCATAGAGATGTCTCTTTAAATTAAAAAACCAGCAATAATAATAGCGTTCTTTTTCTACAGGGTAAAGGTTTGCTTTTTAGAGATTCTCATTTAGAAAGTCAGTGTAATCGACTTTCTAGAACAACAGTAGATCATCGATACTTCGGAGCCCGTCGAGTGCCCCGCATCGCAGGGAGAGATGGGGGGAGGCGATCTGAGGCTCACGCGGGTTGATGCGGATGACAGTTGTTCCTGATCGGCTGCCGAGACGCTCGCTTAAGTAGCGGATGGTCGGGACCGCCGATCCTGCTCCGATTTCGATCACAACGATTTTTTGATTCCGAAACTGTTCATGAAACAGGTCGAACCGCATCTCCTGGCCGTGACTGCGTGCGCCGATCCATGAGTAATCGCCAAACATCAAAATATTCGGACGGGCCGTTCCCTGGCAGCGGGGGCAGATCAGGGTCTGCAGGGAGCGCATGGTCGAAAAGTCGATATCGAATGTTTCGTCGTTGCTCCAAATCTCCATGTGGCAGGGCTTAAAGCACTGCAGATGATGGATTGAACCATGCACCTCAAGAACCGTCTCCTCTGAAAAACCGGATTTTTGAAACTGCCCGTCGACATTAGAGGTGACGACAAACGGTTCGAGGTCGAAGCGCTGAATCCACTTTTGCAAGATTTGAAACCCTGCGTGCGGAACAGTGTTGCGGTAGAGGTTGGTGCGATGGCCATAAAAGCCCCAGCCGAAGGCTGGGTCACGTTCGAAGTGGGTGGGGTTGGCGGCAGAGATGAAGTTGAGGCCAAGCTTTTCGTACATCGGGTACGCTTTCCAGAACCCGTGATCCCCGCGAAAGTCAGGGAGGCCGGAGTCGACCCCCATTCCGGCTCCGGCTGTTATGACCAGCGCGTCGGCATCGCGAATCTTTTCTGCCGCTCTTTGCACCGCCTGCTCCAAGCTCATGATTGCTCCTTGTCAGTCGATCGCGACCTCAACCTTGATCGGATTTAACACCCGTTCCAACTCTCCCGGCCCCATACTTACGAGGTAGCCACGCTTGCCGCCGTTGATATAGATCGTCGGGAGGGCGAATAGGGTCGCTTCGGCGTAAACGGTCATACTGGTTTTGGTGCCGAAGGGGGAGGTCCCGCCGACCTGATAGCCGGTATGACGCAAGGCGACTTCCGGCGTGCAGGGGAGAATCGATTTGCAGCCGGCTGACCTGGCGAGCTGTTTGGTCGAGACCTGCTTGTCGCCATGCATCAGAACGATGCATGGTTTTTTCGTCTCATCTTCCATTACCAATGTCTTGATCACAATATGCTCATCGACTCCGAGTTCCAGGGCAGAGACGGTTGTCCCCCCTTTTTCTTCGTAACTGTAGAGATGCGAGTCAAACTCGACCTTCTGCTGTCGAAGCGCGCGAATCGCAGCTGTGACCGGAAATTTTTCTTTCCCCATAACGTTATCTCACCCAGTACATGATCCAAGTGAAAAACAGAATCAGCAGACTGAGAACCGTCACCAGTAGACAGGCGACTGCCAGGCTGTTGAATAGGCGGGCCGAAGATTGTCGGCCACGAATTCCGAGCGGCAGCAGCGCACCGATCGCCGCCCCCCCGAGGCCGCCGCCGAGATGTCCGGCATTATCGGCTCCGACAATAAAGCCAAAGACAAAGGCGAATACCGCCCATTTCAACATGAAGTCGCGCACCGGCTTCCCGGAAGGACCCATGCGATGAAAGTATGTAATGGAAAAACCGATCAGCCCGAACAGGGAACCTGAAGCGCCGATTACGGTGACATTGGGATGCCAGAAGTAACCAAGCCCGGTCGCAGTTAACGCGGTAAGGGTGTAAAGCGTGAAAAATCTCGACAGTCCGAGTTCTCGCTCCAGCATCGGGCCGACCTGAAAGAGGACCATCATGTTGAAGCCGAGATGGATCAGTCCCCCGTGGGTATAGGCATAGGTGATACAGCGCCACCATTCCCCTTCCTGAATGGTTAAGGGCCAGAGCTGCCCACCGGCAAACCGGAGAAGTTGGATATCAGGGTTTAAAATGGTTCCGAGCCCGAGCCCAGCCAGAAGCCCCTGAACAACCATGGCGATGAACAGAAAAACATTGATCCCGATCAGGATGTGGGAGAGTGAAAAATCGTTGCTCAGCGGCTGACCATGCAATAATGCCTTGAAATTACGTTCCCAACCCATTATCCGCCATTGCCAACGGGTGCCGTTCATGCCGAGGCTGTCGAAAATCTGTTTCCAGTTCATATTTTATCCATTCTAAAAGGGTGCTATAACTATCGCAAAATTTATGCAATGTGACAAGTATCACATCTAAAAAGGGGGAGGTTCAAGATTCTTGCAATCGGCTTACGCTTCGGGCAGTATGAATTTTCACTCATAAATTATTCATTATCAAGGAGATAATTCCATGGCACTCGAATCGATCAACCCGGCAACCGGAGAGCTAATAGAAACCTTTACGGAGATGACCCCGGGGGAGACGACAGCGGTAATTGATCGTACTATTAAAGCGTTTGTCAGTTGGCGACAGTCGTCCTTTGCCGAACGAAGCCGGTTGATGCACAATGCGGCCGCTGTTCTCCGAAAGAATGCTGAAAAATATGCCAAGACGATGGCTTTAGAAATGGGAAAGCCGATTGTCGAAGGGCGGGGTGAAATCGATAAGTGTGCCTCGGTCTGTGAGTTTTACGCGGATAACGCCGAAGCATTTCTGGGTGATGAACTGACCCCGAGCGATGCTTCGAAATCGTACGCAGCATTTCGGCCGATCGGTGCGGTGCTGGCGGTCATGCCGTGGAATTTTCCGTTCTGGCAGGTGTTTCGGTTTGCGGCCCCGGCGTTGATGGCAGGGAATGTCGGGCTGCTCAAGCACTCCTCCAATGTGCCGCGCTGTGCATTACAGATTGAAGAGGTCTTCGTTGAGGCCGGTTTCCCTCCCGATGTTTTCCGGACCCTGATGATCGGCTCAGGTCAGGTCAATGCCGTGATCGAGCATCCGGCGGTTAAGGCGGTGACCCTGACCGGTTCCGATATCGCCGGGCGCAAGGTGGCGGCCAAGGCAGGTGAGATGTTGAAGAAGACGGTGCTTGAACTCGGTGGAAGCGATCCGTTTATCGTGTTGGCCGATGCCGATCTCGACGAAGCGACGACCTTTGCGGTCAAATCCCGCTGTATCAACTCCGGGCAGAGCTGCATTGCCGCTAAGCGGTTTATCGTGGTCGACGCCGTCTATGATGCATTTCTGGAGAAATTCCGGGCGAAGATGGCAGCTCTGGTTGTTGGCGATCCGCTCGACGAGGCGACCCAGGTCGGACCGCAGGCGCGCGAGGATCTGAAGTTGGAACTGCATGCCCAGGTGATCGATTCGGCCAAGCTTGGTGCTGCGGTTGTTCTCGGTGGCGAACCTCTCCCCGGAAAAGGGTGTTTTTACCCCCCGACTATTCTGGCCGACCTTAAGCCAGGGATGCCGGGGTATGAGCAGGAGACCTTCGGGCCGGTCGCGTCGGTGTTCAAGGTTGCAGATGCCGAGGAGGCGTTAGCTGTGGCCAACGGTAGCGAGTTCGGCCTCGGTGCTTCGGTCTGGACGCAGGATCTTCTGCTCGGCGAGGAGCTTGCCGGGCGGATCGAAGCGGGGGCGGTCTTTGTGAATGGGATGGTCAAGAGCGATCCGCGCCTCCCGTTTGGCGGGGTCAAGCTCTCCGGTTACGGGCGGGAGCTCTCCCATTACGGGATCAAGGAGTTTTGTAATATTCAGACGGTTTGGATTAAATGATTTTCGATTAAATAATTGAGCGGCATCAGGAGTCGATGTGAAGAGATTGATTTTTGGCACAAAGGGGTACAATACCTTTGAAAAAGGGGTCGTCGCGATACTGACGCTGTTGGTCTCCGTTTCGGTGGTGCTGACCCTGGCTCAATCGGGGGTAGCGCTGTACAAGGTTGTTTTGTCGGGCAATCACCTGATTGATCATGAAGCTTTTATCAAGGTGTTTGCTTCATTTATGACGGTGCTGATTGCTCTCGAATTTAATCATACGGTGATGACTGATATCACGACCAAAACGCCGATTGTTAAGGTGCGGGCCGTTCTTCTGGTCGCCCTGCTGGCGCTGTCGCGAAAGGTGGTGCTGGTCGATTTCAAGGAGGTTGATTACACCGCGATGATCGGGCTGGCGGTTTTGATTATCGCCGTGTCTGGAGCGTATTGTTTTCTGCACCCGGATGCTGCGGACTCCCCTCCTGCGGAAATCGATCATAGCTGATGGCGTCGCAAAAAGTCCGCCCTACGGCGTTACGCCGTTTTTTTAGGACCTCGGCATACCATATGTATGCTTTCGCCCCTAAAAAAACACCAAGCCTTGTAGGACGAAATTTTTCCTTAGCCATCTCATAAGTTTTTGCGAATGCATCATAGCTGATCTTTTGAAAGGGATCTGTTTTGTTACCCGGGTCGCACAGTTTGTGCGGCCCGATTTGTTTGTCGATGCGAAAACAGATACCAGGCGACAGCTAAAAGCTGCAGAGCGATCAGCAGGCCGAAGCTCGCCTGGTACCCTTCTAGGGCATAACCGCCGGTCTCCGTTTCTGGCCATTGGTTGATAATGATTCCGATCCCCCATTGAGCGCCAAAGGCAGCAATGAATACCAGAAGGTTCAGGGCGGTGGTCGCCCGACCGGTCAATCTGGCCGGAAAATGCTGGGCAAGAACGGCGTACGGCAAGATACAGAAGGCTCCAAAGAAACTAAATAACAGCCAGTAGACGGTTGTCAGTTCCGGAATCGGAAACAGCATCATTCCCTGGGCTCCTATAAACAGCAACATTCCGGTTGACGCAACCTTCATCGGTGCAATGCCGCGTCGACTCAGCCGGTCAGTTATCGTTCCCGATGCAAAATAGCCGGCAATCATCGTGATTCCGACAAGGAACAGGGTGCTGGCGATACTGTCTCGATCCTGACCGGCGACATCCCGTAGCCATGGCCCTGACCAGAGACCAAAGATCGAGAGATAGGCCGCCTGGGCGAAAAGGGCCCAGGGGGCCAGACTCCAGAAATAGCGACTACGGAGAATCGTGCCAATCCCTCTCAATTGATCGCCGAGCGACTCATTGCTCTGAGTCGATTCCTTCTCGGGAACCACCCAGAAAATGATCGCAGCGGTTAAAAGGGTGCAGAGAGAAAAAACAAAAAAGATTCCCCGCCAGTCCGTAAATTTCAACGCCGCTTCAACCGGGGAGGTGGCAGCCATCGCGCCGAGACCACCGGAGATCATCTGGATGGCGTTCGCCAACGGTAATCTCTCCGGAGGGAACCAGAGGGCGAAGGATTTGAACGCCGCCATCAGGCAGGCTGAAACGCCGAGCCCGATCAGTGCTCTACCGGTGATAAGGCCTGAAAGGGTGGTCGACTGACTGAAAATAAAAGCCCCTGCAGCTGCAACCAGAAGGAGAGACGCCTCAACGCGTCTCGGCCCGAATCGATCCAGAAGAAGACCTAATGGGAGTTGAAAAAGGCCGAACGCGAGGAGATAAACAGAGGTTAACAGGCCGAGATTTGCAGGATCAAGGCCGATGTCCCTGATCAGATCAGGGGCGATAATGGAGTTAACGGTCCGGTAAAGATAGGAGAGAAAATACCCGAGAGCAAAGGGGATGAAGACCCTGAAAAGTAGTCCGATACGGTTCGTCACGTCAGACTAAATTTTTCAGCCAACCGAAGGCGACAAAGGTGCCGATGGCCGAGCCGAATGAAGAGAGGAAAAAAACCAGCAGCACGCGGGTGGTGCGGTTGGTCCACCATCCTCGGAGGGTGGTCATGTCTTCACTGACATTCTCGAGGTCGCGCACGGTCGGGGCCGCAACCATCGCCTGAACAACTCCGGTCACCATGCCGGCACCGATGGTCGGATTAAGAGAGGTGATCGGGGCGGCGATACATGCGGTGATAATTGTCAGCGGATGAGCGAAGGCGAGCATGGCGCCGAGGGCCGAGAAAATGCCGTTGGCCAGAATCCAGGCGATGGCGGCGTCGGCCAGGTGCTCGGTGTTGCCAAAGAAAAAACCGACAACAAACAGGAGTATGACAACAGCCGGAATTGACCAGGGGATAACCTTGGAAACGCGCGATTTTGGTGGGATCGAGTTGATCTCCTCAATCGACTCATCCCCCTCGAAAACCCCTTCACTCTGCAGTCGTTTCAGGATGCCGGGGAGGTGGGCGGCACCGACGACGGCGACGACCTTGTTCCCGCGGGCGTTACGGATATGGTGTGCCATGTACTGATCGCGCTCATCAACCAGGATCCCTTTGACTGTCGGGAGGAGATCGCCGAGCTCTTCGAGCATGGCCGAGAGGGTGTCGCTCTGACGCAGCTTGGCGAGCTCCGCTTCGTCGAGTACGGTCTTGTCGAACATGCTGGCAAACAGCACCGAGATCAGGTTGATCTTTTTCCAGAGGCCGGTCTTGCGCCAGGCCCTTAACAGGGTGGTGCGGATGTTGCGATCGATCAGCTCGACCGTGACACCCTGCTCTTCGGCCGCCTCAACCGCAGCGATCAGTTCGGATCCTGGACGGACTCCGGTCTGAAGCCCCATCCGTTTCTGGTACGAGGAGAGAGCGATATTGGCCATGAGAAAAGCAGCCTGCCCCTTCTTGACCACCTGGTAGATATTGAGATTTCCCCAGTGGTTCTTATCGTTTAACGCCGTGAGCCTCTGCTCATCGAGTTCAACGCAGACACAATCGGGCTGTTCGTCGGTGATCTCCTGGCGGACGGTGTCGATCGACTCCTGCGAGATGTGAGCGGTGCCGATCAAAACGACTTCGGAGTCGCCGAGTTGGATACGATGGATATCTGAAGGTTTCATTGCTCTATCATTTTCCGTCTCTACGGGGTGTGATTTATCTTGTTTTCGAGGGGCTAATAACAAAAAGCGCCGCAAATAAACGGCGCTTTGTTTCTTCAGACTCTCCACTCCTGCCGTGGGTTCGTGGCCTCACGTCGACTGACAGTAAGGTGGGGTGACCAACGAGTGCTTAAGGCTTCCCGCTACAAGGCGGTCCTGCTCACCACACTCTGTAAAAGTCTCCCCTTTCGTAAAAACATTCCGCGTGGGCATTGTAACCACACGGGCAGGGCAGAGAGAACGTGAAACTTGTTTTTAGTATAGGGGAATCTAAAATTTCAGACAAGGATAATCTGTTCTAATATTTGGAACAAAATAGGGCTACGGAGTTTACGCAGTCTGTTCTGTATAATAATGATGACATCATTTTATAGGCTCGATCATGCACAATTAGATAAGGGGTCCGTAATATCGGGGGTGTAGCTCTTCGCGGTGAGCGAACGGTTCGCAATTCACAGGTCGTGAGTATGCACCTCATCAACACCGTTCATAAAAAAAGCAGATAAAAGAGATAAATCAGATCCAGCCGATTTGTGAAAATAAACCGATAGAGGGGGAGGCTAATCTTTAACCTGCCAATTGCAACTTAGTTTTTGTCTTTATATTCGAACCTGCTTGCGGTAAATTTACCAGACTGATTCCCTTACTGGAGGTGAATTGTGCTTTTTTTGTTTCAATGTCACGGCGGATTAAAAGCCAAAACAAATTTGCCCATTTTTTAAAAAGGCTTTATGGAAAATTTTGTACTGATCGGCTTGTTCGTCGGCCTCGGTATGCTGTTTCGCAAGGTGAAGGCCTTCCCGGAACAGACCGCCCTGGTGCTGAATATGTTCGCCCTGTATGTCGCGCTTCCGGCAGTGATCTTGCTCAAGGTGCCGCTGTTGCAGCTTTCGCGAGAAATGCTGGTCCCGGCGATCGTCCCCTGGGTGATGCTGATCGTCTCTGCGATTCTGGTGCTGGTTGTCGGCAAAATCATGAAGTGGCCGCGGGAGACGATCGGGGTCCTGCTGCTGGTGGTGCCGATCGGCAACACCTCGTTTATGGGGGTGCCGATGGTCAACGCCTTTTTCGGGGAAACCGGCATCCCTTACCTGATCATCTATGATCAGATCGGGACGATGCTGATTTTTGCCTTGTACGGATCTGTCATCCTCGCGATGTATGGCCGCAAGGGGGACCTGAACATATCCGAGGTGGCGAAACGGGCCCTGCTGTTTCCGCCGACTCTGGCGTTGTTGGCCGGTCTGCTGTTGCGTCAGTGGCCCTATCCCGACGCAGTGGTTGAGGGGTTGCGCACCCTGGCCGGGATGTTGACACCGTTGGTGATGACCGCCATCGGCTTTCAGTTGCGAATTAGGATGAGCCCCGCCGTGCTACGTCCGCTCGGTTTCGGCCTCGGGGTCAAGCTGGTGATTGCACCGCTTTTGGCGCTGGTCTGTTGCCGTCTGCTCGGGCTGACTGATCTGGCGGCCGATATCGCCATTTTCGAAGCGGGGATGCCGCCAATGGTCACCGCCGGGGCTCTGGCGATTGCAGCCGGCATGGCGCCAGAACTCGCTGCGGCTCTGGTCAGTCTCGGAATCCCTCTGGCCTTCATGACGCTGCCGCTGTTGTATATGCTGATCTGAGAAGAGCATGCTTTATACTCGTAACAACAAAGGGCAGCCGATCGGCCGCCCTTTGTTGTTTACATTATGAAGAAACAGAGTCGACCTGACCTCCAAATAACAGAGTTAATGAAGTCTCCCTTTAGCGGCTTACGCCAACTCGTCGACCGCCACCCGGTAGCGTGGATCTTCGATCACATTGACTTCAATCATGCTCCCGGCATTGGCCAGAAGGGTGCGACATTCGGCACTAAGATGCTTGAGGCGCAATTTTTTCCCTAGTCCCAGGTAGCGCTCCGTAAGACTGCTGACCGCTTCGATCCCCGAGTGGTCGCAGACCCGCGAGCCGCGAAAGTCGATGACCACTTCATCGGGGTCTTCATTTGGCGTGAATTGGTCATGGAAAGAGCGGACCGAGCCAAAAAAGAGCGGGCCATTCAGGCGGTAGGTCTTGGTGTCGGTCTCATCGACAGTGATGTCGGAATAGATGCGGCGCGCATTCTGCCAGGCAAAGACCAGCGCCGAGACGATGACCCCGACGGCGACGGCGATAGCCAGATCGGTGAAGACGGTGACCGCCGAGACCAGCACCAGCACCAACGCGTCGGAGAGCGGGATCTTGTGCAGGATACGCAGACTCGACCAGGCGAAGGTGCCGACCACCACCATGAACATGACGCCGATCAGCGCTGCCAGTGGAATCATCTCGATCAGCCCCGGGGCGAAAACGATAAAGATAAGCAGGCAGAGTGCGGCGGTGATGCCGGAGAGGCGACCGCGACCGCCGGAGTTGATATTGATGATACTCTGCCCGATCATGGCACACCCACCCATGCCGCCGAAGAAGCCTGTGACGACGTTGGCAACCCCCTGACCGATGCATTCACGATTGCCACGACCGCGGGTTTCGGTAATCTCGTCGATCACGGAGAGGGTCATCAGCGATTCGATCAGGCCGATAGCGGCAAGGATCACAGCATAAGGGAGGATGATCAAGAGATTTTCGAGGGTCAGCGGTACCATCGGGAGGTGAAAGGTCGGCAGTCCGCCAGCTACCGAGGCGAGGTCGCCGACGGTGCGGGTATCGAGATCGAAGCCGTGAACCAGGGCGGTCACCACCAATATCGCCGCCAACGCCGATGGGAAGGCCATGGTCAGTTTCGGCAGAAAGTATATGGTTGCCATGGTCAACGCCACCAGACCGAGCATCAGGTAGAGGGACGGTCCCTGCAGCCATTGCATCACGCCGGCGGAATCCTTGATTTTAAACTGTCCGAGCTGGGCAAGGAAAATGATGATCGCCAGGCCGTTGACAAAACCGAGCATCACCGGATGCGGGATCAGACGGATAAACTTGCCGAGACGAAAGACTCCGGCGCTGACCTGAATGATCCCCATCAGTACGACAGTGGCAAACAGGTATTCGACACCATGATCGGCGACCAGGCTTACCATGACCACCGCCAGTGCGCCGGTCGCGCCGGAGATCATCCCCGGTCGGCCGCCGATGATTGCGGTAATCAACCCGACCATGAACGCAGCGTAGAGGCCGACCAGCGGTTCGACACCGGCAACGAAGGAGAAGGCGACCGCCTCAGGAACCAGGGCGAGGGAGACGGTCAGGCCGGAGAGGAGATCATCCTTGCCGGAGGCACTTTTTCTAACGAGAAACTCGAACATCAATTGTCCTTCAGATAGTGAGATTGGTGGTGTAAAGGGGGAAATAAAAGAGACGGACTATAGTCGTCCGAAGCAATGGGGGCAAGTTAAAAAAATACCATGTCAGGGATATCGGGGGCTGTTGGTCTGTCTGAAGTTGAGAGGCGCCTGGCCTTTCTAGTTGATTCGTCTTTGTCTGCAAAAGGGCTAGTCTGCTGTTTTTATTGTCTCCCCTTCATTTTAATGCTAAGTTTTAAAGGTTGTTTTTAAACTTTAAACCTCCTTTTTTTTGGTTCAGCACTTTTAGTCCGCCCCGGAAGAAATAATGCGCGGTAAAGACTCTTCTACGAATTCTGACCTCTGCAAGAGGGGGCAGATTAAAACTGGGTGTTGATGAGAACCAGTCTCTTGGAAGATTATATGATTTAAGCAAGGGTATGTATTGAAAATTAAACGCTATTTGCTAGACTTGGCAGTAGTATTGATTCCTTAGTATAATCCTGATCGATCGGAATATCGTGTCACGACTCTAAATGCTACATCGCCGTTGTTCTCCGGTTTTATCATGGTTTTGTACTTTACCGGATTAAGACTGTGTATAAAAAAGACAGGATCGGTCATGGCAGAGAAAAAATCCGGGACAGCATCTAAGACCCCTAAGTCCAGGGCGGCCAGAGTGGACACTGTCCCGGAGGTGCAACTCTTCCCGGTGGTCGGCATCGGTGCGTCGGCAGGTGGTTTTGCTGCCATCCAAGAATTGTTGAAGGTACTCCCTGACGATCTCGGGATGTCTTTTGTCCTCGTGCAACACTTAAGCCCGGTTTACCACAGTAATCTCGCCGATCTGCTTTCCAGCGCAACCCGTATGCCGGTCCTCACTATTGAGGATAACATGATGATTCAGCCCGACACGGTTTATGTTATTCCGCCGGGGCAGTTGCTCTCCCTGCAGGGATGCACGCTGAATCTACAGCCGCGTGGTGACGCTAAAGGCCCATTTCTCTCTATTGATCATTTCTTCACCTCTCTGGCTGCGAACCGTAAGGAGTCCGCTATCGGGGTTGTTTTGTCCGGGACCGGTTCGGATGGAAGTCTCGGTCTCAGGGCGATCAAGGGGGAGGGGGGAATCACACTAGCCCAGGATGAACAGACTGCAGAGTTTTCTGAGATGCCCCACAACGCCGTCGCTGCCGGTTCTGTCGACTTTATCCTGTCACCAACGGAGATCAGCGCCGAACTCACCCGCCTGGCCCGTCATCCTTTGTTCCTCACCGCCCGCGATACCTCCACCGGTGCGGAACTTGAGGCGAAAGTTATCGAAAAGATTCTGGTGGACCTCAAGGCGCTGGGTGTGGATTTTGTCGACTATAAACGGAGCACCGTCCGTCGGCGGATTTTACGCCGCATGGCGATTCATAAATTAACTGATTTAACCGGATATACTGAATTTCTGCGTTCCCACCCCGAAGAGGCTGCCGCACTGAGTGAGGATATGTTGATCAAGGTGACCAGTTTCTTTCGCGATCCCGCGGCCTTCGATGCCCTCAAGCTGACAGTCTTTCCCGAAATTATCCAGGAAAAAGGGGACAACAATCCTGTGCGAATCTGGGTGGCCGGTTGCTCAACTGGCCAGGAAGCTTATTCCATTATCATCAGTCTCCTCGAGTTCTTTGAGTCGCATGGAGCCGTCGTGCCGATTCAGATGTTTGGTACAGATATCAGCGAGCCAGCCATAGAGAAGGCCCGACGCGGAATATATTCCAAAACTGAAGTTGCAGAATTGAATCCAACCCAGTTAAAAACCTTTTTCACAGAGGTTCACGACGGCTACCAGGTCCAGAAAGCGGTTCGCGAGCTTTGCGTCTTTGCCCTGCAGGATTTCACACACGATCCCCCCTTTTCGAGGCTTGATCTGATCAGTTGCCGCAATGTGATGATCTATTTTGGGCCATCCCTGCAGAAGAAGGTTCTCCCCCTGTTCCATTACTCGCTGCAGCCGGGCGGTTTTCTGCTGCTTGGTGCTTCCGAGAGCATCGGTGCGTTCGACGATCTTTTTTCTACCGTGAACAAGCGCAATCGAATTTTTGCCAAACAGGGGGGGGCACAGCTGGCGGCCCGTGAGTTTCGCACGACGACGGCGATGGGGGGAGGCGGCATGAACCCTCTCCCCTTTACACCCCCCAGGGAGCCGGTGGCAGAGCCTCAGAATCTTCAGACCCTGACGGACAAGATTTTGCTGCTCAAATACAAACCGGCTGCGGTGGTTGTCGATCGGGATCTGAATCTCCTCCATTTCCGTGGCGATACCGGCCCCTATCTACAGCCGATGCAGGGGAAAGCGAGCCTGAACCTCTTGAAGATGGTTCATGACGACCTGCGCATGGAGTTGCGCACCCTGCTTCATCGCGCCCAGAAAGAACAGAGCTCCCAGTGCAGAGGTGGTCTGCGCGTAACCCTCGATGATATTACCCGGGCACTCGCTTTGGAGGTGACCCCCTTTAGCGGCAGGAATGATACTCCACTCTATCTGGTGCAGTTTGACCCTGAGCCGATGCCTGCCGCACCGAACTTGAACGGAGTGACCGGCGAGCAGGGGGGGGGGTGATCTCGGAGGAAGAGTTACAGCGCCTGCGCCAGGATCTCTCTTCGACCCGGGAATATATGCAGACCCTGATCGAGGAGCGGGAAAAAGCGTTGGAGGAGTCCAAGACCGCCAATGAAGAGATGCTTTCGAGCAACGAAGAGTTGCAGAGCATCAATGAGGAATTGGAGACGGCCAAGGAGGAGCTCGAGTCGAGCAACGAGGAGCTCTCCACCGTCAACGCCGAACTGCAGACCCGTAACCAGGAACTGAGTCAGTCGCACGGTGACATGCGTAACCTGCTGCTGAGTGCTCAGATCCCTTTTGTTATTGTCGAGGAGGATCTTTGTATCCGGCTTGTCGGTCCCAATGCCGCAAATACCATGAATGTGCTTCAATCGGACGTGGGGCGACCGATCACCTCCCTTCATCTGCATCTCCCGATCCCTGATCTGGAAAAGACCCTACGCACCGTTAATCGTACCGGCGAGTCGTTCGAACAGGAGTGCAGGGACCAGCGCGGCGTCTGGAACCTGCTGCGTATCAGCCCCTACAAGACGGTCGAAAACAAGATCGAAGGCGCGGTCATCACCCTGTACGATATCAACCGGCTGAAAAAAAGCATGGACGAAACCGAAATTGCTCATAAACATGCCATGCGTATTGTCGACACCATCAAAGACCCCTTGCTGGTTCTCGATCGGGATCTTAGGGTCAAGACCGCCAACCCCGCTTTTTATGAGAAGTTTCAAGTTGCCCAACATGAGATCGAAGGGAATCGTATCTTTGACCTTGGGTCCGGCCAGTGGGAGAACCCGCAACTGCGTCGACTGTTGGAAGGGATCCTCCCCAAGAGTGCCCAGATGGATAATTTTCTGGTGCAGTTCGATTTTCCCCATCTGGGGGCGTGTTCAATGCTCCTTTCAGCCCGCAAAATGCACGCAAGGGAGCCTGAGCAGGATTCTATTCTTCTCGGCATCCAGGATGTGACGGAACGCCTGTCTATGGAAGAGTCGCTGCGGCAGGCGAAGCGCGAGGCAGAAAAAGCGAGCCAGGCGAAAAGCGAGTTTCTCGCCAACATGAGCCATGAGATCCGCACGCCGATGACTGCGGTGATCGGGGCGCTCGAACACCTGCACAACGCCAATCTCGAGTCTGAATATCTGCGCTGTCTGGAGTTGGCCGATACCGCCGCCGAATCGCTGATGGAGCTGCTCGGGGATATCCTCGATTTCTCCCGGATTGACGCCGATAAGTTGACTCTGGAACAGGTCTTTTTCGATCTGCGTCAATGCGTGACCGATGCTGTCGATATCTTGCGGATGGAAGCAGAGAAGAAGGGGCTTGGTATGATCCTGGACTTTGCTACCGATGTGCCTTCGACCATTATCGGCGATCAGGCACGATTGCGTCAGGTTCTGGTCAATTTGGTCGGCAATGCCACAAAGTTTACCGACCAGGGGGAAATCGCAATCTCTGTCCGTCTGGTTGAGGCCGGGATAGGGGGCCCTGATCTCCCCATGCTGCAGTTCTCTGTACGTGATACCGGCATCGGGGTCCCACCGGAAAATATGGAGGAGCTGTTCAAGAGTTTCAGCAAGAGTACCAGTTCCAAGAATCAGAAATACGCCGGAACCGGTCTCGGACTCGCCATCTGCAAGGGGATCGTCGAGCGAATGGGTGGGAGCATCACCGTCGAAAGCCAGGTTGAAGAAGGGAGCACCTTCCGTTTTACGATCCCGCTGCGGTCGGAGTCACCGGAAGTCAAGCCGACTAGAGAGAGTGTCAAGCCGACCCGGGGTTTTCTCGTCGATGGGCACCCCCCGCGTATTCTCTTGGGAGAGGATGATCCGGCAATACGGAAGTTGATGGTCATGCAGATGTCGAATCGCGGCTGGGAGATTGTCGCTTTTGATAACGGTCAGGGCGTGGTCGAAGCGTGGCAGCAGGGAGGATTTGATCTGATTCTGATGGATGCTCAAATGCCGGTGGCCGACGGCTACGAGGCGACCCGCATGATTCGCAAGCAGGAGAAGCCGACCGGCCGGCATATCCCGATTCTGGCACTGACCGCTCATGCCGGGAGTGAAAGCAAGGCGAAGGCGCTCGCGGCCGGGATGGATGGTTATCTGACCAAACCGCTGCACATGGACGATCTCTATGCAACGATGGAACGGTATCTGAATCCGGACCAGAAGTCGACCGGGGAGTCAGAATAGCCGACTGTGGTCCCGTTGGTTTTTCTTGATGCTCCACATCTCGCACCGATTTTGACCAACGGTAGTGTTTAGATACTCTTTCTCTTTTGTGCCCCCTGATTCTCGCCGAATTCGGGTTTTTTTTGTTGATTCATGGATGTCCTTAATAATTTTTTCGAACCAGATCTTGATAATATCGTCTCGGTATCAGCTCTTAACTGCTTTGTTGCCCGCTTCGAGGTGATGGCGACCCTTGAGCCGAAGTAAGAACTATCACGACTGTAAATCCAGTAACTTAAAATAGTATTGACACGATTTAATAATTGAACTATAAATATGACCGCCTTGGTAATGTATGTTGACATTTCCCCATTTGGCACTAGTCTTTCGTCTGGCATTTAATTTGTACATGGAGGAGTCTGCATGGAAAAACCGGTTTACAACACTGATATTGTCAGGAGTTTTGTCAATTGGAGCCTGGTCTGGGGGCTGGTCGCTGTTTTGGTCGGAGTGATTGTCTCCCTGCAGATGGTCGAACCCGGTCTTAACTTTCCGCCTTATCTCACCTTTGGCCGCCTGCGTCCGATTCATACCAATGCCGGAATTTACGGTTGGGCGGTCGGCGTCATTTTTGCGACGTTTTATTATATGGTCCAGAGACTCTGCAAGGTGTCACTCTGGAGTGATAAACTGGCAAGGTTTCAGCTCTGGTTTTTTAATGCGACGATTATCGCTTCGGCGGTGACTCTGTTGCTCGGTTATACGACCAGCAAGGAGTATCACGAGATGGAGTGGCCGATTGATGTGATGGTGGTGATCCTCTGGGTCACTTTCTCCGTCAACATCATCATGACTATCATCAAGCGCCGCGAAGAGCAGATGTATATCTCTCTCTGGTACATGATGGCGGCGATTGTCGGTGTGGCGATCCTTTATCTGGTCAACTCGGCAGCTTTTCCGGTCTCTCTGTTTAAATCCTATTCGGCCTATGCCGGCACCAATGATGCCAATGTTGAATGGTGGTTTGGTCATAATGCCGTGGCGATGGCGTTGACCGCTCCGCCTCTGGCAATGTTTTATTACTTTCTGCCGAAATCGACCGGTGTGCCGATCTATAGCCATCGTATGTCGATCATCGCCTTTTGGAGTCTGATCTTCATGTATCTCTGGACCGGGGCGCACCATCTTCTCTGGACACCGGTTCCTGACTGGATTCAGACTCTGGCTATGGGGTTCTCGGTCATGCTGATTGCGCCATCGTGGGGGAGTGTTTTTAATGGCTACCTCTCGATGGGTGGCCAGTGGCATCAGATGCGCGAAAACTATCTGGTCAAGTTTTTTATTATTGGCATCACCTTCTACGGTTTGCAGACCCTGCAGGGACCGATGCAGGCAATCCGGACCTTTTCGGCTTTTATCCATTACACCGACTGGGTTCCGGCGCATATTCATATGGGGACGATGGGGTGGGTCTCGATGATTGCCTTTGCCAGTATCTATTTCCTGATTCCGCGGGTCTATGGGAAGCGGCTCTACAGTATTCCGCTGGCCAACCTGCAGTTTTGGCTGATTCTGGTCGGTCAGCTGGTCTGGTCGGTCTCCCTCTGGATTGCCGGAGTGTTGCAGGCCGGGATGTGGAATGCAATGAATTCCGATGGGAGCCTGACCTACACCTTCATGGAGACGATGGTCGAAATGTACCCCTACTGGTGGGCCCGCGTCGGGGGTGGCGTGATCTACCTGATCGGCGTGCTCGTCTTTATCTACAACCTCATCATGACGGTCCGCAAAGGGGAGTCCGCCTCCACCGAAGCCGCAACTGCTGAAGGGAGGGGTTGATCATGTGGGAAAAACGACCTGTCTTACTTTTAATTTTGGCCACCGCCGCCATTCTGGTCGGCACTATCGTCACCATGGTTCTGCCGTTTGCCTGGGTCAATACCGAGGCCGACCGGATCGAAGGGGTGACTCCGTACACCGCCCTGCAACAGGAAGGGCGTGATATCTACATTCGGGAAGGGTGTAACAACTGCCACACGCAAACGGTTCGTCCGCTGGTTGCAGAAGTGTTGCGTTATGGCGATTACTCCAAGAGTGGCGAGTTTGTCTACGATCGCCCGTTCCTCTGGGGGTCGAAGCGGACCGGGCCGGATCTGGCCCGTCTCGGTGGCAAGTACCCCGACGCCTGGCACTACAAGCACATGGCTTCGCCACGGGGGATGGTCCCGAGGTCAAACATGCCGGATTATGGCTGGATAGCAGAGAACCAGATCGATCCGGAGATGGTCCAGCGTAAAATGAATGTGCTCGACTTCCCGTATACCGCCGCCGATATCAAGGCGCTGGAGGGGAAGAACGAGATGGATGCGATCATCGCTTATCTGCAGAAACTTGGGAGCGATATCCCCTGGCGTGCGGCAACAGCGACAACCATCGTCGGTGATCTGAAAAATCCTTACACAGGGGCTACGCACGATACCATGGAACCGTGGGAAGCGATCTACCTGAACAACTGTTCGGCTTGCCACGGGGAGCATATGGAAGGTGACATCGGGCCTGAGTTGATCGGGGCCAGCTTTGAAGAGACGGAGCTGTTCGAAATCATCTACAACGGTATTCCGGATGGTGGCATGCCTACTTTTTCCAGCCTCGGTTCGGATAAAGTCTGGCAACTGGTTAATTATCTTAAATACTACAATCTGGGCGAGGATCATTAAACATGGATTTGGCTTCTATTCTCTATCTGGGCGTCACCTTCGGACTGTTCGTGATTTTTGTTCTGATCTTTGTTCGCACCTACAGTAAGAAGCACAAGGATCAGGGTGAAGTTGCCAAATATCGGATGATGGATGATGATTGATTCTTGTGTCGACCTATTAAAGGTAGGTCGGCGTTTGATAAAAAGGATGCTGCTATGAGTACTAATGACCCACTCAACGAAAAACATGCTGACGGCATTGTCGAGGATCGCAAAAAAGCACCGCCGGTCTATTTTTATATTCTGTTTTATGGTCTGATCGCCTGGGCCGTGATTTTCATGGCCTGGTTTCTGCTCAGCGGTTGGAGTTCGCACGAAGAGTTTGCTGAGAAGATGGCTGCCCACACCGGTGTCACGGTCGCTGAGACACCAGAGCTGAGCGGAGCCGAAACGGGTGCCGTTGTCGATGGCGGCGAACTATTCGCCGAGAGATGCGCCGGTTGTCACGGCGCCAAAGGTGAAGGTGCTTTCGGCCCTGATCTGACCGCCAGCCGTTATAAATACGGGCGGGAGCGTGAGGAGGTTATTGAGAGCATCACCAAGGGGCGTCCGAAAAGCATGCCCGCTTTCTCCGCCACTCTCTCAGCTGCCGAGATCCAGGCTCTGACCAGCTACGTTCTTGAGCTGTAATGTTTTAGGCCCCGAAAAAGGAGAGAGGTTCCTTTTTCGGGACGTTTAAACTATGGAATCTTCCTTCTCTTCCGGCTGTAAGCCGTCCTTGCTCTCCCCCTGGCGTCGTTTTCTGCAGTGGACGACCTCACTGTTGATTCTGCTGTTGCCGTGGATACAGATCGACGGTAAAAATCTTCTTCTTCTCGATATCCCGCAGCTCCGTCTCTATCTGTTCGGTCAGGTTCTGCGGATCGAAGAACTTTATCTGGTCCTGTTTTTTACCCTCGCTTTTGGTCTCGGTTTTCTGTTGTTGACCGTGATCCTCGGCCGGGTCTGGTGCGGTTGGCTCTGTCCACAGACCACTCTTTCTGATCTGGCCGAATGGTTCGCGCGGTTCATCGGTCTGCGGATGAAACAGAATCGTCTGCACGGTACTTTGTGGCGTAAAATCATGCTGCATGGGGTTTATCTGCTATTCGCTTTTATTGTTGCGGCTAATCTCCTCTGGTATTTCAGCGAACCGCGGCACTTCTTTGTACAGCTTCTTGCTCTTGATTTGCATTACGCCGTCTGGATCACCCTGGTCGTGATCATGTTGACGATCTACCTCGATCTGGCGGTGGTGCGGCGCCTGATGTGCAGAGATTTTTGCCCTTATGGCCGATTTCAGGTTGCACTGGTTGATAAATCGACCTTGACGCTGCATCTCCCCGATTCAGAGCTCAAGCGTTGCATCGAGTGTGGTTCGTGTGTGCGGGCCTGCCCGATGGAGATCGATATTCGGCGCGGCTTTCAGGTCGAGTGTATCAATTGCGGTCGCTGTCTCGACGCCTGCCGTCTGGTGATGATGAAACGGGACGAGCCTGGCTTGATCCGGTATTCGTTCGGTCTCGTTGGCGCGGGTGCTAAGGGGTTGCTCAATCCGCGGACACTCCTCCTCTTTCTTGCGACCCTTATTTTGCTGTCCGTTCTATTGATCGCCGTGCTCGATCGTCCGTCCGCATCGTTGAAGGTATCGGTTTCCCATGCCGCCGCTCCCCGTCTCCTCGCCGATGCGCAGCAGGGGACCTTCTTCAATGCCTGGGTTAATAATCGGAGTCAAGTCTCAGCTGTTTATCGTCTCCACGCCAGGCGCACCGATACCGGCGGCTCTTTATTTATCAAAGGTCAACATCAAACCGAATTGGCCCCGGGAGAAAACCGCCGGCTCGATTTTATCGTGCTGACACCGGCAAATGAACCGCTGGAGATTGAATTTACATTGATCGACAGTGCCGAACAGGTATTGTTGAAGACAAAAGCGTACATAACGCCATTTTCGAAAGATGTGAGGCATGACTGAATCTAAAAAGAAAAATATATGCCCGGCGCTGATCCTGTTGCTGCTCGGATCTTTTCTCCTCTTCTCGATCTGGTCGGCATTTCAGGCGTCGAATCTTGGCAGTGAGGTGACCGATGCCGATTACTACAGCAAGGGGTTGCGGTACAATACCACCATGATTGAAAAAAGGGCCGCAACGGTTCTCGGTTGGAATCTGTCGGTCAATCTAAATGGGCGTACTTTGCAATTCAGTCTGTCAGATCGCGATGGGGTGGCGGTCGATCATGCAACCGGAGCGCTCTATCTGGCGATTCCGAATGCGGCTGAAAACGTCAATATCCCACTGCTTGAGGTCGCTGACGGTTTCTACACGGTTAAATTGCAGGATGAAATGACAGGTGCGATTCAGGCTCGTCTCGATCTGGTGCGTGACGGTGTGCGTTTAAACCGGCAACTCCTGCTAAATTTATAAATAAATGACCCTTCCAGAGACCTGCATCCACTGCAATTTGCCGATTCCGCCGACTGACCGGGTGGTTGATATCATCGATGGTGAGGTGTTGCATTTCTGCTGTCACGGCTGTCACGGTGCTTACCTGATTATTTGTGGCGCCGGACTCAAAAATTTCTATCAAAAGCGCCAATGGACTGAGCAGGGGGTTCCAAAGGCGGTCTATGAGGCCGCCTTTGATGACGATACTCTTGCAGGTCATGTTACCTCTTCTGCTGATGGGCTGTCGGAAATCTCTTTTGTCATCGAAGGGGTGCGCTGTGCCACCTGTGTCTGGTTGCTGGAACGGATGCTCGGCGAGTCGCCTGGTGTCGATTCGATCCGGGTTAATTATGGAACGCACCGTGCCCGGGTGAGATTCGATCCGCAACTTACGACTCCGGCAAAGATATTCACGACAGTCAGCCGTCTCGGCTACCTGCCGCACCCCTTTACAATCACCGCTGCTCAAAAAGCAGCGGTGCGCGAACAGCGATCACTGCTGATTCGTTTCGGAACGGCTGCTTTTTTGTCGATGCAGTTGATGGGGTATGCCTTTGCCCTCTATGCCGGATATTTTCACGGCATCGATCCCGGTATCCGTGACCTGCTGCATTGCTTTGCCGCTGCCGTCACCACCCCGGTGGTCTTCTACTCCGGCTGGCCATTTATATCCGGTGCCTGGCGGAGTCTGAAAAACCGTGCGCCGAGCATGGATCTTCTGGTCGCTCTCGGGGTGTTGGCCGCATATCTCTACAGCCTCTATGCAACGGTCGTCGGCGGCGAAGTCTATTTTGATACCGCTGCGATGATTGTCACCTTGATTCTACTCGGTCGTCTGTTTGAGGGTTCAGCGCGCAACCGGTCGATGTCCGGTATTGATAAGCTTCTAAAATTGGCGCCTGATACCGCGAACCTCATCGAGGGCGATTTAACGCGTTCTGTCGCAAGTCATAGCCTGAGCCCTGGAGCCTTGATCATGGTTCGCCCGGGAGAACGGGTGCCGGTCGACTGCTCGGTTAATAATGGTGTGAGTGAATTTGATGAGGCAACCATCACCGGTGAGCCGCTGCCGGTGTTGCGGGAAACGGCCGATCCGGTCCAGGCAGGAACGCTGAATCTGACCGCTTCTGTCATACTGAAGGTTGATAAAGTTGCAGCCGATTCATTTGTTGCCCGGATGGCGCACCTGGTTGAGGAGGCGCAAAATCGCAAGGCACCGATTCAATCGCTGGCCGATCGGGTCGCGACTCTGTTTGTGCCGCTGGTCATGTTGATATCGGCAGGGACCTGGGTCGCTTGGCGTTTCATCGATGCCGACCCGACGGTGGCGTTGCTCAATGCCGTGGCGGTGTTGATCGTTGCCTGCCCTTGTGCCCTCGGGCTCGCAACTCCGACCGCCGTGGTCGTTGCGACCGGGAGTGCCGCTGCACGTGGGATCCTGTTTCGGGGTGGCGATATTCTGGAGTTGTGCGCGCGGATCGATCTGGTCGCTTTTGACAAGACCGGAACCTTGACCGTCGGCAGGCCGACCGTTGAGAAGATCGAACCCGCAATCGGTACGACAGAACGTCAATTGCTTCAACTCGCCCTGCAACTCGAAAGCGGTTCGACGCATCCTTTGGCCGCCAGTATTATAGCCCGGGGGGCAGAGGGAGATGTTGTTGTCCCTCCTGCTCAGGGGGTGGAAACCGTGCCGGGGCGCGGCTTGCGTCTGGCGGCGGCAGGCGGCGAGCTTCTGATCGGCAGCCGCCGATTTCTGGCCGAGCATGATGTTGAGGTGCCAGATCTGGACGCTTGCGCGCTCACCGAAGTCTACTGTGCCGAAGCGGGGACCTACCGTGGTCATATATTGATTCATGACCCGATACGCCCCGATGCCGGACAGGTCGTGGCGCAATTACAAGCACTCAAGCTGAGGACCGTACTGTTAACTGGTGACCGTTTGGCGACAGCAGCGAAGGTCAGTGTAGAACTCGGTATTCAGGAGATGGTCTCTGATATGAGCCCGGCCGGCAAGGCGCAGTGGCTTGAACACGCTCAGATGGACGGTCACCGTACGCTGATGATCGGTGACGGGATCAACGATGCGCCAGCCCTGTCGACGGCCGACGTCGGTTGCAGTATGGCCGGGGGGACCGATATTGCTCTGGAAACCGCCGATCTGGTCCTGACGCACCCGGAGCTCGGGCGCTTGTATGAGGCGATTTTTATCGCACGCGGGGCGCTGCGGGTGATCAAGCAGAATTTGTTCTGGGCTTTTGCCTACAATCTTGTCGCCATCCCGCTCGCCGCAACCGGTCAGCTCGCGCCGATCTGGGCAGCGGCGGCGATGGCGAGCAGTTCGGTGCTGGTGGTCGGCAATTCTCTGCGGCTCGGGCGATTATTCAAAAAGTCTTTTTAAGTTGATTCCTGCCTGCGTATTCATTAGGGTGTGTAAATGTTTAAATCGATCGTCATCTTAGTGTTGCTCTCCCTGTTTGTCGGTACCGGCGTCTGGCTGTTTTTTGTCTGGGCGGTGAAGAAAGGGGAGTTCGATGACATTGAAGGGCCAAAATACCGGATGCTCGATGATGATGATATTGATGACTCGGATCAGGGAGATTGATGCCATGAGAAGCGCTGCTTTAATGTTGTTTCTGTTGTTCTGCCTTTCGACACCGGTTGTTGCGGCTGAGACGATCCTGACCGCAACCGATGCTGCCGGTGCAAAGGCGACTCTGACCCTGTCGGAGAGCCCTTTATTAAGTATGACCCCGACCACTCTTCATCTGGTTATGAACAGAGCTCATGGCGACACCCTGTTGTCGACTGCTGCGGTCTGCGACTTGACCATGCCAGCCATGCCGATGCCGGTAAATCGTCCGGTGCTGGAATGTAATGCCATCGGCTGCAACGGTGAAGCCGTCTTCACCATGGCGGGTGCCTGGGATATCGCCTGCGACGTCACTTTTTCCAGCGGCAAGAACTCCCTGTTTCTATTTGTGATTGATATGGTGCAGATGAAGTGATCGATCCGCTTTACATGATGGCTCTAACGACCGGGCTTCTCGGCGCCGGTCACTGCATCGGCATGTGCGGCGGGATCGTTGCGGCCCTCTCCATTTCGAGTGAAGGGCAGCGGGGCGGCTTCCTGTTTCATCTCCTCTATAATGTTGGACGGGCGACAACCTATACTTTGATCGGCTTCCTGGTCGGCTGGCTCGGTTCAGCCATCGCCTATTCGGACGCTTTCCGTGAAGTCTCCCGGATCATCCTGGTCGGATCTGATCTCTTCATTATCCTGGTCGGGCTCGGCACGGCCGGTCTGTTCAGCTCTCTCAATGTGATGAAGCTTGAGTTTTCCGCCCCCATTCAACTGTTGACCAGAGCGGTAGCCGGTTTGCGGAAGCTACCGCCCGGGATCGCCGCATTGCCGATCGGCCTGTTCATGGGTTTTCTCCCCTGCGGGTTCTTGTACGCCATGGCGATCACCGCCGCCCAGAGTGCCGATCCGGTCACCGGGGCGTTTGTCATGCTCGCTTTTGGGCTCGGCACGGCGCCGTCGCTGTTTCTGTTTGGTCTTGCTGCGCACTGGCTCGGAACCAGGGCGCGGCTCTGGATGATGCGTGGGGCCGGCGGGATGGTGGCGCTGATGGGGTGTTTCAATCTGTTTAAGCATCTGAAGATGATGGGGTTCTTATAAGCGCGAAGACCTTGATAGATTTTCATTGCGGCTAAATTGGAGAGTCCCAACCAAAAAGCATTCTCTCGCCCGTTCGCATACTCACTCGAGACCGCAGAGGACACAGAGAAATCGACAATCTTTTTCAATCCAAACAAGGTGACGCTTTTGACCTTTTCTGTGTACTCTGTGCTCTGTGAGAGATGCTCTTTGGGGTTGGTTTTAAACAACAGACCTTGACAGACTTTCACCGCGGCTATTATTGCTTTTGACTTTATAACCACAACCTTTTTGTTTAGCCGCGGTCAAGATCTGTAAAAATCTGCAATGACAAGAGTTCAACCAAAACAACAGTTGAGCTTTTTATTAGAACTCGATACGAAAAGATTACTCCCCGGGATCCCCTCAGGAAAAAGCCGGATTAGGACGAAGATCTTAAGGTTAAAGTCCGTGGTAATCCAGATGTAATCCAGAGGCTAGTACATCATAAATTCTAAAGTTTCGGATATGGCCGCTTCAACCTGACGCGCGCGTCATTCGTACGGAACTGCCAATCGACCTTAGTTTGGCGGTTGTTTCGATCAGCATTCCATGCCGCCACCTTCGCTTGCATCTTCTCGATACGATCAATCCGGCCAGCAAGGCATTGTCGCTTCAAGACGCTGAGTTCAATTTCCGCTATATTCAACCAGCTCCCATGCTTCGGGGTGTAATGCATTTCAAGGTGATCCGCCAGACGCTTGCTTTCTTCAGGTGGAAATGCCGTGTATAGCGAAGCCATATTGTGCGTATTGAGGTTGTCCATAACCAGAACGACTTTCTCGGCTTCGGCGTAACGTTCTTCAAGCCTCTCTTTGATGAAATGGGCCCAATCAGTCCGTGTTCGCTGTCCCGTGATTTTCACCTTACGCTTCCCACCAAGCGGTTCTACTTCAATGAAGATGCTTGCGACACCTTTACGGACATATTCGTCATCCCTCAATACAGGATGACCAGGAGCTGCGGGAATAGGCTCTTGCATCTCTCCTGTCAGCTGCATGCTCGATTCATCCATACACACAACTGGGAATTTTCGATTGTACGGACGAGCATAAACAGCCAGAACATCTTCCATCGCCGCCACAAAATGAGCATTTTGGTCTGGCGGTATCTTCCAGTACTTGGTCAGGTGAGGCTTAAGTTCATTTTTTTTAAAGTGTTACATACTGTCATCGGAGACACACTCGGCACTATCTTCAATTCAACCATTTTTTCAGCCAAAAGCCGCATGGTCCATCGTTTCCGACCTTCGGGGGCGTCTGAACAGGCCAGATCCAAAAGCTTGACTTCAAATTCGCCGCCGAATTGTATCTCACACGGGGGTGTCTCTCGCGTCTTCCGTTCAATAGCTGCCGGAAGACCATCCTCTACAAATCGTTTCTTTAAGTGCTCAAGACTACGGGGTGTTGTCCCTAATGCTTCTGAAACTTGCGCAACGATCCAGCTTGGACCATTTTCTCCGGCATCGAGCAGAAGTAATGCCCGGGCATATAACACAGTACGAGCCGCCCTTTTCCCCTTCGTTGAAATAGCCTCCAAATCCACCCGTTCTTCTTCTGTCAATGTCACTTTGTAGCGTGGTGCCATATTGTCCTCCTTTTCCGATGAGGACAATCATACTAAAAAAGCACAGAAGATGCGAATATTTAAATTTTACATTGTACTGGTGCAGTATAGTTTTTGTCCAGAAACTGCAGTCTTCCATGTAGATTCGGAGATTCATAGACATCTTATATTAGACCCGCCTACGCAAAAATGTGATAAAATTATTACCTGTTGCTCAACAGCGCCGCTGTCGATTGTTTTTTTTTCGCCGTCGCTGGTGCTCCGGAACAATTAACCTCCCCGCAGCAAGTTACGGGGTATCTAAACCCAAAATCAGGAGGGCGAGAAACATCGCCCCATCGCTAAAGTGATAACGAAGCAAGCTTCGGGGAATTAGACCCGATCAAAGACTATTAAATTTGGAGGCCAAGAATGCACGATTTTGAGATTGAAGGCCTACGCATCATCGAAAACTGCTGGATACCGATGAGTGACGGGTGTCAACTGGCGGCCAAGCTCTGGATTCCGGACGATGCGGAGACGAATCCGGTTCCGGCAATTCTGGAATATATCCCCTATCGAAAAAGGGACCTGAAATGGGTCGTGGATACCGAAATACACGGCTTTTTTGCCCAGAACGGCTATGTCGGCGTTCGTGTCGATCTGCGTGGCAGCGGCGACTCGGAAGGGATACTGCGGGATGAATACCTGCAACAGGAGCTGGATGACGGCCTCGAAATCCTGCGCTGGCTCGCCCGGCAACCCTGGTGCAGCGGCAAGGTCGGAATCATCGGTATCTCCTGGGGCGGGTTCAACGGTCTGCAGCTGGCCGCCCTGCAGCCGCCCGAACTCGGTGCCGTCATCTCAGTCTGCTCCTCGGATGACCGTTATGCCGACGATGTCCACTATATGGGCGGCTGTCTACTGACGGACAACTTGTCTTGGGCTTCGACCATGTTCGCTTTCAACTCCTGTCCTCCCGATCCTCAAATTGTCGGTGAAAAGTGGCGCCACATGTGGCTGGAACGCCTGGAAGGCAGCGGCCTCTGGATCAAAAACTGGCTGGAGCATCAGCGCCGGACCGAATTCTGGAAGCATGCTTCGGTTATCGAGAATTATGCTGCTATCAAGGCTCCAGTTTTGGCGGTCAGCGGCTGGGCTGATGGCTACTCTAATACGGTGTTTCGCCTGGCCGAAAACCTCGACAGCCCCTGCAAGGGGTTGGTCGGCGCCTGGTCGCACAAATACCCTCATGTCGGCGGCCCCGGACCGGCTATTGACTTTCTCGGCGAATCGGTTCGCTGGTGGGACCACTGGCTGAAGGGGATCGACAACGGGGTCGAAGGTGACCCGGCGATCCGCGCCTGGATGCAGGACACCGCTTCGCCGATGAATCCTGAACGACCGGGACACTGGGTCGCTGAGGAGTCCTGGCCGCCGGAGCAGTCGAGCTCCGAAAGCTGGTACCTCGGCAGCTGCGGCCTGGTTGATGTCGCGGAACAGGCTGAAATGACTATTCAGAGCCCGCTCTCGGTCGGACTGGCCGGAGGCAAATGGTGCTCTTACTCTGAAGCCAACGATCTGCCCTCCGATCAGCGTGACGATGACGGCGGAGCCCTGATTTTTGACACCCAGCCGTTGGCTGACCCGGTCGAAATTCTCGGCATGCCGGTCGTGGAACTGGAGCTCAGTGCCGACAAGCCGGTCGCCCAGGTGATCGTCCGGCTGACCGATGTCGCCCCTAACGATCGCGCCACCCGCATCACCTACGGCCTGCTGAATCTGACCCATCGCAACAGCCACGAAGAACCGCAGGCGCTGGAAGAAGGGAAGCGTTACCGGGTCGAGGTTCCAATGAACCATATCGCCCAACGATTTGAGAGTGGCCACCGGATCCGCCTTGCCATTTCAACCTCCTACTGGCCACTGGCCTGGCCAGCTCCGGAATCCCCCCGGTTGACTCTGCAAACAATCAACTGTCGGCTGACTCTGCCGGTTCGGCGTCCGCGCAAGAGCGACACCCAATTGCGCGATCTGGGCCACACCCGCCAGGCCCCGTCGCCACCGACCAGCCTGTTGGCCCCGGCGCACCGTGAATGGACTGTATCGCGCAATCTCTCCACCAACGAAGTGCGGCTCGATGTCGTCAACAACGCGCCCCGGTTCCGTCTTGAAACGACCGGCACCGAAATGCAGCGGGATGTCCGCGAGTGTTTTTCCTATGCCAACAACAACTATGATACGGTTCGCGGCGAGGTTGTCACCCGCAAAAGTTTTCGCCGTCAGGGCTGGGATGTCTCGTCCGTCACCCGCACCGTCATGACTTCGACCCGCACCCACTTCCTTATCCGTGCGACCCTCGATGCCTACGAAGGAGATACGCGTATTTTCAGTAAAAGCTGGGACGAACTTATTCCGCGCGACCTGACCTGATCAGGCCGGGCTTACGCAATAAGAACGCCGCCACGACATAGGTCGTGGCGGCGTTCTGTTTTTTTTCGGTGCAATGTCAATGAATCTGGTTCAATACGGGTCGCCAGTGTCCGGGCCGTTCGGGCGGGGTCACTTTGTCCCCTCTGTTGCTGCGGCCCGGGGGGTAAGTGTTGCCGGTTGATCTGTCCCGTGCAGCGCTCCCGCTCCAGCGAGATCGACCTGGTAGCGATGCGGGGGTATCTTGAGCAACCGAAGCTTTTCGGCCACGCCGGTTCGCATTTCGCTCGCCAGCACCCAGGCATCGCCAGGCGAATCAGCCCAGGCCGCCAGCCAGCAGCGGATTCCTTCCTTTTCCAGTCCCATGACCCAAAAACTCGGGCCCTCATGAGGGGCAAAGTGGGGGCAATCGCTCGCAACCTGCAGCGCATTGGCCTTGACTTCAGCGAGATCGGCATCCGGAGCGACCCAGAACTCGATGTGACTCCAGCGATAGTTGTCACTCAGGGTCAGACTGAGAAACTCCTTGGAAAGCATATCGGCGTTGGGAATCACGTAACGTTGCCAGTCCCAAGTCTTGATGATGGTATAGATCGGTGTAATATCCTCGATGGTTCCGTACATATGGTCAATTTCGACCGTATCGCCGATGCGCAGGTGGCGTGAAAAGGTGATGACAATACCGGCAATCAGATTTTCGATGAAGGGACGCGCGGCAATACCGATAACCACACCGGAAGATGCGACAAGTAGAGAAAACATGGTGGCGGGGATTTTGTCGAGAAAGTGGAGACTGACAGGCGCGGCGATGAGTAGCACGACGATCAACGTGACAATATGACGAATGATGGTAAAACGGAAACGAACACTCTTGGTGCGGATTTCCTGTGCCTTTTTCAGCGGTTTGTTCTGCGGAGAGTGGGTCGGCACTGCGTGCTGGTAGTCATTCTCCTTGATGTCCTTGTGACGCTTTTTCTCAACCCTCCTGAGCAGCCAACGGAGTGAGAGAAGCAGTGCCAGTCCTGCTGTTATCAGGGCGATTATGCTGAGGTATTCACTAACTTCCATAATGGTCCTTTACAAAATCTGCAGGTAAAAACAGTTTTATCGTGGCCAAAATTAGCATGGCGGCAGGTTCTGCCGCAAAGTTTTTTTGAGGTCAGATAGACTTAAGCATGACCTTTACATTCAAAAACAGTCCAAGCCGACCAGATTTTCGTGTCAGCTTGGACTGTGCAGTCGATGCTTCGCTCAGGACTGCTCGTCGATACTTAACTCCACCGGGTACGCCGGGTGCGGCAGATGACGCGTTTCGTTATCCAGACCCACATCGGTCACCCGGTAATCGAGAAAAGCAACACACTCATAGTATTTCTTCATCAGATCCTTCTCGTTTCTGCCGCCCATGTAGAGGATTGCCAGGTAGTAACTGTAACTGTCCTGGTAGAGCAGTTGCGACAAGGGCATACCTTCCTCCACCATCGGCTGCACGATCAGCCCCGGGAATCGTTCCATGGCTTCGGCTATTTTTTCGGCCGTTGGGGCACTGGTGACGATACCATCACGAAAGGCCCGGACAAAGAATTTACCGGCACAGCCGTATTCGCCCTCACGATGGGGGAAATCAGGTTCCTGGCCGAGGGAAAGGTCGGTCATGATCTCGTGACTGGTGGCGCCATCAACCTTGTAGAAAAGATCAGCGTGCGACTGCGCCATGCGGGTATTGACCTCGAGCAGCCAGGGATGTCCCTTTTTCATGTCATAGAAAAACTCGACATTGAAGGCGCGATTGTCATAGCCGACGTGCGTCATCAGTTTACGCGTAATCTCGATCATCTGTTTCTGGGCCGCCTTCGGCAGACTTGACGGGTACTGGTAGCGTGAAAAAGAAGGCAGATTGGCATAGCGGATCGAATCAACGATCCCGTAAACCTTGACCTTGCCGTTATAGACGTAGCCCTCCAGGGTACACTGGCGCCCGGAGATGATCTCTTCGGCGATACAGGTATCGTGGTTTTCGGCGATCTCCGGAGGGACTTCGGCCAGATCCATGACGTAATCGAAGGGCTCGGTGAAAGTGCCGATATTGCCCCGGATGATCGGAATCGCCTGTTTCCAATCGTTTTCATTGCGGATGCGGAAACCAAGGTGGCTGCCGAAGGATTTGATCGGTTTGATCCAGAACGGATAACGCAGCTTCTGTTTCAACCCGGCCAGCGCCTCGTCATCAAAAGGATCGAAACTCTGGAACCCGGGAATATGTTCCGGGATAACCTTCTTTTGTTCAATCCGGCTCCAGTACTTATGCTCGCACTTGAGAACACTTTCCAGGCTGGCGCTATGCAGACCGTACTTGGCGCAGAGAACCGGGACCATGCAACTGACCGGGAAATCCCAGAAAGCCGTTATCGCATCGATCGGCCCGGGGAAATTGTTGACCACCCCGACCGCCTTCTGCAACATGTCGGCGATCGGGTATTCCGCCGCTCCGTGTGTCTCCTCGTATTCAAGCATCCGCCGGATGCGGATATCGCCACTGTTGACTTGCCGTAGCGACTTTAAGGTTTCGGTGTTGTGATCATCCAGTCCGATAACAAAAACATTCTTTTTCATCGTGTCCTCCCGTAGTAACCCATCGAAATCGGGATAGTCCCGTGACAGCTTACCGCATTGTACCATCCATCATCTCCGGATGGGGTGACTCGCAAGGCCTGAACCGGGGCGTCCAAGCGCTGCAGAAAAGGTGGGAGACCGCCAGCGACGTAACCATCGGGGTCATGCTGATATTATTAGTCAGCAATGACCCGGTCATCGCCTTCTAAAATATGTTGCAGAAGCTGTTCCCTGGGTTTTATGATCTTTTCGGTTTCAGTCATCTGAAAAACATCCAGGCTCACTGAATGGTCAGAAAAATATTGCACAGGCGCCTGCTTACGGAGGGGGAGCGGGTATCCGTCGCGTGTACCGGGGGCGGACCAAAATAGCGTACTGAAATGATAGTAAAAGATGCGTGTTTCCTCTCCCCTAAAAACGACTTATAGACCGATGGGGGGGGTAAAAATGAACTCGCATAATTGTATCAGTTTTTTTTCACTTTGGAAGGAGGTGATGTCGTGCCGAGAGCTAATCGTTATTTTATGCCTGGGTACGTTTGGCATATCACACATCGGTGTCACAAGCAGGAGTTTTTACTGAAGTTTAATCAAGCAGCCAAAGGTTCCTCCATTGGTTGTATCAGGCGCGTAAAAGGTTTGGCGTAGCGATTTTGAACTACACGATCACGTCGATCATAGCCATCTTATCGTGAGGGATGGAGGAGGGGGTAAGGATATCTTATTGCTGTTGGGAGTGAAGAGTTTGCACAGATAACCTCAGCAACATCGGAGTCCGAGGTCCCAAGCGAAATATTACAGAAAAGGATGATGTGTATGTGTTGCGGGAGACCGAGGAGAGCTATGGGCCAGTTTTTAAAGTCAAAAATGAGCCTATAGCGTCCAAAAACGCACTTTTATGGGACGTTATTCATGTGAAAACAGTGGGTTAAGTTGGTCCGACCCCATACTACATACTATAGGGATGATGGCCAGTGTTGTAATCAACTAGGCAACCGCCAATAGTCAAATAGAAAAGGGTGTCCCCCTATCCTCTACTGTTTTTCCAGGTGAAACCCTGAAATGAAAGACCTCCGACTAAACTTCACTATTAATTCTACTCAGCAGGCAAAACCTCCGGTAGACGTACCACCAACACTGGTACTTTAGCACTGTGCAGTATTTTCATCGTTGTTGAACCGAGCAGAGCATCGGACGCCACTGAATGACGGTGCGATCCCATGACGATGAGATCGGCCTTGAAATCATTGGCAGCGGTCAGAATGACAGCTTTCGGTTCATGTGCAGAGATGCGGATATTGGCGATCACCTCGGGATCTGCGGAACAGTCAGCCAGCACTTGTTGGCAGATCTCTTCCAAGTAGGCCGTGACATTTTCTTCGGTATCAAGGGGCCACATATCAAAGTTATCTGTCATCCCCTCTTGCAGCATGAAGATCTCGGCCTGGTCCTGATTGGAAATATTCAGTGCTTGATGACTGTGAACAATATGGATTTTGGCCCCGTTCTTCTGGGCCTGGCTCAGGGCATATTCAAGGACGTACCTGGTGTCAGGACCCAATCCGGCAGCGAGTAGGATGTTGCGGATATTCGGCAGCATTATTACCTTCCTTTTCTGCCCTGGAGCCGTAACTGAAAGAATAATTCAGCAACGGGACGAGGGCCGGGACGAGGGACGGGGTTTCCTTTAATTATGCCGCAGTTTTCTGTTTCTGCCAGCGAACAGCGTTGCAAATTAATTTGGAATCATAGAGGGAAGGTACTTATTCAATTTTCCTTCGTAGAAATCTTCTTCAGTCAATAAAAGGGACGTTAAACAGAGGGAGACATTGTTGGGAGGAATTGCTGAAACCAATCGATAGATGACCTTGAGTAACAGGATCCTTATTCTCTACAACAAATACAGAGCCGTTCTCGCCCATCTTCTTGTACAGCAGGGTCGGTAAGAATTATGCATTTCTGTAAGTTTGATTACGTCAAAACAATATGAAAGGATTTCTGAGATATTATTAAGTGTGTCAGCGGCAGGGTTTGTAGGATTCAGCCAGTTTTGCAGATCAATGATGTCGCCACGCAGTTTGGTGACATTCAAGGCGACCACCTCGGCGCCAGACAACGATTGACGCAGCGCCTGGAGGTCAGACGCGATCTGATCACGTATGAAGGCGAGGGCTGATTCGACCCCGGCGAGAGTGAACAGGAGGGTGAAGGAGATCCATATCATCTTCCGGCGCATCCGGTCGTCGAGTTGACCGATAACCGGGAAGAGGTGGGTGATGCGCAACGACTCCATCAGGAACAGCCCCATCGAGATTTCAACGAGAATAATTACCAGGGCGGCGACGTCGGAGATCTTGAAGTTAGCGATGTAGCTGCCGCCGCCGACTATTTCCGACATCGGCAGGGCGATCAGGTTGAAGTTGATAATCACACCGCCGGTAGCGATCATCATGACGAGCCCAGCGATAAAGAACTGGGTGAGCGACGAGGAAGAGAGGCGCCTCTCCGCGTCGTCGGCTCCGGCCCGGATTTTTTCGTATTCATCCATCTTGGCTGTGATCAGCTCCGACCGCTCGTGCAGGCCGGTGATGGTCTTGCCGACATGCTCCAGCGTCTCGCTCAGCTTGCGTCAGATCGGCATCACCTTGTTGAGCAGCGCGTGCCGTTTCTGGCTCGACTTGCGGTAGTCGTCCATGGCCGACTTGTGGTGACGGTCGAGGATTTTGTTGATCTCGGTGAGGATCTCTGCACCCCCTCCATTGCTGTTCGGCAGCTGGGCAACTGCCTCAATCGTTGAAATCCAGGCTGGCGGGGAAGGAGGGACCTCCGTGCTCTGTTGATAATCCTCGTCGATCCGGGTAATCAGGTCGGACATGTTGCGGTGAAAGGCAGGATAGGTCTGCAGATCACGTTTGACAGCGGCATCAACGCGTTGGAATTCGCGCTCTAACTCTTTTTCGATTTCAATCGCTCCGGGCGCAAGCAAGACCTTAAGGTTGCGCTGCTTGAGCTTTTGTTCTGCCAGGAGCAAGGATCTGGACATCAGTCGGAGAGCTTGTGCGGTGATCCGGTAAACGACCGTATCATTCGGTGTGCCTGATGGCGGGCCAGATAGAACAGGATCAATAGAATAAATATGAGAGTCGGATAAGCGGTTAAGGGGTTGCCTTCTATCATAGAGAGCGGTGACATATATCCTCCTGAGCAGATTTGATTTATTGCATCTGTACAGTTAACAAACCGAGTAACTCTGGTTGTCTTGCAAGGGGGAGTCCATAAAATGAAAAGTTTTCAAAAATTAATTAATGGTGTAATATTTTAGGTGTTTAGCTGTGATTGTTAAACGTTGCAGGACTAATATGGTAGGATTTTCAAAGTGAAGAGGCGAAGTGTCGGTAACATTATTGGTTGGTGCTGCCAAGGTGTAAAGATTTTTGCGGTATGCTCCTGCTTCAAAAATTGAAAGAGCAGATGTCATCATCAGGTAGAGGTTTGAAGAGCACCTCATCTGGAGGTGCTCTTCATGGATTGCGTTTTATTTGTAACGTTACGACATCCGCTCTTTCGGCAAAAAGAGATTGAGCAGTACGCCGATGATGCCGGCCAGGCCGATACCGCTCAGTTTGACGGCGGTCAAATCGAAGGACATTCCGCCGACCCCGAAGACCAGAATAACGGCAACAATCGTCAGGTTGCGCGGCTGCATCAGGTCGGTTCCGGCTTTCACTAGAATATTGATCCCGATAACAGCGATCGCCCCGAACAGCAGGACCATGATGCCACCCATGACCGGGACCGGGATGGTGTTTAGCAGTCCGCCGAGCTTGCCGACAAAGGCGAGCAGGATGGCGGTAATTGCCGCCCAGGTCATGATCACCGGATTAAAAGATCGGGTCAACGCCACGGCACCGGAAACCTCCGAATAGGTCGTGTTGGGGGGGCCGCCGAGGCAGGAGGCGAGAGTGGTGGCGAGTCCGTCGCCGAGCATGGTTTTGTCTATGCCGGGGTCATCGACGTAGTCTTTGCCGGTGATCCCACCGATGGCGAGCACATCGCCGAAATGTTCGATGGCCGGGGCGAGGGCGACCGGCAGTATGAACAGGATCGCTTCGAAATTCCAGGTCGGCAGGGTGAAGCTCGGGATCGCCAGAAAGGGGGCTTGGGCAACTTTCTGCATCGAGATCAGTGCCGGAGCGGTCCAGTTCTGTAGGGTGCCGGGATCAAAAGAAGCCTGAACCGAGGCGGTGATACCGGTTGCATCGAGAACCAGGGCGGTGGTATAGCCAGCGACGATCCCGCAAAGGATCGGGATCAGTTTGAATATTTTTTTGCCGAGCAGGGAGACCAGAATGGTGACCGTCAGGGCGACACCGGCCACGGCAAAAGCGGTCGGGTGCGGAACCAGCCAGGCGGAACCGTCGCCGGTACGACCGGAAGCCATGTGGACCGCGATCGGCGCCAGAAAAAGCCCGATGACCATGATGACCGGTCCGGTCACGATCGGCGGCAGAAGGCGGTGGAGAAAATCGTGTCCGAAGATACGGATACAGAGACTCAATGCGACGTAGAAAAGCCCGGCTGCGGCGAGTCCGCACATGGTGCCGGGGATCCCCCATTTTTCTACACCAATACTAATCGGGGCGATGAAGGCAAAGCTTGAGGCGAGGAAGACCGGCACCTTGCCGCGGGTGACGAGTTGGAAGAGAAGGGTCCCTGCGCCGGCGGTAAAAAGGGCGACATTGGGGTTCAGACCGGTCAACAGCGGGACAAGGACCAGAGCGCCGAAGGCGACAAACAGCATCTGTGCGCCGACCAGCATCTCCTTCGGGTTGAAACTGATGTGGTACTTTTCAAGATCACTCATTGCAGGGCTCCATCACGTTGAAATTATCGGTAAGGTTATTTAGTCCCAAAAATTTTATCGCCTGCATCTCCCAGTCCCGGGATGATATAGCCGGTAGTGTTAAGCTTTTCATCAATCGCCGCGACATAGATGTCAACGTCGGGGTGTTTCGCCTGCAACGCGGCAAGCCCTTCCGGGGCCGCAACCAGAAACAGACCCTTGATTCTTTTGCAGCCGGCCTCTTTGAGCATGTCAATGGCGGCGATGGCGCTCCCACCGGTGGCGAGCATCGGGTCGAGGATCATTGCAGTCCGCTCTTCAATCTGATTGGCGAATTTCTGGAAATAGGCGACCGGTTCGAGCGTCTCTTCGTCGCGGTAGAGGCCGACGACGCTCACCTTGGCGCTCGGGATCATATCGAGGACGCCATCCATCATCCCGAGTCCGGCGCGCAGGATTGGCACGACGGTGATCTTCTTCCCTTTGATGGAGTCGACGAGAACGGGGCCATTCCATCCTGTTATCGTCTCTTTCTCCGTCTCGAAATCGCTGGTCGCCTCGTAGGTCAGCAGACGGGCGACTTCGGATGCGAGTTCACGAAAGGCCTTGGTGCTGATATCCCCTTTGCGCATCAGTCCTAATTTATGGCGAACCAACGGGTGTTTGACTTCGGTAACAGACACGAAAATCTCCTTGCTTGATGGTGTTATATGGATAAAAAAAATTTCGCTAACGTAACATGGCCGGATTGAGTGCGGCAAGAAGCGACAATGTCAATGTTCTGACTTTTGATGTTATGCAACGGTTGGTGAGGCTGCCTATGAGAGGGTGTGCTCTAATACGACTTTGATCCCGATCAGAATCAGGATGAGGCCACCGATGATCTCGACGCGTGCCCCCCATAGCTCGCCGATGCGACGTCCAATGCGCAACCCCGTCAAGGTAAAGAGACAAGCGACCAGACCGATAATCAGGGCCGGGAACCAAACGCTGAGACCGAGCATCGCCAGGGAAAGCCCTATGGCCAAGGCGTCGATGCTGGTCGCAATCGACAGGATCATCAGGCTGAGGTCCCGGGTCGGATCACCCTCTTTTCGTTCGTCTCTGTCGGGGTGCCGGGCTTCATAAATCATATGTCCACCAATCATGGACAATAACGTGAATGCGATCCAGTGGTCGTAGTCGACAATGTATTGATAAAAAGATCGCCCGGCCAGCCAGCCAATAATCGGCATCAGTGCCTGAAAGAGCCCGAAATGGAAACCGAGTCTGAAATAGTGACGCCAGGTTAAAAAAGGAACGGTGACGCCGACACTGAGTGCAACGGCAAAAGCATCCATGGCGAGAGCCACGGCGATCCCAATTAATATCCAGATGTCCATAAAATATTCCAACTCCAAAACTGCAGGCTAAAATAGCTGCTGAAGTTTGCCTCTGTCGCCCCCTCTTGTCAACTGTCGAGGGAGGAAACGCTCAATCCGTTGTGAATGGTGTTAGCTTGCATATTTAGCGTGACAGTAGTAAAGTGACGCAGTTTTGGTAGATGTATTAATGATAGGAAGGTTGTCTTTATGCGAATTACATTATTCACTTGTCTATTTATTGCTCTGTCTGTTCCCGCTTTTGCGATGGGGCAGGAAGGGTGTGGCGCGGGAAGCTGCAATAGCTGTCACTCCATGACTCTGGACGAGGCGAAGGCGATGTTTCCACGAGCCGAAAAGGTTCTTTCGGTCGATTTCTCCGAATTGCCGGGTCTCTTTGTTGTTGAGCTTGAAGGGGAGGGGAAACGCGATTCCCTCTATGTCGATTTCTCCAAAAAATATGTCGTCACTGGAAACATCTTTCGACTTGCTGATGGTGAAAATATTTCAAAATCGAAGCAGACGCCGGAAACGAAGCGGATCGATCCGAAGAGTATCCCCGTCGAGGATGCGCTGCTGATCGGAAAAGCTGACGCCCAATACAAAATTATTGTTTTTACCGACCCGGACTGTCCGTATTGTCGGAAATTGCATATTGAAATGAAAAAGGTGGTCGAGCTCGACCCGCAGATCGCTTTTCAAATTAAGCTGTTCCCGCTCCCTATGCACAAAGATGCATACGCCAAATCCAAGCATATCGTCTGTGTCCAATCGGTAGCATTGATGGATAGTGCTTTTGCTGGCGCCCCGATTTCGCTGGAGGGTTGTGAAACGGATGTGGTTGACAATACGATCCGGTTGGCGAGTGAGCTTGGTATCAGAGGGACTCCGGCGCTTATTTTTCCCGACGGGGAGGTTAACCCTGGCTTTTTGAAAGCCGAGGCGATCATTGCGACCGTCCGGCGTAAACAATAGGATTTCGTTCATTGGTGGCGGGTAAACTTCTTGCTTCGATCGGCATAATCTGATAAATATCCCTGAATTTTTCAGGGTCGTGTGTTTTAAAAGGGGATGGATAGATGGGATTGATGGATGGCAAGCGTGGCATCATCTTCGGAGTTGCCAACGAAATGAGTATCGCATGGGGGATTGCCCAGCAGTTGAGAGACGCAGGGGCTGAACTCGCCTTTACTTATGTAAATGATTCGCTGGAGAAGCGGGTTCGTCCTCTGGCTGAAAGCCTTGATTCCAAGCTGATTCTTCCCTGTGATGTCGGCAGCGATGAAGCGATTGCCACAACCTTCAAGGAGGTTGAAAAAGCCTGGGGCAAGATCGATTTTGTCATCCATGCGGTGGCGTTTGCCAATCGGGATGATTTACGCAAACCGTTTACCGAAACAAGTCGCGACGGTTTTTCCATAGCGATGGATATAAGCGCTTATTCGTTGGTCGCCATCAGCCGCTATGCCGCACCGCTGATGACTGATGGTGGCAGTATCGTCTCCCTCACCTATCTCGGTTCTGTCCGGGCGGTGCCGAATTACAATGTCATGGGTGTCGCCAAAGCCGCACTTGAATCGTGCACCCGTTACCTGGCCGCCGAACTCGGCCAGAAGAAAATCCGGGTCAATTCCATCTCTGCAGGTCCGATCAGAACCCTGGCCGCTTCAGGGGTTGCCGGTATGAGAGAAAAAATCAAATATATGGATGTCCACGCCCCACTTCGTCGCGCGGTCGATCAGACCGATGTCGGTAAGTCCGCGCTCTACTTCTGCTCGGATCTATCCAGTGGTGTGACCGGCGAAATCCATTATGTTGATGGTGGTTTTAGCACCATCGTTAATGTTTGATGGCATCTTACTTTTTTGTTAAACAGCAAGGGGCCCTATTGGGCCCCTTGCTGTTTGGTTTGCCCAGCGTAGCTGGCAAACCCGGCTCGTTGAAAGATACGGGCGTCACCCCGATCAGGGGGAAGACAATCCGAATCGCAAGGGCGTTGCTGGCAACGGCAGGGTCTGAAGGAAGCGATA
>Ga0314774_1000207_pt1 | contig 53747 bp, 64 predicted proteins | sample MetaGCBIA2018_FD_204515 | JGI IMG/M metagenome (GOLD analysis project Ga0314774, IMG submission 204515) | Cryopeg brine microbial communities from Beaufort Sea near Barrow, Alaska, United States - CBIA 2018 | ecosystem: Environmental > Aquatic > Marine > Coastal | place: USA: Alaska | collected... | reverse complement strand
ATTGTGGGCTATAGATTCATTTTCACTTTCAACATCATCTAACACACTCAACGCTAATTCTACCCATTCATAATGCGCGAGCTGTTGAATGAAAACAGGATCATTAGCATTATCTCGCTCATCTTCAAGGTATGCCAAAAATTCCCGAGAAATCTCATGAAATACAGGCGTTTTGCAATGATGTTTAATCATGAAGTCACGAATCATACTATGCCAATCTTTATCTAAAAAAATCTGCCTTAAAACCGGAAAACCATTGCTGATAAAGCCTTCAATGTTATTGTAGAAAAGCTCACGATAAATCGCCATACGCCGAGGTTCTATATTGTGAGGCATAGGTTGATTATCAGGATCGCGCAGAAAAGCTGCAAATTGATATTGAGTATCGATAAAACTCTGTGTTCTAGGCAGTTGCGACATGAGCGTGTTCCTGTATCGACTGATAATGACGTATTTTATCCACTTCAGTAAGTAAAGTATCAAGTGAAGGGATATTAAAATCACGCTCTAACAGTGTCGGCAGCACACCATGATGTTGATAAGTTAGTTCAAGTAGTTTCCATACAGGATCAATAATATCAGCACCATGAGTATCTACTTTTAAATCATCTGCTTCGTCATAATGTCCAGCGATATGTAAATATGCAATACGCTCGCTTTTTACCGATTTAATGTAACTTGCTGCGTCATAACCGTGGTTAATACTGTTGACGTAGATATTATTAACATCAAGCAATAAGTCGCAATTTGCTTGTTCAATTACGCCATTTAAAAAGTCAATTTCTGTCATCTCCTGACCTGGCGCAGCATAATATGAGACATTCTCAATAATTAAAGGCCGCTCTAAAATCTCTTGAACACGTTGAATTCGCTTGGCAACATGATCTACGGCATCTTGAGTGAAAGGGATAGGCATCAAATCATATAGATGGCCATCATCACTGCAAAAGCTTAAATGTTCGCTGTAAGATAGAATATTGTGTTTATCAAAAAATTTTTTCAAACGGATCAAAAAGTCTTCGTCTAAAGGTGCTGGACTACCAATTGATAATGACAATCCGTGACAGATCATTGGGTAACGCTCGGCAAAATGTGCAAATTTTTTACCTAAGAGACCGCCCATTTCCATCCAGTTTTCAGGAGCCACTTCAAGAAAGTCAGCGGGATTATACTCAAGTGCATCAAGCTCGTTCATGAAGCTTCTGCGAAGCCCTAAACCTGCACCAGATATTGTGGAGGCTGTATTCATTAATTTCTCCTAATTAGCGGTATACCATTATGACTAATGATAATGTGAAATGTTACATATTGATTTATATTTTAGAGCTTGTTCAGTCACTAAAATATTAAAAACATCAGCATTCATGTTTGCAACAGAATAGTCATTTTTTTGGTTGGAGACGTAGTTAGTGTTAAAATATTTGCTTTTAATTATCAGGAGCCTTCCTTAATGGCTTTCGAACACATTCATCTACCAAAGAATGGCAGCGTTATTAGTGTTAATAGCGATTATTCTTTAACGGTACCTAATCAACCTATCATCCCATTCATTCAAGGTGATGGTATTGGTGTTGACATCACACCAGCAATGATTTCAGTTATTGATGCTGCTGTTGAAAAAGCCTATTCTGGTGAGCGTAAAATCGCATGGATGGAAGTGTATGCTGGTGAAAAAGCGACTGAAGTTTATGGGACTGATCAGTATTTGCCTGAAGAAACAATGCAGGCACTAAAAGATTATGTTGTTTCAATTAAAGGTCCATTGATGACACCAGTGGGTGGCGGTATGCGCTCATTAAATGTCACGATGCGCCAATCGCTTGATTTATATCTTTGCCAACGACCAGTTCGTTATTATCCGGGCACACCGAGTCCTGTTAAAGCACCTGAAAAAATCGATATGGTTATCTTCCGTGAAAATTCAGAAGATATATATGCCGGTATTGAATGGGCAGCAGAAAGCGATGAAGCCAAAAAAGTCATTAAGTTTTTACAAGAAGAAATGGGCGTTACGAAAATTCGTTTCCCTGAAACATCAGGCATTGGTATTAAACCTGTTTCACGTGAAGGTACACAACGCTTAGTACGTAAAGCGATTCAGTATGCCATTGATAATGACTGTGATTCTGTGACGATTGTCCACAAAGGTAATATCATGAAATTCACCGAAGGTGGTTTCAAAATTTGGGGTTATGAACTTGCGGCTAAAGAATTTGCTGCAACGCCATTGGAGGGCGGCGAATGGAAATCATTCAACAACCCAAATACGGGTAAACAAATCGTTATTAAAGATTGTATTGCCGATGCCTTTTTGCAAGAAATTTTGTTGCATCCATCTGACTATGATGTGGTGGCGACATTAAATCTAAATGGTGATTACATATCTGATGCCCTAGCTGCCCAAGTGGGCGGTATTGGTATTGCACCAGGGGCAAATCTATCTGATTCCATCGCTATTTTTGAAGCAACGCATGGTACAGCGCCTGCATTAGCAGGTAAAAATATGGCAAATCCATCTTCATTGATTTTGTCAGCTGAAATGTTACTACGTCACCTAGGCTGGCTTGAAGCAGCTGATTTAGTTGTCGCTGGTGTAGCCGGTGCAATCATGAATTCTCATGTCACCTGTGATTTGGCTGAGATGATTGGTGTAGAAGCCCTAAGTAGTAGTGATTACGCGGTATCCGTTATAAACCATATGTAATCGCGCTGTTGAGAAAAGTACCCACTAAACTCAGCAAACATAAATTCAATCCTTAAGGAACTTAAAATGAAAGTAGCAGAAAATACCGTTGTAGTTATCGACTACACCTTGACGAATAACGAAGGCGAAGTTATTGATACATCTGATGGCGCAGGCCCATTAGCATATTTACAGGGATTTGGTAATATTATTGATGGTCTTGAAGAAGCATTAGAAGGCAAAGAAGCGGGCGACAAAGTTAAAGCCAGCATTGAACCAGCTAAAGCTTATGGCGAACGTCATGACGAAATGGCACAAGAAGTGCCAAAAGAATTATTTGGCGGCGTTGAAAATATCGAGCTCGGTATGCAATTTGAATCTGAAACAGATGATGGACCTGTAATGGTGACCGTTGTTGCTATCACTGATGATATGGTTACTGTTGATGGCAATCACCCATTAGCTGGCGTTCATTTAAACTTTGACGTTACAATTCGTGAAGTGCGTGAAGCGACAGAAGAAGAATTGGCACATGGTCATGTACATGGTGACGGTGGTCATCACCATTAAGCAGTCGTTTAATGTCAATTACGAAATCGGATAAGTAATTTTGAATGCTCAGTATTCCTAATATGCATGGTTCTAAGCATTTATATCTCTCAATTACGTAGTTAGACTATATATCTTATAGTTTAAGTATAACGATGAAACTAAGGCGGGCTTTATAGCCCGTCTTTTAATTTTTAATACGGCTAGAATAAAAATATATGCAGAATAAGACACAATTGAACCAGCAGTTTGGTATCAAGGATCAACTCCAATTTAGTCTAACGGACAATGGTTTTGTGATGATTGATATTACTAATCAGTATGCCAAAGCTAGAATTTCTACTTATGCCGGTCAAATCGTTTCTTATCAACCCAATGATGCCGAAGAAGATTTATTTTTCCTAAGTGAAAAAGTGCAGTATCAAGAAGGCAGGTCGATTAGAGGTGGTGTACCCATTTGCTGGCCATGGTTTGGTGATGATAATTCAGAAGGTTTAGAGCGTCCTCATCATGGTTTTGTAAGGAATCAGCACTGGCAAGTTCGGACCACAGAAACCCTAGAAGATGGCAGAACAAGTATCACATTAGCGACTGCTGATAATGATATGACACGAAAGCTATGGCATTATGAATTCAATCTCGAATTGCAATTTATCATTGGTTCGGAGCTGGAATTAACATTAAAAACAAAAAATACCGGCAAAGAATTTTTTACGATAACTGAAGCATTGCATACCTATTTTAAAGTAAGCGATGTTAGTAACGTGTTAATTAAGGGGCTCGATGGTAAACCTTATCTTGATAAATTAGATTCGTTTGCTGTTAAACGTCAAACTGATGATATTGTAGTAACGGATGAAATCGACAGGATTTATCAGAAATCGCCCAAAAAAATCTCGTTGACGGATAGTGGCTTTGATCGAACAATCACCATTTCGTCATACGGAAGTGAAAGCACAATAATATGGAATCCTTGGACGACTTCGAGTGTTAACAAGGATGACTTGAATAAGGACAGTTATCGGAATTTTGTCTGTGTCGAAACTGCTAATGTTTATACAGATAGCCTAACCATAATACCCGCAGGTAGAGAACATATCGTCACAACAGTATTTAGCATTAGCTAGATTGTCGTAATCTATCTCGATTTATAAACAGCCATTGAATGGCAATAATGGGTATTGCAGACAATATCTTACCGTCTAGTAATAGCTGATAAACGTCATTGAATTTCATGGTGGTGACATAGATATCTTCATCTTCATTATCTAAGCCATGAATACCACCAATATCGCTAGTATCGACTTTGCCATAAAATAAGCTTAATAATTCTGACGTACCGCCTGGTGATGTGAAAAAATCATTAATTTTAACTAGTTCTTGGATCTCACAGCCAGCTTCTTCTATTGATTCTCGGTAGGCAACTTCTTCGGCGGTTTCGCCCGTTTCAATTGCACCTGCGACAATTTCTAATAACCATGCCTGATCGAATGTTTGTATCGCGCCGATTCGAAATTGCTCAATGATGACCACTTCATCTCGTATCGGATCATAAAGCAACACTGCAACGCAGTTACCACGTTGAAATAGTTCACGCGTGATAGGTTGACTCCAGCCACCTTTGTACAAAGTGTGTTTAAGTGTGTAGCTTTTCATACTAAAAAAGCCGTCATACTGGGTTCTTTCTTCAAGAATAATGAATTTTTTTTCAGCCATGAAAATACCTTTAACGAAAATTGTTTGATTAAAAGCCCGATTTATTACCATTAACGGGTTTAAAGATATTTTCAGTAGGAATGCCCTTTAAACGACGCAGGCTGGCAGTGAAAACTGTGCCATCTTTTTCGGTATGTTCTAGTTTCACAGGTAAATAATTAAGTGCAGGAGCACACCAGAGTATAGTTTGACGTTTACTTGTTTCATCTCGTACTCGCTTTATCTTTAGTGTCTTTATTTTTCCAAGCGGCGTAGTCACTATTTCTTCACCAAGAACATCGACAGTATAAGTTTTAATTTTTCCACCATCAGCAATACGATAGTTATACTGCTTTTTACCTTCTTCTAAATCGTTCATCAAAGCGAGTTGATACACTAATTTATCTAAAGTATTTGGCTCAAGATCAAGTTGCCAAGGATGATTCTTATCGTTTATAGAAAGCTGATGTGATTGCCAATTAAAATCGAGTTCTAAATATTTTTCTTTTTTACCACCGCTACGCTGATAAATATAATGCTTTGGTTGAATGTTATTTTTTACCATCGACCAGGTGCTTATTTCTTCAATTAAATCAGGTTTAAAAAAGGCGAATAAACCTTGTGCTTGCGTAGCTGAACTAAACTCGCGATAACCATCAGCATTAGTCGATAAGCGTTGTTTAAGATCTCCTGCCTGTATGCCGTTTAGCATAACCAAATAATTCGCTGAAAAGTCCGGTATTTCCTTTGCAACAAGAGACAACGGGATTAAAAGAAAAAATGTGATTAATATTCTTAACATATTATGATTTAGTCACCAGTTTATTGATCGCTTCAGGGTAAAGCTTGTGTTCTTGTTCTAGCACTCTTGCCGCTAATGTTTTAGCAGTATCTGTACTTAAAATAGGCACCCTAGCTTGTAAAATTACAGGGCCAGCATCAAGTTCAGCAGTCACGAAGTGTACACTCGCACCATGTTCTTTTTCGCCGGCATCGATTGCACGTTGGTGCGTATCCATCCCTTTAAATTTTGGTAATAGAGCAGGGTGAATATTAATCAATTTATTTGCAAAATGTTCAACAAATTTTGTTGTCAAAATACGCATAAAGCCAGCTAAAACGACTAAGTCAGGCGCATAAAGGTCAATCTTACTTGCCATCGCTTGGTCAAATGCTTCACGTGATTCAAATGCTTTATGATCAATGATAGCAGTATCAATACCGACTTGTTGTGCAAATTCAATACCTGCAGCATCAGGACGATTACTAATCACGGCAGCAATATTAATCGGTAATGAGCCTTCATTAACTGCATTCACAATCGACATCATATTACTGCCACGACCTGAAATCAGAATAACAACGCGAGGTGTTTTATTTGTCATATTTGTACTGGTATTCACGATTATTTATTAATGACAACATGAGGAGCCGTTTGATCAGATTGTTCGATATAACCAATTTGATAAGCAGTTTCACCATATTGTGCTAAAAGAGATAAGGTTTGTTCAACATCATCTTGAGCAACGCAAACCACCATACCGATACCGTTATTAAACGTGCGATACATTTCTTCATCGATGACATTGCCTTGGTCTTGTAACCAATCAAAAACAGCAGGTCTCTGCCAGCTATTGGCATCAATCACGGCACAAACATTCTCTGGAAGTACGCGAGGAATATTTTCTAATAATCCACCACCAGTAATATGTGAAAGTGCGTGAATATTAATATTTTCATTAAGTTGTAATAATGATTTAACGTAGATTCGAGTAGGGGCCATTAAGTGGGCACCTAAGGTACTATCAGCAAAAGGGGTTGATAACTCATCTTGACTGCGTTCAAGAATTTTACGAATAAGTGAATAACCATTAGAGTGTGGGCCAGAAGAAGCAATACCGATCAGTACATCACCAACCGCAACTTTACTACCATCAATGGCTTTGTCTTTTTCAACAATACCGACACAAAAACCAGCAAGATCATAATCACCATCTTCATACATGCTTGGCATTTCAGCTGTTTCTCCACCGACCAGTGCAGCGCCAGCTAAGATACATCCATCTGCAATACCTGATACAACAGACTCAGCAACATCGATATCAAGTTTGCTGGTTGCATAATAATCTAAGAAAAATAATGGTTCGGCGCCCAACACAATAATATCATTGGCACACATAGCAACCAAATCAATGCCGATAGTGTTGTGAATGCCTGATTCAATAGCAAGTCGTAATTTTGTACCAACTCCATCTGTTCCAGAAACTAAAACAGGGTGTTTATATCGATCAAGTGGTAACTCAAACATGCTACCAAAGCCACCCAAACCGGACATTACACCGGGACGGCGGGTTCTAATTGCATGAGGTTTGATACGATCAACTAGCGCGTTTCCGGCTTCGATATCTACGCCTGCATCGCGATAACTGAGTGATGAAGAGGCTGAAGTATTTGTGTCGGCCGAGTTTGTCATATGTCAGTTCCTGAGATTGGTCACATCGCTCGAAGCATTTTCTTTTGCTTGTCTTTCGAGCAAAGCTTTAAAATAAATAAAACGGCATTCACGCCAATAAAAACAGCGTGATAGAATACCACAATGCATAAAATTATTTTCATTGTACTATCATTGTTTGCCACGAGCAGTTTTGCCACTGAGTTTGTGGATTTATATCAATCACAATCAGTAGTGACTGATCAACAAACACAAGAGCAGCAGCGAGTTTCACCTGATATTCTACGTCAAGTGCTACTGAAAGTTGTGGGTGACCGTGCTGCTCTAGCTGCGGCTAATTTGACGCCAATATTGTCTAATGTAAACTCATTCATTCAACGAACAGAATACCGACGTTTGCTAGAAACACCTGATAATTCAACCCAGTCAGACAAGCTTGCTTTAGCACTTACCTTTGATGAATCAGCTGTTAATCAAGCTTTGACAAATAACGGTTTACCTATTTGGTCTAAATCACGGCCTGATGTTCTGGTTTGGCTAGCGATAAAAGATGGGCAAACAAGTCGGATCTTAGCCGCGGATGACGAAAACGTTTATAACAAGACATTAGAACAAGCAGCAGCACAACGTGGATTACCGATATTATTGCCGATAATGGATTTACATGATCAAAGCCAACTGAATGTTGATGATCTTTGGACAGGACTTGTTCCACCCATTGAACAAGCAACACAGCGTTATGGTGCAAAAACTATTTTACTGGCACGCGTTACTGTCTTAGCCAATGAAATTGTGCAAATTGATTGGCAGTCCATCATTAATGGTGCCACTGAACAATGGCAGTCAAAAGGTGAAATAAAATCAACGCTGCAAGCAGGGATTGATGAATTTACAGATAGATTGTCTCGAGATTTCACTCAAGTTGTTACTAGCCAAGATCAGAATGGGACAACCGCTGTAGAGATAAGTAATGTGCGTGACTACGCTGACTATTCACGCACAATGAGCTATTTTCGTAGTTTACAATACGTGTCAGATCTTCAAATGGTGAGCTTAGAAAATGAAAAACTCGTTATTACACTGCAAATTAAAGGTGATAAATCAGTTTTTTTACGCACGCTAGCAATTGAACACTTTATTGAACAAGACAGTACTAATAGCATAGACCAAGATAAAAATAGCGACATAGAACAGAACAATAATAATGAGGCTATTGATGTAATGCATTACAGGCTAATGCCTTGAACTGGAGTCAACTGCCCAATCTGATATCTATATTAAGAATTATTCTTGTTGTCCCCGTTATTTTGGCGTTGCTGAAGGCTGATTTTGTTTTAGCGTTAGTACTGTTTGCAGTAGCTGGATTTTCGGATGCATTAGATGGCTTTTTAGCAAAACATTATCATTGGCAATCTCGTCTAGGTTCAATACTCGATCCCTTAGCAGATAAATTATTATTAGTAGTCACCTTTGCAACCTTAACTTGGTTAGGTTTTTTGTCATCGTGGTTATTATGGCTAGTGTTAGGCCGCGATGTATTGATTGTAGTTGGCGCTTTGACGTATCACTATGTGGTGGGAAAATTTGAATTGTTGCCCCTATGGAGTAGCAAAATCAATACTGCTTTACAGATTAGTTTAGTATTGCTCGTTATATTTCAGCAGCAAGGTCTAATTGATGCGAAATACTGGATAACTATAATGATATGGCTGGTTGTGGCCAGTGTCGTAACAAGTGGTATCGAATATATTATTGTGTGGGGACATCGTGCATGGAAGACAACCAAGGATCAAAAATGACCGACAGTAATAAATTATTAGCAGTAATTGCTGTAGTCATTATCGGCTGGTTACTTTACGCACTTAGCCCAGTACTGATGCCGTTTTTATTTTCTGGATTATTGGCATATTTAGCAGATCCAATTGTTGATAAGCTGGAAGCCAAAAAATTATCTCGCACATTGTCAGTGTCTATCGTATTTGCGGTGCTATTTTTAGTGATTTTAATCCTATTGCTTGTTGTACTGCCGTTATTATCCAATCAAATTAGCGCCTTAATTAAAAGCTTGCCGGGCTATCTAACTGTGCTTCAATCAACGGTCGTGCCTTGGTTTAATTCAGTAGGCATACCGGTTGGTTCGCTTGATATTAATACACTTAAAGAGGCGCTTACTAAATCTTGGTCAGAAGTCGGGCAGGTGGCCGGTGGGCTATTTAGCTATATTAAAGGTTCTGGTGTTGCGATGTTGCAATGGATGACTAATTTATTTTTAATACCTGTTATTACCTTCTATTTGTTACGTGATTGGGATTTGATCGTTGCGCGCTTTAGAAAATTATTACCTCGTCGTCATGCTGCAAAAGTGATTGAACTGACCCTAGAATGTGATGATATGTTAGCTGCCTTCATTCGTGGTCAGTTGATGGTTATGCTTGCATTATCAACCTTATATACCATCGGATTGGCGTTGATAGGATTAGAGTTATCCTTACTTGTAGGTATTGTGGCTGGCCTAGTGAGCTTTGTGCCTTATTTAGGTCTGATTGTCGGTATCGCCTTAGCGGGAACAGCTGCGTTTTTACAGTTTCATGAATGGTTTCCAATATTAATGGTCGTTTTGGTATTTAGTTCTGCTCAAATGGTAGAAGGGACAGTACTAACGCCTCGTTTTGTTGGTGAACGTATTGGTCTCCATCCAGTTGCTGTCATATTTTCGGTATTAGCAGGTGGCCAACTATTTGGATTTGCCGGTATTCTATTAGCGCTACCAGCCGCAACTGTTATCATGGTACTTTTACGTTACGCGCTTCGACGTTATCTCGATAGTCAGCTTTATCATAAGACTTTATAATGCAAAAATTAGCCACGCAATTACCTTTGCGTTTAAACCCACAAGAAGTGTATCGACTTGATAACTTTTTTTTTAGCCAAGCAGAAATAAAACTGGCACTATTTGCCTTTTGTGAGCTGACAAAACTTGAATTTCTCTATTTATGGGGGGATAAAGCGTCGGGGAAATCGCATTTACTAATGGCGATAATGGATCAAATTCAAACACGACAACCGAGTAAACGTATCGTATATTTACCCTTGGCTGAATTAGTGGTATCTGACTCACCGGAAATATTACAATCTTTAGAAGATCTGGACTTATTGTGTTTAGATGAGCTGGAAGCGATTGCTGGAATAGCGGAGTGGGAAGAGGCTATCTTTCATTGTTTTAATCGACTACAACTGACGGGTTGTAAACTACTGATCGCTTCTAGCCACAATCCTGCAACTATAGAAATTAAACTTGCTGATTTACGTTCACGCTTAGCAACCGGTTTAGTCTATCAATTAGAAATTTTAGATGATGAAGCCAAGCAACAAGTATTGATTGTTCAAGCACAAGTTCGCGGCCTTGATATGCCTAATGAAGTTGCCCAATATTTATTACGCCATCATAGTCGAGATATACATGTATTGATGGATTTATTACGTGATCTTGATAAAGCATCTATGGCAGCAAAACGTCGATTAACGATACCTTTTATTCGTCAAGCGCTTAAATAAGAACGTGGCTAAGATCGAGTTAACTATTATCTGGCCAGGTTTAGCCAGAATAATTGGCCAACAGATTAATGCCAGTAGCATTCCACCGGTTTTGACTAAGATAATTAGAAAGTCGCGCTTTGAAGCTAACTCAACAGGTTTAGCACGATTATTATTTAATCACTTTAGTAAAACAGCGCTTACTGATACAGACTTGCCGGTTATCAGTTTAATTAAGCATACTCAGCCTGCAATTAAAGCCGATCCATGTTATTTACATGCTGATCGTGATCGGCTGCTGTTGTTTGCAGATGATTTAGATATTACACCACAAGAAAGTGCTGCTTTAATAGATGCGATTCAACCACTATTAGAAGAATTTAATGGTCAACTACATGCACTTGATTCGGGCAGTTGGTTATTAACATTAGCAGACATGCCTAAATTGACGTTTAGCGCGTTACCTGAAGTTTCCAACAAAGATGTCGATAAGCATTTACCACAAGGTGCTGATCAGCGATCATGGATACGCTTATGGAATGAAATCCAAATGCAACTATTTGATGCAGATGTTAATTTACAACGCATTGCAGCAGGTAAGTTACCGATAAATAGTGTGTGGTTCTGGGGAGCAGGCGACTTTATCACTAAACAAAATAGTTGGACACATGTGCAAGGTCATGAGCAACTTCTTCATCAATTAGCACAACATTCAGCGACTAAGTTAAATGACAATGTGGATTGGTCAGGCAGCTCATTAAACTCGGGCAAACATTTGTGGGTGTTAGATGAACTTGATCTTGAAGCAGATTGGCAGCAGGAGCTAAAGCAATTTGATGACAGTAGCCTGCAAATACTCTGGCAACAGTTAACAAAAACTAAAATATCAAAACTCACCGTACAAATTCCTGAACATGGTCAGTATGTGTTAACTCCCATCGATGTTTGGAAGTTCTGGAAATCATGAATGATAAAATAAAACAACGTGATGCTATGGGTTGGCAAACTTTACCCAAAATATGGCCAGATAGTTTACGACGTGTGATGGCGGCACGTGGCATTCAAACTGAAGCAGATTTGAGTTATTCACTCAGTGAATTGCCTAAGCCTACTTTGATGTTAGGTATGAAAGCGGCTGTGACATTGCTGGCAAACGCGGTAATGACACAACAACGCATTATGATTGTTGCTGATTTTGATACCGATGGTGCAACCAGTTGTGCAGTAGCAATCCGCGGTTTGCAAGCTATGGGCGCACAACATCTTGATTATATTGTGCCCAATCGTTTTGTTCACGGTTATGGTTTGACACCTGAGTTATTGGCAGAAGTAGCAGAACAAAATCAGCCAGATTTATTATTGACTGTTGATAATGGCATTGCCAGTATTACAGGTGTTGAAGCGGCACATGCGCGAGGCATCAAAGTATTAATTACCGACCATCATTTACCGGGTGAAATCTTACCAAAAGCGGATGCGATAATTAATCCAAATCAACATGGCGATAAATTTCCAAGCAAAAGTATGGCCGGAGTTGGCGTGTGTTTTTATTTATTATTGGCTTTACGCCAATATTTACGGACACAAAATTGGTTTGAGCAACAACAGATCGAAGAGCCAAAATTAAACAGCCTGTTAGATTTGGTGGCGCTTGGCACCGTAGCCGATGTCGTACCTTTGGATAAATTGAATCGAACCTTAGTGATGTTGGGTTTAGCCAGAATTCGGGCGGGCAGGGCATGTGCGGGAATTAATGCCTTGATTGAAGTTTCAGGTCGTGATCAACGAACTTTAGCTTCACAAGATATGGGATTTTCCATTGCACCACGTTTAAATGCGGCAGGCCGATTAGAAGACATGGGCATGGGCATTGAAACATTATTGATGAATAACCCAACGGATGCCTTAAAAGCAGCACATGTGTTGGATGACATTAATATTCAACGACGCGCTGTCGAACAAGATATGCAAACCGATGCATTATCGATGTTAGAAAACATGTCGTTTGACCAAAATGAACCGCCACTAGGCTATTGTTTATATGATGAACAATGGCATCAAGGCGTGATAGGTCTATTGGCTTCTCGAATCAAAGAACGCCAACATCGACCAGTGATTGCATTTGCGCCGGGTAATGAAGGCGAAGTGAAGGGTTCAGCTCGATCAATTCCGGGTGTACATATTCGTGATGTATTGGCATTGGTTGCTAACCAAGCGCCAGCAGGCATGTTAACCCGCTTTGGTGGCCATGCAATGGCGGCAGGTTTAACGCTGGCAATGAAAGATTTGCCACAATTTGAACAATTATTTTTATCAGCCTTACAACAAATCGTCGATCCTACGGTATTGCATGCAGAATTATTATCAGATGGCGAGCTTAATATTGATGATATTTCGTTACAACTTGCAGAATTATTACCCACTATTGCGCCTTGGGGTCAGAATTTTGCCGAACCTCAGTTTCACGGTTATTTTACGGTAACTGAAATAAGAGCCGTTGGCCAACAGCAAGATCATCTCAGGCTTACAATTGATACCGGTAATGGTGAATCAGTGACAGCAATGGCTTTTGGTCAGTTTCAACCTGCTTGGTTAAAAAAAGGTGGAAAAGCACTTCTTCGTTATCGCCTAGCCGTGAATAATTTCAGACAACAACGATCAGTTCAATTGCTGGTGGATAATTTACTCGAACCTTAAAGTAAGTTTCAATGAGAAAACTCACGGACTTCTTTTTTCAATTAGCTGCTGGCTTGTGTGTTGCAGCTAATCATCAATTACTTATCCACAGAATGATTGATTAAGGATCGAAGGGATAACCTTCGAAATCGAACAACTTACCTGAATCACTCTTTTCTAATATATTCATTACGTTAATAAGATGTTTAGCCGTAAATTCAGGCGTTTGTAATTGTGCTTTAGTTAATCTTTTTTGAAATGGAGCAGACAATGTCGTATCAGTAGTACCAGGCTGTAAACCGACAATAATAATTGGCTTTTGAGCTCTGTTACACTCAATCGCAATATTTTTGATCAGCATATGCAGTGCTGATTTACTGGCACGATAAGAATGCCAGCCGCCTAAGCGATTATCACTAATACTGCCTACTCTGGCAGATAACACCCCTATTTTAATCGGATGTTTCTTGTCTACTTTATCCAATAAGCGGCTGATGAATAAAATGGGTCCGACAGCATTGATATTGTAAGAATGGATCAGTTGCTTGCGTGTTAAATGTCGATAGGTTTTTTCAGGCTTCATTTGCTCATCATGTAACCAGCCTGAGGCAATAAAGAGCCAATCAATCAGGCTATTTTCGGGCAATGCTGAAATTGCATTATCGATGCTCTCATCATCACCGAGATCGACGTCGATATCCAGCACATTATCAGTCAAGAAAGGTAATGATTTAGTATTACGAGCCATTCTGATCAATTGAACATTTGGGAATTGAGCAATGATATTCTCACAGTACGCTTTACCGATACCGCCACTAGCCGCTATTACCACCACACATTCGGGAGTTAAGTTAGATGCTTCTCGACTGTCAACGATTGATAATGAAACGGCATTGTCACGATTTAGTACGGTAGTTTTTTTGTCTGGTTTGGCATAATTTAGACTAGCAAGCATATTGGTTGAATGATATGTGTCCAAACTACTTATTGCCACTGTGCCTGCTTTTTCGAGGGAGATGAAGCCATCCTTTGCGACAAATTCATCTGCCATTTCAATACTGACAATCTCGCCAATGACAAATTCAGTGCCGTTGATATCTAACGTGTGTTTTTCACGAAGTGCCATGCCTATCTTTATACGACTTTCTGCAACGAAAGGAGCATTAAAACCTTCTTCCCATTGCTCTGTAAAACCCACTTCACCGAATTCTGATACATCTAGTGGGTAACTTGCAGATGTCTGATGAGCTTGAAGATATATATCCTTATGCACATGGTTAAGCGTATAAACACCCATATCAAGAATATTATCTAAAGTATGACGTGGTACGGTATTTGGCCGCATCACTATTCCTAATAATGGCGGATTAGCTCCTAGATGCACCACCGAAGAAACAATTGCTAAGTTGCTATGCTTAGAAGCATCAGCTGTACCTATTAAATTGGCACTTTTAAAACCAGAAAGTGAATTAATAAAATGCACCCTTTGATGGTTTTCTAATGCGGTAATATTGTCTTTCGTTAGTTTCATACTGTTATGAAGTTTCTGTTAATGACTAAAACGTTTAGCGAAGTCGTTGAGTTGGACAAACATGACGTCCAACTTTGAAAGTACGCTGGTTGAGGTGTTTTGTTTTTCTACCACTAACACGTTTACGCCACATTCGAAAACTCGACGCTTTCATGTGACATCGCATGATCTTAATGACTTGCGGTTCTGATAATGTATATTGTTCTAATATCGCTTCAAATGGGGTTCGGTCTTCCCACGCCATTTCAATAATTCTACTAATATCAGATTCTGCGAGATCTTTTTGCTTCATGACTTCACTGCCTTTTAAAAAGAAGAAAAACTGTAACACATAGTTATAAATAACTTAAAAATCAAACTAATATGATCATACTTGATTGATATTTATAAGACTGAAAATACGCTGAGCGCGGATATCCAAAAAGTAAAACAGGACGGATTTATTTTCACCCTGATATTTTGATTCATATGATTTTTTTCAATCAAATAGTAATAATATTTAAATATTTAAGTCTGGCGAAATTTGATTGTAGATAGATGAGCCTTGATAAGCATTCACATACATCTAACATTAAATCCTAATGTCCGACAAAAAAACTAAGTAAATTAATGAAATGCTATCAAAAAATAAAAATGTCTCATTTTTGAATTTTTCCTAAGTCGAAGATATTAGCAAACAACTTTAAACAGGAACCAACTTTGGAGACTGCATCCCCAATATTTAAACAACTATTTGTATAGGTAAGCATGGTTAATTCATTGCAATAGTGAGTTGAATCGGTCATTATTGGACTCGCGAAATTTCTAGACTGAGAATGAACAGTTTTAGTTTAATTATCTTTTTATAGAAATTTTAGATCGTATTTGTCTAGAAATTAAAGGAAATTAATTTCTATTAACTACAAGTTATAAATTAAGAAACAAGGAAGTAATCAATGAGTTTAAATAACTACTTAGTAGCCATTTTTGTCGTATCACTTTCAGGTTGTATTAGTGGAACCCAACCAATCAACTTCAATGCTACTGATCCTGTAAATAAAGTCACATACAATCAAAACAAGAAAAGTAATGGTGTCATCCTTTTGGATGTGAACTGGGGAAGATCGTGGAGCTGTGGTGGCTTCGAAAATGCTCAATTAATTAGTTTAGCTTTTGATAAACTTCCTATTATTGACTCATCTAACGTGGCAATTCCAAACATTGTTCTTCAAAGCCCATCAAGAATCAACGTCGCTCAAAAGTTTATAAACTACGCTTATTCAATTCCAGCGGGTGAGTACGCTCTAAGTGCTTACAGCATCAAAGCAGCCAAATCTGTTAGCGAAGTGGGCTTTTTTACTGCACAACGCGACACACTTTTTATAGCTGGCAAGCCAATCGGCGGGACTTTCAGTGTTGAGCAAGGAGAAACTGTATTCTTAGGTAACTTTTATCTAGATTGCACATATAAGCCAACTCTTTGGCGCTATTACTCTAAAAATCGGCAAGCTTTTAAAGAACAAATCACCGAATACCAAAATACATTTCCATATCTAGATCTCAGTGATGTTAAATTCAAACTATTTAAAACAAAAGAATTTGGACACGACTATGATCTTAAATAGTCTAATCAACCAATGCAATGATCTGTAAACCAGTGGGGACAGCTTCTGATCATTCCCCACAAACCAGATAAAACGCAATGAGTCTAACCCAAAGGGTCAAGTTAGATTAAGCATAAAACTTATTGGAAATGTTCCCCTTTGGTTTTATATAACAAAAACATCAGGCTTAGATACCGTAATTTTATCTACCATATAGAGCACTAAATAACACTATCTATGATCGTAGGAATGTGTCATATTGCGGCTAATTTCAGATTGATCTGAGATTGCGCTTGAACCATATGCCAAACTTGCTGTGAAGCAAGGACGGAAAGCCGCGGGTCTTAAGCTAAAAAAGATAGTCGAGTTGCATTAAATGGGTTTATATATTTCTTAATTTTAAGGGCCTATATCATGACTAAAACACTGTTATTTTTTACTGCACTACTGTTCACCATGTCTGCCAATGCTGCATCTATCAACGTAACGCCCACAGTAACGTCTCCTTATACTATTACCAATAATGGTACTAATAATGTATTCGTTGCTGCAAAATACAGCGCTTTTGTAGGTGCTTTCCTGTTGACAACAGGTGTTACTTCTGATGTTGATGCGTTGGTTAAGTTTGATTTTTTATTCAGTGACTTACCTGCTAACCCAGGAACAGTCACTTTTTCTCAGCCTATCTCAGGAATGATCACGCCTGTTGAGTCTTTCGCTATAACATCACCAAACTTGTCGTTCATAAGAATGTTATTTGCTGGCCAAACAGCATTTATTAATCCTATGGCAGGCGCAGCAGGGTCCTTTAACTTGAATATTTCAGGGCCACCTTCTGCAGTGCCTGTACCGGCAGCGCTACTTTTATTTGCACCGGCGTTAATGGGCTTTTTAGGATTACGACGCAAAGTAGGGAAAAATGCGAATGGGATGATAGCAGCATAAATCGTACCGTTTAAATTGAGAAAATGGAGCCTTTGGCTCCATTTTTTTTGAAGCAACAGTTTTTTACTCAAGCAAACCAATGGGGTCAACCAATGTGGTCAGATTTGTTACAAAACCAATGTACAAAACCAATGGGGTCAGATTCGTTAGATATTATCGATAACCTATGAGTTTAACCAAAGGCGTTAAGCTTCAATTATGCATAAAACTAATCGAAACGGCCGCCTTTGGTTTAGTATATATGAATGAATCAAAGACAAATTGATTTTGGTCACCTATTAAAGAATAAGTTTTGGAGAATATATGCATCTTACTAAGATAAAAATTTATAGCATTCTTTTCATAATTACACTCCTTAATGCCTGTGCATCAGGATCATCAATAGTAACAGGTGCCGTCAGAACGCCAATAAAAACAGATCAAGTTCAGCTTTATCTCGATCCTCCTGAAAAATATGAAACAATTGGCATTGTTAAGGCTTCAAGTGATGTCGGCTGGATAGGGCAAGATAGTCAAGGTTATGCCGTCGAAGAGCTTAAGAAGCAGGCCGCTAAACTAGGTGCAAATGGAGTGCTATTGATAACGAATGAAGGAAAAGCGTCATCTACTATTGATAAAAATGCTAATGATGATGTCAATGCCAGCCCAGTTTCAGAGAAATCAGTTATTGGTAAAGCTATTTATGTCAAAGAGTAAGATCATGATGAAACTAGGCCCTTTTAGTTGCTTTTGGTTCCAGACAGATTAGAACAATCGAAACGACAACTGAACATGCTTGTTGAGCGTTAGTTCTATATTGTCTACAATGATTCATTTTGAATCTACTACTGGTCACGAATATGAACGACACTTCATCGCTACCCGTTTTACCAGATCGTCTTTCGGTCAATCCTAAAAGCCCACATCACGTGGCAAAAATTTTCGAGCACAACATTGGTATTCGGCTCAACGGCAAAGAGCGTAATGATGTCGATGAATATTGCATTAGTGAAGGTTGGGTGAAAATCGCTTCACTAAAGGCGTTAGACCGTCGTGGACAACCGCTAATGATGAAGATCAATGGTACAGTTGAAGCTTTTTATAGCTAACCATTTTGTTAGTTACCCGCATTGTCAAAATTGAAGTGATGTGAAGAAAGGTGATTTATCTTTAACTTGATCAATTGATCACACAATTTTCAATAAGAACACCAGGTATTCTTACTCCAAGACCGATGATTACAGAATGTAGATGATGAAACTCATTGAGTAATGAGCCATCTCGTTCGGTTGATAGTAAATCCTAAACGCTAGTCAGAAAGTCGGATAATGTTTTGGAATGTGACTTTTAAATAATACGGTCACTTTTTTTGTTAAATGCCCTGTAAGTTTGTTTTATTTACACCTAACTAATTGTTTCTTAAGTTTTTATTGCGACGTCATTTCTCGAAATCTAAACTTAATGTGAATAATGCTGGTTGTTGTTCGGTTACAATATACTAGTGTCGTATGATAAATGACTTATTGAATAGATCACTTGTAGCGGAATAGTGACAATTTATATGCCAGCTTAAATTTTGCCAATGTCAACATTACAAAATCATAACTTCACTACATCAGACCATATCACGCTGGTCGGCTTAACCTTAACAATAAGGCAATCATAATGGGAAGCTTAGATAACTCACGAGACGAGTTCAAACAGTTTTTATTTTCGTTACTCGATAGTCACGTACCCGGAATATCTAACCTGTTGTACGATGGTTTTGTGTTAGTGTGGATTATTGCTGTCACGCTTTTTTTACACATCCTTTTGCACGTTTATTTACGTCGCTCATTGTTGAAGTTTGCTCATAATAGAGCTGGCAAATGGCCACAAGCACTTCTTGAAGGCACGCTTTTTCAACGGGTTTCCTATGTTATTCAGGGGATTGTAGTCCACTTTCAGGCAAGTCTTTGGCTTGATGAGCCTTCATTATTGCTTCGGTTGATGCAGGGCATTGCTAGCCAGTGGATTTTGTTGTTCGGTATGTTGGCTTTATTTTCTGTTCTCAATACATCCGAGAAATTACTAAACGCTCGCACCAGTAAAATACGATTTCCATTTCGCGGGTTGATTCAAACTATAAAACTCATTATCAGCGTGCTCTTTGGATTATTGGCCATTTCATTATTAATGGGTAAATCTCCCATCATTCTGTTTAGTGGTTTAGGTGCATTATCGGCGATTTTATTATTAGTATTTAAAGACGCAATTTTGGGATTGGTCGCAGGTATTCAGCTATCAGCTAACCAAATGTTGTCCGTTGGTGACTGGTTAGAAATGCCAAAGTACGGTGCTGATGGTGATGTTATTGACATCGCTTTAACAACCGTGAAAGTTCAGAACTGGGATAAAACGATCACCACAATACCGACCTATGCATTAATCTCTGATTCATTTAAAAATTGGCGAGGCATGTCAGATGCTGGTGGAAGACGGATTAAGCGTAGTATTTTGATAGAAACTAGCAGTATTCAGTTTTTAGATGAAGCACTATATCAATATTTGAAAAGATCAAATTTTTTAGGTAGTTACCTTGAAGAAAAATCATTAGCAATTAAACACTCTAACGAAGTAAAACAGCTAGATATGTCTGTTAGAATTAATGGTCGTCGATTAACTAATGTTGGTACATTTCGAAGCTACATGGTTTCGTATCTAAAATCGCATCCATACATTCGTCAAGACATGACACTTATGGTTCGTCAACTCGATTCTTCAAGTAATGGCCTGCCGATAGAAATTTATGCCTTCACTAACACCACAACGTGGGGTTTTTACGAAGATATACAATCGGATATATTTGACCATATATTTGCTGTTTTACCAGAATTTGGCTTGAGAATCCATGAAGCACCGACTGGGCATGATGTGAGGGGATTAATGGGGATTCAAAAAATAGCAGACAAAGAACAAATAGCAGACTAATTTATCAATGGATTAACTTCTGACCAATCACCATGAGATAGGTAATAAAACAATCAAGTATTCTAAATAATAAGGAGCTCGCAAGACACTTAATGATCTGAACTATTACCACAACAAAAAAGGTCAAAATATCATGCGAACCCATGCTGTTTTGAACACGTTATTAAATGATGTCACACCTACCATGCATAAAGTACGTAACGCTAGCCTGCATACTGTATTGATTAGTTCTATATCGTAAAATAATATATTTATCAATAATTTAAACCGTAATGTTGAGAGTGAAACAACAGAAAAGCATCACAAAATATGCAATATGTATTTGTGTGACACTCCTCATTTGCACAGTGAATTAAGCGCAATCTATTCGACTACGGTGAAACGTTTGATTAGCCCTCAAATAACGCCCATTATTATCGTTGTGTGGTCTGATTTAGATTCAAGAAAACAGCAATTTTGTTGCGAACATCAGTCGCTATTCAACGTCATATGCTGACAGTATTAGCAGAAGCTTATCTTGCCGATTTCTGCCCTAAAGCTGCAAGCTGTTCGTCTTGAATCCATGATTGTAAAAAGGTGATCGCTTTTAGTGGAGTTTCTTCTTCGCTGTAAAATTCTAGCAATGACTCGCATAATTCTGCAAAGTTTTTGCCTTGCATTGCCAATTGCATTATTTGAGCTTCCGATAATGATATTGGCCGATAGTGGCTGACCAAATCAGCACGACGCCAAATGATCTAGTTTGCGGCTATTTCTAAATGTTCGACTTTAGGTGGCGTTTCTTCATTGGCTAAGGCTTTCCAAATGGCAAAGCTATTGGTGTTAATAGTTAATAATGCTACCGATTTTTGAAATTCGAATTGGAGTGTTGCCCATTGCTCAGGATCGATGACTGCCAAATCATTTATTGTAGTGATGTAGGTATTTTCAGCATCAAAACTATTGGCAAATGAAAACTCGATACGTGCAAGTTCAGCTAAGACTGGAAATTGGTTAAACGGAGCTTGTTCTTGCAATAAATCAGACATGTTAATACTGAAATAACGTAAATTAGTGGTGTGTGATGGATATTTTTCAATATAACAATCCATCAATTGATCAAATTGTTCATCGCCTAAATAGCCATGTAATTTGTCATAATCAGTGGTGATTGCTTCTTTTAAACGTAAGTTATAAGCGCTGCCATAAATATCAAGACGATCAGATTCTGACATAACGGGCGTTGATTCAATATGTTCCACCATGTCAGAAGGTTTTCGTAACAGATAGTGCATAAAATTCTGTTGTAAGTCGCGTAGATCATTCATTAAGCGCCACCCTGCATCATGTGATTTGCTGTGATTTGCTGTGATTTTCAATTGTTCAGGAGGGAGTGTATTAGCAGCGATTTTTTCTGTAATAGTCAGTTCTTGCCATAACTCAGCAAACTCTGGAATATTGTCATCACGCTCAATCATGGTGCTTACTACGCTGAATCGTTGTAAGGCATATTCATACAGTTTCCATATCGAATGACATACATCGTGATCATGTGTATCGATAATCATTTCACCGTTATAACTATGACCTGCAAGGTGAAACTGCATTACGAGGTCACTATCAATGCCATCGACATAATCACGTTCTTTTTCAATTCGATGCAGTGAACTATTATTTTTGTGAATAAATTTTCGCGTAACTAAAATATAAAATATAACCTTATTAATAAGGTTATATGACAAAATGAAGACTATAAATCTATATTCATCCTCCTCAACGGCTCACATACTTTATGGTTTGAGTGGATATAACAATTACAGGGAAATGGCTCATCATTAAATTTATCTTGGGCCTTCGAAAGGAGCCAAAATACTAATGGAACATCTTGCAGAAATAATCATTCTTTTAGGTGTAGCAGTGGCTGTTGTTGTTGCATGTTTGCGTCTACATATTCCAACTAGCCTTGGTTATTTGTTGGTTGGTGTCATTCTAGGACCTCATACCTTTGGACCTATTGTTCAAGTTCCAGAGCTGACGTCATTGGCAGAGTTTGGCGTTGTTTTCTTATTGTTTACGATTGGACTTAATTTTTCATTGCCCCAGCTCCATGCTTTGCGGCATCAAGTCTTCGGACTTGGCACAGCACAGGTCGTGTTTACGACTATGGTGGTCGGAATCGTCGTCTGGTTGGCTGGATTGCCCGTTGCAGCAGCATTTGTTATAGGAGCAGTGTTTGCTCAATCTTCTACGACGATTATTGGAAGTCAATTAGCTGAACAGGGTGAAGAGAATAGTCATCATGGCCGACTTGGACTTGCGATGTCTGTTTTTCAAGATGTTACAGCCGTTCCCTTTTTGGTTGTAATACCTGTGTTGGGAATGGCAGCTGGTGCTGAGATGTTGGCAGCGAATCTTGGTTGGGCGATTTTAAAAGCAATAGCTGCATTTGCACTAGTATTCTTTGCGGGACGCTGGTTGTTGCGTCCACTATTTCGCATGGTCACTGAGAAACAATCTTCTGAAGCGTTTACATTGACTGTATTGCTGGTGGCATTACTTGCAGCTTGGTCAACAAGTAGCCTTGGTTTATCTTTAGCATTTGGGGCTTTTCTCGTAGGAATGATGTTGGGTGAAACAGAGTTTCGGCAACAAATGGAATCAAGCATCCGTCCTTTTCGTGATGTGTTACTCGGCCTATTTTTTATCGGTATAGGTATGCTTTTCAACCCCGCTATCATCCCTTCAATATGGATTTGGTCATTACTTGGTGTATTACTGATCTTAGTTAGCAAGACACTTATTGTCGTCACGATGGTGCGCAGGAGTGGCGTTGATATACTGTCAGCATGGCGTACAGGTTTAATGTTGTCAGTCGGTGGTGAGTTTGGATTTGCCCTAATTTTTATTGCTCTTGATGCAGGTGTGCTCGACGATAAAATGGGTCAAATAGCAATGACTTCAGTCCTTTTTTCGATGATTGCGGGTGCTTTTCTGATTCGCTTCAACGGTGTCATTGCCACTTGGTTAACCGGTGCAAAGCACGATCAAGACCAAGGAAGTCCTGAGGAATCAGCCTCAATGTCCCAGCATGTGGTGATTGGTGGTTATGGACGTGTCGGACACGCTGTTGCCGTACTGTTACGTTCAAGTGGGATTACTAATGTAGCATTTGATACTGATTCGAAGCGAGTAGCACAAGGCCGCGATGACGGGAATCAAGTATTTTATGGCGATATTTCAGAACCAGAGTTACAAACCACGATTAATATAGGAAAAGCCGCTTTGGTTATTGTTACGATCAACAATTCTGTAATGGCTCTTCGCGCCGTTACATCGATACGTAAAGCTTATCCACACGTACCGATAATTGCCCGAGCACGAGATTTGAAAGCTAGCTCACAATTGATTGAAGCCGGTGCAATTTTCGCCTATCCAGAAACGCTTGAAGCAAGTCTGCGTTTAGGTGCAACAGCGCTTGAGATCCTCAGTGTACCTTCTAATAATATCGACTCGTTAGTGCAGGATGTGAGGGACTGGAATTATAAATCTATAGATGAAGAAGGGGCGGATAAGTAGTTGAAATTCAATAATATAGACATTAACGTCGTTAAGGGTATTAATATTTAAAGTTAAGAGTATTAATATTTAAGATATTCAAAGATGTAAATGAAGTTATCCAAGGATAAATGATATGAAACTTTTTATAGTTGCAGTAATACTTGTGAGTGCTAGCAGTATCGCTCTAGCCCATGGTGGAGGTTGTCGTAAAAGTTCACCACCAGGTCAGTGTTGTCACATGGAAACAGCGACAGGCATTGTTCACTGTCATTAAGTCCAGAGTGGATTTTCTCGGAATCTCTCTAAAGTGTACATAAAGTTTCTGCTTGTTAATCAGTAATAATCCGCATTTTCAAATGCTGTATAATCATTGCATTTTCTTATTTAAAATCATTGGTTTTGTTAGCTATTTTCGTAAATAATTATCAAAATAATTTGCTCCTTAATTATCTTTTAACAAATATTTAAGAGCACCTTCACCACTTTATAATGACACTAAACATATGACTGATATAACCATAGCTACCCACAACGGTAACTTTCATGCAGATGATGTGTTCAGCATTGCTGCACTTAAAAACATTTTCCCTTCATTTAATCTTATACGAACTCGTGATTTAGAGCTTATCGGCAAGGCAGATATTGTGATTGATGTTGGTGGTGAATATGACGCTGATGCAGGGCGGTTTGATCATCATCAACGTGGTGGCGCTGGTGGACGTGAAAATGGTATTCCTTATTCGTCATTTGGTTTGATTTGGCAGAAATATGGTTTACAGATCTGCCACGGTAGTCAAGAAATAGCGAATGCGGTTGATGCGGGTTTAGTATCAACGATAGATGCCATTGATTGTGGACACGTTGAAGGTGTTTCTCAAGGTATTAGCCTTAGTCAAACCATTTCAATGTTTAACCCATCATGGCAAGAAGATACCCACTTTGATACGTGTTTTGATGAAGCGGTTGAATTTGCAGCACGTGTTTTAGCGCGATTTATTGCCACTGCGAATGGCGGTATTAGTGCAAAAGCGATTGTGGCTAAAGCGATTAATGGTGCTGAAGATCCTCGAGTCATTGTCTTAGAAAAATATACTCCGTGGAAAAGAACGGTTCACGCTTTATCAGAAGACGCTTTATACATGGTTTATCCTTCTCCGACTGGCCAATGGCGAATTCAAACAGTGCCTGTTGAACCAGGCTCATTTGAAAATAGAAAGTCGTTGCCTAAACAATGGGCAGGTTTGTCCGATAAAGCACTTCAAGACGTCACCGGAATTGATGATGCTATGTTTTGCCATAATGGCTTATTTATTGCCGGTGCAGCTTCATTTGAAAGCACAATGAAAATGGCAACCATTGCACTCCAACAATAATAAAAGCGTTATCACAACGTCAATTACTCACAATAGCAACTAATCTATTAAACAATACTGAAGTAATTGAATATTTTAGAAGCTGAGGATATGAGGAATTTATCAATGAGAAGAGATATATGAACCGTCGTAAACAAGGCATTGAGATAGTAAAAATGCGTATCAAAAAGGCTAAAGCTAAATTAGCTCCGAAAAATAAGCCTAAATACATCAGCAAAGCCTGCCGAGCAAAATTAGATGATGAATCTGTCGAGGTTGATACTATAGATTCCGAAAATTGATCTGATATCAATTACTACAAATATTAGGCACCTATAATTTAATCAATTTAGAGGAAGTGAGTCATATGAAAATTGACCAAAATGAATTGAATACTGATTATTTAGAACAAGCGCCTACAAGCGAACAGCTTAGTGAAATGCTTGGTAATGTCATAGTTGAATTTGGTGTGCCTGAGTGTCCACACTGCCAACTTACTCAGCCGATGTTGCAAACTGTATTGTCAGTTCATCCTGAGCTAACTCATATCAAAATATACGACGGAAAAGGCAAAGCATTGGGACGATCATTTAACGTTAAGCTTTGGCCAACTCTGATCTTTCTGCAAGATGGTAAGGAAATAGATCGTTTAGTACGACCTTTAAATGTTGATGAGATTGACCAGCTTGTAATGCAATCCAAGTAATCATTTGAGACAACGTGTTGTAATTCTAAATCGAATCAGTCACGATATGGCTTGGAAAAATAACGTGACTAATACTTGTCATTTTTTGCGTTATTAATCTGCTTACAGGGAAGACTACTTCCCGTTAACTATACGTTAGATCGACTGGGTGGATTATATGTTCGAATGGGTTGTGAATCCCGAAGCATGGGTTGCTTTGGCTACATTAATAGCTTTAGAAATTGTGCTCGGAATAGACAATATTATATTTATCTCAATACTTGTAGGCAGATTGCCCGAAGCTCAAAGAAGTAAAGCTAGAAAGCTAGGATTAGGTTTAGCCATGCTCAGTAGACTGTTATTACTTTTCAGTCTTGTTTGGGTGATGGGATTAGTTGAACCCTTTTTCTCAATCGCTGGTCATGAAGTATCTGGAAGAGATCTTATCTTGATAATAGGGGGACTCTTTCTTCTTGCTAAGTCAACGCATGAAATACATAACAGTTTAGAAGTTGTTGTAGAAACCGATAATTTAAGAAAAGTTTCTGGCTTTATATCTGTATTAATTCAAATTGCAGTGCTTGATATTGTTTTTTCTCTCGATTCAGTGATCACTGCCGTCGGATTAGTCGACCATCTGAGTATTATGGTAATAGCGGTAGTGATCTCTGTAGGGGTTATGTTATTTGCAGCTGAATCAATTGGTAACTTTGTAGATAATAATCCAACGATTAAAATGTTATCGTTAACCTTCCTTATGTTAATTGGTTTCACTTTAATGGCCGAAGGATTTGGTGTTCATGTGCCAAAAAGTTATATCTATTTTGCAATGGCGTTTTCATTCGCAGTTGAAATACTGAATATTAGAGTAAGAGCTAGGAGCAACATTGAAGTAACGCCTGTTGTTCTTTCGAAACAAATATCTGACGATAAGAATGCCTTATAAAATAATTTGAAATTCGCAGCGACCCAGAATCGAACTTTAAATATAGGCCTAAGGATTATAAACTGATGTTTAAAGTACACGCCTTAACTGAAAAGTTTCACATTAAACATGAAACACATAAAGAAACCTTCTTAAAGTTCATAGTACTGGCACTGATTTTAGTTGGCTACTTTTTATATATGAGCTGGAAGTATGATGCATCCACAGGTATCGCGGTTGCTTTGTTATCCTGGAGTTTCTTCGTTTTGTGTACGCCGATTGCAGATGGCGGATTTGTTTTGGCCTTTCCGATTCGTTTGTTGTTTGGTATTAAGATGGCCATTACTCAAGTCGTATTGTGGTTTATAGCCGTGGGTTTTAATGCATATATGGTGATATATAATCCTGGTGCGTATGATTTAACATTTTTAACTAAACTTCTAAAACATATTTTGACAGAGCCGTACCCTTATTGGAGTATTCTGATACTAAGTGCTGCAGGAACAATGCTATCAATCTATTTTGGTGATGAAATGATGGATATAACCTCACATAGAGATCGTAAGAAACATCAAAGTCATGGCTTAAAATATCGAACAATTGTTATTTTAGGGTTAAGTACATTAACTATTGTTACCTACTACTTTTTATTAAGCAGTTTAAATATACAATTACCTAAATAATTATCTTACGACTTAAACTAAGTGTAAACGGATATAGACACCGAATGCCATGATCGGCTCGTATCGAATTAACCTAAGACAACGGGCTGAACCATGGCAGCGTTTCCTCAAAACCCATGTCAGGCTCGATCAATAGAGTGGCAAGAGATCAGCAATAACAAATATTTATGAAGATGGTGTTGTCGAAAAATTTTATATTGGTTGCATCCATTGCGCAGCGAGCAATATTTTGGAATAATTGCACGTATTATTTTTTGTAACTATGGATTATTGTCTATTATCTTACTTGTCAGCGGCTTAATACGTTGGCGGAAAAAACGAATAATATCAATTACATTCAATAAGCTGTTATGAGTATTTAGTTAAACTAAAATCAAAGAAATTAGGTATAAATCACTAACTCATATGGCCAAAATAAACGTTATTAAATACTTATACCAATATTAATTTTTCTTGCTAAAATGTGCGATGGTTCACAAAACAACTAATGGAATCCTTTCCAAGGAATATAAATGAAAAAAATAATTTTTGCAGCAGCACTATTGATTTTGGGCACACAAGTTCAAGCAGCAAACTTAGCATTAACTGGCATTGCAAGTCAGTCTTCAACAGGATACTGGGATGGCGGCGCTTTAGCTAGCCGTGCCATAGATGGCAATACAGATGGTTCTTTCTGGAATTCTTCTGTTTCACACACAGATTATCAGCAGGGTGCTTCATGGCAGGTTGATTTAAGTTCAATGTCAAACATTGATCAAATTGATCTTTGGAATCGTACTGACTGTTGTAGTAATAGATTAGCTGATTTTACAGTTTCTATTTTTGATACTGCATTATCTACAATTTGGTCACAAGTCTTTTCTGGTACAGCAGGAACACATGAAATTTTCAACACAGGCTCAGTAATGGGCCAAATCGTTAAAATCCAATTGAATGGCGCAAATTATTTACAACTAGCAGAAGTTCAAGTTTTTGGTACAAACGTTTCAGCTGTTCCAGTACCTGCTGCAATGTTATTGTTTGCACCTGCATTGATAGGTTTCTTAGGCTTACGTCGTAAAGGTGTGATTAAAGCAGCATAAGTATTTATACAATAAAATTATTAAAGCATAAATATTAAAGCCACCTCAAATGAGGTGGCTTTTTTTTGAAAGTTTTAACTAATTTGTACGCTAAACTAGCTGGCTTTATGTGCTTTTCTTACACCCCATACTGTGTAAAGTTGAGTCATCAGCAACAACAATGTCATGAGCATTGCAGCCCATAATAGAGGTGCTGTTCTAGATTGTTGAGGCATCACTTCTTCTACTATCAGCGTTTGATGCTGTTGCTTATCAATTGTGTCCATCGTCGCAGAAAAGCTGGCTACCGAATCCGTTTCAAAAACACGATAAGGTATATTGATCGAGTCAAAAAATATTTGTAGCTTTTTCTCGGGTCTACTTGCCGTCCAGCCATCATCATTAACAGGTATTGTTGATGCTAAGTTTTTTATTCGACCCATATAAATCCAATAAAGCGTGATGTTTTCTTGTTGATATAGTGTTGCGATGGTTTGCTTTTCTTCGGGTGATAATTCCTGTCCACCATCGGAAACTAACAACACTGTGCGAGAACCACGATAGGTTTGTGTACTGTACATTTCAGCGGCTTTAATTAATGCCTTAGCAATATTGGTTTCAGAAATACCTTTACCTAAAGAGCTCGCGTTAATCGCCGCCCGAATTGCATCTTTGTTATAAGTTAAAGGTAAAATATCGAGTGCTTTATTACTGAACAAGATGAAGCCAAACCGATCGTCAGGACGTTTATTAATAAATTCCAACAAATATTCATTAGCGACCCGACGTTTACTATTTTCCCTACCTACGGAACGGCTTGTTGAGCCGCCTACTGCTTTTTTTGTTAAAGATACAAAAGGGTCATCCATACTTCGACTACGATCGACGAGCAGTAGAACTTCAGCGCCACTGCCTACTCGTTGGACTATTTTTTCAGGAATATAGGGTCCTGCCAGAGTAAGAATCAAACAAAAGATGACGGTAGAGGCCAAAGACTTAAGCGAAATTCCAATGAGTTTAGATATTGGATCCGCCACGATGAAGTTTGCGTAGGCGATAGTCTTAATTTGGGTTCGGGTGAACCAAGGTAATAGTACTAAAGGCAATAGCAAAAGCATCATTGGCTGTGCTAACTGGCAATCAAATAATGTCATATTTAGTAACAGTTTAGTTATATTTATTAAAGGTGGATTTAGATACTAGCATTGCTGTCTTAGCAAAGCCATGATCGCCAATCGTTAGCTGAATCTAGAATTTATATTGAGATCTAATAATCGCGTGGCTGACCAAGATATTATAAATGGTGCTGGTTCATCTACTCGATAGAACACATAATTTATGTAATACTGAATCATAATGTCATCTCGACATATCAGGGGTAATTAACGCGCGCTCTATAATGATAAATCCAACTATATAAGCTAATGAATACTAAACAAATTAAATACAACTCCTCGGATTACACCTCGTCCTTAAAAATCAGATCAGACGTTCTCAGGGTTCCCTTAGATAAAGTTCTTACGCCTCTAGATACTGCAGACGAAGAACGCCAGTTACATTTTGGTTATTTTAAGGATTTTCATCTCATTGCCTGTGTGATCATCAAACCTGACGAGAAGGGCATCAATGCACAATTGAGACAAATGGCCGTTGATACTAACTTTCAAGGACAAGGTATTGGCAAGAGAATGCTTATGGATGTTGAGGTGTATTTAAAACTAGCAGGCTATAAAAGTGTGCAATTATCAGCCCGAAAAACTGCACAAGTTTTTTATGAAAAACGACGTTATTACGCTGTTGGTGAGATTTATTTTGAACAGGGTATAGAACATATCAAAATGCAAAAACTCATCTAACACACTATTTTTCTCAACTTATATCTGCAACGGCGATATATGAGTCAGTATGTGATTAAGTGGTAGAACCAAAATTGTGCAGATAGTGTTTTTAATGATGTTTTTTGGTGCAGTAACGATAATAAAACGATTAATATTATTATAAGGCTATGATTTTAATCGTTAAAAATTATTGGCACACTGCTTGCTTTCATAATATTAATGCTGCAATGGCGTGGAACATAATTTAATTTTTAATGGTAATGAAGCCATATCTAATCTGTATAGATATGGTTTTTGTGTTTATAAAATAAGGAAAATAAATGTCCTATGTAGTAGAACCTACAGAGTTCGTAACTAAAATGGTGGATGAGGGGGAATCTAAGGTATTCATGTCCGTTAAAGATACCTTGATCCGTGGGTTTATGGCCGGTGCGACTTTGGCACTAGCCGCTGTATTTGCTATTACAGTTGCTGTACAAACTGGATCGCCGTTATTAGGTGCAATTTTTTTCCCTGTTGGTTTTATCATGTTGTATTTGATGAAGTTTGATCTGCTGACAGGTGTATTTATGTTGGTACCCATGGCATATTTAGATAAACGAGCTGGCGTTACAATCAATGGAGTGATGAGAAACTGGGGATTGGTTTTTCTTGGTAACTTAGGCGGCGCGTTAATAGTTGCCTTCATGATGTCATTCATTTTTACTTACGGTTTTAATACCGATGGTGGCGCCATTGCAGCAAAAGTAAGTAGTATTGGCGAAGCAAGAACATTAGGATATTCAGCGTATGGAATTGAAGGTTGGTTTACAATTTTCATGCGCGGCATGTTGTGTAATTGGATGGTTTCAATGGGCGTAGTGGGCGCGATGATCTCGACATCAGCCAGCGGTAAAATGATGGCGATGTGGATGCCTATCATGTTGTTCTTTTATATGGGTTTTGAACATTCAATTGTGAATATGTTTTTATTCCCATTCTCTATGATCATGGGTGGTGACTTTACCGTGATGGATTACCTAGTATGGAATGAAATTCCTACTGTATTAGGCAATTTGGTCGGTGGTTTTGTGTTTGTTGCTCTACCGCTTTACTACACACATGTCAGAACCAGTCCTAATCATAAATAAGCGATTTATATCAGCCTCAATTAAGTCGTAAATTGGGCACAGTGAAGATGATTGATTTTGGTTCTACAACAGTAGTGGATTAACTAAAATTTCAAGCGTATTAACGGGTGTGCATATCTTAAGAACTATTCAATAAACTGCGTCCGAATACTTTTAGGCGAAAGAGGGAGCAGACGATCTAATCTGTTTTCATTGACAGTGATTTGTTATCTAATAGACAGCCATATGAAATTCATTTTTAAAAGGACTTAGCAAGTCAACACAAAATAAACTAACTTATCAAACACTACTTCATGAAGATAGTGAGATACCCACTTGGATTGCTGACATCTTAAAGTAAGCCATTACAGCCGAGTTCTTTTTAAACGTTATCAAGAACTCTTAGAATTCGTATTTGATTTACGTCATGCCGATACTTATTTCTTAAATAAAATTGCCTTCGCGTTAATGGACAGCAATCCTGTTTTGTTTTAAAAAACCTGCAAGATTCATTTTGCTGTAGGTGATTTTATTTTAATGATACTTAACTCGCCGATTCGTTATGCACTCTGATTGTAATTGAGGCATCAAAGTGCATACGACGCACTACATGGAACGATGCGATAGCGAGTAAGTAGTGCAAGCCCTCCGTAGGGGCAGGCAATAACAGCAGCTTTCGTAGCGTAGCGAAGAATAGTGCAGTTATTACATACTCGCCCCGTCAGTCGTTTGAGAGCCAAAGCGTTAGCGAGGCGACGAGGACGTCGGAGGCAAATGGTCGTCAATGCACGGAGTGGAATTAAGCCATGGATGGATTAATTCTTTCACGAGTACGGTGACTCGCTGAACAATTAGCATTTTGCATTAACGTGTCATTAAATTTTATAACGTTCTAACCAATGTGCATAAGGCGCAGGCAATACCCATGCTGGTTTTTCAACACCTAATTCTTTTGCAGCAATGTATGTCCAATGCGGGTTTTCTAAGTGGGCACGGCCGATCATGACGATATCGAGCGCATTGTGTTCAATGGCATGTTCAGCAAGTTCTGGCTTACCAAAACCCCAAGCAGATGAGACAGGAAGTTGTGTTGAATCCTTGATGCGTTTAGCAATGGGTTCCATAAATGCAGGTCCCCACGGAATATTGGCATCAGGTGTTGAAAAACCAATACTGACACTCATCATATCAAGCCCACCTTCGCGAAATTGATTGATTAACTCAATTGATTCGAGCAGTGTTTCTTCATCTCGACCATCAAATTCCAGCACCCCAAAACGCATAGTAAAAGGTAGATGTTCTGGCCAAACTTTTCTAACGGCTGCCATCGTTTCAAGTAAAAACTTAGAACGACCTTTTAAATCGCCACCGTATTCATCAGTGCGTTTATTAGAGTGAGTTGAAAAAAAGCTTTGCGCCAAATAACCATGTGCAAAATGTAACTCAAGCCATTCATAACCGGCATTTAAGGCACGCCCGGCAGCTAACACAAAGTTTGCTTTAACACGTTCAATATCTTCAACTGTCATTTCACGCGGTTTTTTAGGTAAAAGATCGCCACCAAAGGCAACTGCAGAAGGGGCGATGGTTTGCCAAGCTCGTGGTTCATCATCCTTTATGTGATCATCACCTTCCCATGGACGATTTGAACTAGCTTTTCGGCCTGCATGTGCTATTTGCAAACCTGGCACTGCACCGTATTTTTTAATCGCTTTAACAATATTGGCATGTTCAAGGGCTTGTTCATCATTCCATATCCCTAGACAACCAGGCGTAATTCTACCGTCAGCGGATACTGCGGTAGCTTCCACAATAAGTAAACCAACACCACCCTTAGCAATTTCAGTGTAATGAGCAAGATGCCAGTCATTGGGCATGCCATCATCAGACATGTATTGACACATAGGTGGGACGGCAATGCGGTTACGTAAGGTGATGCCTTTTAAAGTAAAAGGCGTAAAAAGTTTAGACATAGTGATTCCTGTAAATAAATTAACTCAGCGGTAAATTAAAACCTCTGACTTGTGGCTTTTGTTTAATTAATACGCGCTTTTAATTACGCCACCATCAACTCGCAACGCCGCACCCGTTGTAGCAGAAGCGAGTGGACTTGCAATGTAAGTGACTAAACTCGCGACTTCTTCTGTGGTTGCAAAGCGTTTTATTAACGATGTAGGTCTTACATGTTCGAAAAAGTCTTGTTCAAACGCTTCTACAGACTTACCTTGTTTTAGTGCCATTGCTTCAACAAAGTCGCCCACACCACGAGAGCTTGTGGGTCCAGGTAATATACTATTTACGGTAATAGCAGTGCCGGCTAAAGATTCAGCTAAGCCACGTGCAGCCGCTATTTGAGCTGCTTTCGTAACGCCATAGTGGATCATTTCTGGTGGAATTTGTATGCCACTTTCACTTGAAATGAAGATGATTCTGCCCCAATTCTTGGTTTTCATAGCAGGCAAATACAATCTAGATAGGCGAATGCCACTCATTACATTGACATTAAAATGTCTTTCCCAATCTTCATCAGGCGTATCTTCAAAGGCTTTAGGTTCAAAAATACCTAGGTTATTGACCAAGATATCGATATCTGAATACATCTTGGCTAGTAGTTCAGCACTATGAGATTGACTTAAGTCACCAGCAAAACCGTTTACATCGACGCCTGTTTGTTGTTTAATTTTTATGATGGCTTTATCGACTGAGTCTTGATGTCTGCCATTGATAACGACCTGTGCACCTTCTTTGACTAATGACACCGCAATAGCATAACCAATTCCTGCTGTTGAACCACTGACTAATGCATTTTTACCTGTTAATTGTAAGTCCATATTGAAATCCTTTTATTTAGTTTGAAATATAAAAATATCACTGTTCATTTTGCGTTGTTATCGACTGTGCTTGTTTGATAACTTGTAAAGTAAGTCGATTAGCAAGGGGTGCAACTAAAGTGATAGCAGGAAATGCAACAACAAATGCAAAGCACCATGCTTTTAACCACAAGTGGATAAGCTCATTATGCATGCCAATGTTGAAAGCGGTGATCACAAATGAACTGATATTAATAATACTCCCACCTTCACTATTAAAATACTTGATAGCTTCTTGCGTCGTTAAAATCAGGTCCAACACATTTAGATCAACTTGTTGATGAAAATGTCCTTCAGTAATGTCTTCGAGAGGAGCAGGGTTATAAATACCTGCATTGTTCACTAAAATATCGATAGTCCCATATGCGCTTTTACTTGCAGAGAATAAACGTTCTATATCTGCTTTTTTTGATATATCTGCTTGAACAGCAATGGCATTGCCACCTTTTCTTAAAATCTCAGCGACTAACTTTTAAGCGGCGGCCTGACTTGTTGCATAATTTACAATGACGGATGCACCTTGTGCAGCTAGATGTTTTGCTATCGCCGCGCCAATACCTTTAGATGCACCGGTAACCACCGCCACTTTATTAATTAGTTTCAGACTCATGATTATTACTTTAAAAATATTGATTAATGTTTGATTAGAAATGCAGTATATTAGTGTTGTTTATTTAGATAAAGATGGTGAAACCAGAAACACTGTCTTGTTATACGGGATAATAAGATGGATAGATTCGATGCCATGCTCGCTTTTACACGCGTCGTTGAACTTAATAGTTTTACTAAGGCAGCAATTTCTTTAAATATGCCTAAGGCCACACTTTCTGCTCAAGTAGCGGGCTTAGAAAAGCATTTAAATGTAAAGCTTTTGCATCGAACTACCCGAAATGTCAGTGTGACCAATGATGGCGCCGCCTATTACGAAAGAGTTTTACGTTTATTACAAGATCTTGAAGAAACGGAATCATCGGTTACACAATCAAGAATGGCTTATCGCGGCCGACTTCGGGTTGATATTGCAACCACCATAGCACGCAGAATCATTTTGCCCGCACTGGATGATTTCATCAAACGTTACCCAGAGATAGAGCTTGAACTTGGTTGTACTGATCGCACCGTAAATTTATTACAAGAAGGCGTAGACTGTGCGATAAGAGGCGGAATGCCAATTGATGAAACCTTGGTCGCACGTAAACTAATCACTACCAGCCGCATTACCTGCGCAACGCCGACTTATTTAGAACGTCATGGTATTCCCAAATCCTTAGAAGCGTTAGAGTTGCATTCTGTTGTCAATTACCAATCGCCAAGAACAGCCAAAGTCGTTCCCTTTTATTATGAAATAAATAATAAAATGGTCGCTGTTCAAGGCATAAGAAAACTCGCAATTAATGATATTGATTCATGTGTCAATGCGGTTCTTGCCAATATTGGCATTGCACAATTACCCTATTTTGGTGTGAGAGACTGCATTAACAGTGGTGAATTAGTTCAAGTATTATCAGAATTTCATTCTGAGCCAGCACCTTTATATATAGTGTATTTACAAAATAGACATCTGTCGGCAAATGTAAGAGCCTTTGTTGACTGGGTTATAGCGCTGTTTAAACAAGAAGAAGCCGGCTATTTAAAATGCTGTAAAAATAGTCAATAAATCAAAAAGGAAGAAACACAAGCACTATAGTGAGTATTAGAATCATCGATGTTTACAGATAGTTTATCCATATATCTATATCTAGCTTAAGCAAAGAGTGTGAAAAATTCAAAGGGATATTCCATGATTACCGTACTTGTACAATTTAAACTGACACAAACAATTTCACATAACCAAGCAAGAGAACTATTTTCGAGTACGGCAGACAAATATCGAGATATCCCCGGACTAATTCGTAAATATTATATTTTGTCATCAGACGGAAAAACAGCTGGTGGAGTATATCTATGGAAATCACAGGATGAAGCTGAACTTTTTTATACAGATGAATGGCAGCAATTTATTTCTGATAAATATAGTGCACTACCCACGCTAGACTACTTTTATAGTCCGGTAATTGTCGACAATTTGACGGAAGAAATAGTCGTTGACGACTGAGAATGAAGTAATAACCATCAGATACAAATCTAATTGCGACTCTTTAAACAAAACATATTAAAGCGAATGTATCACAATACGTTTTTAATCCGCATCAGCTTTTTATAATCTATATGTTGAATCATTTCGTGTTTAATTGATCGTCGTTATTATTTGGTGATCAAATAAATGTTGATAAACTGTGATCGCATCTTTTAACAAGTTTGAGTCATAGATAGTATTAACTACCTTAGCTGCATCATGAGGTCTATCGATATAAATAATTAATCGCTATTCTTCACTGATTTCAAACATAGTGCGATCGACGCCTACATTGCCCGTTTTTTTGTCAAAGATATAAACGATTGCTTTGTAATTTCCTGGCTGAGTAAGTGTTGTTTTACCTGAGAAAATCCCTACAGGTCCGGTGAAAGCTAAGGTAACTTCTTCGACTTTGACTTCATCCTGCATCAAGATAGCGGTCACTTCATAATGGCTAGGATCCCAAGGTCCATCTGGGTAAATTGGGCAACCACATAACATTGATGCCTTAGTGAAAATATCAACATGACCACCTTCTAAAACGTTTGTCCACGCATCAACAATAAAACCAGGCATGTTAAGAGTAATACCATCACCTAAGATATCTTTGCCTGGAATCACCCAACTTGTGACGGTGGCTTCTTGCAGTGATTGACGAAATCCATAAGGACCAATAAGTTTAAAACGAAGTAAACGAGGACTGGTTATTTCGACTTTAGCTAAAAATCCAGCGGTAGTATCATCTGTTAAAATTTGACCACGTGCGATAGGCGCTTTGATGAGGGTATCCGTGCTTCCCGTATCACCTTTTATCCATCCTTGATCGAGGATCTCTCCTGTTTCAGCATCTTCAACAACCACTTTTACGCCACCTACACCGGTACCTATATACTTAGCATCAACGGCTTTAGCGCGAACCATAACGCTTGTTTCTGTCGCAAAAGCATTAGCACTAAGTATTAGTCCAACTGCGCTAACCGTTAATAATTTCATGAATTTCATGGTGATCCTCATTAGAATAGTATTTGATAACTTATTGTAGTTTTTAGGCTAATTTTTCACATTAGATAATAGAATTATGATCCCAACCATCATAACCACCTTGTAGTGATTGTACGTTAGTAAAACCAAGTTGTTGTAAGGTTTGAGTGGCTAAAGCGGAGCGTCCACCGCTCTTACAATAAACGACAATAGAGGCATCTTTATTTTCAAAATCAGGTTGATTAGCTATTTGAAATTCCAACATGCCACGTGAAATATGACGAGCATTAGTTATATGACCCGCTGCATATTCAGCTGACTCGCGTACATCAAGTGGAATGCTACCTGCTTTGAATAAAGTTTTTGCTTGTGAAGCAGTAATTTCAGTGATGTTCGCTTTTGCTGCTTGAACTAATTCCATTGCTGATGATTGTGCCATTATTGTAACCTCGATTTATAAATTGATTAACAGTAAAGCATTATTTTTATCATTATAATTGTAATTCAAAGCGCCTTACTCTATTTTTGATGAAGGCTTAATGATAGAAACTAAAACAAACTGATGATGATTGCTCGCATTAATAACACCAATGGGAGATCGTGATCTGGTAATACCTATTATCATTGCATAGCCAATCACAGGTATCATAGTCAGTAATTTGAATGCTTAGATTAAATATTAGCAGTTACTAATATGTAAAGACAGCCCTTTTGGAAAAAACTTGTTTATGTTCGCTTATATTATTAGAAGAATTTTGTACGCATTTCCCATCCTAATCGGTGTTAATGCATTGACCTTTGCCTTGTTTTTTATGGTTAATACGCCTGATGATATGGCGCGGATGAACTTGGGTGCCAAACATATAACACAAGAAGCTGTAGACGCTTGGAAACAAGAGCGTGGTTATGATAAGGCCTTATTGTGGAATTCAAACAGCGAAGGGCTCAGTAAAGCGACAAATACGATATTTTTTGATAAATCTTTGTCGTTATTTATCTTTGAATTTGGTCAGGCAGATGACGGACGTGATATTGGTCAAGATATCAAAACTAGAATGTGGCCGAGTTTAGCAATAGCGATACCGATATTTGTCATTGGTTTAATGGTGAATATTACGTTCGCTTTGTTGATGGTGTTTTTTAGAGCAACCTATATCGATCTTGGCGGGGTGATTCTGTGCGTCATCATTATGTCTATATCGAGCCTTTTTTATATTATCGGTGGCCAATTTCTCGTAGGTAAGTTGATGCAATTAGTCCCCATCTCTGGTTATGCTGAGGGATTTAGTGCGATTAAATTCCTGATTTTGCCCGTTGTAATTGGCATAGTCTCAGGCATTGGTGCTGGTTCACGATGGTATCGAACCTTGTTTTTAGAAGAAGTTTCTAAAGATTATGTACGCACAGCACGAGCAAAAGGCTTATCTGAAGTTCGTGTCTTGTTTAAACATGTTCTCAAAAATGCGATGATTCCTATTTTGACCGGTGCTGTTGTTGTTATTCCTACCTTATTTATGGGTAGCTTAATTCTTGAATCTTTTTTCGGCATTCCTGGTTTAGGAAGTTACACAATTGATGCCATTAATGCTCAAGACTTTGCCATCGTTCGTGCTATGGTTTTTCTGGGTTCTGTACTTTATATCGTCGGCTTATTGCTCACCGATTTGTCATATACCCTGGTTGACCCGCGAGTGCGTTTAGATGGATAACTACACTGATTTACGATTAGGTGCCTTAGCGTGTCATGGCATTACCGATCCATTGCTTAAAGTTGAACAAACCCAAAAGCTATATCATCAATGGCTCGCTGGTGAATTGATACTGACAGATGATGACATATCAGTACCCGATATAGCGGGACATCCTGATAAGCCCGAATTGGTTTCGCCACGTGATTTGCCTCGTCGACGTAATAGCGCTGATACTGGTGTGGCTACTTTGATTCATGCTGTAACGCATATTGAGTTCAATGCTATTAATCTAGCGCTAGATGCAGTGGCTCGGTTTGCTGGTTTACCCAAACAATATTATGGTGATTGGCTTCAAGTTGCATTTGAAGAATCACAACATTTCACATTATTACGTAATCACTTGATAACACTTGGCTATGATTATGGCGAGTTTCCTGCGCATGGCGGCATGTGGGAAATGGCGCAAAAAACGCATCATGATGTATTGATAAGAATGGCTTTAGTACCGCGTGTACTAGAAGCAAGAGGTTTAGATGTCACGCCTAAAATGATGAATAAACTGAGAGGCAGTGGTGATCATCGCGCCGTTGAAATTCTAGAGATTATTCTGGCTGAAGAGATTGGCCACGTGAAGATTGGTACTCACTGGTTTAATTATCTGTGTAAGCAGCGTAATCAGGATTCTTTGGCAACATTTAAAGATTTATTAGATAACTACTTTGCTGGTGAGTTACGCGGGCCGTTTAATACTGAAGCACGAAAACTGGCTGACTTTACGGATGCGGAAATGGCTTTATTAGAAGGCAGAAAGTAAATACAGCTACCGCAGAATGTTAGTTAGCAATGTAAACTGATACTGGCCAATTTTAGAACTGGCTGTTTGTTACCTTGCAACAGGAGAGACAATAGGGCAGAGCAAGACTTAAGCTACTGTTAAAGATTTGAAATTATGTTATTTTTGTTCAGCTGCTTTATTTTTTTGCATTTCTGCTTGCTGACGACGTGATTCTTTAGGATCTGCGATTAATTTTCGATAGATTTCAACTCGATCTTTATCACGAAGCGTCGCATTGAGTTTGCACATCTTACCAAAGATACCGACTTTATCGGTGTCGAGATCTATTTGAGAAAACGACTCTAAAATACCTGAGCGTTTAATTGCCTCTTCAACAGTGCCATCACTAGAAATTTCTAATGATAAAATGACCTGCTCTTCTGGCAATGCATATGACACTTCGACGGTAATCATCTGACCAGCATCTTTATTTATTTGAGTGCTATCTGCCATAGATATCTTGAGCACGCTTACAAAAGGCATCAACTAAAGAGCCTGAGATTTGAGTAAAAATTGGACCTAGCGCCATGCTGATAATGCGATTTGAAAATTCAAAATCCATATCAAGTTGTATACGACAACCTTGATTATCACCAATCATGCCAAACTGCCAGTGCCCTTCAAGATGTTGAAAAGGGCCATCTATTAACGCGATATCAATTGACTCACCTGGTACTAACGTGTTTTGAGTTGAAAATACGTGATGAATACCGCCTTTAGCCAAATCTAAAGTAGCGGTAATTACCGTATCAGTTTTAGTAATAACTTTACTGTTACGACACCATGGTAGAAACGAAGGGTAAGCTTCTACATCATTAACTAGGTCAAACATTTGGTCAGGAGTGAATATAACGAGTGAACTACGCGTAATGGTTGTCATAAGTGAAATAATTTATCCTAAAAGACCAATAATGCTCAAGAATACAATAATAATGCCTATGGGTGTAATGTAGCGTATTAAAACTCGCCATAAAGAGTTTAAAAACGGCACTTGAATTGCTAATTCGTCATCTGCATTATTTTTCGATATAACCCATCCTGCGAAAAGGGCCGTCAATAATCCACCTAAAGGCAACATGATATTAGATGTTAGATAGTCCAATAACTCAAACATTGTTTTACCAAATAAAATCCATGTTTCACCAATATTAAATGAAAAAACTGTTAATAAACCTAATAGCCAGATTCCAAAGCCTGCGGTAACACTCGCTCTACGACGACTAATTTTTTTGTTCTCAACAAGCCAAGAAATAAGTGGTTCAACTATCGATATTGCAGAGCTCCATGCCGCAAACACAAGCAATAAGAAAAACAGACCGCCAAATAATGCACCACCTGCCATATGTCCAAAGGCAATGGGTAAGGTTTCAAAAATAAGTCCGGGACCTACGCTAGGTGTTAGACCGTTGGCAAAAACTAATGGGAATATAGCCATTCCTGCAAGTAATGCGACGGCGGTGTCCGCTATTGCGATCCATATGGATACTTTAAAAATAGAAGTATTTTTAGACAAATAAGAACCATAAACCATGATGGCACCCATTCCTAGACTGAGCGTAAAGAAGGCATGACCCATTGCGGTCAATATGCCATTAGCGGTTAATTTTGAAAAATCAGGTGTAAATAAGAAATGTACGCCTTGGGTAAAATACTCACCAGTGTTGGCCGCGTAGCCAACTAACATTAATAAAATGGCGAACAGGGCAGGCATGATGAATTTAACAAATTTTTCTATGCCGCTTTTAACGCCGCGAGCAACCACCACCATCGTCAACACCATAAATACGGTGTGCCACGCTAATAAACGTTCTGGATCATGAGTTAAAGATAAGTATATATGATGAGCACCATCAGCCGTAACGCCTTCAAATACGCCAGCAAATGAGCGAAATACATACGCTATCGCTTGCCCAGCAATAACACTGTAATAAGATAAAATAATAAATCCTGCGACAATACCAATCCAGCCAGTGACTGCCCAGGATGAACTTTTCTTTTCTTCTTTAGCGAGTGATCGGAGTGCATTCACAGGATTTTGTCGCCCGCGGCGCCCGATCATGATTTCTGCCATCATTAAAGGTAGGCCAATAGCTGCAATGCATAATAAATAAACTAAAACAAAAGCACCGCCGCCATTTTCACCAGCAATATAAGGAAACTTCCAAATATTGCCCAATCCCACAGCAGAGCCAGTCGCAGCAAGTATAAATGTCCAGCGTGAAGCCCATTGACCATGAATAGATTCTGTTGGTCTGCTCATATATGTTCCCGATTGAGTAAAATTAGCGTGGTTTTATTAGGCATTGATCAAAATGCTTGAACCTATAATTAGAATAGCATTATATAATAGCGGCATGGCTACCAAAAAAAATACAAAAAATCCTAACGGTACGAGCAATATTGCCCAAAATCGTCGCGCGCGTCATGACTACTTTCTTGAAGATAAATTCGAATCGGGTATCGTCCTAGAAGGATGGGAAGTCAAAAGTCTGCGTGATGGGCGACTACAGCTAAACGAAAGTTATATTGCACTCGACAAAAGAGAAGCATGGTTACATGGCGCACATATTTCGCCACTGCTCTCAGCATCGACTCATATACATCCCGAAAATATTCGTCGTCGTAAATTATTATTAAACCGCGCAGAATTAAATAGATTGATTGCTTCAGTTGATCGTAAAGGTTACACCATTGTACCTGTAGCAATGTATTGGAAAAAAGGCCGAGCAAAATTAGAAATAGCATTGGCTAAAGGTAAGCAACAACACGATAAGCGTGCAAGTGCTAAAGATCAAGATTGGGCACGTGAAAAAGCCCGCGTCTTTAGAAACAAATAATAATTACCTAGAAGTAAAACGGCTACTCATCTATAATGAACAAATCGTAAAACTTTAGGGGACGACCTGGCTTCGACGTGGGTTACAAAACTTAAGGTGCATGCCGAGTATGTTAATTCTTCTCGTAAAACAGATTAACAAAATATAGTTGCAAACGATAACAACTACTCTCTAGCAGCCTAGGCTTGCTAGCCTCTGACTAAAGCCGTGCTTATGCGTTTAGGTTTCAGGGGTCGATTCTCATAAGACAAGCTTGATGCATGCTTGGTGCTGATAGATTGAAACTTCACAAGATCGCTATTTGTTTTCCCTGTTCATCGGGTAGCTTGTAGTTAAACTAATAGATGAAATAAGCATGTAGATCCGAAAGCAGAGGATTTGCGGACGCGGGTTCGATTCCCGCCGTCTCCACCAAATACTAGTTTCAAGATGTACCAGAAAGAACTTAGAAGCCCGTTTTATAACGGGTTTTTTTGTGCCTGTTGTTTCGTGACGTGTCATGGAGAATCTTGACATGCCCCCACAACAGGGGGCAAAATTAGGGGCATGTGGTTACATGACAATGGAGATGCCCCCAAATGCCTTTAACGGATGTAAAGATAAAGAACGCAAAGCCAGGCATAAAGCCTGACGGTACGCCCACCAGCAAGCATTATCGTATGTCAGATGAAAAAGGCTTATATCTTGAAGTTGCTTCAAGTGGGGGCAAGTGGTGGCGATTAAAGTACAGAATTGGGGGCAAGGAGAAAAGATTGTCACTTGGCATCTATCCTGATGTAAGTTTGAAAGATGCCAGAATTAAACGAGATAATTTACGCAAACAGATAGCCGATGGAATAGATCCTTCACATACGAGAAAAGTTGAGAAGCAATCAACAGGCGATCAAAACAGTTTTGAGTTTGTAGCCCGTGAATGGCACAGCAAGTTTAGTGCTGATTGGTCAGAAAGCCATAAATCAAGAACGATAATCAGACTAGAGCAAAATGTTTTTCCTTGGCTAGGCAGTAAAAGCATTAACGACATAACCGCCCCTGAATTACTGGGAGTGTTAAGAAGGATTGAAAGTCGAGGAGCATTAGAAACTGCACACCGTGTTAATCAGATATGTGGTCAAGTGTTTAGGTATGGCATTGCCACTGGGCGCGCTGAAAGAGATCCCGCCGCTGATTTGAAAGGCGCATTACCACCAGCAAAAGTAAAACATCACCCTTCAATTACGGACCCTATAAAAGTGGGCGCATTAATGCGAGCAATACATGGTTTTACTGGCACCATAATCACCGCCACAGCTTTAAAACTATCACCTTTAGTATTTGTTAGACCAGGCGAACTCAGACAGGCGGAATGGTCCGAGATTGATCTAGATAATGCCGAATGGCGTATACCACCCGAGAAGATGAAAATGCGCGTGGTTCATATCGTGCCATTATCCAAGCAAGCCATTGAGGTATTGAAGGAGATACAACCGCTTACCGGTCGTGATAAATACGTTTTCCCCAGTAATAGAACCATCACCAGACCAATGAGTAATAACACCGTGAACGCAGCTTTACGTCGCATGGGTTACACCAAAGATGAAATGACCGCCCACGGGTTCAGAAGCATAGCTTCTACGATATTGAATGAGCAAGGCTGGCTTGGTGACGCGATAGAACGACAACTAGCACACGGCGAAAGCAACGGTGTAAGGGCGGCTTATAACTACGCTCAACACCTACCAGAGCGTAAAAAAATGATGCAAGCATGGGCTGACTACTTAGACAGACTCGCGGCAGGTGCTGATGTAGTACAAATTAATATTAAAAACTAATTATTTTAACCAAGTCTAGGGTCTTTCTATAGAAATATGGCCTCATTCACCAGCCCAGATTGGTTTATTTTTTTGAATGGTGCAAGGAATTACGCATGACATTAAGTATTGATTTTTGGCGAAAAAATGGGATGTTAACTATTGAAGAAGTATCAATACTGACGATTGATGGAAATCCAACAGACGATAAGTTTATTGAATCTAATAAGAAAGAAATATCAGTAGTAGAAGTGAAGTTATTGAAGTGTGTTATGACTGAGCTTGAAGAATTAAAACGACTACACAGCGCGGGATATAAGGACCATTTATTGGAAGATGCTTGCTCAGATTTTGGAATGATTTTCTATCGTTCTCTAAGAGAAAACTACCTCTCACCTTCGACTGGAACTCTTCTTTGTCCAAGTATTGAATCTATTGAATTAAAAGTAAATGAGATAAAAATGTGGTTTAAAAGTATTGAAATGAAACCAATATTTTTCTTTCCAGAGACTGACCGTGACAAACTGACAATAGATGAGCACCCAAAATATCAAACCAAATTAATGACGATAATGTATGAAACAATTAATCGTTATTACGGTGAAAATTTTGATCAAGAAGATAAAGACTCATACCCACGGCAAAAAGATATTATCGAATGGCTAGGTGAAAATCATTCGCTTACGGGAAGGCGGGCGGAGGCGATTGAGATAATTATTGCTCCACGAGGTGATAACAGCCTTGAGGGTAAGACGTAAGCCCTATCAATAAACTCACGCTACCCTCAGGGCATTTATAGCATCAGGCATCAGGCTTGGGGCTATTGCCCTTAGGCTGTATCAATTTTGTATCCTGCAACCTCCTTAAACAACCAAAGAGGTAACAGGATATGTCATTACAAATATCTAAACTTTTAGCAGTAAAACAGACCACCGGTTTAAGTGGTTCTACTATCTATCGCTTAGCATCAAAAGGCCAGTTTCCTAACCCGATCAAACTAAGTGAACGTTCAAGTGGTTGGGTACAGTCAGAAGTTGAACAGTGGCTTACAGATCGTATTGAAGCTTCACGTACTGTAAAGGAGGGCTAATCATGGTTAAAAAAACAGCCAATAAGCCCAAATTAAGGGAAAAAATAGACGCCAAATGCCGTGAGTGTATACATGATCCCCATTCGGAGGGTTCATGGCGTAAACAAGTCGAAAATTGCACTTCTTCAGCATGTCCATTATTTTCAGTAAGACCTGTCTGTACAGGAGGTATTTAATTATGAGGCTACCTCAACCAAATACTAAAACAAGTCGCGTGTTAGCTGCATTCATGACAAGTGAAAGCTACAACTTATTTGAAGCAACTTTAGAGTTAAATGATCGTTCATTACATAGCACTGTTTCGACATTACAAAATAACTACAAGATAAGGATTTCTAGGAAGCGTGAGTCCATCGTAGGTTATGACGGTATTCCGGTCTCATGCTGTCGGTACTGGATCGATCTTGAAGAAAGGATGCGAATAAGGAGTGAAATAGCTTCTGGCAAGAAAAACGCCCTAACCACCAGTGACGAAACTATAGGAAAAGGGTTAGATATTTCCACAAGTAATAATAATGCTGGTGGAGGTGAAGAGCGAGTTTCACTATTAACAAGGCCGGTTAACTATGTCAGAAACTGTCTCAAAGCAATTACACGGTTTTGACATAGCGGATTTGACACGTGATAGCGAAGCCAAATCCCTAACCGGAGAGGCTTCGCATTTTTCTGAAACGAGTAATAAGTCGCGGTTATTTCTAATATCTAAAGATTCACTTGTAATAGCTAAAACAAGTAAGGCGAAGAACCAAAAGAAAAAACGTAATCGTAAAAAGGTCATCTTTAACGATGTATTTACTCATAACGGAAAAGATTATCGTGTGAATTCTGCCAAGTCAGGGCTATACGCTGAGATATTAACAAAACTGATCGAACAGTTCGAGTTAGCAAGTCAAAAGTGGAAGCGTGTTTTTGTGCTCCGCTTTGACTTGCACTCTCATTATTACTCAGGTGATAACAAACGAATAACTGCGTTTAGAAAGCGGTTATTTCAACGCCTAAAACGTGAATATGGATTTAATCAGATCGGTTTTGCTTGGGTACGTGAAATGGAAAGAAGCAAAGCCCAACATTATCACTGGGCTTTGTTTTTAGATGGAGACTTAATTCGCCATTCAAGCCGAATCAATCTAATGGTTAAGGATGCTTGGGAAGATGAAACGGGCGCTTATCATGTACCCACTATTCCGCGTCCCTTTTACTTTGGCAATGTTGAAACAATAGCAGAAGACGTTATATATCGAGTCTCTTATTTAGCGAAAGCAAGAGGTAAAGGCTATCGCGATAAACAAGCAAAAGACTATCAAACATCAAGAATGAAATAAAGGAGTCGTTATGGCTGGAGCACACATTTCCACAGCACAAAAGACCAAAGCTCTAACACTACGGGCGGCAGGTTACACAATAGTGACAATATCCGACAAGACTAATGTGTCGGTATCATCACTTAAACGCTTATTCAAGGAACATTCGGTTAAAAAAGGTGAGCTTAAGCAGGCAGTCATTGATAAGGCTACCAGTGAACTGCTTAATGATGTCTCTACGGTTGAAGCAATTAAACGTGAGGCCGCCAGTTTGCTACTGGATGACCTTGCAATGGTCAAACGCTTACGAGCGGCAATGGCGGGAGCAATTGAAGTTCTTGAGGCATCGGATACAGCTGAAGCGTTACAAGTCATGAGAGCTGTCAGTGCTGGCGCAGTTGCACTCAAATCAACCTCAGAAACGTTAAGAAAGTCACTTGGACTCGACAAAGAAAGCGAAGTCAGTAGCGACTTACCCGAACTAGTAATTAGTATCTTAACCGAAGCTGAAATGGGAGTCATTCGTAACCATGCCAGAACATTATCCATGGGTTTTGATGACGGTATCGGCGGAATGTTGGAAAAGGTTGAAGATGATGTGATTGTTGAGGGTATGAGTGAGGAGCCGGTTATGGTATCGACATGACCTGCTAAAAAGGCAAAGCCCTAGAAAAAAACATTAACGCTCAATACCATGCCTTCTATACAAACAACCAAATTTGAAAATCCGGATTTTCTAGAGGCTATTGACCGAATAATGCTGAGGCAGGCATTATCATTGAGAAAATTATCAAGGACGAAATCATGAAATATCAAACTCACACATTATTACTATTAGTTTTTTTACTGCCAGCACTGGGCGCAACTGGCTGTGATAGTGAGTCTGCCCAAAGGCAAGATATAATCGAACGCTACACTGGGGGCGAAAAAAAGACCGTTGTGACCTATTCTGGAAGTGGTGAAAACGAGAAGCTGATATTGCGGAAAACTTTTGATATTGAGGGTGAGCTGTTCCTAATTGAAGACATAAATAATGGTGTTATTACAGAATGGCCGGCTCTTCATCCAGAATTAAAAACATCGGAGGGACTAAAAAATTATTTCCAAGGAGAGTGGGTATATGAAAATAAGTCTGAATATACTGATAAGACTTTACGCACCATTTTCAAAATAGATGGCAATACGTCAACACAAATGTATACAGATGGTGGGGTAAATGTTTGGACGTTTCAATTTTATGATGATCTTTCACTCGAAATGATAATTCCTAATGAAGAACAAACGGCAATGTTTCAAGTAGAGCCGGTAACAAAAGATATTCTAAAGCTTAAGAATATCACTCCCAAAGCAAGTCCTGAAATAATTACTCTAATAAAAAATTGAATGACAATTTAAACTAATTTCAACTCCTATTTAAATAAAAGTAGAAAAATAGTTCAAAAGGAATTTTTCTTGAAGATACCTCTTGGAAAACACATTGAAACTGGGCTACTAAAGCTGATCAGTGAGCTTAACAAAGAGACTGAACGAGGTTTGAAGTGTCAGTGCGTTTGCGTAGGTTGTGGCTCAGCATTAGTAGCAAGGATGGGAGAAAAACGTGCCCACTACTTTGCCCATTATCGTAAAGAAGATTACACACAAGTATGTGGTGAAACAGCAATTCACTTACTTGCAAAGGTCATCCTTTTAAGAAGCAAAAATGCCTTTTTTCCTTTTCATATGGAGCTGTCTGAAAGTTATGATGACCTTTACGAAAAAGTAATATCCAATGTATCTGTTTTTGGCGAACCAACACCATTAATAGAGCCTGTCGAAGAGATCTATTTGCCTATAGCCAATTTCAAACCAGATGTTTTTGCAAAGTTTGAGCTTTACGGTGAGTTTCATGATGTAGCAATTGAAATCGCCGTAACACATTTTGTTGATGATGATAAACAGCTTAAAGCGACAGAGTCCAACATCAATATGCTTGAAATTGATTTATCTAAACTTAGACTAGATAAAGATATTACGGAGGAGAGTGTTGAAAAAGCGCTAGCGAACATACGAAACTGGAAGTGGATTCACAAAGACCCGTCGTGGGTGTCACAGGTTAAAGGCCTAGCTGAAAAAGATCTCAGAGAAAAGGAAAACCAGCGTAACAATAAAATAAAAGATTGGTGTGATAAATTACGTGATCATTACAAACTGAAGGGAAAGATAAGGCTACCAAGATATGTTTACTCAGATACTGTGAATAATCCACGTATACATTCTGAAAAAAACAGACCGATTCCTGTAAATACAATACCACCAAAACCAACTATTGACAGAATATTAGAGACTGACTTAATTGGTGAGCTTGTGGGCGGTGTTATCGAATTACGACTTAAATACAATAATGAAATTTACAGCTTACCGCTTAGGTTAACTAGGAAAGGCCCTTCACAATTTCTCCAAACAAAGACACATTTAATTCTCAGCCCACAATTAGATAAGCTTCCAGAAATGGAACTTTTTGAAAGGGTTATTTATTGGGGATATAACGAAAGTGCGATGGGTTATGAGTCTCTTGTTAAAGAGAATCTGAAACAGGAACAGGCAACGTATGATTCTAAAGTCCGATCGAAGCTATTCCGTGAGACTCAAAAAAATATTCAATTATATGAAGATTATCTAAGTGGTCGAAAGCCGCCAATTACTACTAATGTTGAGAAGATTAAAGCTCAAGCCAGAAAATACTGGATAGAAATGAAAAGAAAGGGGATTCCAGTAGACGATATATTGCAAGAAGTAAGCTACGGCTGGATTTTCGGTTGCGAGCAGGTTTGGCAGGTGTTTGTTATGTACAGTATGTGTCTAGATGAGAGTGCTCATGGTCGAGCTCGTGAAATATACAAACAACTCAGAACAGAGTTGAAATTATATCCATTGTGGCCGATTGGTGAGATGCGAAGGGACATCCCAAACCTAGCTCAATTAGATTACGACTTAAATAAACTCATTGATCCAGAAGACGTTATTTCTGAATACTTAGTCAAGTTATCGACAGTTAGAGTTGTAATGCCTGCTTTTGGTCAAGGTTATGAAAAAAGGTTCAAGTGCGGACATCGGTTTCGTGACACAGTATGAGATAACTCAATGATAAGACTCAATGTATCCTGCGCTGTCATCCTGAAGGACGAAAAAGTCTTTGCTGCTCAGCGTGGTAATGATATGTCATTTTCTGGTTATTGGGAGTTTCCCGGTGGAAAGGTGGAAAATGGTGAATCCCTGTTTGATTGTATTGTCAGGGAAATGAGGGAAGAGCTCTGTATGATAGCTTCACCAGCCAAAGCATTGTCACATATTTATCATGATTATGGTGAGTTCCAAATTGATCTCTACCCGGTACTTTGTGATGTCATACATGAAGCTTTTGAGCTTCGAGAACATGAAAATGCTGGATGGTTTGATCGTGAAGAATTACAGCAACTAAAATGGGCACCGGCAGATATGCCGATTGTAAATCAGTTAATCAATGGAGAGATTTAAAATGGCCTTTTGGTGGGTAAATCAGAACAAGACCTATGACCAGGAAGTTGGTGGTGGCTATATGTGGTCTCCTAAGAGAAATAGCAACGGTGCGTATAATCAATTTTACGAGAATATGGCTCTAGTGCAGCCAGGCGATGTAGTGTTTTCTTTTCGAAAACAAAAAATATCCGACGTAGGAGTAATTCAGGCATCTGGAATATCCGGTCGAAAACCTAAAGAGTTTGGCTCGAAGGGGGAGCAATGGAGTGATGAGGGATGGTTGGTCCCAGTGAATTGGTTTTCTCTTGAATATCCAGTGAGGCCCCAGGAATACATTGAAGAAATTAGGCCAACTTTGCCAGAAAAATATGCCCCGCTAAGAGCTGATACAGGAGGTGGCAAAGAACTCTACCTTACACATGTACCAGAAGCAATGGCTGCAATTCTGATCGGTAAGCTTAGAGATAAAGACCGACACTTAATAGAAAAAGCCGAGACGTTTGTTACTGGTGAACAGGAATTACAGGATACTCAAACTGATGAAATCCAGCTAAATATTGAGCAGAATACCAACATTGATCAAACTGAAATTGAAGCGATCGTAAAGTCACGCAGAGGACAGGGGCGCTACCGTAGGAACTTGGAGCTCATCGAAAATTCTTGCCGAGTGACAGGTGTTACGGATAAACGCTTACTTCGTGCAAGTCACATAAAGCCATGGAGGCTATGTGAAAATAATCATGAACGATTGGATGGAAATAATGGACTTCTTCTGACACCTAGTATCGATTTGTTATTCGATCAAGGCTATATCTCTTTCAATGATGATGGTAGCTTGCTTGTTTCTACTCAAGTTGCTGATGATCAATTAGCTGCTATACACTTACCAATAGAACGAGAATTTACTGCTGGCACATTCAGTATTGTGCAGTGTTTGTATCTAGCATTCCATCGAAAGAATGTATTTAGAGCCTGATCTATTAGCAGTCTAGTATGGGCACAGGCACATTTGAGATTGATTGGTTGGAATTACAAACGAGTCTATAATTAATGACTGAATACTGGGGCTTCTTATGGAATTAGGCGTACAACGCGAAAAACTATACAAATACCGCTCACTGGACGGAGCACATAAAGCAAGAGTTGAAAGAATGTTCACGCATAACGAGCTTTATTTCCCAAGTCCTCATCAGTTTAATGATCCTTTTGATTGCAGAGTTGAATTGTCTTTAGGAGGTTCCGATAATGAGAAGAAAGAATATATTGCTCGCCTAATAAGTCAATATAGCCCGGATATTAGTCCTGCGGATAAAATTAGCCTTAAATCGCGTATGTTACGCACTAGTAATCTTCGTAATATCGGTGCCGAAGTCCTAGATCAAATTACCAATGATCTGGGCATATTCTCGCTTTCAAAAAAATCAGATGACATTTTGATGTGGTCTCATTATGCCAATTCTCATCGAGGTGTTTGTCTTGGTTTTTTCGCTGGCCCAGGAGATGATTTTTTTCGTATATCTCAAGAAGTGAGGTATAGGCCAGACTATCCATCAACTAAACTTAATGATGACCAGATGACTCGGATGGAGGCTACAATTCTTACTAAGTCCGATCATTGGAGCTATGAAGAAGAATATCGAATTATTGACTACGCTTCTGGGCCAGGTATTAAAACATTTCCACCTGATTTGTTAGCTTGTGTAATTATGGGCTGTCAAATTGACGAGCAGGATCGCGAAGACGTCATCCGATGGTCGCGTAATTCCCCGTCAAAGCCATCCGTGTTTCAGGCAAAAAAAACACATAGAGATTTTTCTCTTCAGTTACGTGAAATTATCATTAGATAATTTTAGCGAGGCTAAATTTCTTGATTATCTGTATGAGTTCTTAGATATATGAATTTCAGTTTCTGTAAAACCGCTCGCTGTGAGCATATTTTTTAGCACATCAGGTGGTGTTCTATTCTTTGGACCTAAAATGATTTTTTCAATACAATTACTCGGCAGAGTTAACGCTGTAAAAGGGACAATATGATCGCTTCGAGCGAAAAAATCGCATTCATCAAACTCTTTTTCCATTAACTTAAATATTCTCCACTCTTTTTCTTCAGAAAAGGCATCTGATTTCATAGAATACAACTTTGGAAAAAGAGAAAAGGCATGAACCATTAATTGATTGTTAGCATTTTGGAATCTTTGTGTTTCTAGCTCAAATTCGTCATCACTTTTTGTAGTTAATAGTCCTCCTCGACTCGGATAATTAAGATGACCATCATTTATAAGTTTGAATATTTCTGAAAAGAGAGGGGTAATTATTTTTTCATGCTCGTTATGAGCATACTCGACTTTATTCAATAAAGTACCTTCAAAACTTTCTAATAAGGATTTTGAAAAACCGATACAGACACCTTTACCATCATCAGCGTATCCTCGCCATTGACTCAGTAAATCAGGTTTTTCAGAAAGACAAAAACCAAAACCATCATAAAAATTGTCCAGTATTAAAAATGCCTGCTCAATAAGTTTAATTTTTTCTTCTGGTAGCTTATGTTCGGTCGCTAAATCAATTAGTAATTTTGTAGCTAATTTACCTTCTAACGAGTCATTAGAAAGCTTCAGTGAACATAAACGAATTGAGCTGCTTTTAACAATTGATATGAGAGATTGATTTGAGCAGTAATGGTAGAGCTGATTAGTTTCCATACAAAGCTTCTCGTTAAAGATATTCGACAGTCAGGTGAGGTGAATACTACTATATAACAGTTCTATGTATTCTGAGTGATTGTTAAATTCAAATTAAACTTTATTTATCCTATCCTTACCTCACACAAAAGTGTAATGGTCTAATAAAAGTGAAGTAATTTATAGCCTATAATTTGAAAAAATATTAGGAATTATTATGACCCGAAAAGCACGCTTAACATTTACAGCAGAACAAAAGCTTGAATATGCCAA
>Ga0314774_1000206_pt1 | contig 53821 bp, 53 predicted proteins | sample MetaGCBIA2018_FD_204515 | JGI IMG/M metagenome (GOLD analysis project Ga0314774, IMG submission 204515) | Cryopeg brine microbial communities from Beaufort Sea near Barrow, Alaska, United States - CBIA 2018 | ecosystem: Environmental > Aquatic > Marine > Coastal | place: USA: Alaska | collected... | reverse complement strand
AAAAAGGAGGAAGCCTGGAAATACACTTCCCTTAATTCGGTTCTAAAACCCGATTACAGTGTTTTTCCAAAAAAGGAAAATGTTATAGAATACGGTGATATAAAGAAATATTTAATCCACGATATAGATACCTATAATTTGGTATTTATTGACGGAATTTATTCTTCGCATTTATCACAAACCACTCATGACAAAATTGATGTTTGCCTGATGTCTGCGGCTTTGTCCAAACCCAAATACAAGGGGGTAATAGACACCTATTTCAATAAGGCAATTCCAAAAACAAACGGCTTAACGTCTTTGAATACTGCCTTTTCAAAAGAAGGAGCTTATATTCATATTCATAAAAACCGGGTGGCAGATAAGCCTATTCAAATAATTAATTTCGCTACCGGCAATGAAGCCGCACTGATGATCCAGCCTCGGAATTTAATTGTAGTGGATGAAAATGCACAGGTTCAAATTATTGAACGTCACCAAAGCTTAACCGATCATCCTGTACTTACCAATTCTGTTACCGAGATATTTGCCGGAAAACATGCCGTGGTGGATTATTACAAAATTCAAAACGACCGTTCCTCTGCTTCGCTTATAGATAGTACTTTTGTTGATCAAAAGACAGAAAGTAACTGCTCCATGCATACCTTTTCCCTGGGCGGTAAGTTGACCAGGAACAATCTCAATTTCTTCCAAAAAGGCGAGCATTCAGATTCCACCTTAAAGGGAATAACCATAATTGAAGAAAAGCAGCATGTAGATCACTATACATTGGTGCATCACAGATCTCCCAATTGTGAAAGTCATCAGGATTACAAAGGCATTTTTGCCGATAATTCTACCGGCGTTTTTAATGGAAAAATCGTGGTGGATCAGGCGGCTCAAAAAATAAATGCGTTCCAGTCCAACAATAATATTTTGCTGGACGATAAAGCTACCATAAATTCTAAACCCCAACTGGAAATTTTTGCCGATGATGTAAAATGCAGCCACGGTTGTACTATTGGCCAACTGGACGAAGATTCCCTGTTTTACCTACGTTCGAGAGGAATTCCATTGAAGGAGGCCCGTGCACTACTGATGTACGCTTTTGCGAACAACGTATTGGAAAGTGTAAAAATTCCGGAAATCAAAACAAGGATCACACACGAGATCGCCTTAAAATTAGGAGTGAGTTTAGGATTCGACTTATAAACAAACCTGACTGTTTCCAATAATAGTCAGTTTTTATTATAGCCTGTTAAAGTGAAGAATGATATGAAAGTTGCTACTGAGAAAGTCCCTTATAATGTTGAAGAAATCCGCAAAGATTTTCCCATTCTAAAACGGAAAATTAACGGATATGATTTGGTGTATTTTGATAATGCGGCAACCTCACAAACCCCGCAACAAGTAATAGATACAATTGTAGATTACTATTCAAACTACAATGCCAATATTCACAGGGGGGTTCATACATTATCCCAGGAGGCAACAGATAAATACGAAACTGCACGCAAAAAGATCCAAACCCATTTCAATGCCGGGAAACCTCATGAAATAATATTTACTTCCGGCACTACCCACGGAATTAATCTGGTGGCCAGTGGTTTTGCTTCTATTTTACAAAAGGGAGACGAAATTTTGGTTTCGGCTCTGGAACACCACTCAAACATTGTTCCCTGGCAAATGCTTTGTGAAAAAACCGGTGCTGTTTTAAAAGTGATCCCAATGGACCAAAATGGGGAATTGCTTTTGGACGAGTATGAAAAACTTCTATCGGAAAAAACAAAAATAGTAACGGTAAATCACGTTTCGAATGCTCTGGGAACGGTAAATCCTATCAAAAATATTATAGATAAAGCTCATAGTTTTGGTGCGGCTGTCTTAATTGATGGCGCCCAGGCTGTACCACACATCAAAGCAGATGTCCAGGCATTGGATGTAGATTTTTACGTGGCCTCTGCCCATAAAATGTGTGGCCCTACCGGAGTGGGAATGTTATACGGGAAAGAAGAATGGTTGAAAAAACTACCTCCATACCAGGGTGGTGGCGAGATGATTGCCACAGTAACTTTCCAGAAAACCACCTATGCAGATCTTCCCCATAAGTTTGAAGCAGGAACTCCCAATATTTGTGGGGGCATTGCTTTTGGCGCAGCATTAGATTATATGAATGCAATTGGGATAGATGAAATAGCTAAATATGAACATCAACTTCTAGAATACGCTACTAAAAAACTTCAGGAGATTGAAGGAATAAAAATCTATGGCACCGCAAAAGATAAAACGGCTGTAATTTCCTTTAATATTGGGGGAATTCACCCATATGATATTGGTACAATCATCGATAAATTAGGGATTGCCGTGCGAACCGGACATCATTGTACACAACCAATAATGGATTTTTTTAAAATTCCCGGGACAATTCGGCCTTCGTTTTCGTTTTATAATACAACAGAAGAAATTGACTTATTTATAGCAGCTGTTAAACGAGCAAAAGCTATGTTGGAATAATAAATTTCTCAGAATAAAAATTTATTATTTTGAAGAAAAGTTATAGTTTTGATAATGTCATGTTCCAAAATTTTGCTGATATTTTCAGAAAATAAAATAATACAGGAAGGACAAGTATTTTTATCTGAAGAAAAAATACTGCAGTTTTCCCATCAAAAACAACAAGAAGTGAATAATATTAAAGATATACAGGAAGAAATTGTAGGAGAATTTTCTATGTTCGATGACTGGATGGAACGCTACGAATATATGATCGAGCTTGGGAAATCCTTGCCGCTAATAGACGAAAAATATAAGATTGAGGAAAATTTGATCAAAGGTTGTCAAAGCAAAGTTTGGGTTCATGCAGAATTGCAGGGCGACAAACTTTTGTTTACGGCAGATAGCGACGCTATTATTACCAAAGGAATTGTAGCCATCCTGATCAGGGTTTTTTCCAATCAGCATCCCGCCCAGATCCTGGAATCTGATACCCAATTTATAGATGAGATTGGTCTTAAGGAACATCTCTCCCCTACCCGTGCAAACGGCTTGGTAAGTATGATCAAACAACTTAAAATGTATGCCCTGGCATACCAAACACAATTAAACTAAGATGACAAAAGAAATAAATACCCAGGAATTGGGTGAAAAAATAGTTGAAGTTTTAAAATCCATATACGATCCTGAAATCCCTGTGGATATCTATGAACTGGGACTAATTTATGATGTCTTTGTCAATGACGAATATGAAGTAAAAATCCTGATGACCCTCACCACTCCCAATTGCCCTGTAGCCGAATCCCTGCCACAGGAGGTGGAAGAAAAAGTGAAGTCAATGGATATCATAAAGGATTGCGAAGTAGAGATCACTTTTGATCCACCATGGACACATGATTTAATGAGTGAAGAAGCAAAATTGGAGTTGGGAATGTTATAATAGTCCTTTCTTAATCTCCCGCCAGATGAGGAGCAATAAAATATGAAGACCTAAAGTTTTTGATATGTCTACAGATATAATAAACCGCGTTGCCAATAGCAAATTGGTCACTTTTGACCTGGAAGACCATTATCCTAAAGGGGAACGGGTCCCTTTTGATATTAAAGATTGGTTAATAGAAGGCTTGATCCTGCGGGAAAGCGTTTTCAGGGAAATGGTTTTGGCACACGACTGGAGCCAATACCAGGATAAATTTGTGGCACTTTCCTGCTCCACAGAAGCTATTATCCCGGCTTGGGCATATATGCTATTAACTACCCATTTCCATCCCTTTGCTAAAAAAGTGATTATTGGCGATTTGGAAACCTTGGAAACCGTATTGTATAGCGAAATTATTCAAAACCTGGATGTGACAGATCTAAAAGACAAAATGGTAATAATAAAAGGCTGTTCCCACAAACCAGTTCCTAAAAATGCCTATTTACTAATTATTGAAAAATTGCAACCTGTAGTTAAAAGTTTAATGTATGGCGAAGCCTGTTCTTCGGTCCCCCTTTTTAAAAAATGAAAAGATGAAAAATTTATTCTTAATTCTGATTCTTCTATCTGCCACCTACCAGGTTTCGGCTCAGGAAGAAAAAATTGAAGTCCCGCCAAACGGATGGAATTCTGAGGGAACTATTCAATTATTATTCAATCAAGCTGCTTTTAATGATGAATGGACGGGTGGAGGTACTTCCAGTATTGCAGGGAACCTTAACTTAAATTACAATCTCAATTACCGTATGGACGCTTTTACCTGGGACAATAAATTATTGGCCGACTACGGATTTACCAAAATTAAAGGCGACGAATTCTCCAGAAAAACAAGTGATCGTTTAGAATTCAATTCCATAGTGGGAAAACAGCTAACAAATTCCAATTGGTATTATTCCTGGTTTTTGAATTTTCGAACCCAGTTTTCCAAAGGTTATGCATTTAGCGAGGATCCCGCAACCCTTAAAACTATTAGAACAGAAACCACCCATTTTCTCTCCCCTGGCTATTTGCAAACAGGACCAGGGATGATGTGGAAAAAGAATGAAGATTTTGTAATAAATATCGCTCCCGCTACCGCCAGGTTTATCTTTGTAGACAACAAATTCACCTCGGTTCCCGGTTATCTTGACGGTCAATATTTTGGGGTAGACGAAGGAAAATCCAGCCGGTTTGAATTTGGTGCAGCAGTAAGCGCATTCCTGAGATTGAAACTTATGGAGAATGTAACTATGGAAAATACCGCGAATTTTTATTCAAATTACCTCGATAAACCGGGAAATGTAGATATTGATTATCTGATGAATATGCAAATGAAAATCAATAGTTACTTATCTGCCAATTTACTTTTCCAGGCTATCTACGATGATAATGCAGTTGCGGCTTTTCAAATAAGGGAAGTTTTTGGTCTGGGAATTAACTACAATTTCTAACTAAACCTCCGTTGTTAAAATCGCTGAATATAGGGTATTAAAATTCCAAGCACCAAATTCCAAAGAAAAGAAAAAAATAACGAGACAAGCCTCGGGGAATTTAATAATTGATTAAAGCAGTAATATCGTTCCTTCCAAAGTGCCTGTATTTGTCGGTAAGATTAATTTTAGTCCAACAAACTAAGGGTGCCATACCATTTATATTAAAAAAACTTTAGGATAGTTTTACCAAATTAACTTCATTTTATACCCCACTTTCTTTACCTTAGGGTCCTAATTATTAATGAATAACCGCAGCTGAAATCCGGTTATTATCTATAGCGTAACTTTGCATTTATGATAGAAAAAGCAGATTTAACATATGAAAAAGTGGTTCTTATTGGTATAGTTACTAAGGGTCAGGATGAGGATAAACTTACAGAATATTTAGACGAACTCGAATTTCTGACTTATACCGCAGGGGGAGAAGTTGTAAAACGTTTCACCCAGAAAATTGCCAAACCCGATCCAAAAACCTTTATGGGTTCAGGGAAAATAAATGAGGTAAAAGAATTTATAGAAGCAAATGAGATTGGCACCGCGATTTTTGACGATGAACTCTCTCCTTCTCAACAAAAAAATATACAAAAAGTTTTGGATATCAAGGTGCTGGACCGCACAACCCTTATCCTTGATATTTTTGCACAACGCGCACAATCCAGCTACGCACGGACACAGGTTGAATTGGCGCAATATCAATACCTGCTTCCCAGATTGACGGGATTGTGGACCCACCTGGAGCGCCAACGTGGAGGAATTGGGATGCGTGGTCCCGGGGAAACCGAAATTGAAACTGACCGTCGTATTGTTCGTGACAGAATTTCCCTCCTAAAGAAGAAAATTGAGACCATCGATAAACAAATGGGTGTGCAGCGTGGAAATCGCGGGAAACTGGTAAGAGTAGCTTTGGTAGGTTACACCAATGTAGGAAAATCTACCCTGATGAACGTTATTAGCAAAAGTGAAGTGTTTGCCGAGAATAAACTCTTTGCAACTCTGGACACAACGGTCAGGAAAGTTGTAATTCGCAACCTGCCTTTTCTACTGACAGATACCGTAGGATTTATTAGGAAGCTACCCACCCAGTTGATAGAATCCTTTAAATCTACCTTAGATGAAGTGCGCGAGGCCGATTTACTTTTACACGTTGTTGATATTTCCCATCCAAATTTTGAAGAACATATCCAATCTGTCAACCAAACCCTGGCAGAGATTAAATGTGCGGATAAACCAATCATTATGGTATTCAATAAAATTGATGCCTATTCTGAAGAAAAAATTGATGAAGATGATTTGGTTACAGAAAAAACCAAAGCCCATTATTCACTGGAGGAATGGAGACAAACCTGGATGAACCAATCAGGCGATAACGCGTTGTTTATTTCAGCTTTGAACCAGGAAAATATTGAAGATTTTAAAAAGAAGGTCTACGAGGCAGTCCGGCAAATCCATGTTACAAGATTTCCGTACAACAGTTTCCTGTACCCTGAATATGATGCTTATATTGAGGAAGAAAAAGACGAAGAGGAATAGTTTTAAGTTATTATATTAGACCTTGGCCACCAAATTTTATTTTTATGAAAAAAATATTTCTCACATCAGTTTTTTTATTTTTCTTCGGAAGTATTTTTGCCCAGGAACTTGAAGGAGCCTGGTTATTAACCCATAAGAATGGGAAAGAAATAGCAAACAGAAAAGTTGTAAAAATTTACCAGGATGGTTATTTTACCTACGGTTCAAAAGAAATAAATACCAATAAATTTCTGAGTGCTGCTGGCGGAAATTACAGTCTGAATGATAGTACTTATATTGAAATTCACGATTTCAACACAATGGATAGTTCAACAATTGGAAAAAAATCCCGGTATTCTTTTTCAATAGATGGTGATATTTTAAAAGTCACCAATGAACACACCACAAAAACCTGGAAAAAAACATCTGACAGAACCGATGATCTAACCCGAAATTGGGTTATAACCGGTAGGGAAAGAAATGGAGAGATGAATATTATTACTCCGGGTGACAGAAGAACTATTAAGATCTTAAGCGGCGGACATTTTCAATGGATCGCATTTAATTCGGCTACCAAAGAATTTATCGGCACCGGTGGCGGAACTTACTCTGCAAACAACGGAGTTTATACTGAAAATATAGAATTTTTCTCCCATGATGATAGTCGGGTTGGAGCAAGCTTAAAATTTGAATATAAAGTAAAAGATGGAAAATGGCATCACAGGGGAAAAAGCTCTAAAGGGGATCCCATTTATGAAATCTGGTCTCCCTTTTAGGAGGCGTTTATGAAATAAGAAAGCTATTATCGTTCTGAATTAACTGCAACAGATCCGACTCCCAATAATTTTACGTTCTTGTCCATAAGTTCTGTCTCTTGGTTTTTTCGGATATTCCGTTTTCTATATTTCCAGAAAATTTGACTCCCTCAATGTAAATTTTAGTTCGATTCACGTGTTTTGGCGAACAGCTTAATACCAAAAAAACTAATATTGAGATAAAAGGTTTCTTCATTGGTTATATTGTCGCTAGCGTTCAGTATATGAAATATAGGCGACTTCGTCGCACTTACCTATCTAATTACACAAAAGCTGAAGCAAGATACAACCCTTGATTTCACTCATATCTCGCCTATTTTTTATATACATCATTGTTGGCTGTAGTTAATTCAAATATACTTTACATAATCTTTTATATTCATCTACAGCATAACCCAAAAGGCTTGTTTTGTATTCCCATAACTTTTCTTTTAATGAGTCTAAATCGTTTTCATAACTTTCATAATATACGCGAGATTCAATTGTGTTTCTTTTTATTGCTCCATTATCTCTACATGATGAATTTATCCAATGTGAAGCCATTAATTTTTTATCACGAATCATTATTGCATGGTTTAGCGTGACTGAAACTTCTGGTATTTCAGAATTAGTTAATTCTATTGCCATACTATCAGTATATAGTGAGCTATATTGATCGTCTACAAAGCTAGTTTTTAGATTTAATCCACTTCCCTTAAATTTTTCAATAATAAATAATTTTAAGTCTTGATTTATTTTATGGAATTCGCTTTTTATTTTTCGTTTTTCATTGGCATTCTCAGAAACAAAAATTTCCGTAATTTCGGAAATAGAGTCTTCTATTTGAAAATTTTTTTTGACCTCTTTTTCCACTCTTAATGCACTATCTATGTATTCAATTAAAGAAATAGCGCTTTTAAATCTAAGCTCGTGATTTTGTTGAAAACCAATTCTAAAAATCCTTTGAATCTTTTCCCACAAAGGGTCTTCAGAATTTATAAATCGCGATATAGAAGATTCCCTTTCATGTGGCATTAAGTTTCTATCATCTTTTAATTGCCTCGGGAAAGTTTCAGTTACGAGATAAAATAATATTCCAACCAAGAATGTAACATCTGCAATTTTATTTTGTTTTTCTAAACTACCTGCAGAAAATTCTGGGAGCCTTAAAAAACGATTTCCAATCTCCTGACCTAACGGAGTTTTTCTGCTTTCAGGTTTATACTTATTAATCCATGAAAGTCCAAAGTCGACAAGGGTAGGTTCGCCATCTTGATTAATTCTAATATTGGAAGGTTTAATATCTCTATGTATTATACCTAATTGATGACAACTGTCTAGAATCAAGGCAAGCTTTCTAGTAAGTAGTAGAGCCTCTTCAATGGAATTTATATTTTTTTTTGCAAACTCATCTAAGTCATAACCTTCAATCCATTCAGTAATAAAATATGGTATATCTTTTTCATCTCCATCATATGAATCAAGTATTTTAGGTACACCATTACCTTTAAGTTTGTCAATTGCCTGAATTTCTTTAATTATTCTCGACCCTTCTTTCTGAATTTTCAGCCTGATTGGAATGCATAAGTTTAATTGCACCCTCAATTTCTTCATTATTTATTTTTACAACTTTGAAAACATCAGCTTGTCCTCCAGATTTCTTAAAGTTTTCTTTAATTTTCCATTTATCCTTCCAATTCATAATTCTGACTAACGTCAATTTTTATTGATAATCAGTGTTTTTTCAAAACCAAGATCTTCTGGCTTTAATTCAAATCTATCAATTTGTTTTCTAATTCTGTTTACGAGGCCAAGTTTTCTTTTTTGATCGAGAAACAAGTACTGTTTAGGTAGCTGGTATGGGATCTTATTGATGATCATATTCCAAATGATCACCGCGAGTTTTCTGGCTGTCGCACTGACTGCAGAATGCCTTCCCTTTCTGTATGCAACCCTGCGAAAAAAATCTGAGAGATGGGTATCTTTTAGATTGCCTATAGCATTGGCTGCCTGGCGCAGGGCAATCTTTAATCGGTTAATTCCTTTAGGTACCCGGTTACTTAGTATCTTCCCTCCAGATATTTTGTTGTTTGGTGCGAGCCTGAGCCAAGAGGAAAATTGTTTTGCCGACTTGAACTTCTTAAAACCCTCTGGACCTATTTCGCTCATAATACTAAGTACCGAGGAGTGGCTCAGTCCCTCAATGGCAAAAAGATCAACCCCGTCAAAGTAGCGAAAGGCTTTTTGGTTCAGGTCTTTGATTTGGGGCGCATTCTTATTGATCCTTTTGTGTGGTTTCTCTGTTGTTTTCGTTTTTTCGCGCTCGGGATGTTGTTTGAGCTCTTTTATGATAAAATGCTCAATCTTTTTGTCACATTCGCCTATTTTTTTTTGAAAGAACTTATAGCTTTCGAACTCCTGTTGCAGTCCAAAGAGATAGTCCTTTCGGTTGTTCCCGTGGAGAGCCTTGGCTATTTCCTCTTTTGGTTTTCTGCAGTTGTAGTGCCGGTGTTCGGCAAGACTGTATGGGTCAAGGTTGCCCTTGCAGATGTCCTCTATGATTTTCATCCCGGTAAGCCCACATACATCCTTGACGACCACGTCCAGCCTAAAGTTCAACAGCTTTAGGTATTTTTGCATTTTATGGGTAGCGGATGCGGCCAAGTGGATCCAGTTTCCCCGTTGCCGACAAAAAGTTCGTAATTGTTCTGTTGTAAGGTCTGGTAGGAAGCTTCCCGTAAGTAGTCCAAGGGTATGTAATTTCTGTATCCACCTACAATCTATTACGTCCGTTTTTTTACCCTTGGCATTCTTGGTGAATTTTCCATTGGCAAGGACAACCTCCAAACCGAAGGAGATAAGCTCTACGTAAAGGTTTTGCCAATAGTCGCCAGTGGATTCCATAGCCACGGTGGTCACATCCGATTCGAGCAGCCACTGGCAGAGTGCAGTGAGATCTTCTGCATATACGCCAAACTCCCTGACATCTTCAAGTTCTTGGCCAATGGCCACAAAATGTGAGCGACTGCCAACGTCGATACCTGCGGCATTGAAATTTACAACGTCCATTCCGAGTTTCATTTTTCTTTCCATCGTAAAAATATTATGGATTAATAAAAAAATGACCCTAAGGAAATGTAACTTTATATTCGAAAATTATTCTGAACGGGGTCCAAAAGTGGCCACCAATGAAATTATCAACAAGCTCCTGAATTACTACTTCAGGAGCTTTTACATTTCAACCAGAATTACGCCCGGGCTATTATGCACCAGTTTAAAAATCGGCCTTTCATAGGATCGATCTAAAGTTCGGAAGTTCTTACCGTTAGCTCAAGAAATTAATAGAAATTTTTTGTGTGGGGAATTGCGCACAACGGCAGTCTGTCTAAAAACCTATGTTTACTGCTAATTACGAACTAAAATAAGCTTTTTAAACTTGGGATAGGGATTAGGTAGAAATTAAGGTTTATCGGATGAGTTGGATATATGGCTCTTAAAAGGGTTTATAAGCTTCAATTAAGGCAGATGAAACATTCCTTTCCTCTAAACAGCCCTATCCCCATAAAAGGTATTCCAGCAAAGAACCGGTTCGATCATGGCGTTCATGTTTGTCGGGAATCGCTTAGTTATTCGCAACAGGTTTTATTTATAATTTTCTGACAGCATTGTTAAAACTCGAATTGCTTTATCTGAATCTTTTTTATCAACGAAAATATGGTCGTGATAATAGCCAGCAATAACATTGCAACTTATCTCATTTTTTGCTAATTCGGTTGAAAATATTGCAGTCAAACCTACAGCATCAAGAGATGAGTGAATCATTAGAGTAATCCAGGAAGCAACATATTCATAACTTAAATTTAATTCGTCTGCTTTTCTTTTTTCAATGACAATAGTGGTTCCTTCCTTTTCTTTGAATTCACAAACTGTATCTTTTCTATCAATCTTGCTTAAATCCTTTAAAGTAGAAAATACATATTCTCCTTTGTTCAGTTTTGGAATCATTCCTTTTATTAATACAGATATATTTGTTTCTCCGGCCATTTAATTAAGATTTATCTAACTTGTTTCTAAAGATAGTCTGTCCAAAAACCTAAGTGCACTGCCTAATATGGACTAAAATAAGCTTTTTTAAACTTGGAAGCAGGATTAAGGCAGATATTAAGGTTTACGGGATCAGTTGGATGAAATGCCATTAAAATGGCTTTGTAAGCCCAGGGAAGTTGTACTCAAAACAATAAAAAAGCAAGTATGCAGCCGGAAAGCGAATTCTGAAAATCGCGAAAAACTAATCCAGGAGCTACTAAACCACCTATACATGGACAGATGAATTGCCGGGTGTCAGTCAACACAAACTAACAAAAAAAGGCCCCTCTGCCTGAGGGGTAAAAAAGAGCTTTTTTCTGCTAGTTTGCTAAATGTTATATGCAGTGCGACTAACTAATTCTCATTCCAACATTATTATTATCCTTTAAAAATTCTTTTAATTCTGGATGAAGTTTAACCACTTCTTTATCAATGTAATTTTGAATAAACGGAGCAATTTCAAATTGGCAACCCTCAGGAGGTTCCTTCCCAAATTCTAAGTAATCATTTATATCACCTTAAGATATTAAACTTGATTCAGTCATAATTATAAGAACTAAGAAGAATGTTATAACATAAGATGTTCTACTGTTTATGATTTGAAAATAGACATCTAAATTTTCATTACTATGTTTAACTAAATTATGAGCGGTAAATTGTCTGCCATTGTTATGTACATAATTGTTCAATTTTTTTGTCAAAGTGTTCCAATATCCTTGTAAGTTATAGTGCGTTAGTATCTTATTAATATTTTCATCCTTTTTTAAGGACTTCATATAATTTTCAAAACTCAATTTCATTTTTATTTTACCAGGAAGCTCAAGAACATTATTGGAAAGCCAAGCATCAACTGCTTTTTCATTATCAGTCAAATTAGGATTGATACGTAAGTTTGAAAAAGTTGATGCAAAATCATTAGCATTATTTAGATTTAAGTTTTCTAAATTTCCTTCAATAAAAGGTTTTCTCTGATTAATTACCGTGAGAATAAAAACATATAAAAGGAGGTCATCACGTAGTTTCCTGATCAATGTGTTTGCATCTGAAAAACCTCCTATTGAGCAGCATAATTATATACTTCTCAAAGTTTGAACTGAATTGTCTAATAAATTAGTGTTTAAAAGATGGAAATTTTTGTCAGTTAGGAAAGATATCATTCGACCATTAGACCAAATCAATTCGGAAAAGTTTTTTACGAATTCAATTTTATTTTCAAAGTCTTTCTTAAATGATTTAAATTCATCTGTTTCTCCAACTTTTTTAAAGTCAAAATTCATACGATTAGCATTTTGTCAGCATTGCATATAACTTGTTATATCAAAAGCAATTTAATCTTTTATCTTAAATTGTTGCAAGATAGATGCACCTTTTCCCAGGCATAGTCTTGAAATACTGAGGATTTGAATGAATACCGACATCAAAATTATGCTGCACAAGGGCGAATAGTTTTGGAGGAGACACAGGAACCCGTTCTTGGCAGTTTATTTGTTAGTTGATGTTTAAAATATCACTTTTTAATCAGTTGCGCTCTATTTGCTGGTAACTAAGATTGTAAAACGTTTTTTATTTATGAGTTGTCAGTTTTTTAATACACGATACTTCCTATAATTTGTAAGTTTGTTTGAACGGTACAATTGAACATATAATTATGAATTTATAGTTTCTGCAGTCCAATAGAGTGTTTATGAAGAAGAAAGAAAATGGAACTAAAAAAACAAAGAAGCCTTGGCCAACTAAAGATGCTATGGAACAGGTTTATGAAATGAATCTTTGGGGTGGTAACAAATCTGAATTTTATTCAGGTATAGGATCGCATCATCCAGAAATAGTAAATCCATATATAGCAATTTTAACATTATTTTTAACATCATTTAAAAGTCCTCTTAGGGTATGTGATTTAGGTTGTGGGGATTTTAATGTAGGAAAAGAATTGGTAAAGCATACTAAGAAGTATGTTGCGGTAGATATAGTAAAAAACCTGATAAAGCATAATAAAGAAAAATTTAAAGAGGAAAATTTAGAATTCCATTGTTTGGATATTGCGATAAATGATTTGCCTTCTGGGGATTGTGCTTTATTAAGACAAGTATTACAACATTTATCGAATGCAGAAATACAAAGAATAGTGAATAAATTAACCGATTTTAAATATGTTATTTTAACTGAGCATTTACCTGATGGAAATTTTGCACCCAATAAAGAGATTATTTCAGGACAAGGTAATAGAATAAAAAAACAAAGTGGTATAAATTTATTAGCTCCACCATTTAATTTTAAGATAAAAGAAGAAAAACAACTATTATCCGTTATTTTAAATGATCATAAAGGAGTTATAGTAACTACGTTTTATAAAATTTTTTAAACTATATCTATGTCAATACCCTAGGTTGCCATCAAATGTGTGGCAACTTATTATATCAAGAGCAATTTAACCTTTTACCCAAATTGTTGCGTATAAACGCATCTGTTCATAGGTCATGATCAGGAAATATTGGGAGTTGAATAATTGCCGTTATCAAAATCATGTTGCACAAGGGCTTTTTGTAGTGATTACAAGGACGCTTAATCTTGCAGGAGGCACTTTTACCATAAGAACAATAAAGATCGCAGAACAAGGGTTGTTTTACTTTGTAAAGCTTCCCGCTATTTGCTGGTTACCGATGTTCTATGCAGCTTTTATATTTCGTCCACTGGTAATTAGTTACTAAAACAGTTGCAGAAATATGTATAGTTCTTTCAAGTTCTCTAATCATATCTACCGTTAATCTTTTCTTTTTGTTCAAGATTTCTGAAACTCTACTTTTTCCTCCAATTACCCCAACTAAATCTTTTCCTTTTAGATTCACTATCATTTATATTTGTTTTTTCCAGTGACTCTGGTCCGAATTGTTTCTTTGAATTAATCTGAATATTGGGTGTAAACATAAGTTTGGTAACATCACCATTATGTGAGCTCAATTCAATTATTTTTGTTAGGAATTTTGAGTAATCAACAGGTGTTGTCTCCATAGAACCTGCAGCTCCTGCCTCATCTTCCGTGTCTTTATCAATTAGTTTTTGCTCTGTTGTATGTCCGTAACAATAGTTGTTTTCAAAGCGCTCTTGCCACACATAGCTCGTCATATCCATATCTAACGGGCCAAAGACACGTTCTCTTGCCAATTGCTCCAATCCTTTTCCTAAAATTTTCTCAATAACTATTTATAGCAACCTAATTCCTTCTCCAGAATAACTATAGTCGGTTCCTGGGTCAAAGTAAAATTGAATTTTGTCTTCCGGTTGGAATTCGCTTGTTCTACTGACCCATCTCCAATTAGGAAAGCCTGTAGTATGCGATAAGCACATTCGTGCCGTTATATCCTTATACCTATCATCATTTGCAATATTTTTAAACCCTCTCCATTCTCTATCAAAATCCATTTCGGGAATAGGTACATCTAAATATTCTTGGATGGGCTTATCAAGGTCAATAAGGCCTTCATTGACTAGTTGTGCCACTATATAACCAAAAACAGCTTTACTTAAAGAAGCTCCATAAAACACGTGGTTAATGTTTAGACTATCTTTTTTCGTAAAGTTTGAATAGCCAAAAGCTTTTTGATAGGCAAAGGAACTTGGTCTATTCGCTGATAAATTTGTTGCTGCCAAATTATCTAATCCTGATAAATCAATTGTTCGGATAAACCGCACCAGTTCCCTCTTCAGTTCATCGACTGTATTTAGTCTATGATTTCTGCTAGAATTTTTTTTCCACACCATTAAAGTCAAGTTCATCGGGAGAAATCAAGTCGATTTCTTGGTAGGATTGCCAAACTAACAATCAGTCCCTTTTCAAGTATTTCCGCCAGTTATGTTGTTCTCTGAACCCCAGAACTTCACGGATTTTACGATTTGAAAACAATGCTTCATGTTCCCCCAATTCACGAGTAATTGGCACACCAGGGAAAAACTGTTCAGCCAATTCTTTGCTGGGGATAATCGCACCGTTGTGATCGTTTCCAGCATTGAAAATCTGATAACCAAGGTCATCTTTTTTCAAACATAAATCCACAATCTGTCCCAGGTCACGCGCATCAATGTAACAAAACGCATTCCTGCGGCGCACTTCAGGGTTTTTGAAATAATGCGGAAACAGTTCAGAGTATTCTTGAGGCTCAATCACATTTCCGATACGAAGGGCATAAATATCAAAGCCTGACCGTCGCTGGAAGCTGCGTGCCGTTTTCTCATTCACAACTTTCGATAATCCATAGCTATCCATGGGATCAACATCATAGTCCTCCTCCAAAGGCAGAGCATTAGGGCTGGTTTTGCCATCTGAAAAACAAATACCGTAGGTGGTCTCTGACGAAGCAATAATAATCTTCTTAATTCCAAGCTTAACAGCCGCTTCAATCACATTGTATGTGCCCATGGTGTTGACCCGAAAAGTTTCATTATCAGGTTTGATCAAGATCCTGGGCACGGCAGCAAAATGTACTACAGCATCAAATTTTGGTACGCCATTACCTGGTTCCAACTCATCTAACCCGGCATACGAACTCATGGCATTAAACAGTTGTCCGGAATCCGTAATATCAGCTACCAGATTATCCACCCCTGGGTAATCCAAAGGCACCAGGTCTACATTCATCACTCTATGTCCTTGGTCGAGAAGGTAGGCTATCACGTGCTTTCCTGCTTTTCCCGATCCACCCGTAAAAAATATTCTCTTTTTTGTCATGTATTCTCCTATTTAATAATGATTTTATTTGTCACCAGCTAAGAATGAGTGCGCTGCATATTCCATGTCAGTTTCACAATTAGTAATCACAAATGTAGGAATAATGGAATACTATGTTTAGTGACTGTTAATGGTTAATTAATTTGAATTGATTCATATTAATCACTTGAATGATCTATCCCATACATGTTATCCCGATGGCTAACTTAGGTTTGCAAGGGTCAATTAATATTGATATTCTTTAAAACCTGTCAGCGATCCATCGATGGCATCAGTCAGAGAAATATCCCGATATTTGGAACTGACAGGTTTTAAAGAACCAAGGCCTTTATAAGATAGTAGTAAAACCTATTAAGGTTCTTAGGAAACGGTTCTTCTTTTTTTCAATAATCTAAAACAAATTTAATGAAATTTAAAACATTTATTAGAGTGGATATGGCTGGATTGAAGCAAAAAGGAAAAAGACAATTTCCTGTTTCCCGAAGCGAGTTTAAGCAAGATGTACAAAGCCATTTTCCTGGCTAAAATCGATTTAGCACAAATTGGTTACTATATGTTATGTCAAGAGGAATGTAATCCTTTATCATTCATTGTTATATTGGAAAATTGATTGATTGCCAATATAACAATTATGTTGGGCAATGCTTTTTGAAGTGTTTACAAGAGGCTTAGTTGTGTAGAAGACACTTTAAAACAGTAAAGATCATAGAATTAGGGTTGTTACACCTTTTAAAGCTCTGCGCAATTTGGTGGTAACCAATGTGGTTTTGTGCGCCACAAGATAAAAAGTAATAATGAACCTTGAGGGAATATTATGGCTAACTAATAATTTTGTGTTTGGCTTGAATTAAAAACAATAAACCCCGGAAAAGGCCGGGGTTTATTTCAAAATTTAAATCGAGTGTTGATTAAAAGAAACCGACTGGTTCCTTATCGTAAGAAATCAACATGTTTTTAACCTGACGATAATGGTCTAAGGCCAATTTATGGTTTTCACGACCAAATCCAGATTTTTTAACTCCACCAAAGGGTGCGTGAGCTGGATAAGTGTTGTATTGGTTTACCCAAACTCTACCGGCCTGAATTGCTTTTGGCACTTGAAATAATTCGTGAGCATCTCTACTCCAAACTCCTGCACCTAAACCATAAATGGTATCATTAGCAATTTCAATCGCTTCTTCAGTAGAACTAAAAGTAGTTAAAGCTACAACTGGTCCGAAGATCTCTTCCTGGAAAACACGCATTTTGTTATTTCCTTTCAGGATGGTTGGTTGAACATAATATCCGTTAGCGATATCGCCTTCATAATTTCCGGCTGCACCACCTGCCAGTACTTCAGCACCTTCTTCTTTACCAATATTGATATATCCCATGATCTTATCAAATTGATCTTTAGAAACCTGAGAACCAATCATCGTTTCAGGATCCAATGGATTTCCTACTTTGATTTTTTTAATTCTTTCCAGCATTTTTTCAATGAAAAGATCTGCAATACTTTCATGAACTAAAATACGAGATGGGGTGGTACAAATTTCACCTTGATTCAAGGCAAACATAAGCGCACCTTCTATCGCTTTGCTGAAGAAAGCATCATCGTGATCGGCTACAGACGGGAAGAAAACGTTTGGGGATTTACCTCCTAATTCCATAGTTACCGGAATAATGTTTTCGGCTGCATTATGGTACACTTTACGTCCGGTTTCAGTAGATCCCGTGAATGACAGTTTAGCGATTCGTTCAGAAGTAGCTAATGCTGCACCTGCTTCGTTACCAAATCCTGTAATAATATTTAAAACACCTTCAGGTAAAATATCACCTATCAACTCCATCAAACACATTACGCTGGTTGGTGTTTGTTCTGCTGGTTTAACCACAACTGTATTTCCTGCTGCTAAAGCCGGAGCAATTTTCCAGGCCAACATTAACATTGGGAAATTCCATGGAATGATCTCACCTACAACTCCCAATGGTTCGTGAAGTACCATACTCAGGGTGTCTTTATCATGTTCAGAAATACTTCCTTCATCTGCACGAATTACACCTGCAAAATAACGAAAGTGATCTACACAATAAGGAATGTCTGCAGCACGGGATTCACGGATTGGTTTTCCGTTATCGATGGTTTCCAAAGTCGCCAAATATTCCAAATTGTCCTCCATTACCTGGGCAATTTTCAATAACATGTTACTTCTTTGGGTAGCAGAGGTTTTGCTCCAGGTTGGAAATGCCTTGTGTGCTGCATCTAAAGCGGCATCCACATCTTCCTGAGTTGATTTTGCCGCCTGGGTGAAGACTTTTCCATCAACCGGGGATACATTGTCAAAATATTGTCCCTTAACAGGTTCTACAAATTTTCCTCCAATAAAATTACCATATCTTTCTTTAAAAACGGGTTTGCTTACATTTGCCATAATAAATATTTTCGTTTATTAATCTGAAATTATACTTGCTTAATACAAGCCTTATTAATTACAGTGCAAATGTAGGGTGAGCCACAACTTTATAAGTTACTGATACGGTTCAATAACTTATGCAAACAGGTCAATGCGAGCTATTTAATGTTGAATGTTTTATTATTTAAGCTATAAATTACTGTTAATCACTTCATTACTAAAATTCAGGGTCTTCACAAAACGTCCTTTGGACTTATTCCAAACTTGTTTTTAAAGGCTATGCTGAAGTTAGAAAGATTGTTGTATCCAATCTCTAAATAAATATCGGAGGGTTTTAACTGGCCTTCCTGCAATAACTCTTTGGCCTTTTGAAGGCGTTTATCCTTTAGCCATTTCCCAGGCGCTACGCCATACTCAGCTATAAAATAACGTTTAAAAGTGGATAAACTCATGTTGCATAGAAAAGCGATTTCTTCCAACTTTAAGTTGGAATACACATTGCTCTCAACTACATTTTTAAAAGGAGAAACTTCTTTAGAAATTAAGGAATGTAGATACAGTTCAAATTTAGTTCCGTATTTATGAAGAAGGTACAGTAAGATTTCCTCAAATTTCACCAAAAGCAAAGGTTCCATAAACCCGGCGCTATTAGTATTTAAACAAGATAATGAATTTAAGAAGGATGTGATATAAGAATCATTCTCAATCACGAAATATGGAATTTCGTCCCTATTGGGTTGGATATTATTCCTGTGTTTGCTTAGAAAATCGGTCAGTTTCTCTTCAGAAAAAAAGAAAAGTTTACAATAATAGATTTCTTCCGTATCCAATAATTCCGTCCAGAGCCAATTTCCTTTTTTAAGAAGTAAAGATTGTTGTTTATTAACTACTACAGAGGTATCTGCAAAGTGCACCTGCTTTTTACCAACTTGTAAAAAACTAAACATATTCATACTTAAATTAACCTTACTTTTCACGACATCACTGGTCATTTTAAAGTCATAAACAAATAAGTGCTGATGTGCTTTTGGGTCTTCAATATAAATCTCAGGGATGTTTTCTATTGGCATTATTTTTTATTTTGCTTGCAGGTATCGGTTTGTATATGATCAGTCCCGAGCGTACAAAAATTTTGATTTAAATATTTATTGAACATTAATTCTACATAATGTAAGCAACCAACTTTTCAATTTAGCTCAGTGCATATTATAACTCTTCCAAAATGGATTCTCCGCTTGACATATCGCCAGAAGTCCATTTCCAATTTTCATAAAGTCTTATTTTTCCATTTTGGTTCAATTCAGGTTTTGAATGACAAATACCTGTCATTAATTCTCCTTTTTCGTTCACCTGATGATAACGCATTTCGATATCCCCATTTTTGCCTACTAATCCTATTAGATGTCCGTTTACAATTTGTCCACCTTTATATTCGGATGTCAGAATATTGCCAGTTTGTTTATATACAAATATGGTTTCTTCAGTAGTTTCTCCATTTTCAGAATTTTGAACTGGTCTAAATATTTTGTTGTTGTAGTTCATTTTGTTTTCAGTTTCCAATGATATTAAACTCAATTCAATTTTTAGTAGTTTCCTGCTTTTTCAGATGTCTTTCCTGCAATATGGATACAGGTTAAAATTGATTTACGCTCTTTTTTATTTACAATGTTGTAGGCCGCTTTATTTGTCTTCAATTGTATTTAACCAATTAACTATTGAGTTCAAATAAGTAGGTGTTAGAGTTTGAAAATAGGGAAATTCTTTATCTAAATAGGTCATTGAATGCGTAGTGTTTTCCAAAGTTAAAATCTCATATTTTCCTGATCCTGATTTCTTTAGGGCCTTTTCAATAATTAGGTAGCTATTTTCAGGAATTACAGTATCCGATAATCCTTGAATTACTAATATAGGCTGACTGATTTTTTTGAAATAAGGAAGTCCACTAAAGTTTAATTTGTAATCTTTTTGAATATTTTCATCAGGAATCCAAACGTATTTAAACCAATCTTGATTTACATATTTATTTTTAATCGAGCTTAATTTTTTATAACTCATATTATTTGCCAAATAATCATACCCCGCCTTTTGAACTTTTGAAGCTAAATCTATATTATCCTGACCAATCTGGTCAATGTTCGTGTTTTTCCAATTATTTAAATCACTCTCCAGGAGTGTTCCACCCGGGCAACTTACTGAAATTCCAAATTTGAGTTCTGGGATTTCTGTCAATATATATGGTATTTTGATACCGCCCTGGCTACTGCCTTTTATTCCAATTTCAGATAATGAAAGATTAGTGATTTTTGCAAAAAAGTGAATTGCATTAATATCGTCTGAACATAATTCTTCAATTGTTGCTGATTGCCAATTACCTTCAGATTTTCCAGTTCCCCGTTTATCGTAATTAAAAACGGTATAACCAAGATTTGCAAAATAGGAAGCTTCGGCATTAGAACCGCTTCGGTCATTACCTTGAGAAGATGTAACGAAAAACAAAGCCTTTTGGATCGAACATTTGGGGTTCCATAATGTTCCTTGAATTCTTAAACCATTGGAAATGAAGCTAACATCTTGTTTTTCAGGCACTTTTACACCTGTTCCGTTTTCCTGAACTAAATCTGTTTCAAATGTGTTCAATAATTGCTCATTTTCATTGGCGTAAACTTTTAAGAGACCTTTGAATTTTTCATTTCGCTTAATGTATTTGTATTCGTAAGTATAATAATCACTAACCACATAAAACGCAAGAGAGTCTTTTTGGAAAGTTGTATTTTGACAAGGGATTTCATAAGCATTCATCTCTATGCTAGAGAAAAAGGCATTGGTATTGTTACCTGTTTTCGTCAGATTGATCTTGTAATTAATAGATGATTTTCCATAATCAATAGTACCTAAAAAGGACTGCGCACTTAATGTTACTGTAAAGAATAACACTGCTAAAATATTGAAATAATTCATTCTTTTTTAAGTTTTTTCAATTGGCATACAATGTTTAGGCTATGGTTTCGTGAGGAATTGTCCATTAGTGAAATCCGCCGATTTAAATGTAGTAATTTTTAATTGAAGTAAAAATACACAATGGATTATAGCCTTGTGTGCTGGTTTTATTATTTCCAATTCATAGCGTAAAATGACAAAAGTCATTGAAATTCCTCAAAGTAACCCATACTTTTATAATTAGAAAGTAACTTTTTTTAGTACATGTGCTTTAGTTGAAATTTTTTGAAATAACTAATAATGACTAATTATGACCGGTGCAATTTTTTTCTCAAGTAAGTATGGCAGCACACAGCAGTATGCCAATTGGATTGGTGAAGCGACTGGTTTGCCAGTGTTTAATGTGAAAGATAAAAATGCCGATCCAACGCAGTATGATTTTTTGGTTTTAGGCAGCCCAATAATCTATTATAAGCTCTTAATCCGAAAGTGGGTGAAAAGGAATTTAGCAAATATTGAGAACAAGACAATCATCTTTTTTTCGGTTTCCGGTGCGCCTGCTGGTGACAAACTGAATGGGTGGGTAGCTGACAGCCTCCCAAAAAATATTATCTCAAAAATGAATCATGTTGTGCTACGCGGAAGGCAAATCCCGGAGGAGCTTAGCCTCTTTGATAGGATGATGCTGAAAATAGGTGCCCTGACAAATAAGGATCCCGAAGCCAGAAAACAAGAGTTTGAAGGATTCGACTTCATGGACAAATCCAGTATTGAACCTATAGTAAAACTAGTTAAACAATTCCAACAAAGTGAGATTTTATAATTATTTCACCTATTGGTCTTTAGGCAATTCACCTCGAAAACTTTTTGCTATTCTTGTTCTCCTCTATAAATCCGACTTGTAAAAAACTCGTTTTAAAATCTACTTTATCAATGTTATCACGGACAAAGTTTTAATAGTGCAGTTAAATCACAACAACACTCTTTTTAATCTTTAAGGCGAACTGCATTATTAAAAATAGTTTCTTGAAGGTGCAAGGCTTTTTCACGCAAAATGTCTATATAACTACACGCCATATAGTGAGAAAGGTCTTTAACTATAGTTATGTCTATTTTACTTCCCATTTTTTTAGATTGGCCCATCGCATTTTGCACGGTATGGACATTAAATAACTCATCTTTTTCTCCGTGTATGATATATACTGGAATCTGGATTTTTTCCTTTTCGTAATAGCCGGCCATCGGAATGGCAGCACTAAAAAGTTTGGGATATGCTTCCGCATATTTCCAACTCCCAATTCCACCATTGCTGTACCCCGTTACTACTATTTGCTCTTTAGCAATGGGAAACTGTTTTTTAAGTTTTCTTAGCAAGTCAATGACTCGATTTTCATTATTAGGATGAATCCAATGGATCCCATCAGATGAGGGAACGACAATGAAGGCTTTAATCTTTTCAAAGGCTGGGAAAACCAAACAATCACTATAGATCTTATAAGCCTCTTTATCTCCTGCCCAATGCAGCGCTAACACCAATGGATATTTTTGTTCTTTTTTTATTTCTGGCACTAAAATCCTGACATTCCATTTTTTGCCATTGGTCATTTCTAAAGCGTAGTCATGTGTCCCAGCTTCCAGCGAAATTTTTTTAATTTCAGATCTCTTAACAACAGGAATAGCAATCTCTGGTTTTTCGATTTGAGCAACGCCCAATAAACATGGAAAAACGAGAAGCAGCGGTAGCAGTGCTTTTATTATTTTAGATGAGAAATTGTTCATGTGATTCAATAACATACTCCGTGTTTAAGTCCCCCGCAATAGTCATAAATATATTATGTTTCCCACTGGGAAGCAAGATGTGGTCATAATTTTTAAGCTGATTTTGACACACCTTTTCTTCGGGTTTCTGTTCATATATTATTCACCATTTTCAGTTGTTGCTGAAAAATCATGTTGCCGATTGAAAATACTGTCAGCAAGTTAAGGTCTTTGCTTTCCCCTTTAAGGTCTACAAATTTTTGACTTTTTTTTCTGTTTCTTTTCTGTTCTGCCGCATTCGTGTGAATTCAATGTTTTACAACGGTTTGTTTATGATTTCGTTTCGTGATTCAGCAACTAATTTAGCAAATACAAACCTAATAGAGAATCCGCGAGCCCCGACGCTTCGGGGTTTGTTAGTAAGCTTGCATTAGCAATGAATTATACACGGTATTGTAACCCGTTTTTATTCTCTTTTAAACTTTAAATTGTTTCCACTCATAACTAACTTATTATTTTCTTCAGATACTTTTAACAGCAGAACGTTTGTATTTTGTTCGTCAGGATAATAAGTAATTTTAATATCAGATTTAAATACTAAATCTGAATTTTTGAACTTTTTATCAAATCCATTTTTCCATTTCCCCATTAAAACTTTTTCTCCGCTAGAACTGATTAGTTGAATTTTTGCAATGGAATCATTTACGAGTTGTATTGATTCGATTTTAGAATCTTTGTCATTAATTACTTGGTTCCATTTTCCTATTAATTCGGTATTAGTAAAATTTCTTTCATTATTTTTTTCTGATTTGTTGTTTGCACAAAATGTAAAAAGTAGAGATAAGATTATTGCAAATAGAATGGGTTTTAGAGTTTTCATAAATTTAATTTTTCAATTTTATATTTGTAAGTCGGTTTATAGTTGTTCGTTTTTTAATGGGTTACAACCTGTTATATCAAGAGCAATTTAACCTTTTATCCCAAATTGTTGCGGGATAAACGCACCTTTTCATAGGTCATGGTCACGAAATATTGAGAATTTGAACAATTACCGCCCTCAAAATTATGTCGCACAAGGGTTTTTTGAAGGATTTTCAAAGACGCTTGGTCCTGCAGGATACACTTTTACCACAAGAACAATAAAGATCGCAAAGCAAGGGCTATTTTACCTTGTATAGCTGCCCACTATTTACCGGGAACTGATTTATCTAATGGTTTTAATACTTATACTATTTGTGATGGATTGTCAGAATTTGATCGAGTTCTTTTAAAGAATCCTGGTCAATTAAAGTTGTGTTTATTCTAAGTTCGTTTTGGTCAGTTTGAAGGATATAATCTCCAGCAAATTTCTTAAATGTCTTTATTTTATTTAATTCTAACTTTTTAGGGAATAAAGAATTACGATATATTGAACCTTTTTCAACAGTTAAATATTGATTTGTATATTCAAAAATATAGCTGGAAATATATCCAATTGGCAAAATTATCCAAATCCAAAAAGTCCAATTGCTACTATCTGCGTACATAATATTTACAATGAGAAGAATAGTCCATATTACTGTCATTGTTAAATAAAATATTGAGCGACTTCTTTTATACCTAATTTTCATTTCCTTATTTTGTTGAGTTCAAAACTTCAATATAAACCCATGTGTGCAGTATTCTAATTCATCTTTTCAAAATATAGATTTCTAACCCTACCATTTGAAACTTTAAATCCTGTTACTATATTATTTGTATCTCTTATAAATTCAACTTGTCCAAAGGCCCCGGCTTCACCAGAAAAAACATCTTCTTTAATTGGATTCAAATCAAAGTCGCTCAATCTACTATGTTTTGCTATTAACTTACCTTGAGCAATTATAAGACTGTATGTAGTTGATAATTCTTCGCTATAAAAATTACCAGAGAAATCTCCAAGTTTTACAGCCATCTTATCAAATGCTTTCAGTCTTGAAGCCTCCATTATTTGCCCCCCTTGATGCAGCTTAAATGATTTAACATTCTCGCCTCCATTTGGTATAAACTCAACTTTGGCATCAACTCCAACAACTTCAAATTCTGTGATAGATAAAGGAATAAGTGAAACCACAGATTGCTCTGTTGCCTTGGCCGATAATTTGCCATTACTTTCAGTTATAGTTATAGTAAACCCAGGTCGCAGTTCAAATTCTCCAATGTAGGTACTTAACACTTTTAAATCAATAGAAATAGTTTCGGTAGTTTTTTCAGGCCTTACGTCTTCTACTTCAGTTTTAATTTTATCTTTAAGATAAATGTCTACCACTTTATGAGCTATTGCTCCTGAATTAAATTCTGCCGTATTACTAAACACAATTACCGAAAGATTTTCATCTGGAAAACGTGTTAAATAAGACCTGTATCCAGCATCAGCGCCACCATGCTGTATTTCGTTTAAACCCTTATAAGTACCAACAAATTGACCAAGTGCCCCTCCGAATGTTTTTCCATTATTTAGAACTGCAAGAGTGTTCATTTTATTTATGATAGTCGAATCCCCAATTTTAATATCAGAAAAATTTAGTGCCCAAAGGCTTAAATCTTCAACTGTGGTAAAAAGGCTGGTAGCTCCAACATTTGCAAAATTCAATACGCTTTTTTTAAATCCTGTACTGTCTGTATGATAAGAGTAAGTTCTATTTTTGACAATTTTTTCATGATCATCGTAAAAAAGGGTATTACTCATTTTCAGCGGTTCGAAAATGTTTTTGTTGGTGAAATTTGCAAAAGACATATCAGACACTCTGGATACCACCTCTGCCAAAAGGGTAAATCCGGTATTGCAATAAGCATATTCATCCCCCGGATTAAAATTCAATTCCTTTTGATTGCTCACTATTTTTAAAATGTGCTCTCTGGTAATAATATCATCCATTCGCCAACCCGCCATCGATAATAATCCCCATTGGTCTCTTAATCCACTTGTATGAGAAGCTAAGTGCCTTAATGTAATTGTCTTACCAAAATCAGGTACTTCCGGAATATATTTTCGGATATCATCATCTAAACTTAATTTACCTTGTTTTTCCAATAACAGAATTGAGAAAACCGTAAACTGTTTTGAAATGGATGCAATGTGAAATATGGAAGAGGGAATTATTGGAATGTCATATTCCAAATTGGCCAAACCATAACCTTTTTTGTAAATTATAGCTCCATCGCTAACGATTGCAACAGATGCTCCAGGTGTATCATTATTGTCCCAAGGAGCAAAAACTTCATCAACTTTTTCATTCGGTAAAGTTGCTTTGCGCTTTATTATTTCAACTTTTAAGTCATAAATACCTGATGGCTCCTTTTCATCAAACGGAGATACCTCAATTACATATACTCCTTTCTCACCAGAGATTAACGTAAAAAGTTCAGGGCCATATTTTCCATTAGGACTATCAAAATCTTCTATTTTTTTACCTCTGGAATCATAGGTTGTAATTTTCATATCAACACCTTTTTGCATTAACTTAAAAAACGCAAAATGATCCTTTTCTAAATTTATATGGTATTGATGTTTTTCAGTAGGAGTAATTTCTGACGACCTTAATTTGCCTATAATTAGTTCTCCTTTTTGAATTTGAGCTTGAACTAAACTCATTGGAGTAACTAATAGTAGCAATAAGGACAATCTAATAATTAATTGTTCCATTTTAATATTTTTTAATTGCACACAACTTACTATATAAGAGCAATTTAACCTTTTATCACAAATTGTTGTGGGAAAAACCCAACTTATCTTGGTCATGGTCTCGAAATAGCAAGGATTTGAGTAATTAACTATATCAAATTATGCTGCACAAGGCTTTTTGAAGTGTTTACAAGAAGGCTTAATCGTGCAGGATACACTTTTCCCACAAGAACAATAAAGATCTTAGGCAGCACACCTTTTCAATGGATCGAATTTATTTCGGCTGCCAAAGAATTTAGCGGTGGAGGAACTTATACTGAAAATAAAGAATTTCTCCCGGGATGATAATCGGGTTGGAAAAATCTTATAATTTAAAAATAAAGTGAAAGTTAAAAAATTGCATCAGTGGAAAAACCTCCAAAGGGGATCTCATTTAAGAAATAAGAAAGTTATTTTCTTCCTAAAACTGCTTCAACAGGGATAAGAAATTCACCTTCGGGAATTTTGGCGAGTTTGAACAAAAGATTGTTATCCAAAGGAAGGTATTGCACTTGAATATCCAGCAATACCTCATTTTCTCCCTTCCAGCTAAACAGTTTACCTTTAAATATGTTTTCAGCAATTTTCACCATGTCAACGGTATATTTATCCTCCTTTTTAAAGCATTCAACAATCTCTTTTTCAAAATTTTCAATGCAGTGTACTCCTTTAACCCGATCTTTCGTAATGTGGATCAGGTTGAGGCTGAATATTTGCTGACCATCATTGGAATTCATAAGCCATTCGCCGGAAATATCCTGGGCCTTTGCTGAAAACATAATAAATGTGATGAACCCGAAAATCAATAATAATTTTTTTATCATTTTCCTGAATTTTGAAGAAGACTGAACTATGGAAAGGGGGATTTTTTTACAGATATTAAGATAATCAAATTTTCTTTAATTATATCCTAATTCTCTGTTACCCTGATATGTCTAACAACAGACCTAACAGGTTTTTGAAACCTGTTAGGTCTAAACTTCAATCAAACTTCTACGGATTTTAAAACCTATGAGGTCTTATGAATATTAATTCCCTGTTACCCTCACATTGTCCACATCGTACGTAGTGGTTTTTTCAGAGCCCGATCCAAGATACCTGAAAGCCACGTTAAGGTTGCCTTCTAAACATGAAATATCAATGTTGGACCTTTTAAAACTTGTCCCGGCCTGATTGGAAGGACCCATCGGGATCTCCGCATCTACAAGCGTCCAGTTCGTAGTGAGGGGATTTCCCGTATAATCAGTGGTTATATATACCCTCAAAATAGTGGCATTATCAAAAGAAGCCCTTAAATCAAATGACAACACCTCACCCACCTTCTTGTTCAAATTGATGGCTGGGGTAATTAACCAAGCTTCCAGCGGATTTTCCTGGGTATTGTAGGCCGAAATTCGCAGGTGACGATTTCCTCCCAAAGTTCCCGGTTTAAATACCTCGCTTCCCCCACTCACATTTAAATTGGTCCAGCCCCTGGTTTCAAGCATTCTTAGCGTAGTGATGGTTTCAAAGCTTTCCTGGAACAAGATTTCCAACCCGGGAACGATATTTTCTCCGCAGTTCAAGAATACGGGATCACAACGTTCTGTTTCTTTAAAATTTAATGCTTCCGGGGTGTTTATTACCAATATATAATAATCATTATAAAAATTCCTGGTCAACACACCTTCAATACTTCCAGAAAATTGAGGAAGCAACAGCGACCTGAAATCGGAAAAAGTGCTTGTACTTAAATTGGTGGTTGTACCGCTTTTGCAACTCTCCAGTTGCCGCTCCCCATCAAACCGGTCAATAATTTCTGCCGAAAAGGAAAACCGGTGATCGTCCCGAACCAGGTTCCGGTTAAACTGAACATTATCCAACCGGATATATAAATTCTTATAATTTTCATTAAAATTTTCTATTTCAATTTTTAGGGGTATAATATCGGCAGTTTCTGAGGTCCTTATTAAATGTTCATCTATCAAAGCCTGGGGAATTGCAACCACATCTCCCCTGTTTTGCTTTCCGAGCTGTAAAACCCCATTATTGAACCATAGGCTTAATCCATCCAGTTTCACATACACTTTTCTGCCAAAATTATAGGTATCAAATAAGGAAGGGTCGTCTATAAGAATTTGAATTCCGGCGGTGGGATTTGCCGGCCGGTCCTGCAAAACCAGTTTCTTGTAAAAATTGCCACCTTCATCACTGGAAATAACATAACCTTCCATTGACATTTGAGTGTCCCGAAAAGTATAGATCTCATTGGTAGAACTATTGTAATGCCCTTTAACCGCAGATATAAAAGTAACATTTTCTTCAAGATATTCTTCCGGAAGATCAGATTTCGGCAACTCAAAATCATCGGTTTTCACACAGGACCCCAAAGCAATAATCGCTAATATCAGCAGAAGTGGCTTATTATAAAAGTTGGTATTCATCCATATATAATTTTAGCGTCCGGGTTCTGTCGATTACCTCGAATTTCCTCCAGCCTTTTATTAATATTTGCCCTTTGAGAGCTTTCAGTTTCCTGGTTTTAAAATCTCACATAAAAATTTGCATAATAGGTTGCGCCGGCGCCATACCAGTATTTGCTCCCAAAAATTGGCTGATCCCGCTCCCGGTCTTCCTTTAAAGTACGATAATTGGCATTTCGGGATTGTTCAAATCCGCCTGTTTTATATATCACATCAAGAATATTGTTCAAACTCACAAAAAATCCGAGGTAATGATCATTTACCCTCCAGGATTTTCCTCCTATTGCGTTTACAAGAATATAATCTTCAAACTGTTCTTGTTTCAGGAGGCTTCTGGCAATAGTTTCATCATAATTTAAAAGCGGAAGACCATCAGTGTCATTTAAAAAATTACTGGTTCTGTTTAAGGGCCCCACATCTGCAAAGGCGTGTGAGAAGAAATTTACGGTTGCACCAAACCACCAATAATTTGGATCGCTGTATTCAAAACCTATTTGGGCTGCACGTTGCGGCCCGCCGGCAATGCGATAATTTTTTAAATATGAGGTTCCGTAATCTACGGCATCCTCAAAACTGTCTGATGTGAGGTATAAATTGGGATCGTTGTTGTAAATAAATTGTCCCAACGCAGCTGCACCCTTAAGTTTTATGGTAGAAGTTACCTGGGCTTCGATCCCCAATTCCATTCCCAGATGCTGCTTCTCTATCCCGTTCAATACTTCCTGAACAAAAGCCGTTGTGCTGTTCCTTCCTAATCCTGAAAGTCCATCGGCATAATAAAATGAAATTTTGGTAGCATCCTCAATCTGGGTAAAATAACCGGTAACCCGGGTTTTTAATTTTGGCGTTCTGTAAACATAGCTCACATCTATCGAAGAAATTTTCTCACTGCTCAAGCCGGACACCAACTCATTATTCTGACGCGAATTTGAAAAAGAATTTCTCAAAGTTGGAGGTTTTGTGAAATATCCCGCATTCAAATCGAATAAATGCCTGCCTGTTAATTTATAGGTCGCGCCTGCTTTAAGCCCGAAATTCGTGAAATTTAAAGCCTCACTTTCTCCCAGGGAATTATCGGGGAAATTTCCGTTTTGATAAATTCCCAACCGCTGATACCGGTTTTGGGAAACATTTGCCGCAGTATAGAATTCAATCCTATTGTACTTATAACGGGCTTGTAAAAAGGCTTCAATTACTTCGGCCTGAAGTTCAAAATTGTATTTGAACCTATCGCCTTCAGCCACGAGCCTGTTCCTGTTCAGCAAATCACTTTGCGCCCTGTCCCAAACAGGAGTATCGGCACTAGCTTCAGTAAAAAAATCTATATCAAGATATCCGGGACCGCCAAGAAGATCCTTTACATTTACAAAATTCTCACTTACCAGGCTCGTATAATTCAGTTTGGCATTTATAAGAATCGATTGATTTAAAGTATAGGATAAAATTGAATTCAGGCTAATTTGCTTATCATCATTCCTGTCTTCGGCGATTATATAAATTGAATTTCCGCCATTTTTAGCTGAAGTTTGATTTGCCAGAAACAGGTTTCCCCAATCCAACTGCCCATCGCTTTTGATTTTTTGTTGCGCCAAATAAGCCGATTCATAGTTTTGATTATCCTGAAATCTCAAAAAATAACTCGGTAGTTTCTGGTAATACGAAGGATCCGGATTGGAACCCCCGCCAATAAAACTTTCCTGCCCGTCTTGCCCGATCACCAACCTTGTTCCGCCAAAATCGATCCTGCTATTGCCTGTTTTCCCAAATTGATAGGCAAGGTTTGTGTTGAGTTCGATTTTTTTTGAAATTGTCCAAAAATGGTTCAGCATGAGAATTGGTTCATTGACTTGCTTAAGCCTTGAATTTCGGAGCTCGCCATTTTGATCGCCCCAATAAGAATTATACCGCTGCCCCTTCAAATCAAAAATTTCCTGAGTGTTTGCCGAGGATTTTCCGCGAAGATTTGGGGTGTAAAAACCGGTGAAATTTAAACTATGGGATGTATTTAATTTCTTTTCAACAGAAACAAAAAAGGAATTTGCATCGTAAAGGGTCCCGTCAACATAGCCCTCATCGGCAAAACGCCTGGAAAGCAGCACCGAATATGCCCAACCCCCGGGCAATTCCCCTGAACTATAACTCGCCATACCCCGGCCGGTATAGCTCCTGTTGGCAGCCGCATAGGAGATCCTGCCGCCTTTCCCGTATTTGGAAGCCCGCATAATATTATTCGTACTTCCGGCAAGCCCACCAAAACCAACCTCTCCCGGAACCAGTCCCATTGTAAAAACCTGGTTTCGCTGCAAATCGTTCAAGCCGCCCCAGTTGCTCCATTGCGGCCTCCCCGAAAACAATTTGTTCATCTCTACCCCATTAATATACACTTTTCCATATTCGCTGTCAATTCCCCTGGGTTTGAAAAAGGTTTGGCTAAAATCGAATGCGGCGGCATTTAAGAAGACATCCCTGGAAGCGTGCAATAATCCAGACACATTGTCTACACTGCTTTCATCTCCATTCAATTCGTTATCTGAGAGGCTTATGATCCTTATTTGCAATTGTTCCCTAAAAATATCAACCTGAAGCGGAACAAGATCAAGGTTCTTGGCTTCTCCGGCTATTAAGATAACCGGTAGGCGCAGGATCGTGTAGCCGGGTTTCGAAAAAATCAGGATCTGGTTTCCCTTAGGTAGGTTATCATCAGAAAAATTAAAAATTCCATCTGAATCGCTACCGGTTTTAAACGTAGTTCCTTCTATAGTAATTTCGGCCCCTGATATTTTTTCAAATGAAGAAGCATCCACCACAATTCCACTTAGGGCTGAATTTTGTGCTGAAATATTTAAAACAGTAAGGCACCCAAATAGCAAAATAAAATTAGCCCTATTCATTTATAAAATGCTTATATTCAGTATCTAAGTTTAACCTTTTTTTTGATGTACGCAATATTTTAGTAAATTAATGGCGATATTTCTCTTAAAGTGATAAAAATAAGAATGAAGGATCAAGTTAAATATCGAAGTGAGTTTAAGGTCCATTTGATTTGTGTGATGCTGATTTTTCTATGGATCAGTGCTGGTTTCTCCCAGGAAAAAAAAACCTATCACATAAGCACCATCGCATTTTATAATGTCGAAAATTTTTTTGATACCGAAAATGATCCCTTCACTTTTGATGATGACAGGACTCCCGAAGGAAAAGACATCTGGAATAGAGAAAAATATGAAGACAAACTGAAAAACATCTCTAAGGTGATCTCTGAAATAGGTGCGAAAACTGCCCAAAATTCCCCGGCAGTAATTGGCCTTTGCGAAATTGAAAACCTGAAAGTCCTGGAAGATATTATAGACCAACCACAGCTTTTAGAACAAAATTATGGAATCGTTCATTTTGATTCCCCGGACAGGCGCGGGATAGATGTAGCCCTTCTCTATCAAAAAGACATATTCATCCCATTAAATTCACGATCACACCGGTTATTGATCTATGAGTTGGACGAGCCTTCAAAACGGGTTTTTACCCGAGACCAGCTTGTGGTAAGTGGTTTATTTGAAGGTGAAACCATGCATTTTATCGTGAATCACTGGCCATCACGCAGCGGTGGCGAAGCCAGGAGCAGCTATAAACGGGAAATGGCAGCCCAACTAAACAGGAGGATAATTGATTCCCTGCATCAAATTGATCCCTATGCAAAGATCATAACCCTGGGAGATTTTAATGATGATCCTACAAACAAAAGCATTAAAAAAGCGCTGGGCACCCAATCAATTAAGGAAAAAACCGGTCCCAAAGAACTGTTCAATCCTATGGAAAAAATGATTAAAAATGGGCTGGGAACTCTTGCCTACCGCGATGGATGGAATTTGTTCGACCAAATAATCCTTTCACAAGATTTTCTGAAAAACGATTACGGGTCCTATCAATTTTATAAGGCGGGAATATTTAATCCCGTATATTTAATCACCCCAACCGGACAATTTCGCGGCTATCCATTCAGAAGTTATGATTACGGTGGTTATACCGGTGGTTACAGCGACCATTTCCCGGTGTATGTGTATTTGATAAAAGAAGAAAAAGGCGGCTCTCTGCTGGTAGATTAGCAAACTTTCAAAAAATTCTATTTGTACGGTTCTATATTGACAGTGCAAAATCAGGATTTGCCGTCTAAACCTCACAGGTTTTTGAAACCTGTGAGGTTTTTTTATTTTTTGTGGTTGGTGATTCCTCCTAATGAAATTAGTTCAAAATTATTATTTAAATTAAGATTTTGGTTTGTCTTAAAATTAACATAATTAAAAATGTATATTAGTGGTGATATTACTAATTGTACCTCTTACAGATACTGAAACACTAATAGAATACAAATAGACCTGAATGCTTTTTAATTCTATAGATTTTGCTATTTTCTTACCGATAGTATTTTTACTCTATTGGTTTGTTACAAATAAAAACCTCAAACTTCAAAATTTCTTAATAATCATATCAAGCTATTTGTTTTATGGCTGGTGGGATTGGAAATTTTTGACACTGATAATATTTAGTACCTTAATTGACTATTCTGTTGGACTTTTACTTTCTAAAGAAGATAATAAAACCAAACGTAAAATATTACTTTGGTCCAGTATCACAGTTAATCTGGGATTTCTGGGATTTTTTAAATATTACAATTTCTTTATAGAAAATTTCATTACTGCTTTTTCCTTTTTCGGGAGTGAAATTAAAGGAAATTCATTAGATATTATTTTACCTGTTGGAATTAGTTTTTACACATTTCAAACATTAAGCTACACCATTGATGTCTATAAGAAAAAACTTGAACCTACAAAAGACTTTATTGCATTTTCTGCTTTTGTAAGTTTCTTCCCCCAATTAGTAGCTGGGCCAATTGAAAGAGCTTCTAATCTATTGCCCCAGTTTTATAAAAAACGAAAATTTGATTTTGATAAAGCCGCTGACGGAATGCGTCAAATTCTTTGGGGCCTTTTCAAAAAAGTAGTAATCGCTGATACTTGTGCTGAGGCTGCAAATGCCATTTTTAATAACTCAGATAATTTCGGAGGTAGTACTTTATTATTAGGGGCATTGTACTTTACATTTCAAATCTATGGTGATTTTTCAGGGTATTCCGATATTGCAATTGGAACTTCAAGACTCTTTGGATTTGACCTAAAGCAAAATTTTGCAATGCCTTACTTTTCCAGAGATATTGCTGAATTTTGGAGGCGTTGGCACATTTCTCTTTCTACTTGGTTTAGAGATTATCTTTATATTCCTTTAGGAGGAAGTCGCGGTGGTAATTGGATGAAAATCAGAAATATTTTTATAATATTTATTGTAAGTGGATTTTGGCATGGTGCAAATTGGACATTTGTTATTTGGGGTGCTTTAAACGCGTTTTATTTTCTGCCTCTTTTGGTATTAAATAAAAATAGACAAAACCTGGATATTGTAGCAAAAGGGAGAAACCTGCCAACTTTAAAAGAATTTTTTCAAATAATTACAACATTTGGTTTAACTGTAATTGCCTGGATATTTTTTAGATCTGAAAATATTGGACAAGCCATAAGTATTTTATCTAAGATTTTTTCGGACTCATTGATTTCAATGCCGGGATTTAAAAAGCCTATTATAATATTTTTAATTTTCTTATTCATTATAATTGAATGGATTGGCAGAGAGGAAGAATTTGCTTTACATAAATTAGGATTGACATGGAACAGATCTTTAAGATGGTTTTTTTATTATGCCATAGCAATGCTGATTTTTCTGCTTTTCGACCAAGAAGAACAATTTATATATTTTCAATTTTAAACCATGGAACAATTCCTAAAACATATCCTGTTTTTTTTATTATTTATTATTTTATTAGCCTATCCTTTAGATATATTAATTTCAAATCATTTAAATAAAAGCAATTACGCTTGGGGAGAATATTCAACTTGGAATGATTTATATAACGGACAAATTAATTCTGAAATTGTTATATATGGTTCCTCCAGAGCATGGCGACATATTGATCCTGAGTTGTTGGAAAAGAGTTTTTGTCTTCCCACTTATAATATGGGCATTGATGGTCACAATTTTTGGCTCCAGTATTTAAGGCATAAAACTCTCTTGAAATACAATAAAAACCCAAAATATATAATTCTATCAATTGATATATGGAGTCTTGCAAAAAATAATGAATTATATAATTCTAATCAGTTTTTGCCTTATATGCTCAACAATTCAGATATTATAGATTTTACTAGCTCTTATAAAGGATTTACAACTTTAGATTATCATTTACCTTTAATTCGCTATTTTGGGAATAAAAGGGCTGTAATGCAATCTATTGAAAACACATTTTTTTTTCCAAGTCATGCCACGAAAAGAAAAAAAGGTTTTCAAGGTGCAGATCTTGTCTGGAATGATGACTTATATAATGCCAAAAAAAATACGGAGTATTATGAAGCACAACTTGACCCAACTTTAATTGAACTGTTTGAAAATTTCCTTTTGGAGAGCAAAAAATTTGACATCGAAGTAATTCTTGTATATACGCCGGAATACATTGATGGACAGAAATTTGTAAAAAACAGAAAAGAGATTGTTACATTATTTAAAAAATTTTCCCAAAAATATGATATTCTGTTTTTAGACTATTCTAATGCTAAAATATGCACAAAGAAGGAATATTTCTACAATGCTTCTCATTTAAACAAGACAGGGGCCGAATTATTTACAAACATATTAATAAAAGATTTAGAAAGCACGATTGAACAAAACCCCATTAGAAAATAGCTTCTTGTTATATCAAATTCGAGCTACATTGACCTATGGGAAATTCGAAAATCATTATTTATCAAACTAAGAACGGACAAACCAAATTAGATGTTCTATTCGAATATGAAACTATTCGGCTTTCTCAAAAGTTGATGGCCGAACTATTTCAAACAACTCTGCAAAATACAAACATGCACCTCAAAAATATTTGAAGAGGGAGAATTATGCGAAAAAGCAACTTGTAATGATATTTTACATATTCAAAAGGAAGGTTCCAGGATAATGAAGCCTAATCAAAAATTGTTTATCACCTAAATATTTTTATAATATCTTAAGAATTGATATCGTTTTTTGAAATGAATTTAATCCTTTCCAGGCTATTCCAGTTGGAAATATAAAATCCTGCCTTTCCTCTGAATTTTCATTAAAAAGCTTATTTTAGTATAAACCCAGGGGTATATCCTGGAAGGTTTTAAGCGACTGCAGTTAGTTGTAATGTTTTGAAAAGAAAAGCTATAAACGAAAATCAATAAAATAAAAAGACCCAGGTATGAAAATACTTCTCACCGGTGCAACCGGATATATTGCACAACGCTTGTTGCCGGTCCTTTTGGAACAAGGGCACGAGGTAATATGCTGCGTAAGGGATAAAAAAAGGTTTAACTATCACAACTACAATTCGGAAAACCTCAGCGTTATTGAGGCTGATTTTTTGGATAAGGATAGTCTGCAAAATATCCCCGATGATATAGAGGTGGCATACTACCTGATCCATTCCATGTCCAGCCGAAGTGGTGACTTTGAAAATATGGAACAATTATGTGCCGATAATTTTAAGGAGAAAATTCAGGAAACCAATACTAAACAGGTTATTTATTTAAGTGGTATCGTCAACGAAACTCAATTATCCAAACATTTATCGTCCCGTAAACAGGTGGAGGATATATTATCCAAATCCACTTTTGCGCTTACTACTTTGAGGGCCGGCATCATAGTTGGTTCCGGCAGTGCATCCTTTGAAATTATTCGCGACCTGGTAGAAAAATTACCAGTAATGATCACACCAAAGTGGCTCAAAACCAAATGCCAGCCTATCGCGATCCGAAATGTCGTCGAATTTCTGAGCGGGGTTGCCGGGCGCAGCGATACCTATAATGAAAGTTTCGATATTGGGGGACCGGACATATTGAGCTATAAAGAAATGTTGTTGCATTTCGCAAAAATACGAGGCCTAAAAAGACGGATCCTTGTAGTGCCTGTAATGACACCAAAAATTTCTTCATACTGGTTGTATTTCGTCACCTCAACTTCCTATGCATTGGCCACAAATTTGGTGCATAGCATGAAGGTTGAAGTGATCTGCAAACCGAATGATCTGGCTTCACTGCTCAATATTTCCCTGATTGATTATGACACCTCCATTAAGCTGGCATTCGACAAGATCGAGCAAAATCTGGTATTGTCAAGCTGGAAAGATGCACAAACCAGCAACATTTTTCAGAAAGGCCTTTCACATTATATTGAAGTTCCTGTTAACGGATGTTATAAGGACGTTCGCAAAATAAAAATTGAAAACAGCAAACCTGTTCTCGATAAAATATGGGCAATTGGAGGCAAAACAGGTTGGTATTACGGAAACTGGCTTTGGGAGATCCGGGGGATTATGGATCAGATCATGGGTGGTGTAGGGATGAGAAGGGGAAGGAAAAGCAGAACAGAGATCTCGGCAGGGGAATCCCTGGATTTTTGGAGGGTGTTACTGGCGGACAAGGAAGAAAAAAGATTGTTGTTATATGCCGAAATGAAGTTGCCGGGCGAAGCCTGGCTGGAGTTCAAAATTGATGAAAATAATGTCCTGACACAAACAGCAACATTCCGTCCATTAGGTTTATGGGGCAGAATATATTGGTACGCCGTTCTCCCGTTTCACGGATTTATTTTTAATGGAATGTTGAAAAATATTGCTACAGATAAGATTTTAAAATAAAGACCCCTGGGATTAATGTTGTCTTTTGTGGAAGTCTAAAATTCCACTTATCACCGACTAAACCTAACAGGTTTCAAAAACCTGTTAGGTTTTTAATTATTTGTAGTTGGTGATTTTTTTCAATTGAGAATATACGAAATATATTATTTGGCATTAAGATTTTGGTTCATATTAAAAATAGTACAGACAATCCATTTTCGGCACTCAAAATTTTATGAATTGATTTAAATATATTTCAGATCTTATCTTCTGAACTGTTTTTCCTTCATCTATAACCCTAAGTTTAAAAACGTGTAGAATCTAAATGAACGATTTCGGTTTTAATAATTTTTTCGACAGGAAAATTGCTTTTTTCCTTATTTATTCTTTCAACCAATAAAGCTGCGGCAGTTTCTCCTATAGATGCAGGATGTTGATCTACATAGCTTAAAGCCGGCCATAAAAACGGCGCGAAATCATCATTGACATAGCCTATAATTTTAATGTCCTCAGGAATTCTCAAATTGTTTTCCTGAACTACCCGGGAGCAAAGAAGAGTACCCAGAAAATCCAATCCAATCAAGGCCTCCACCTTCTCTTCGGTAAGCAATATCTTTAATTTACTTTTCAAGACATCGCTATCCTGAGAAAAGATCAAAAAGTTTTTATTCATCGGCAAATTAAAGTCTTTGCAGGCTGCTTCGTAACCTTCAATACGGTTCTTTCCCAATCCCATTTCCCCATTCGCGCAAACCAAACCAATTTTTCTTAAATTTTTGGAATATAAATATTGCACCGCGTCATAAATACTCCCCCTATCATTAACACCCACTTTATCTACTTCCATTTCTACATTTATACGATCGAATAAAACCACAGGGATCTCATATTCCTGCAACTGGTACAAATGCTCATAATCATTAAGTTTCTGGGTTTCCTCTGAAACGGAAATCAATAATCCATCAACGATCCCGTTAGAAATAATCTCTGAAATTTGCTGTTCCAGTTTCAAGGATTCATTGGTGATGTAGGTGATTACCTGAAAGCCGAGTTTACGAGCTTCAATTTCGATCCCGCCCATTACTTTAGCAAAGAAAATATTGGAAATATTAGGAACTATTACAGCGATATTTCCTGTGCGGTTGCGTTTTAAATTTACGGCAGTAGGATTAGGCCTGTAATTATGGAGTTTTGCCAGTTCCTTAACCCGGTTGATGGTCTTGGGGCTAATTTCGGAACTGTCATTAAGGGCCTTTGAAACTGTAGAAATTGAAACGCTTAACAGTTTTGCCAATTCCTTTAAGGTGATTTTTGATCTCATAACACTAACGATTAAAATAAGCTTTAGAAGCAAAAAAGGAGAAACAGAATACTACCTGTTTTATAAAATAGAACGCATATTTAATATGAGTTGTTATCAAAATAAAAAAAAAGCCAATTCCTGTAAATCCGGAACCGGCAATTTAAGACAATTTCAATTAAAAATAAATTACTCTAAACTTTCATATTTAAATTTTTGTCCTCCAACAGAGATTTCTACCATAGCACCCGCTTTTGGCATCGTTGCAATTGCTATTCCATCCCTGAATTCTATACTCTTGGCCTTACCTTCTTCCAGTACTACAGCAGAAGCTGTCCCCGATAATTCAAAATTTCCTTGCTTAAACCTATCGAGTTCCGTTTGGGTTTGAAAGAAGATGACCTGCCTGAATGCCTGTCCACCTATTTGCAACCCAATGTCTAATTGCTTCAATTTTGCCATGCCCACCAACTTGCCATTTTCATAAACTGCACCATTCCCTGCTGCTCCACCAACTATATAAGCTCCTTTTCCTACATTGGGAAAAATTGCGTAGCCCTCTGCATTCGCGAAAAGCTCAGTCATATTAGGATTGTTTTTTGTGAAGGCCGCTTTGGCTAATACGGCATCGTCAATCACTTCCTTCTGTTCGGCTGTTTGCGCTATCAAACTGCCAGTAAACATAAGTAGCATTAAGGCTAAAACGGGTTTATAAAAATTTATATAGAATGTCTTCATGATTTACATTTTTTGATTTTTGGAATAACTTTATATTGAACCTTATTGAGCAGGGAAAAATTCAAATTTTTGTCCTCCAACTGAAATCCCGGCCATTGCACCAGCCTTAGGTTTGGTTACAACTCCAAACCCATTCCGGAAATCGACACTTTTTGAAACTCCTTCTTCCAAAATTACTGCAGATACGTTTGCAGCCAGTTCAAAATTGCCTTGTTTAAAGTGATTCAGAGCAGCCTGGGTTTGAAAAAATATAACTTCTATAAAAGCTTTTCCTCCTATTTGAAAACCAACATCCAATTGTTTTAAATTTGAATATCCTGTAAATTTTCCGTTTTGATAAACTGTACCATTTCCGGATGCTGCCCCAATTACATAAGCACCTTTTCCTACATTGGGAAAAATAGCATATCCTACTGAGGTTGAAAAGAGTTCTGCTATATTAGGATGACTATTGGAAATCGCAGCTTTTGCTTCCAGGGAATCTAACTTAAGCGAATCTGAAGTATTTTGTGTGGATTTACAACCTGCAAAAACAATGAAAATCAGCCCCAAAACGGGGATGAACATTTTTTTTATTCTTGAATTCATTTCTGATTCTTTTGGTTAGACATATAAAATTACCTCTAATCCAAATCAAATAATGTTAACTGAGCGTTATTTCTCTTCATATTAACATATTTCAGAAATATTTGTTAATATGAAGAGATTTAAAACACTTTACCGTGAACTTAAGAAGGATTAAGACTCATAGCTGTTAATAATCACCTGATCCAAACAGATCGATTCCCAAATACAGGCATTCCGGCAAAGAACCGGTTCAGCCATCGATCGTTCATTTTTGGCCATATCCGGCAACATGAACGCCTAGTTATTAGGTGCAGGTTTTTATATCGGTTTATATTGTTTTACTATTCAAGATTGATTTTCTGCAGGAAAATCAGGCGTGGCAAGCGAGCTCGGACTTTCGATTTAAGACTGGTTTTAGCATTGTTTTTATTTTGTGTTCTTTTATCTTGAAAATACAAATATTCCTGCGGCCAATCCTGCCCCCCAGCCAAGGATGTAATGACCGGCCCTTTGATTTTCTCCTGGTCCAATAAAGACTCCTTTCAGGTCTGCAATATCTATTTCGACTAATTGTTTTTTCCTACCCTTATTCCTATTCTTATGCTTGATTGTAGCTTCTGCAACGATTATATTATCTTGTATTTCTTTAATTTCAAGGTATTTGATTTTTGAATTTTGATTTCGAAAAAATCTTCTTGAATAGAAAGGGACAACTTTTTCACTTCCAGGTTCCCTTCTACTTTTCTGTTTGAAGAAAATAACTTTACCGTCCAATTTAATTCCAATACTGTCCTTAACTGTAAGAATATCAAAAAATCTATTTTCCAGGTTTTTATCAAAAATGGCATGAGGTTTTGTCAAATTTATTGGCTTATCATATTCCAATTTATAATAGGTAATACTAGAATATCTTACCATTGGAGTAACTGGCCAAAATTGTCCGTAATTTTTTTGTGGAAACAAAAGTAAAAATGGAATGAATAAAATAAATTTTTTCATAATTATAGGTAAGGATTGCACCTAAAAGGTCTTGTCTATAATTTCGTTGCGTGTTTCAGCAACTAATTTAGCAAATACAAACCAAATAGAAAATCCGCGAGCCCCGACGCTTCGGGGTTCGTAAGTAGGCTTGCACTAGCAATGAATTATACACGGTGTAGCACGTATTTATATCTCTATTTTAAATAACCCGAAATGAGTTGCAATCCACGCAATATCGTTTTCTATAGCAATGTCTAAAATCGCATTACCTCTTTGTCGGAAAAACAAGGATTGTATTTTGTCCTTAGTTACAATATTGAGTCCATCGTTTGTCGCCATCCAATAATTACCATTGTCATCCACTTCAATATCTCTAACCATATTATTTGACAAATCGGAATTGTCTTTATTTACGTGATTCCATTTATCATTTTTTAGAATTGAATATCCACCAGTTATATTTCCTCCATAACCAATGTAAAGTTCATTCTCATCATATAATCTTAAAGCACGGACATATTGTTGCAATTCAGAATTTTCGGTTGTTAACGATTCCCATTTTGAGTTTTTATAAATTAGAAGTCCGTTATTATGTCCAACATAAATTTCTTTATCGTCTTTAACTGCTAGCGCTCTTATCGTAACACTTTTTGGAAGTTTGATTTTATTCCATTCAATTCCGTTAAAAGAAGTCAAACCATTTGAACCTCCAAAATAGATTATTCCGTTTTCATCTTCTGTTATGTCAATAATTGAAATTTTGGATAATTTGATTTCGCTCGCGGAATATGTTGTCCAATCATTTCCGTCAAATCTTGCTAATCCATCTGGTTGAGAGAAAGAAACCCAAATATTATTTTTAGAATCGACGAAAATTGGTGATATAAATTTGCCTTTAATAACTGAATTGTTGATGTCAAAAGTTGTGAATTTTTCACTATCAAATTTTAGTAACCCAGATTCTCCAGTTCCAATCCATTTATTTCCAGACGTGTCAACTGCAATACCCCAAATCTTATCATCGGTCAATTCAGAGTTTTCTTTGGTAAAATGTGTGATGTTTTGTCCAAAACTAACTTGGAAAAATAGGATTGTTAATATGGTCGATAATGTTTTTCTCATATGTGTTACAATATTTTTACATCAGACATGTCGTATATATTCTATTGCTGATAGTTCATCTTTGAACGGCATGTCTTTTCATTCACTCCCAAATGTACCCGATCCAAAAAGAGCATCCAAGGGGCTTTTTATATTTTTGCTGTTCATTCCCAAAATAAGCATACAATATTTGAAATTATCCTGTTTTTTAAGTGAAAATATTATTTATATTCTATTAATCAAGAACATTTTGATTTTCCAGCCCAGATCTCGATCTCACCCCCAAGCAAAAGGATACTCTATGGGTCATTCCAATTAATTTGTATTTCTGCATTTCATCTACTTTTGTACCTCGCTCAAAAGCCTTTTTTGTTTTTTGCCAAACAAGAATATTTTGAATTGAAGAATTCCCACCAAAATTATAAAAGAAACAAAAGTTGTGAGCAATAAAATATAGATTTCAGGTTGAATGGATGAGAGATCGCCCCCATAAAAGGCAACTTTTCTAAATCCGCTCAAGAATTGAGTAAGCGGAATGTATTGCGCAATATTTGTTATAGTATCGGGTATTGCCATTGTTGGCCAGGTAAAACCACTAAGCACAAAAGCCGGGGTAGAAATCACCATTAAGATTTCCGTAGCTTTTAACTGGCTTGGAACAGCAATAGAAAACAACATACCTATACTCATGGAAGCCAAAGTTAATAAAGTTGCCAAAACCAGCATAGGTACATTGTAAATGGCCACATCAACATTAAAATAGGGCATAAAAAAACTTACGAGAATCCACAAAAAAGGGATCATTATTAAAAATGGAGTGGATTTAAGTACGATATGATAAAAAGACGATTTGCTTTCTCCTACCAGCTTACCAAAATATCCATCTTCAAAATCCCTGGCAAATACCAATGCCATTGCCAAAAATATAACCTGCTGCATAATTGCCACAAGTAATCCAGGGAGCATAAAAGTCACATAGTTTCCGGTAGAATTATAGAGCTTATTAAAATTGATCTTAAAGCTTTCATACTGGGCTAAAGCTTGTTTGGGGTGCATGCCCTGTTTTTTAAGCCCCTCTATTTCTATTCCGGCATTTAGGGTCATCAAGACCGATTGTATGTTTTTACTGGCGATATTGGCATTCAATATATTAGCCATGTTTAAATCAACCCTTATTTCAGGATGCCTTTTTTGGAGGACGTCCGCTTCAAAATTTGTAGGCAAAGTAATCACTGCTGCATATTGTTCCCGGGGCATTTCTTCTGCAATATTGCCAGGTGTGTAACGCAGATCTCGCACCAATAATGCTTCATTATCCCCAAAGGCATCGATAATTTTATCGGTTATAGGACTGTGGTCCTGATCTACAATAACGATAGGTAGATCCACCACCTTTGCTTGCTGATATACATAGCCGAATAAAAAACCATAGAGAATGGGTGCTCCAAAAAAGATAGCAAGCAGTACATTATTTGAAAAAATACGCTTAAACTCTATTCGAAGTAATCTTAAAAAATCTTTCATGCCCTTTACTGTTTAATTAGGATAGTAGCATTTGCATAAAATGTTTGCTTTGTGATATCAGAAGTTGGAACCACTTTCAATTCATAAATAGATTCAGAAAGTTCATATAAAGGTGCCGTGCTTGTAATGTCGGCATACTGTGCCAGTTGGTTAATTGCTGTGATCTTCGAAATATATTCTTCTTTAGTATAAGGATTGATAAGTATTAAAGATTTCCCCAATTCAAAATTGTACACTTTTGATTCGGGTACTGTAAACCGAAAATAAACACTGCTCTTTTCATAACCATTAAACAGCGTAAAACCGGGTGTAAGTAATTCCCCTTCTTTTAGGCTAATTGTTTCAACAGACATATCTGCAGGGGCGATTAAAAATTTTTCATTAAAAGCTGAAGTAACTTCTTCTTTGACTCCAATTGCACGATCCAGTTGCCCTTTAGCTTGATTTATTTGCTCTATTCTGGCACCTTTTTTCACCTCATCACGCTTTGCCTCCAGAGCGTCTACCTGTGCTTTTGCCATATCCAGCTTCATTTTTACCTCATCAAATTGTTGTTGGCTTATTAAAGAGTCCTGATACATGGCTTGCATTCTTTTGTGGGATTCCTTCGCGAATTCAAATTGAGCTTTGCCAGAATTAAGTTGGCCATTAATTTGATTTAATTGCTCCTCGGTAGCACCGTTAAAAGCCATGTCCAATTGCCCTTTGGCAGATCTGATCGCACCATTTGCCTGTGTCATTTTTGCATTAACTTCGGGAATATCAACAAAGGCAAGGGTATCCCCTTTTTTTACTCCCTGGCCCTCTTCTACATAAATTTTGCCTAATCTTCCTCCCAGTTTGCTACTTATGGAGATTGTTTCAAATTTAACTTTCCCCCTGTATGAGGTAATTGTCTCGTCGTTCCCACAAGAATTTAAAGCTAAAATTGTGATGCCGCCAATAAGTATATTTTTGATTGTGTTCATTTTCTTTATTCTGTTTTAATTGTAAAAGTTGGTAAGCATGCCTTTTGCGTGAAGAAGTTCTGATATAGCTCTTCGTTGATCGAAAAAAGACTCTTGTAATTTAAAATTGGCTTTTTCCAAATCGGTTAAAGCATCAAGAACGTCATTTATAGAAGCCAGGTTATTTTTGTATTGTTTATCGATCATATCATACGTGGCACTGGCCAAATCGATTTCTTTATCGACTATTTTGGTATTTTGTAGGGAGGATTCATAGGTGAGTTGGGCCTTGATGATGCTTAATGCTATCATTTCTTCCGCTTCTTCTATCTGTTCCCTATATTTTTGACTTTCAATTATAGATTTTTTACTTTTTAACCTTGACTGAAGACCATCAAACACACTCCATTTAACGCCAACGCCCACATACCATTTTGGATCTAACAATGACAGGTCATCTTCCATAAATTCATAATGTCCCTTTAAAGCAAGCTTGGGTATAAAATTGCTTTTTTCCATTTTAGATTTGTAAAGTGTCGCTTTTTCTGCTTCTTCCAAAGCTTTGATTTCATTGCGTTTTTCAGTGCCTGATACGGAGGCATTTGAAAAAGACTGCAATTGTGGGTTGAGCAAGGCTAAATTCGCCCTGTTTTCACCGGTCAGTTGGTGGAGTACCTCTATCAATAAGGTTTTTTTATGATTAAATTCCAATTGTTTCGAAGCCAATTGTTGCTGTGCCAATTCAATTTTTTTGCGCCCAATAGGAGTTGCCAAACCATTTTCAATAGCTTTTTTTACGTAGTATGCCTGCTCGTTCAAGTATTTTTCTGTGGTAGTTAGAACACGTTCAGAAGCAAACACCAGTGCCAGTTTATCATAAGTCTCTATGATCTTTAAAGCAATTTTATCCTTTTCGGCATTCCCTACATAATTCAACGAAGCTTCTTTATGTTTACTGGCCTTGATGGCATTGGTGGCTTCAAGGCCGCTAAAGAGCAACCAGTCCACATCTACAGATGATTTTAAGATATTCTTGTCTTGTAGGTTAGGAACTTCTGTCAATGGTATATTTCCTGGAAATGGATCGTTAAATGGAATGCCCACGGCTTCTTTGACGAGAAGTTTTTGTGTTGCAACCAAAAGATTTTGAGTGTCATCGTCAAAGGTGATATCGTCATCTAAACGCACGAAACTACCATTGAAAGTCACTTTGGGCAGAAAAACGGCCCTGGCCAATCTTTGATCAACTTTTGCCTGTTCAGCATTAAAATCATGAATGTTGATACTATGACTTTTATCCAGTCCTTTACTTATAAGTTCCTTTAAAATTGGGTCCAGCTGTTGCGCCATGAACATAGATGGAACGAACCAGGTAAAGGCGATGAAAAGGATACTTAATCTTGATATGTTTATGTGCATTGCAAGTGAATTTATAATTGCAGCGCAAAGGTCATGATAATATAAGGACCTCCATTTGACCTATATCAAAAAGCAAAGCATTGAATGATTAAAATCAATCATTTCTTCTGATGCGACTAAGGGTCTCCTGTGTCATTCCAAGGTAAGAAGCGATATGGCTTAAGGGAACACGATGTGAAATATCCGGAAATTCATAGATCATATAATCATATCGTTCGCTAGCGGTTTGAAATTGAATAGCATTCAGTTTCCGGCTCATGTTTGTAAGCATGTCTATGGCAACCAACCTGGTGAATTTTTCCATTTTGTGGTATTTAGCCAATAATAAATCCATTTTTTCATTAGAGATACTATATAGAATTGAATCTTCTAAAATCTCCAAATAGTAAAAACTAGGGCTTTGCTTAAAGAAGCTATCTGCGCTTGCCATAAATTTACCCGCTCCAAAGAACCATTGAGTTACTTCCTTTCCATCTTTTTTAAGGTAATAACTTCTTCCCATACCCTGTTCTACAAAATATAATTTATTGCATACCTGACCTTCTCTTATTAATACCTGATTTTTTTGGACATATTCTTTTTGAAAATGAGAGAGTATATCATTTAGTTCATCGGGAGAGAATGGAACTATGGTTATGAGGAAGTCGGCAATATTCATAAAATACTAATTGTAAATTTATTAGGTGTTTGTGTCGTGTAGCAAGGGGTGTTTCACCCAAAGCCTCGCGCAGAAATCTTCCTGATAGTCTCCTATCATGCGGCTCTTGTTATACTTTCAATTGCCAAGGTAAGTAAAAACCTGTTTCAAGGCAATTGAATTTGACTCTTCCCAAAAACTTTAAGGACATTACTCATTTCTTTGATCGGCTATTTTGTTAATCTGTTTATTATCAAAATGAACAATGTCATTTTTTGGCTTAATTAGCAAATTTATCATTGCCAGTCCAATTTTGCTCGTAGTTGTTACATTGTTCAGTTTCTTTAATACAGGGAAGAAAGGTCTCATGAAGGTGTAAATCCGTTCGTAAAGTTTTGTGCGTGATTTTATACCATTTTCCGGGATGATAAACCCTGGACGAAAAATATAGGCTTTGTCAAATCCCTTTGCCAAAATATAATTTTCTGTTTTACCTTTTACCCTTGCCCACATTTGTCGGCCTTTTTCTGTACTATCTGTTCCTGCACCAGATACGTATATGAATGTCATTTTCGGATTGAGGTCAAAACATACATCTGCCAATTTTTTTGTTATGTCAAATGTGAATTTTGAATACTGCTCTTCGCTTAGTCGCATTGCCGATACGCCCATACAATGATAACACGCATCAATATTTTTTATTTTATTTTTAATGGAATCAATCTCCAGAAAATCCTGAAGGATTATTTCATTTATTTTAGGATTTTGAATATCAATGGGCGAGCGGTTTATTAGTATTATTGACTTTATTAGTGGACTTTTAATACATTCCAAAAGCAAGCCCTTGCCAATCATTCCTGTGGAACCTGATAATAATACATTGGACATATAGTGTGATTTAAATTACCTTATTTGTGCAGGATTCAGTGCGTAGAGTGCCTCCTGAGTGCACTTAATTTTCGGTTGGATTCAAAGTTAGTTAAAAATAAGATTTGGAATTCACTTAACAGTCCCGGGCTTTTTTTATATGTCTTTATTCGGGACTTCTATCTTTTCAGTGTGTTTATGCAAGTCGATTTCAAATAAACAAGCAGGCATGTTATGATAATGTTCGGGCAAGGCATCGGTGTTTTTCAGGTCGAACATTCCTAAAAATTCAAATCCTGCATTTTTGTAATGCTCGATTAATTTGACATTATTCCCCAAAGTATCAAGTCTTACAAACCGCATGTCCACTGATTTTGCATATTCCTTCGCCCAATCCACAATTTTAGCGACGAAGTTATTTCCCCTTGAATTTGGATTTGTCGCTATCCTGTGGATATAAATAGCACTATCCTTATTTTTCTCTTCCCAAATTTGTTCATCCGAAAAAGTGATTGCCCAAAGGCAGGCAATTCCCTTATCGATCAGCATTTTCCATTGTCTATTTTCAGCGATTTCAGTTTCTACGAGTGTTCGTTTAAAATCTGGCCAAACCACTACTTTTTTTTTCGCCGTTTGATAATCCGATGCAATCTTATAAAACCTAAAAATTTCGTCTATATCTTCTCTTGTACAGTTTTTGATTTCCATTTTATGGTTGATAAAAGTTTTGGCCCTCCATTCCTTCCCAATTGATTAGAGCAGTCTTTCTTGTATTTTTTCTTGCTATAATTAAATTTGGACGAAGTTTTTTTTAAGTAATGAGTAAATTTCGCTATCCAGGTATTCACCATTGAAGTAATAATTCTCCCTGAAATAGGCTTCCTTTTTAAATCCCAATTTTGTCAATATTCCCCTGGAATTTTCATTTTCAGGATTAATATTTGCTTCTATACTATGAAGTTTTAAATCATCGAATCCAAAATTGATTATCTGAATCATCGCTTCCTTCATAAATCCCTTTCCCCAAAATTCCGGTTTTAAAACATACCCGATCTCCGCTCTTGAATTTTTCTTGTCTATTTTCCAAAATGCAAAATCCCCAATAAACTTTCCGGAAGTTTTTTCAATAAGTGCCCAAAAGATTCCTTCTTTCTGCCCGTACGTTTTTAGGTTTTCGGAAATGAAATTTTCAGAGTATTGAATAGTCACGTGTTTATTCGAATCCATATAATTCATGACCTTTTCATCTGAACGAATTAATTGTTGATCCGGAGCATCTGCCAATGTTAACTTTCTAAGAAGAAGTCTTTTACTTTCCAACTGTGGGAAATCATTAAAGTATATTTCATTGATCATCATCTCGTTTTTTTATCATAAAAAAAAATGGATTGACATAACATTTTGCAGTACCGGTGATGGCGTTTGGGAACCGATTTAGCAAAAGAAAACGAACCAGTGGAAAATCCGATATTTTTTGGTTTCAGCAAGCCCTTTGCCGAATATTTGTCGGTTCGTTATTCAGTTTAAATATAGGCATAAAGTTTTTGAGGGGTTGTGGAGCGTATTTTTTATTCATTAAATTCTTTCGGGTATTCAACAATTCCACTCACGCCTTTTAGTCCATTTTCAGTTAATTCTATCACCATACAGTTTTCTTTCGGAACTTCAAATGGCAATTCAATTCCGAATTTGTCTGCCCGTAAATACCCAAATTTTGGATAATATTTTTCGTGCCCCAACAGAACAACAGATCTATAACCTAGATTCCTGGCAATTTTATGTGATTGTTTAATTAATTTTCCACCAATTCCCATATTTTGAAATTCAGGAAGGACAGAAACAGGGGCAAGAGCCAAAGATTCAAACTCCCTTTTTTCATTTCTAATTTTAATTTTGGTCAACAGAATGTGTCCTATTATAATATTCTCTTTTAGGGCAACAATTGATAACTCCGGAACAAAAGAATCCGATTTTCTCAATCGTTGAACAAGGAATTGTTCTCTGTGGTCACTTAATTCCATTTTATCAAATGTTCTCTCGATCAAATGAAAGACGCTCTCATAATCAGACTCTTGTTCCTTTCGTATAATAATTTTCATTTTGTCTGTAATTTGTTTTCAAATATGCTGCCAACGAGTTTGTATAAGAATAATGGCCGGTAAATTATGCGAAATCATTGCTCGCGGCAGTCTATTTTGACAATTGTGGCATTCAAACCTAATTCCGGATCTCCACCCGTTATTTCTGCTTTTTCATCATTTATTATAATTCTCAATTCAGCTGTACCTTCTATGCCTTCTTGTAAGAAACGATACTTAGCAGTGATCACTTTTTCTTTAATAGTTCCTGTCAAACTTCCTTTCCTTTGGTCTTTCTGTGCTGGCAACCAATTATATGTTCCGGTAACTTTTTCGCCTTTAATTAAAAGTGTCAATTCTTCCACATCTCGCATAGAGGGATTCTCCTGAAATGGGTATTCATTCTGAAAACAAAGTTTATCTGTGATTATATTTTCTGCTGACTTTTCTTCTTTTATATCCTTAGGGTTTGAATCCTGTTTCTGCTCATTTGAATTTTTACATCCAATAAAAAGAAACCCAACCAACACGCTTAAAAATATATTTGTCAATTTGTTTTTCATACGCAAATCTTTAATGTTTTTTATTGGTCCCCAGATAGCTACCGCAGGTAATTCGCATATCTTCCATGGAGTTTGAATCGGGTTCCCGTTATGCTCATTTTATAATATTTTATTTCCCAATTTGTTCACATAGATGGTGGCTGGCTTTTTTTTAACCAAAAAGCCTCAAATTAGAACGGGTTGGATTATGCTGTTCCTATTTCCTTCGGTGTCTAAAAAAGAAACATAAATACCAAAATTCGGTATTTCCATAGGTTCTCCCAATACCTTCCCGCCATTCTTGTTAATGGTATTTATTGCCTCCTGAATATTCCCAACACCAATTACTATAGATGGATATTGCCCGGGCCAATCTGGTTTTATTGAAAAAAAACCGCCATTTATTGCCCCTGCCGGAAAACCCGGTTTCGCGTCCGATTCTGTGGTTGTCGCCAAAATGTAATTACCTGAATCTTTTCCAAGGCTCGTCAATTTCCAACCAAATACAGATTGATAGAATTTTGAGATCCTTTCAGCATTTTTATAAGGCAGTTCAAAGTGTACTACTGGATTCATAACTTTCCTTTTTTATTTGTCTGCAATTAACAACTCACACTATCCAGCGCTCAGCGCTTTTAAAGCTCTCCTCTAAAAATAAGCCAATCCTCATTAAGACATGCCGGCAAAGAACCGGGCAGTCAACAGAATGATGTTTGACCATAACGACTACACTATCGCTTAGGTATTGTGGTCAGTTTTATTCGGTATTTTGTTTTATTTTTTTCTCCAATTTTTTCAAACCTATTCATTTCCACTCCACTTTTCAAATCCCTGCTCGCAGTAGCAGAAGAAATATCTTTAAAAACGTCCATATAATCTTTTCGTGTAAACTCATTTCTGTTCACGGAAACAAAATATTCAATCCTATCTTTTTCATTTAGAGTTCGATTATTAAAATCCAATAAGCCACTAATGGAAATATCAATTACCTCTAACATATATTCTATAAACCTTGTTGACTTGCCAGATTTGTCACTTTCGGATAAGGCATTATAGTATTTGTCTTGATCCTTGCTTATCAAGGTTTCAAATGAAAGGTATTCAAACACTGAATATTTTTGCATTAAAATCAATGTTTGCCACAACCTTCCCATTCTTCCATTACCATCTAAGAAAGGATGTATAAATTCCATTTCGTAATGAAAAACACAACTCTTTATTAATATTATTTCCTCAGAATCTTTCAAGTAATTAAAGAGATCCTTCATTAAGTATGGTACATTTTCAAAGGGAGGAGCTAAATGCTCTACATTTTCTCCTTTAACAATTCCAACACTTTGATTTCTATACTTTCCAGCTGGCGAAATTAGACCAGCCATCAAATTTTTATGGGCTTTTAAAAATGCTTTTTCATCAAATGGATCGTAAGTTTCCAACCTATGATAAATGTCGATTGCATTTAAGACTTCTTTGACATCCTTTTTAGGTCCAATAACTCTTTTATTCTCTATAAGCGCAGTTATTTGTTCCTCTGTCAACGTATTACCTTCTATTTTTAACGAAGAGTGAATAGTTTTAATTTTATTCTGTTTTCTTAATTGAGGAGAAGGCTTATTCAGGTAATTTGCATTTACTTCTCCTATCTTTTCCGAAATAGAAGTAATTGATTTCAGGATATTTGATGTAATGTCGTACGGTGGTTTCATTGCGATACTATCATTTGATACTATCAAAGATATGGTCATTTATGGTACTATTGCTCTTTTACGTATTTTTTTAAATTGAACATTACCGCAGCCTTTCTAAAAACCCGGGGTAACTCCCAATAATGAACTAAAATAAGCTATTTATACTTTGGTTTTAGATTAAGCAGAAATCAAAATTTGCATTCGTAATTTTAATTATAGCACCCTTCCTTCTCTCTTGGCTTTGGCATCCATAGATCGGCCAATAATTGAGCCGATTAGCATTCCGAAAATAAACCCCAGGGATACACCTAAAGATCGCTCCCAACCCGACAAAAACACAACTCCAATAAGAAGCCCAAAAGAAAATCCTAAATTTCCATAGAGCTTTGTATAATATGCATTTGAAGTTAATGAAAAAGTGTCCTTTAAAAATTTTTCGAATTTACTTAATGCTTTTTTGAAGAATTTAATATCCTGATTCGATTTCAAATTCAAACTATCAAGTTCTGTTTCCAGAGAATTATTTTCGCTTTTTGTGAACTCCCGAATTTTCAATTCGGATAAAATATAGACAAATTTCTCGTAAACCTTAATTTCAGATTTTTTAGTTGTTTCGGTTTTTAAACTTTCAAAAAAGTTATAAGCTTCTTGTAGTGTCATAAAGGTGAACGTTTTCCTGGGGCAATTTCAAATTCCCGTTTTTAAAGGGCTTCAATACTTTTTATCCTGATCCCAACAAAACAATCATCGGTACAATTATTTTGAACATAACCACAAGTTGAAATCATTCCATTGTTTTCCTTTTCAAAATATGTTGTGGTATTTTCCCTTTTAACCAGCCAATCTTGTTGTGCTTTATTATAGATTTCATCTAAGGTCATAGGTTCGGCTCCGTTTTCGTGAGTGCCTATTTGATTTTCATTTTCAGTCCATTCCAAATCTTCTTCAGAAACATCGTCCGATAATCCTTCAGTAACAGTATATTTAAAATGTCTTTCAGTAATTACGCCTTTAGACACTTTTATTGTAGTTTCCCAGGTCGTACCGGTCCAGGATCCTGAAACAACTTTATAATTATATGAGTTGTTAGTTGATTCCTTAAAATCCAACCAAACTTTGCTACTACTATCAAAGTCATTTTGATAGTCCAAATTATCAGAATCACAAGATAAAATTAAGCTGCCGATCAATAATAATGCTATAAGATAAATATTGCTTTTCATGTTTTTACGTTTTCTTTCTTACGTTTTCTTTTCAAAGATGCGATTTTTTCCTTTTGGCTACGTCAAATTGGACGCAACGATTTGAAGTCGAGTAGACAAGGGGAATTTCACCCCGAGCCTCTCACAGAACCGTACGTGATAGTCTCCCATCATACGGCTCTTGTTATACTTTTCAATGGCCAAGGTAAGTAAAAACCTGTTTGAAGGCTAT
>Ga0314774_1000205_pt1 | contig 53838 bp, 42 predicted proteins | sample MetaGCBIA2018_FD_204515 | JGI IMG/M metagenome (GOLD analysis project Ga0314774, IMG submission 204515) | Cryopeg brine microbial communities from Beaufort Sea near Barrow, Alaska, United States - CBIA 2018 | ecosystem: Environmental > Aquatic > Marine > Coastal | place: USA: Alaska | collected... | reverse complement strand
AACGTCCCTTTCATTATCTTTGCACCATGAATGAAAATCTAGATCCTACAGGGGAGAACCTTTCTAATGCAGAACATGAGATAGAGCGCGCATTGCGCCCGGTAAGCTTTGATGATTTTGCCGGGCAGGATCAAGTGCTTGAGAATCTCAAGGTTTTTGTGGAAGCAGCAAACAGAAGGGGCGAAGCTTTAGATCATACTCTTTTTCACGGTCCTCCAGGTTTGGGGAAAACCACCCTTGCCAATATCCTGGCCAATGAACTAGGCGTTAGTATCAAAATAACTTCCGGTCCTGTTCTTGACAAGCCAGGTGATTTGGCTGGGCTGTTGACTAACCTAGAAGAACGCGATGTCCTGTTTATTGACGAGATCCATCGCCTCAGTCCCATTGTGGAAGAATATCTGTATTCTGCTATGGAGGATTATAAGATAGATATAATGATTGAAAGCGGGCCGAATGCCCGCACAGTCCAGATTAACCTGAATCCGTTTACGTTAATTGGTGCCACCACACGCTCCGGTTTATTGACCGCTCCCATGCGCGCCCGTTTTGGCATTACCTCCCGTCTGGAATATTATAACACAGAGTTGCTTACTACCATCGTAGAGCGCAGTTCCGAAATATTAAATGTTCCTATAGCACTTGATGCTGCCATTGAGATAGCTGGTCGTAGCCGGGGTACGCCGCGTATTGCAAATGCGTTGTTACGACGGGTAAGGGATTTTGCCCAGATTAAAGGCAATGGCTCCATAGATTTAGATATCGCCCAATTCAGCTTAAAAGCGTTAAATGTAGATGCGCACGGTCTTGACGAGATGGACAACAAAATACTTCTAACGATAATTGATAAATTTAAGGGAGGTCCGGTTGGTATTACTACCATCGCCACTGCCGTTTCCGAAAGTCCCGAGACTATTGAAGAGGTCTATGAACCTTTTCTCATACAACAGGGCTTTATCATGCGTACGCCCCGCGGGCGCGAAGTCACTGAAGCTGCCTATAAACACTTGGGCCGCGTCAAGAACAATATTCAAGGAGGTTTGTTCTAAAAACGTTTGTTTTATGATTAAAACCACTAAAATTCCGCAAGTTTCCACCATCCGATTTCTACGTCACGCCAGCGAGATCTTAAAAAACCCTTTGCCTTTTCATGCTGAAAATTTCAGTAAGCATGGTGATACGTTTCAATTGAACTTAGGTTTTGGTAAATCCGTTATCTTTTCGCGGGATGCTGGCTTTGTACAGTATGCACTCCAGAAAAATCAAAAAAACTATACAAAGTCTCCTATTCAGACTAAAGATGTGGCCAAATATGTTGGCAACGGACTTTTAACAGCGGAGGGTGATCATTGGCGTAAGCAGCGTAAATTAATTCAACCTGCCTTTCATAAAAAGCAGCTTTATAATCTGCTTGGCCGTATTGAAGAGGCCATAAAAACGGAGCTAAAGCACATAAAAACGGGTCGAAATGTCGATATTTTTCCCGTTTTCAATGATCTGGCCTTTCAAACTGTCGTAAAATCACTTTTCAGTAGTGCGGTTGGCGCAGATGAAATCAATAGGTTGCAGCATATTACAGAGGCTACCCAAAAGATGCTGGTACGCGAACTCCGGCAGCCCTATAAAGGTTGGTGGTTTAAATGGAGCGGGCAGATTAAAAAACACACGAATTATACCGATGAAGCGCGTGCGATACTAATCAAATTGGTACAGGAAAGGCGGCAAAGTAATGCGCGGCATGATGATTTGCTTGATATGTTACTGGAGGCGCGTTATGACGACGGTGCCGCAATGAGCGAAAAACAGCTTGTTGATGAAATCCTGATCCTGTTTACCGCAGGCCACGAGACCACTTCAAATGCGCTCACTTTTACTAGTGAGTTACTGGCAAAGCACCAGGATATTCAGCAGCGGGTTTATGAGGAAATTGCCGAAATGAAGGCAAAAACGACCGATTTGTTATTCTTTTTAAAAGGACTGACCTACACGAAACAGGTTATTGAAGAGTCGTTGCGCCTATATCCTCCCGCTTATTTTATAGACCGAATGAATATTGAAGAAGATGAATTTGATGGAATGCAGATTCCTGCGGGTTCCAGACTTTTATTTTCCATACATGAGATTCATAAACATCCCGATTTTTGGGAAGCCCCAGATACTTTTGATCCTTCGCGCTTCGCGGAAAGCAATACGCTAAAATATTCATCCCATTATTATCCTTTTGGTGCAGGCCCTCGAATGTGCATTGGTAATAATTTTGCTATGTATGAGATGATTTTGGCCGTGACCGAATTGATTTTTACCTTTAAAATAGATAAAAAGAGCACACCCATAGAAATTTTGCCATTGATCACGTTAAAGCCGAAGAATGCGTTTTTGGAGTTTAAAAAGAGATAGTTGTAATATGTTAAATAATTGATAATATGAAGGTAATTGTTTTTGCCGCTCTTCGACTGTGCTAGAGTGACAAAAACTTGTTGCAAGTTCAACTATATATAAAAGCAATTGAAATCTTAAAACGGAGAACCTTTAAATAGATGGTTTTTAACTCTTTTATTTTCAGCGAATAATGTAGTAAAAAGTCAAGCGTTTCTTTTGAAAATCGTATAATTAGTGCAGGACTGTCAGGCTGAGCGCAGTCGAAGCCTCTAATATCTAAAAAATTTGTCATGTATATCTATCACGTTTACATTATAAAATGTGCTGACGATTCTTTTTACACTGGGATTACCAGTAACCTAGATAAAAGGCTTATTGAGCATGAAAAAGGATATTATAAAACGTGTTATACATTTAGACGCAGACCTATAAAGCTTCGATTCCAACAGGAATTCAATGATGTGCTTCAAGCGATCCGCTTTGAAAAACAGATTAAGGGTTGGTCTAGGGCCAAAAAAAAGGCTTTAATTGATGGTGATTTTAAATTAATACAGATTTTAGCGGAATGCAGGAATAATACTCATTTTAAATATAAACCTTAGAGCCTTATTTAAAGGCAATTTCAACTGATTTTTAACAGGTTATGGCTAAGTATCAAAATCACTAATATCTGGATATTCAGTGATTTTTAGACGACGCCACGGTTCATAGGACATTATAAATCAGGAAGAAGTCAGTTTAAACAAGCTCTTATCATAAAAAATGCTTCGACTGCGCTCAGCATGACAAACAAATCCCTAAATACTGCATTTATCAAGGCGGAAGCGGCTCGGCTTGGGTTTATGTCTTGTGGTATCTCTAAAGCTGAATTCCTTGAAGAAGAAGTGCCGCGTTTAGAATCCTGGCTCAATAAAAACCACAACGGCAAAATGGGATATATGGAAAACCATTTTGACAAGCGCCTAGATCCTACAAAGCTGGTTCCAGGTGCGAAAAGCGTTGTCTCGATGCTGCTCAATTATTATCCCGAAAAAAAACAGTCAGAAGACAGTTATAAGATCTCAAAATACGCCTATGGCACAGATTATCATTTCGTGATCAAAGACAAATTGAAAGAACTGCTGCATCTTATAAATGCCAAAATTGGTGAGGTTCACGGCCGTGCATTTGTAGATTCAGCGCCAGTGCTCGATAAAGCTTGGGCGGCAAAAAGCGGTCTGGGCTGGGTAGGTAAAAACAGCAATTTGCTGACTAAACAGGTAGGTTCCTTCTATTTTATAGCTGAATTGATCATTGACCTAGAGCTCGATTATGACCATCCGGTTACAGATCATTGCGGCTCCTGCACCGCCTGTCTCGATGCGTGTCCCACCCAGGCAATTGTTGCTCCTTATGTAGTAGATGGCAGCAAATGCATCAGTTATTATACAATAGAACTTAAAGAATCCATCCCAGACGAGGCCAGCGGAAATATGGAGGACTGGATGTTTGGTTGTGATATTTGTCAGGACGTCTGCCCTTGGAACAAATTTTCAAAAGCCCACAATGAGCCGCTTTTTAACCCCGACCCGCAGCTGCTCGATATGACCAAAAAAGATTGGCAGGAAATCACTCAGGAAGTATTCTCGCAGGTATTTAAAAAATCGGCTGTAAAAAGGACAAAATTTGCTGGGTTAGAGCGAAATATCAAATTTTTACAGAAATAGCTTAATTCCATACTCAATGATTTTTGGCTCTTGCCAAAATGATAATTCTCCAAAAATTTAAAATGAGGACTGCAAAAGTAATGAAGCGTCAGTAAGAACTGTTATTTTTGTTATGTATCGTCTAAAAGCATAATTTATGAGTAAAGAAAGTAAACGTAGCGAAGCTTTAGTATACCATGCAAAGCCACAACCGGGCAAGATTGCAGTTGTTCCTACAAAAAAATACTCGTCTCAGCGCGATCTTTCCCTAGCCTATTCGCCTGGTGTAGCAGAGCCTTGTCTTGAAATTTACAAAGACAAGGAAAATGTATATAAGTACACAGCAAAAGGAAATCTAGTCGCAGTAATTTCTAACGGTACCGCCGTTCTGGGCTTAGGAGATATAGGACCTGAAGCCTCAAAACCAGTTATGGAGGGCAAAGGTTTGCTTTTCAAGATTTTCGCTGGCATAGATGTTTTTGATATAGAGGTCGGTACTAAAGATATTGATTCTTTTATTGAAACGGTAAAGAACATAGCGCCCACCTTTGGCGGTATAAACTTAGAAGATATCAAGGCTCCAGAGGCTTTTGAAATTGAGCGCCGGTTAAAAGAAGAACTTGATATTCCGGTAATGCACGATGATCAGCACGGTACGGCCATTATTTCGGCGGCAGCCCTGCTCAATGCACTGGAACTTACCAAAAAGAAAATCGAAGAGGTACGTATTGTGATCAGTGGCGCGGGTGCCGCAGCGATTTCTTGTACCCGGTTATACCAATCTTTTGGGGCTAAGCGAGAGAATGTCGTCATGCTTGACAGTAAAGGGGTAATACGCGATGACCGCGAGAACCTTACTGGAGAAAAAACGGAGTTTGCTACCCATAGAAAAATTGACACGCTAGAAGATGCGATGAAAGATGCCGATGTGTTTGTCGGTCTTTCCATAGCAAATATTGTGAATCAGGAAATGCTTAAATCCATGGCCAAAGATCCTATCGTTTTTGCCATGGCGAATCCTGATCCTGAAATTGATTATAATTTGGCGATAGCCACTCGTGATGATATAATAATGGCCACCGGGCGTTCAGACCATCCTAATCAAGTCAATAATGTACTCGGTTTTCCCTTTATATTCCGGGGCGCATTAGATGTGCGGGCAACCAAGATTAATGAAGAGATGAAAAGGGCTGCAGTAAAAGCACTGGCAGAACTTGCGAAAGAATCTGTTCCTGAACAGGTGAATATAGCCTACGGTGAAACGCGTTTAAATTTCAACAGGGAATATATCATTCCAAAGCCTTTTGATCCACGACTTATAACCGCCGTGCCTCCCGCAGTTGCCAAAGCAGCAATGGATAGTGGTGTTGCCCGTGAACCTATTACCGACTGGAAAAAATATGAGGATGATCTGCTAGATCGTATGGGATCTGATAATAAGATCGTACGCTTACTGCTCAACCGCGCCCGTACCAATCCCAAGCGTATCGTATTTGCCGAGTCAGACCAGCTCGATGTGCTCAAGGCCGCGCAGATTGTGCACGATGATGGGATTGCAATTCCCGTACTTTTGGGCAACCGGGAGACTATTATGGAGCTCATGCAGGAAATTGATTTTAATGCGGATGTAGAGATCATTGATCCAAAATCTGATGAGGAAAAGCCTACCGTAAATAAATATGCCAACACGTACTGGCAATCGCGCAAACGCAAAGGAATCACTCTTTTTGACGCTCAAAAACTGATGAGACAGCGCAATTATTTTGCTGCCATGATGGTAAATGAGGGTGATGCTGATGGAATGATTACTGGATATTCCAGCAGTTATCCTTCTGCAGTACGGCCGGTTCTGGAAGTTATAGGCGCTGCCACAGGCGTAAATAAAGTGGCCACGGCCAACTTGATGATCACTTCCCGCGGCCCTTTATTTCTGGCAGATACATCTATAAATATTGAGCCTACGGCCAAAGAGCTTGCAAAGATTGCCCAGATGACTGCCCGCACGGTGCGTATGTTTGGTCTGGAACCTGTTATGGCAATGACTTCCTATTCCAACTTTGGCTCTTCTAAAAATGATAAAGTTGCCAAGATCAGGGAAGCTGTTTCGTACTTGCACCGTTATTATCCAGATTTGTTGGTAGACGGAGAGGTACAGGCAGATTTTGCGCTCAATATGGAACTTATGAAAAGTAAATTCCCCTTCTCAAAAATTGCTGGGAAGAAAGTAAATACACTGGTGTTTTCAAATATAGATTCTGCAAACATTACGTATAAAATGATCAAAGAGCTCGATAAAGCTGATAATATAGGGCCTATAATGATGGGCATGCGCAAACCGGTGCATGTGCTTCAGTTGGGTGCTAGTGTAGACGAAATCGTAAATATGGCCGCAATAGCTGTTATAGACGCGCAGCAAAAGGAGAAAAAGCTGCAAACTGAAGAGAATTGATATTTTGTAAAAATGTATTTAGGAGGATCAAATCGTTTTTTTTTCTTAATGTTGTTTTGAGTATTTTTTGCTCTTATAAATTGAAATTATACCCTGTGGATTTATTACGGGGTATTTCATTTAATAGAAGGAAAAGCGCGATTTCAGTAGAGGAAATAGTACTTATAAGTCTATAAATTTATGCCGTTCAAATTTTAATCAAAAAATGTATTTTTCGCGCAGATTACTACATTAAGTGTTTTTGACAAGAAAGACATAACGGGAAGTGGTTTCCCGGCTAAAGGATCATTTTAAGTACTCAAAAGCCCATTTTATGCCCGAACTGCCAGAAGTTACGTACTATAAAAAATATGTGGATGCTACCGCCCTGAATCAGGAGATTATTGAGGTGGATCCTGCTGATTCAAAAATCGCGCAAGCCTCTAAAAAAGAATTTGAAGAAGCCTTATTGCATCAGAAATTGGAGAAAAGCCACCGTCACGGTAAATATTTAATGCTCACTATAAGTAACGGTAAAATCTTGGTTTTTCACTTTGGGATGAGCGGGAGCTTTGAGTATATTAAACATGATAAATTACCAAAATACGCCTATTTTACGCTGATTTTCAGTGATAATTCCGGGCTCTGTTTTACCTGTCCACGTAAATTAGGTAAAGTGTACCTGGCGCAAAGTCTGGAAGCGTTTAAGAAGGAACACCAGTTGGGCATAGATGCGATGGATCTTGATCTTAAAAGCTTTCAAAAATTACTTTCCAATAAACGTGGAAGCATAAAAGGCGCGCTGCTAGATCAGCATCTCATCGCGGGCATCGGTAATATGTATGCTGATGAAATACTATTTCAGACCAAAATTCACCCAAATACAGGTATAAATCAGCTCTCTGATGAAGAAATCAAGGCACTTTATAAAAATGTACACCCAGTCTTAAAAACAGTGATTAAAAGCCAAACCGAAGAAAGTTTACTTCCTGAAAATTATCTTACGCCTCACCGTAAACCCAACACCGCTTGCCCCAATGGAAATGGCAAGATCAAAAAGATAAAGGTTGCCGGCAGGAGCACTTATTTTTGTCCGGAGTGCCAAAAAGAGAAATAACATCGAAGGCTGGATTTTTTCTAATGTAAGTGCTGACTTTTAACGTTGAGACATGTCTGTGTTGACAAAATATTTTCCCTTTTAAGATCGCTTGGCTGAAGCTGCATGAATCTACCTAAAATATAAGGCTCATCCCAGTCCAAAAAATCATTAAGAAAAGTATGATACTATTATTGATGTAGCTAAAAGTGAGAACAATAAGGTGCTTTGCGTCGGAATTGATTCTAAAATTATTATTTTTAAGGAATCCGGTTTGACTTAATTTGTTTCGTTAAGTCAACATCCAATATATTATTGTGCAAAAAAAGTTAAAACTATTTCAGTACTATTATGAGCAAAACCAGTATAGATATTAATGAAGTAACAATACAGAAATATGTAGAAACGTTGCGGCCAGAAGATGATAAAATACGCAAAGAGCTGGATTTTGGCTATACCTATGACGGCAAGGTTGCCATTGTATTTGAGATTAGACCCAGGTGGGACGATCCCTCACAAATACAACAAATACCTTTTTTGAAAATAAGATACTACAAGTCCCTCAACTGCTGGAAGCTCTACTGGATGCGGGCAAGTGGAAAATGGGAATTGTACGAACCTTTTCCTAGTGCTACACACCTTAACAAAATCCTTAAGATAGTTGAAGAAGATAAACATGGCTGTTTTTATGGATAAAACGACAAAGAATATCTGAAAATTACTAATGAATTGGATTGCAGACTTGATTGCGATTACAATATAAAGACACAAGAAGTGATTGGTATGCTAAGGCATAGGTATGTATTTTGAACCATGAAAAAAGCCTTTTAGAATTTCACGTATCTAGAGGATAATTTAAATCTATGCTTTACTCTATAATTGTGTTAAGAATGATTTGATTCGCACTACCTGGCTTCAATCCAAAAATAGGATTAAAGAGATGTAAATTTACGTGCAACTTATTTCCTTCTATATCGCTTTTATCTCCTTAATTCAACTAAAACCGGCTATTTATGATTAAATTATCCCAAATTATAGATATAAATCAGTAATTTTTTCAACCCAACTAACCATGAAAATATTCATACCAATTGTATTGGCCTGCTGCCTCATTATCTCCTGCAAAACTTTTGAAACCGGCATGACACAAAATGCCCGTGTAACCACAGAAAATGGTACGTTAGAAGGGATTTATGCGCCAGATAAAAATCTTAAGATCTATTACGGCATTCCCTACGCGCAGGCGCCCGTAGGTGATTTACGATGGAAAGCCCCACAGCCGCACGATAACTGGACGGGCACGCGTGATGCAAAAACTTTTGGTGACCGCCCCATGCAAGAAAAGCTTTGGGACGATCTTATTTACCGATCGCAAAAAATAAGTGAAGATTGCCTGTACCTCAATGTCTGGGCCCCGGCAGACGCGCAAGAAGGTAAGCTTCCCGTGCTTTTTTACATTCACGGTGGCGGTTTTAGTGCCGGCGATGGGTCTGAGTTGCGCTATGATGGTGCCAGTATGGCACAGAAAGGAATGGTTGTGGTCACAATAAATTACCGCCTCAATGTGTTTGGATTTTTTGCCCATTCAGAACTTGATGCTGAATCTGCTTCTGGCAGCTCAGGAAATTACGGACTTCTAGATCAGGTTGCTGCCCTAAAATGGGTAAAAAACAATATCAACGCCTTTGGCGGAAATCCTGAGCAGATAACTATTGCTGGAGAATCTGCTGGATCTATTTCGGTAAGCAGCCTTATGGCGTCACCTCTTTCGCGTAACCTAATTGCTGGTGCGATAGGGGAAAGCGGTGCGGCGATCAATCCTACGCTTGCGCCGGTTCCATCTGCACAGGCTGAGGCTATTGGTTCCGCTTTCGCGGAAGCGATAAATAAGCCATCTCTTGCCGAATTGCGTGCACTGAGCGCGGAAGAATTATTTGATTTTTATAAAAATGCCGATAATAAAAGCTTCCCAACGGTCATTGATAATAATTTCTACACCGAAACATTGCCTGAAACATTTAATGCTGGTAAACAGTCAAAAATCCCATTATTATTGGGTTGGAACTCTGCCGAAATTCCCGGAGCCGCTTTTATGCAAGGTCAGGAAAACACACCCGAAAATTTTATGAACCGCGTGAAGAAATCCTACCCGCAAGCGGCCGATGAGATTTTAAAACTTTACGCCCACGATACACCGGAAGAGGTCGCGCTTTCGGCTACAAAGCTTGCTTCAGATGGTTTTATCGCGTTCAGTACTTGGAAATGGTTTGACCTGCAACTCAAAAACAGTGAGCAGCCGGTTTATCGTTATTTGTATAGTAAAATTAGACCACAGGTTGAAGCAGATTCGCTGGCGCCAAAACCGCTGGGTGCGGGTCACGCAAACGAAATTGAATACGCTATGGGAAACCTGCATTACATAAAGGCCCACAAATGGACAAAAGATGATTATCAGGTTTCACAGACCATGCAGGACTATTTTGCCAATTTCATTAAAACCGCCGACCCAAATGGAGAAAACCTTTCGCAATGGCCGGCTGCCGAAGCAAATTCTACCTCTCCCATGCTCATGAACATTAATACGCAATCACAAGCGGAAGAAGCCAAAAACGACGATCGCTACCGTTTTTGGGATATGTATTATTCGGAAAAATAGACGAAAATGTCACTTCGAGGGCGCCACGCAAGGAGCGTGTATTGAGAAGCTTTTCACTTTAAATAGTTGAAGTTTTCCAACAAAAGTTCTCGATACAAATTTATCTGCTCCCGCCGCTAAATTCACTCGGCTTGACAAGAACTATAATTTATACTGTGGGTCTTCTTAAATGATTAAAACACATAAAAAACCGGTAAAAAAGGCAATTTTCATCCTTTTTTACCGGTTTTTAAATAGTAATTAATTTCGCTTCAGCGGTTTATTTTCCCCATTCCGTGTGAAAAATTCCTTCCATATCCTTGCGCTCATATGTATGTGAGCCAAAGTTATCGCGCTGTGCTTGAATTAGATTCAGTGGCAAGTGACTGGATGTGTAGGCTTCAAAATAATTAAGTGAATTACAAAGTCCGGGGACGGGCACGCCGCTTTTTACAGCAAAGGCCACAAGTTCCCTCACTGAGCCGAGTGTGCCCTGTACTTGAGGTACAAAGGAAGGCTCAAGCAGTAAATTGGTCAGATCATTGTCCTTTGTGAAAGCATCTGCAATATCAGCGAGCAAACCGGCACGAATGATACAACCGGCACGCCAAATTTTAGCAACGGTTGCCATATTCAGTTGGTAACCGTATTCTTTAGAGGCTTCCGCCAGCTGACTCATGCCTTGCGTGTAAGCGATGATAAAGGAAAAATACAGGGCTTCTTCGGCCATGTTGATGAGTTTTTCCTTTTCGATTTTTAAAGGTTCTGGGCGGTCATACAATTTATCTGCTGCAAGGCGCTCGTCTTTAAGCGCAGATATTTCGCGCATACTTACCGCAATATCTATAGTAGGTATAGGGATTCCCAGATCCATTGCGTTCTGAGAAGTCCATTTTCCGGTACCTTTTTGTTTTGCTTTATCTAAAATTTGGTCAATGAGATCGCCGTCTCCCTTATCATCTTTTTGGGTAAATATTTCAGCGGTTATTTCCACGAGAAAAGACTGTAATCTTCCGTCGTTCCATTTGCTATATACCTTGTGAAGTTCCTCGTTTGTGAGTCCGCCAGCTTTTTTCAGCAAGTCATAAATTTCCGAGGTAAGCTGCATCATGCCGTATTCTATACCATTATGCACCATTTTCACATAGTTTCCGGCAGATTTTGGTCCTAGATATGCCACACAAGGTTCGCCTTTATATTTAGCCGAAACAGCTTCAAAAATAGGTTTTACATGTTCAAAAGCTTCTTTATCGCCACCAGGCATAATACTTGGGCCCCTGCGCGCTCCTTCGGCACCGCCGGAAACACCAGCGCCAAAAAAGTGAATTCCTTTTTCCTTAAGGCTTGCTTCACGGCGGTCTGTATCTTTAAAATACGAATTGCCGCCGTCTATAATAATATCGTTTTTATCCAAGTGGGGTAAAAGTCCGTCAATAACGGTGTCCACGATTTTACCGGCAGGGACGAGCAACATGATTATGCGCGGCGTACTGAGCGCGTTTACAAAAGTTTTTACATCTGTTGAAGCATTCACTTTTTCCAGATGGCCACCCTCTTCTTTAAGTGCATCTACTTTTTCCTGATCCAGATCTTGGCCAAAAGCCCTAAAACCGCTATCTGCGACGTTTAGGATAAAATTACGTCCCATGACCCCAAGACCTATTAATCCAAAATTATAATCTTTATATTCCATAATTGTTTGTTAGCGTTGTTATAAAAAATAGGGCATTCTTATAAGAAAAGCCTGCTCTAAGGTAAATAATCTTTAACTTTACCTTGATGCCCTTCAAATTTAACTGAAATGATTTAAATGGCATTTATTTAAAGCTTAAACTAGCCTTAAAATACAAGGTTTAGTTACAACCAACTCAAAAAACTACTCAATTTTTATGGAAAAGACCATTAATCAAATGCTTATTATATTTGGCGCTTCGGGAGATCTAACCGCCCGTAAACTCATCCCAGCGCTTTATAATTTATATAAAAACAAACATATCCCGGAAAATTTTGTGGTGCTTGGCGCGAGCAGAAGTGCTATGACAGATGCTGCTTTTCGTAAAAAAGTGGTGCAGGATAGTAAATATCTGGAAGAAAAGATAGGAAATGAAGATAAAAGCTTTATCGCGAAATTTTCTGATAAATTGCATTATGAGGATATTGGCTCTGATTATGATACGGATTACAGCGCCTTGGCAAAACGTATCAAAGACCTGAATAAGAAGGAGGGAACAGATGATAATTTTATTTTCTATTTATCTACACCCCCCAGTCTTTACGAGACCATTGCAAAAAATCTTTCTAAGGAAGGTTTGACCGATGAGGGCAAGGGCTGTAAGCGCATTATTGTAGAAAAACCCTTTGGTTACAGTCTTAAAACTGCCGAAGAACTCAACCATGGTCTTCAGAAATATTTCCATGAATCTCAAATTTACAGGATAGACCATTATCTGGGGAAAGAAACCGTGCAGAATTTGCTGGTCACGCGTTTTTCAAATTCCATTTTTGAACCGTTGTGGAACCGTAATTATATTCATCACGTAGAGATTACCAATGCCGAGACCGTGGGCGTTGAGAAACGTGGCGGTTATTATGACAAATCTGGCGCGCTGCGCGACATGTTTCAAAGCCACTTGCTACAGATTGTCTCGCTGATCGTGATGGAACCGCCCATAAATTCTTCGGCAGAAGAAATAAGGAATGAGAAGGTAAAAGCCCTCAAATCTTTACGTATCATGAAGGATAAGGATACACTTTTTGAAAATACCATGAAGGGTCAGTATATGGCCTCTACCATAGATGGAAAAAAAGTGAATGGTTATCGCCAAGAAGAAGGTGTGGATCCTAAATCGAAAACAGAGACCTATGCCGCGATCAAGTTTTTTGTAGATAACTGGCGCTGGAAGGACATTCCGTTTTATGTGCGTACTGCAAAGCGAATGCCCACGAAAGTCACAGAAGTTGTTATTCATTTTAAATCGCCGCACCACGCGATTTTCACTAATGAGGACCGCTATAATAACGATAATAAACTCATTATCCGCATTCAGCCAGATGAGGGTATTTTGATAAAATTTGGTGTAAAAGTTCCCGGACAGGGCTTTGAGGTAGAGCGTGCCAACTTAGATTTTTACTACTCCAGCCTGGTAGATACCGTAGTTATGGACGCGTATGAGCGCTTATTGCTAGATGCGATGCAAGGCGATGCTACCCTTTACGCACGTGCCGATGAAGTTGAGGCGGCATGGGCTTTTGTAGATCCTATTCTTGAATACTGGGCAGAAGATAAAAACGTAAATACCTATGGTTATCCTGCTGGTACTTGGGGGCCAAAGAATTCTGACGATTTAATTGAGGACAGCTATGGCTGGAGAAATCCTGGACAGCACCTTACCGATGAATCTGGATTTACAGTCATAAAATAGCCCGAAATAGCCGAAAATCACCCAAAAACGCTTAAAATTAGATCGTAATGGACTTAAAAATATACGCAGACAAACAAACCGTTGCTAAGGAATTCTCGAAATTTTTCTACGAGCAGGCAAAAGGGGTGAATGAATTTCATGTATCCCTTTCCGGCGGAAGCACGCCAAAAATTGTTTTTGATTTTCTGGCAGAAAATTATCATGATGAGATTGACTGGTCCTCGGTTTATTTCTACTGGGGCGATGAGCGCTGTGTGCCGCCGGAAGATGCCGACAGCAATTATAAAATGACCAAAGCACATTTATTGTCCAAAATAGAAATGCCTGCCGAAAACATTTTTAGGATCAAAGGTGAAGACGACCCTGAAGCAGAAGCGGTGCGTTATGCGGAAGTGCTTAAAAAGCAATTACCCACTGCGAATGGGATGCCGCAGTTTGACCTGGTGATTTTAGGAATGGGTGGCGACGGCCATACAGCTTCTATTTTTCCTAATGAGATTGCACTTTGGGATGCTGATTCCTATTGTGCGGTGGCTACACACCCAGAATCCGGTCAAAAACGCGTAGGCCTTACTGGTGAGATCATAAATAACGCAAAAACGGTCGCTTTTCTCGTGACCGGCGCTGATAAAGCCAATAAAGTAGAAGAGATTATAGGGCAAAAAGCGGGTTATGAAAAATATCCTGCCAGTAGAGTGAGTCCTAAATCTGGAGAATTACTTTGGTTTTTGGATCGGGATGCAGCTGCAGGCTTAGGGTAAGTTTTGCGAATTATTCCGTGATAATTTCTCTTTTTTCTTTTTGTGGAACGTTGCCGGTGCTTGAATTACAGCGTAGGTACTTTTTGTAGTACGCTAAAAGTTCGCCGGCATCTGCTCCCATCCAGCGTTTAAAATAGATATTTAAAAAGTGGTACTGCACGTAAAAAACGCCTTTTCTTTCATACAAGCGAGCAGATGTGGTAAGACAATACGGTATGACCACAAAAGAATTGCGGGCGTAGAGTTCATTAATTAGGATGTTATCTTCATAAATTATATAATCCTCATCGTAACCGCCTATTTCGTCAAAAAGTTTACGCGTTATAAACTGACTTTGATCCCCACCACGACAAGCTCGCCAACTGAACTTCGTAAACCATCCCATAAGTTTTAACCACCAGTGGTTACTATTAAAACGCATACGGAAACAGCCTGCAGGAACTCCTTTTCTGATTTCGTCTATAATATAGCTATCAAAATTTTTTGGTGGAAAGGAATCTGCATGTAAAAAATAAAGTATTTCACCAGTGCCTATTGCAGCCCCGGCGTTCATTTGGCTAGCGCGGCCCTTTTTTGCATGCAAGAATCTAAGTTTGAAGGACGTATGTGTATCAGACAAGGTATGCAGAAGCTGTACCGTTTCATCTGTGCTGCCGCCATCTACAACGATTATTTCTGAGATGTTCTCAGGGTTTGCTTTCTCAGAAAGATGCTCCATCAATTTTACGATAGTGCTGGCTTCATTTAAAACGGGAATGATAATACTTAACATAAGTAGTATATACGAAAGGTGTTGAGATTCGGTTTCCTTATTATCCGTTTTATCTTTGTTCGTTTAGCGACCAGTTATATTCTTTATACTGCAAGGCAACATTATTTTCTATCTTCGTATTACTGTATTGATTGATATACGCTGCGAGGCTGGGTGTTTTATCGGTTATAAAATCTTTGGTATAAAAATCGAAAATAGAAGATATTTTTGGGTTTTTGGCATTGATCTCATTTTTGTCGGAATTGATAAAACCGCGGGTAGCGTCCTCAAGCTGCTCGTTTATCTTCGCAGCGGTATAGGCATCCCTAGATAATATGGGGCAAGAGATCGACGCGCAATTAATAGCAAAATGAATACGTGGTTCATTCATTTTTCGCAAAACACCATTTTCTATCCCACCTAGGGAAAGGGTTCTGCTACCTATGGGAATAAAAGCCTTGGTAAAAGCCCCGTCTATGTCTTGAATACTTTTTGTGGGATAATTATTCAAAATCAGATCAACGGTGTAAACGTTGTATAGGTTGATGTAATATGCAAGAAGTTCCTGCACAGACCATTTTTTTGTTGGATGGAGGTCAGAAAGCTTTTTCATATAAGAATTGAGGGCTGGGCGATCATCCTGAAAGCCTTTATAATCTACCATTCCGGCGCTGTTTACATGTTTTTTTAACAGTGCATCCCAGTCGCTGTGATCTACGTTTACGGCCGAGTTTGTGGTCATGGAAGTAAGCTTGTCCGGCGCTTTCTTAATAGGTTGTCCCTGACTGCCCAGACCAGCAGCGGTAATAAGATGACAAGCATTAAAGCTGACGGGAATAAATAGCAGCACAAGTATTCTTAGGATTATTTTCATAAGTGTTAAAGAAAAAGTAGTTGTTGATGGGTAAAAGTTAACAGATTAGCTGTGATAATCAATTATACTTAACATTATTTTCAGAAAGACAGGTCAAAAATACTTAAAAAGGGCATATTTCCATTGAAAATGGAAGAATTCCAACATAAAAATGACTTGGAAATCATTTCTTAATGTGTCTATAAATCAACAATAAAGAGGTGAAATTTAGCTTCCGCTACTGCGGAAATCAACACTGTATATACACAAATTATTGTTGTAGTTTTGCAGCGGCTAAGGTAAAGCTAAAAAAATACGCATATGAGTAGTATAGTGGCAATTGTAGGAAGACCTAATGTGGGAAAATCAACCCTTTTTAACCGATTGATTCAACGGCGAGAAGCGATCGTAGATGCCACAAGTGGTGTTACCCGCGATCGTCACTATGGGAAAACTGACTGGAACGGAAGGGAATTTTCGGTCATTGACACCGGTGGTTATGTAAAGGGAAGCGATGACGTGTTTGAAGCGGAAATTGACAAACAAGTAGAACTGGCCATTGAAGAAGCTGATGCCATCATCTTTATGGTAGACGTAGAGGCTGGGATTACTGGGATGGATCAGGATGTTGCTAAATTGCTGCGCCGGGTTGAAAAACCGATTTTTCTAGTAGTGAACAAGGTAGATAATGCCATGCGTGCACAAAACGCAGTTGAATTCTATAATTTAGGGCTGGGTGAATACTTTACCATTGCTAGTATCAACGGTAGCGGTACCGGTGATCTACTGGATGCCGTTGTGGAAGCCTTGCCCGAATTGGAAAATGAAATAGAAACAGACCTTCCACGTTTTGCGGTTGTGGGCCGTCCCAATGCAGGAAAATCTTCGTTTATCAATACCTTGATAGGTGAGGAGCGCTATATTGTGACTGATATTGCCGGTACCACACGTGACTCCATAGATACAAGATATAAGGGTTTTGGTTTTGAATTTAATCTTGTTGATACGGCCGGCATACGTCGTAAATCAAAGGTTAAGGAAGATCTTGAATTTTATTCGGTGATGCGTTCTGTGCGCGCTATTGAACATTGCGATGTATGTCTGATTGTCGTAGATGCCACCCGCGGTTTTGACGGGCAGGTTCAGAATATTTTCTGGCTGGCAGAACGCAACCGTAAAGGAATTGTGATCCTGATCAACAAATGGGATCTCATAGAAAAAGACACAAAAACCGTAAAAGAATACGAGCGCACTATCAGGGAAGAAATCTCTCCATTTACTGATGTTCCCATCGTTTTTATCTCTACCGTGAGCAAGCAGCGTGTTTTTAAAGCCATTGAAACTGCCATAAAAGTTTATGAAAACAGGAGCAAACATATAAAGACCAGCGTGCTCAACGATACGATGCTGCCTATTATAGAGCACACACCGCCACCGGCGCTAAAAGGCAAATATGTGAAGATAAAATACTGCATGCAGCTGCCAACGCCGCAGCCACAGTTTGCATTTTTCTGCAACCTACCACAATACGTAAAAGATCCTTACCGTCGTTTCCTTGAAAATAAACTGCGCGAACAATTTGACTTCAACGGTGTTCCGGTGGCTGTTTATTTTAGGAAAAAGTAATTTGAATAAAAAGTGTAACCTGTAGATTCTAATACGTAACTGTTTTTAGGTGATTTTTGGTCTATTTTGACTGTTTTCGCCTAAAAATAGCCGTTTTATAGTCCGAATTCTATTCCTAGGCTCACAAAGGAAAATTGACCATTATTTTGGGTAATTCCGGTATAGGAAGCCAATACACTGATGGTGTTAAAATCGCACCCTACTTTCGGTCGGTAATAAAAACCACCATCCACTTCGTCTATAAAGATGAAGGAATAGCCCAGATCTGCACCAGCAAAAAATCTTTCATTGAAATGAAACCTTCCAGAAGCAGTAAGCGGAACCAGTGAATTATTATCAGAACCATTGACAAAAAACACGGTGACTCCAGCATTTGGGCCAAAACTCAAACGCTCGCTCAATGGGATCAAATAGCTGAGCTCTGCACCCAGTCCCAAATTGACATCCCCAAAATAATCATTTACCGCAGTGCTAACGTTCAAATCTAGTTTTAGTAGGTTTTGGGCGTTAGTGCTGTATATCGCGCTTATTAAAAATACAAATAGAAGTAGCGTTTTTTTCATAGAAGGAAGTTGGTTTTAATGAAGTTCTAAAATAGCTTATTTTCTATAGAAATTTTAAGATTCCTTTTTTGCTTACTTGTATATCTGTGATATTTCATTAAAATCTTACGCAATTACGAGTTTTAAAGTCAGTTTTTTAAGACGTATTTACCATATTAAAAATAATAGATAAACTTATGAATTAAACCATTTGCGTTAAACAGTGTCAAAGACACGTACTTGCATTCTCAATAAAAATTCAACCAATTTTATGAAACTCAAATACTTGCTAATTTTATTATATATATGTCTAACTTCTGCTGCATATGCTCAAAATTTTACCATATCAGGAACACTGGTCGATTCAGAAACTAAAAGTCCGCTAGAGGCTGCCACAATTGTGGTAGAAACGGTAAAGGACAGCAGTATGATCACCTATACCATTACCGGCAAGGCAGGCAAATTTAACTTAGAGGGAAGCACATTTCGTGATCAGGCCAACTTATATGTGAGTTTTGTAGGTTATGCGCCGTATGCCAAGCGTATTGATTTCAATGCAGATGGGCGTGATGTGAAGTTGGGCGATGTGCCCTTGGCTTTTGGGGTAGAAACTCTGAGCGATGTAGTGATTAAAGCACGCGCTGCTCCGGTAACCATAAAAAAAGACACACTAGAGTTTAATGCAGCTTCATTTAACACAAAAAAAGATGCCAAAGTGGAAGATCTGCTACGCGAACTTCCTGGGGTTGAGGTTGATGCACAGGGCGCCATTACCATAAATGGGAAGCCGGTAAACAAGGTACTGGTAAATGGAAAACCTTTTTTTGGCGACGATCCCACCATAGCCACGCGCAACCTTACCAAAGATATAGTGGAAAAGATACAGGTAATGGACACCAAGACCGAGTCTGAGGCCTTTGCGGGAGAGCAGGGCGACAATCAGAATAAAACCGTTAATATTACCATAGATAAGGAAAAAAATAAAGGCTTCTTTGGCCGCGTGGCTGTAGGTGGCGGTACTGATGATCGTTTCGAATATGCCGGCTTCGCGAACTATTTTAACAATGACAGGCGCATTAGCGTTCTTGGCGGTGGGAATAATATTAACTCCCCTGGTTTTAGCTTTGGGGAGATTGAAAAAATATATGGTGGTAGGCGCTACGGAGACTTTTATGGCGGCGGTGGTATAACCAACTCGCGCGTGGGCGGGGCAAACTATGTAGATGTGCTTGGCAAGGAAAACGATGTCAATGCAGATTACTTCTACGATTCGGCAAATTCTTTTGATGAGCGCCAGGAGCGGCGGGAGGTTACGCTTCCCAATCGTAGGTTTTTCTCTAATTCAAGTACGCGCGCCGATAATAAAGAAACCAATCATTCCATAAATACCCGTTTTGAAGTACATCTCGATTCAACTTTTTTAATAGAGATAAGTCCGGATTTTTCTTATAGCGAAGGCAGCAATCGCTTTGTGCGTGAAGAGGAGACACGGGATTCCCTGCAGGAACTTACAAACCAATCGAGCTCCAGAAACGAGAGTTTCCGTACTGGGCGGGATTTTGAAAATCGTATTTCTGCCACTAAAAAGTATGGCAACGGCGGTGGTTTTATGCGAATACGTTTGGAGAATGAAATCAATAATAGGGCAACGGATGCCTTGCAGATCTCCAGTACGCAGATTTTTGGTGAGGATCCAGAAAGCATCGAGAGAAATCAGAGTACCGATGGTCTCGAGATTAACAACGGTTCTGCGATCAGCGCAGACTGGCGCATCCCCATAATTGCTGATAAGTTTTTTATACGGGCAGAGTATGATTATGACAATAACCGTAGGGAGGACCGCCAGAGCGTTTTTGACCTTAACGAGACCTCTGGCCAGTATGTACAATTCAACCAGAGGCAAAGTATCGATTTTACAAATAAAGACCGCCGTTCCAGGCCAGAGCTCGGCATGAGCTTTGACAATGATAAGCTGCGGACAAGGGCCTCAGCGGCATATGTATGGCGCACACTTGAAAGTTCTGACGCACTTAGGGATATCGATTTTTCCAATAATTTTAATGCGCTCGAGATTGATGTGAACCTAGATTATGAATTTACAAAAAAGGCAAGCTTGTTTTCTGGATACGAACTTAACAACGATGCTCCGGGGATAAGGCAGCTCTCGCCGTACATTGATGTGTCAAACCCATTGAATACCATACAGGGAAATCCAGATTTAAAACCTTCCAACAGACATGAGTTGTATATGGGCTTTAATAATTTTGACTGGCAAAGCAGGACAGGTTTCAACAGTTTTGTAAGTGCAAATTTCACTAATGATCGGGTGGTTCCCATTTCCATTGTAAGTGATGCAAACGTGAGGACCACTACGTTTACCAATGTAAATGGTGTTTATGATTTCCGCACGCAGTTGCGTTATGGTAAAGAAATAGTACTGGATACATTGCGCACATTGAGATATGAGCTGGGGATGGGGATAAATGGTAACCGCGACGTTAATTTTAATAATAATGTAGAGTACGCAAGTAAAAATATAAGGTATGAGCCCAGAATAGAGCTTCGTTTTAGGTGGAAAGAGCTACTGGAAATTCGGCCGCAATATGAGATCTCTTTTTCCCAAAATACCTTTAATATTGACCGTTTTGAAAACAGGGAATTTACCCGTCATGAACTGAGCCTGCGCACTTCTACGTTTTGGCCGAAGGAGCTAGAATGGGAAAATGATATCCGTTTTATAACAAATCCTAATGTGGCACAAGGGTTTCAGTCCAGTTCGGTTTTCTGGAACAGCACATTGGCATATAGTGTCCTCAACGATCAAGGGCTTGTTACCCTTAAGGCTTACGATATCCTGGATCAGAACACAAACGCACGTCGCACCGCAACGGCAGATTATGTGCAGGACGAGCAGAGCACGGTGCTACAACAGTATTTTATGCTCAGTTTCAGCTATAAATTCAACACGCTTGGAAAGCAGGGTGAAGTGCGCGAAAACAGTTGGTTTGACGATTAACTTGATATTGGCCATTGTAGTTTTGATTTTATGCTGAAATTTACTTAATCTTATAGTTGCTAAGCCCAAATAAAAAACGGGATTTCGTGAGGTGAAACCTTTAACAATAATTCGGTTTAATTAATTCAAATAGTTTTTTTAAATTTCAGCCATAATTAAATAGATGAACACGAAGTACATTGATCTTATAGATCAGACCTTTTACTTTCCACAGGAAGATTTCAAATTAGAAGACAATCAATTACGTTTTCACGATATCGACTTAATGTCGCTGGTAAAACAGTACGGCACGCCGTTAAAATTCAGCTATCTACCCAGTATTTCAAATAATATCGGGCGCGCAAAAAAATGGTTTGCAGATGCGATGGGGAAATACGACTACAAGGGCAATTATAAATACTGTTATTGTACCAAAAGTTCGCATTTTAAGCATGTGCTCGACGAGGCATTGAAAAATGATATCCATATTGAAACGTCATCGGCCTTTGACATTGATATTGTAAACAGTTTAAAAAAGAGCGGAAAGATTGCCGATGATACCTTTGTGATCTGCAACGGTTTTAAACGGAACGGTTATATTACAAATATTGCCAATCTTATCAATTCTGGGCACAAAAACTGTATCCCGGTCATAGATAATTATGAGGAGGTAGAACTACTATCAAGAGAAATTACTGGCGATTATCAAATAGGGATTCGCATCGCTTCAGAGGAGGAGCCCAAATTTGAGTTTTATACTTCTAGATTAGGTATAGGTTACAAAAATATTATTCCCTTTTATGAAGATCAGGTCAAGAATAATGACAAGGTTGAGCTAAAAATGCTACATTTCTTCATTAATACCGGTATTCGGGATACCGCATATTACTGGAACGAGCTTAATAAATGTCTCAAGGTATACACGCGCCTTAAAAAAATATGTCCTTCTCTAGACAGTCTGAACATAGGAGGTGGCTTTCCCATAAAAAACTCCTTGGCGTTTAACTTTGACTACGCTTATATGGTAGATGAGATCGTTAACCAGATCCAGATTACCTGTGACAGTGCAGAAGTGCCCGTGCCTAATATTTTTACTGAATTTGGTAGTTTTACCGTAGGTGAAAGCGGTGGCGCTCTGTATGAAATCCTCTACCAGAAGCAGCAAAACGACCGCGAAAAATGGAATATGATCAACTCGTCGTTCATTACCACGTTGCCAGATAGCTGGGCGATCAGCAAACGTTTTGTAATGTTGCCGCTTAACCGCTGGGATGAAGAATATGAACGCATTCTGCTAGGCGGTCTTACCTGTGACAGTGACGATTATTATAATAGCGAGCAGCACAGTAATGCCATTTATTTGCCTAGATATAGAAAAGATAAACCCTTGTTTATAGGTTTTTTTAACACAGGCGCTTATCAAGAAACCATAGGTGGCTACGGTGGCTTGCAGCATTGCTTGATACCTCAGCCAAAACATATCCTTATTAATAAGGATGAAAATGGAAACATAACAACAGAATTGTTTAACGAGCAACAAAAAGCAGCTGATTTGCTTAAAATATTAGGTTATGATCACAATTAAAAATTTTGCCGGCATCGCTGATGAGCATGCTAAATTAGAAACCGCCAAGATCGTACTGATTCCCGTGCCTTACGACGGTACTAGTACTTGGCAAAAAGGAGCCGATAAAGGCCCAGAAGCTTTCTTGGAAGCTTCGCAAAATATGGAAACTTATGACATTGAAACCGATACCGAAGTGTATCAACAAGGTATCTATATTGCACCCGAAATTACTGAGAATGAATCGCCAAAAGCGGTCGTAAAAGCGATGCATAGTACAGTAAAGGATTTTATTAAGCGCAATAAGTTTGTGACTGTTGTGGGTGGAGAGCATTCTGCTTCCATAGGGACGATCAGGGCATTTAATGAGCTTTATGAAAATCTTACCGTGATTCATATAGACGCACATGCAGATCTGCGTAAAGAATACGATGGCAGCAAATACAACCATGCATGCGCTGTTTATGAAGCCAGCCAGAACACAAACCTGATCCAAGTGGGCATACGTAGTATGGACGCGCTTGAAAAAACGATCATGGATGAAGAAAAGACCTTTTTTGCCCATCAGATGATTCAGGATGAATACTGGATAGACAATGTAATAGATGCCTGTACAGAAAACGTCTTTATTACCTTTGACCTTGATGCGCTAGATCCCTCGATCCTGCCGGGAACGGGAACACCAGAACCCGGTGGACTTTTTTGGTATGAGACTATGGATTTTCTTAAGCGGCTTTTTGACGAGACTAATGTGGTAGGTTTTGATATTATGGAACTTTGTCCCATAAAAGGCGATAAAACTTCTGAATTTTTAGCTGCAAAACTCTATTATAAGATGTTGAGCTATAAATTTCAGGGCGAAGAGATAGAAGAAGATTATAATAACACCTCCACTGCAAAAGATAAAGCAGGTATAGGAAAATTAAAAGATAATGACAAAGACTAAAGGAGCAATATCTGATTTTATAGAAAAATACTACCTGCATTTTAATGCAGCCGCGTTAGTAGATGCGGCTAAAGGCTACGAAGAGCAGCTTAATAGCGGTGCTAAAATGCTGGTTTCCCTCGCGGGTGCGATGAGTACCGCAGAACTGGGTAAGATTTTTGCCGAAATGATACGCCAGGATAAAGTGCAAATCATTTCTTGTACCGGTGCAAATCTGGAAGAGGATATCATGAATCTCGTCGCACATTCCCATTACAAACGCGTACCTAATTATCGCGATCTCACTCCCAAAGATGAATGGGATTTGCTTGAAAAAGGGCTAAACCGTGTGACAGATACTTGTATTCCCGAGGAGGAAGCTTTTCGCAGGTTACAGAAGCACATCTTTAAAATATGGAAAGATGCTGACGATAAAAGCGAGCGTTATTTGCCACATGAGTTTATGTACAAAATGCTCTTGAGCGGTGTGCTAGAGGAATATTATGAGATAGATCTCAAGGATTCTTGGATGTACGCTGCCGCGGAAAAAAACCTACCCATTATCTGTCCAGGTTGGGAAGATAGTACTATGGGCAATATTTTTGCTTCTTACGTGATGAAAGGTGAACTTAAAGCCACAACTATGAAAGGCGGTATCGAATACATGACTTTTCTCGCCGATTGGTACACTGAAAATTCTGAAAATGGGATAGGCTTTTTTCAGATTGGCGGTGGCATCGCCGGTGATTTCCCTATCTGTGTAGTACCTATGCTTTACCAAGATATGGAGCGCACCGATACACCATTCTGGAGCTATTTTTGTCAGATTTCTGACTCCACAACCAGTTATGGAAGCTATTCCGGCGCTGTTCCCAATGAAAAAATCACTTGGGGAAAACTGGATATCAACACACCGAAGTTTATCATTGAAAGTGATGCAACGATTGTAGCACCTTTAATTTTTGCTTATTTATTGGATATGTAAATCCCCCTAACCCCCGAAGGGGGAATTTGAAAGAATCAGACCTCACAGGTTTTTAAAACCTGTGAGGTCTTTTTTATTGTATATCCGTTCAGTTTCCTAATACATGTCACCCTGAATTTATTTCAGGGTCACACAAAGGCCACAGTGTTTTTTAAGTCTGTATTTGCTTACATTCCTTCGCAGTAAATGTGATGCTGAAACAGGTTCAGCATGACGAAACCAGCTTTAGAAACAATTACGGACAAACATATTTTTTTTATATGAAAATGAGAAAACAGAAATACGCCTAATATTTACTTATTTTTTTGTTCTTTTCCGTGTTCCATTCTATAAGTGGGGAGGGATAATAATTGACCTTCATCCGCTCTAAAAATGGTGCTTGATTGCCAAGACGCACTTTATAGTTTTTCCAATCTCTGTTTTCCGGTTTTGACCAGTTCAATTCAGCAAACCCAATGGCCCGTGGAAAAGCCAAGTATTCCAGTTCGCTGCTGTTGCTTATGGTTTCTGACCACAAAGGCGCTTCGATACCCAAAATATTTTTCAAGGGAATCCCCTCATACGCTTCCGGTTTCCAAATATATGCCGTATCAACGGGGACATATCCAGCCCAGTTTAAGCCGTATTCTGACTTTAGATCATATTTCATATCCAGATAGGCCTTATTTGCGGGCGACATGATGATCTTCATATTTTTCGCAACAGCGAGTTCCGCATTTTCAGCGCTTGCCCAAAATTGCGCAATTGAACTGGAATCCACATCTGCGGTGGCCACTTCGTCCCAGCCTATCATTGTTTTATTATACTTCTGGACGATTTTTTCAACCTTGTTCACAAAATAAATGTAGTCCGCCTTTTTGGTTGCATGACTTTCATCGCCACCTATATGAAAATACGGCCCGGGCGTGATCGCAACAATTTCCCTTATCACGTCATCTATAAAGTTATAAACAGAATCTTTTCGGGTGTCAAAAGTGCTAAAGCCCACTTGAGTTCCTCTGTATGTCTGGGGAGTCTTGCCGTTACCGTTTAAAAAAGGATAGGCCACCGACGCCGCATTGGTATGTCCCGGCATATCAATTTCCGGCACGATGGTAATGTAGTTCTGAGCAGCATAAGCCACGATATCCTTATAATCTTCTTGGGTATAAAAACCACCCGGGGCATCGCCCACTTCTGTAAGGCCGCTCACTTCGGTTAGTTTTGGCCATGCTTTGATCTCAATGCGCCAGCCTTGATCGTCCGAGAGGTGCAGATGCAGCGTGTTGTATTTATAATAGGCCAGCAGATCTAAATATTTTTTAACTTCCTCGACCGAGAAAAAATGCCTGGCCACGTCAAGCATGGCACCACGATAGGCAAAAAGCGGAGCATCGCCGATCGACCCAGTGGGAATGGACCATACGGGATATGTAGCCACCGTATCATTTGCCTTTACCGGAAAGAGCTGCCGGAGCGTCTGTACACCCCTGTAGGCGCCCTCGGCACTGGGCGCACTTAAGATAATGGAATCATTACCGATGTCAAGTCGGTAAGCCTCTCGATTTTCGTCAGAAAGGCTGTCGGATTTTTTAATGTAGATAACGCTTTCTTGATTTGCTGCTTCCTTCCCGTTAACAGGAATGTCCAGTCGAGAAATCTCTTTTATTTTATCGGCCAAAAACAAACCTACATGTTCAAAACCGGTCGAATCTTCCACGGTATAAATGGCCGTATAACGGTCTAATGGGAAGGCGGTGTTTGTGGCCGTGATCTGTACTGGTTTTGGGATGAGGTTTGCTTGCGTCAGGTCTGTTTTGGGAAGATTGAGGACACGTTGTTTTTTTTCTTGTTTGCACGAAAGCATGGCGACTGAAGCCACTGCAAATAATAAAAACTTGGATAAAGGGAAGTTCATGTGGTATTTTTGACTAAAATAGGACTTTATTTGAGAAAAGAAGGTTTTAAAAGAGGGGATTCTTTTCTAATTGGCACACCGTTTATTAACTTAAAGAAATCTTGTACGCCAGACCTGACAGGTTTTGGAAACCTGTCAGGTCTTTTTCTGGCAAAACTTGATATAATGAGTGGTTTACACAAAAACTACCGAAAATGTCCTAAAAATGGTATTAAGACAGGCTAAAACCACTCTTAATCAAAAACCCACAAGTTCTTTAAATTTCCCTTAGAACATTTGCGTATTTTCGCCACCTCAAACAACTGAATGAATTATTTGTTGACTATAGTGGTGCCGCTCTACAACGAGGCAGAAAATCTGCCGCGCGTGGAAACTTCTATGTTGGATTATCTTAAAAGCGCTACCGCAAAATCAAAAATACTTTTTGTGGATGACGGTTCCAGCGATGGCAGCTTGGCCATTGTACAGGATATTTGTGCAAGGAATGTAGATTTTGAATATATTTCCTTTGAAAAAAACTGCGGACTCAGTGCCGCGATAAAAGCTGGTTTTGATTATACCGAAACGGAACTCGTAGGCTATATTGACAGTGATTTACAAACCACCCCGGCTGATTTTAATACGCTTTTGCCGTTTATTGGGGAATATGATCTGGTTACTGGTCTGCGCGGCGCGCGGAAAGACAGGTTTATCAAGAATGCCTCAAGTAAAATTGCCAACAGTGTGCGGCGTGCTTTTACCAATGACGGGATGGATGATACCGGATGCCCGTTAAAAATCATAAAGACGGATTATGCCAAGCGAATCCCCATGTTTAAAGGACTGCACCGCTTTTTACCGGCCATGATCCTATTGCAAAATGGGAAAGTGATTCAGATTCCTGTTAATCATTTTCCGCGGATGGCGGGAACGGCAAAATTCGGGCTATGGAACCGCCTTTTAGGTCCGCTTCTGGACTGCTTTGCTTATTTATGGATGAAGAAAAAATACATCAATTATAGCGTTTCAAAACGATCTGATGGATAGCCCCTGGTGGATTTATACTGTAGGCTTTTTTGCCCAGCTCTTATTTTCGGGCAGGTTGGTACTGCAATGGCTACTTTCTGAAAGGCAAAAAAAAGTACTTACCCCATCCACTTTCTGGTGGCTCAGTCTGGGCGCGTCTTTTCTGCTTTTCGTTTACGGCCATTTAAGGGATGATTTTGCAATCATGCTGGGGCAGGCACTTACCTATTTTATATACATACGCAACCTGCAATTACAAGGGCAATGGGTTAAAACGCCACAATTTTTACGTGTTTTTTTACTGATTTTCCCGATTTTGATAGTTATTTATGGTTACAATAACGGCGACTATGATATTGAAAAACTCTTTCAAAATGCAGATATCCCACTGTGGTTACTAATTTTGGGAAGTGTTGCCCAGGTTATTTTTACGCTGCGCTTTATCTATCAGTGGATTTATTCTGAAAGGAAAAAAAAATCAAGCCTCCCGTTGGGTTTCTGGATGCTCAGTCTGGCCGGTGGCGCGCTCATTCTTACTTATGCGGTTTTACGTCGTGATCCCGTACTGCTTATTGGGCATTTAATTGGTGTTTTTATTTATATTAGGAATATCAAACTTTCTTTTGCGATAGATAAGGGCTTGTAGTTAAATAAAATGTACAGAAATGGCGATATTATTTTGTGCAGTATCGAGACAAAAAACGTAGCTATAGCCTTAGCTAAAGTGAGGCTTTTTAACGAAGTTAATGTGCAAAAGAATAAGTCAAAATTTATAGGTTATTTTATTACAAGCCCTAAATCATGAGTATTCCCAAAAAATATCATCTTCCGCTACTGTTTTTAGCATGTTTTTTACTGTTTTTTACGCATCTGGATGTACTGTATGAGAACATAATGGAAGCGCGCAATTTTAACAGTGCGCGCGAAATGATAAATCACAACAACTGGGTGCTTACCACAATGAACGGTGAGGCGCGTTATGAGAAGCCACCACTGCCCACGTGGCTGGCTGCCATTTCGGGGGCGGTTTTTGGTTTGGATAATACTTGGGCGCTGCGTTTACCGTCCGCATTGGTGACCACTTTTCTAGTCTTCTTTTTCTACCGTTTTGTAGATTATGTAAGCCGAAATAAGGAACTGGCCTTTAATGCCGCGCTCATTCTTGCCAGTTCATTTTACATTCTTTTTGCTGGCCGCAATGGGACTTGGGATATTTTTGCCCATGCCTTTATGCTAGCGGGTATTTACTATCTTTTCCGCTTTTTCTCGGAATCGGAAAAAATTACTAAAAACGCTATTCTTGCCGGTATTTTCATCGGTTTATCGTTTATGAGCAAAGGTCCGGTGAGTCATTTTGCGCTGCTCTTGCCCTTTCTTATTGCCTACGGAATCGTCTTTCGGTTTAGGGCCTTTCGGTCAAAAATCCTTCCACTTCTTCTAATGATTTTGATTATCGCAGTTTTGAGTTCGTGGTGGGCAATCGCCGTTTATTTGCTCGATCCCACTTCGGCGACCGCAATAGCCAATAAGGAAGCGACCGCTTGGGCCAATCACAATACCCGCTCATTTTATTATTATTGGAGCTTTTTTACGCAAAGCGGAATCTGGACGATTCCCGCTTTTATCGCCCTGTTATATCCCTATTTAAAAACCCGGGTTGAAAATTTAAAAGTTTATAAATTTTCACTGGCGTGGACACTCGCTGCGGTGATTTTACTTTCGCTGATCCCAGAGAAAAAATCACGGTATTTATTGCCAGTATTGATTCCGCTGGCGTTGAATACCTCGTTTTATGTACAGTATCTTTTTAGATATTTTTCCACTTTGAAAGATAAAAAAGAGACATTTCCCGTCTATTTTAATTTTGGGTTAATTGCTGTGATTGCTATTGTGGTGCCGGTTGTTGGTTATTTTTTGCTCCGCGAAAACTTGAGCGGACTATGGGTCTGGTTTGTTCCTTTTACGCTGTTTTCTATTTTTATGGGGGTCTTTATTTTCCGATTTTTAGCGCAAAAAAATGCAGCCAAGATATTTTACATAACCGTAGTCTTTGTGTGCGGAGTCGTAGCCCTGGGTTTTCCGCTAGTAAAAGCCACTTACACAAATACCGATTATGCGCAGATAGCGCCAAAAGTGGAGTCTTTAAAAGAACAGGGCTTGGCCCAATATTTATTTACAAATTCCTCGCCAGAACTCATCTGGGATCTGGGGCAGCGCGTTCCGCTTATTCAGCGTACCGGAAAAACATATATTCCTTCGGAAAGAAAGTTCGCCGTATGGATGACGCCCGATGAGGAAGCCAATTTTAAAGCTGTTTTCAAGGATTTCCATGTGGAATTTCAATCGCAGATCGACGGAAATATTACTTCAAAAGCGGACCGAAATTATAAAGAAAGGCGCATTGCAAGGCTATTTTTCGTAGAGAAAAAGGACTAAAAATAGTGATTTTTGATACTTTATGGCGGTTTTATTAGACAAAGGTTTTTTAAAGGTTAACAACATACACCTCTTAACTTTCTCAAAACACAAGCTTAAGAAAACGGTAATTTTCCTTTTCAACCTGTTAGGTCAGTCATGGGTAAATTGGTTTTTTTAATCTAAAAACTAATTTACCCATGAATAAAAACTACATTAATCTATTTTTTGGGCTCTTCAGCCTTTTAGCATTCAGTCAAACTCCGGAGATCAATTTTGAAGCCGCCTATATTTCAGTTAATGAAGCGGAAGGCACCGCAACATTGACGGTGACAATCTCAGATTCTCCAGATATGACCGCTACGGTAGATGTGGCCGTTCTGGCCAATGAAAGCACTGCGGTCGCCGGTATTGATTATGTCTATACAACCGAAACGCTCACCTTTGCTTCTTCTGGCGAACGTACCCAAAGTGTGATTATAGACATTACAGATGATTCCGAAATGGCACCGGATAACTTGATAGCCTTCACACTGCAAAATCCTACTAATAGTAGTATAGGAGAAGACAATGTTGCCGTGGTATATATCCTCGACAACGAGGCACATACGCCGGAATTCACAAATACTCTTGGAGTAACTTTTGGTACAAGCTACGCGATAACAGTTGAAAACCCAGGTTCTGAGATTGTCGCTCACGATGCGGAAACTGCTAGACTTTTTGTAATGAACAGTGGGAACGCTTCCATAGAGATACTTGATTTTAGCGATCCGCTAAATATTGGCGCCATAAGTACGATAGATCTTTCGGCTTATGGAGGTAGCGGCACCAGTGTTGCTATTTATAACGGTATTGTTGCCGCAACCGCGGTACCTGATGAGGTGGGAGTCAATGGCACGATCATCTTTATGGATACTGATGGTACGATATTAAATACTATTGAAGCCGGCGCCCTGCCAGATATGATCACTTTTACACCTGACGGAAGTAAATTATTGGTCGCCAATGAGGGAGAGCCGAGCCAGGATTATATGACCGATCCAGAGGGGACTATTTCAGTTGTAGACCTTTCTGAAGGTGTTGAAAACCTGACTCAAAATGACGTTACAACCCTCAATTTTAATGATTTTGATAATAAAATCGACGCTTTAAAGGCAAAAACCGTCCGGATATTTGGCCCTAATGCCAGCGTTTCACAAGATCTGGAACCCGAATATATTACCGTCTCGGCAGATTCTCAAAAAGCTTGGGTAACATTGCAGGAAAACAATGCTATTGCTGTGATAGATCTTAGTACGCTCGAGATCATCGATATTTTCCCCATGGGGCTTAAAGACCATAGGCTGCCCAAGAATGCACTGGATACTTCCAACGAAATGGATTTTGCGTTTATGGCTTCGTGGCCTATCAAAGGGATGTACATGCCCGATGCGATTGCCAATTATACCGTAGCCGGAACCAACTATTACGTAACCGCAAATGAGGGTGATGCCCGGGAATACGACGCTTTTGAAGAAGAAATCAACTTGGAAGATATGTTGCTCGATGCCACGGTATTCCCAAATCAAGCGTTTTTAGAACGTAAGGAAAATCTTGGTAAACTTAACTTTTCGCGTGTGGACGGTGATCTGGATAATGACGGCGCGTATGAAGAATTGCATGCATACGGCGCGCGATCATTCAGTATTTATAACGGTGCCACCGGCGAACAAGTATATGACAGTGCAGACGATTTTGAACGTTTTACGCTGGAAGATGAGGTTTATGGAGCGATTTTCAATACCACAAATGATGAGAATGAATTCAAAAACCGTAGCGATAACAAAGGTCCGGAGCCCGAAACGGTGATCGTTGAGGAAATAAACGGCGCTTTTTATGCGATCGTTGGTCTGGAGCGCATCGGTGGATTTATGGTGTATAATGTAACTGATCCCGTGGCACCTATTTTTGAAGGTTATTTCAGCAATCGAAGTACTGAACCTGGTGAGGATGTGACCGGTGACCTTGCCCCAGAAGGGATCATCTACGTAAAACCAGAAGATAATGCAACCGAAAAAGGGCTTATCGTGATTGCTAATGAGGTAAGCGCAACAATTAGCGTTTATACGATGGAAAACAATAATTTATCGCTTAAAGATGTGGTCGCCGCAAAGGAGACGTTTAACCTCTATCCCAATCCTGCGAACGCAACCCGCGTATTTTTCAATAAACCAACAACTTTTAGCCTGTACGATATACAGGGACGTCAATTGCAGCAACAAAAAGACGCGACACATATTGATCTAACATCTCTGAACAGTGGAACGTATATTGTAAGAAACGCAAAAGGTGAAAGTAAAAAACTGCTTGTGAAATAGTTTTATTTCCACTTCGCAGTTGTTGAAAAAACAAAAATCACTCAATTAACTCTATCAAAAGTCTTGATACCAATAAAAGGAGATGTCTCTAAATGGGTATCAAGGCTTTTTCACTTTAATTTAAATTGGCGCTCTTTCCGTCTTATTAAATTCCCAAACCGCATAGGAAATCACCACAAGATATTCCATAGCGACGAGCCAAAGGTTTTCGTCCACAGTGTTTTCGCCGTAGGCGGAATAGCTTAAAAACACTACGCCGCTCCAGATAATAGGAAAGCGGTATTTGGTAAAAATACACAGCAAAAGGGGGGTGGCGAGATACCAAGGATGTACAGTAGTAGCGAGAAGAAAATAAAAACTCACCGCAAAAAGCATGGCCGGAAATAAATCCCTAAGTGTATTGTTTTTTCTAAGGAAAGCGAGAAGTACGATAAAGGCAAAAATATATTTGGGCAGAATCGTTCCTATTTCCGCGATCATGTTGAAACCCCTGTCCTGAAAACCGATCCATCTGATGATATAATAAACGCTGGCATTAAATTCAAATTTCTGAAACCACAGCTCGATCGTGCCCAGAAAATTGGGGATGAACTCCTGAGAAAGAAAGGGAATAAAGGGGATAAGGGCGGTAAGAAGTACGAGCGCGTAAAAGGCAATGGGCTTTAAAAACCCTTTTAAATTTCCTTTAAACACAAGTTTTAGTTTTTCTGGAATGCTTTTATCAGCAGGAATATCTTTGATGAGAAATTGCCAGAAAACCGGGAGAAATAGCAAGGGCAACAATTTCACCGAAACCGAAATTCCTAGAAAAACGGCGGCCCAGATCCATTTTTTCAATATCAAAAAAGATATGGAAGCGAGTATAAAAAACAGCATTACACCTTCAAAATGAAGGTTTCCGGTGAGTTCTATGATGATAAAAGGATTGAGCACATACCAGAAAATGCGGTGTTCAGGAAGTTTTAAATACCGCAAGAGTTTTCTCCCAAAATACAACACGCCTAGATCTGCCAGAATGATTATAAGCCGTAAAGAGATGATATTGCCCAAAATACTTTTCCCGCTAAAGACAGATGCCAAGGCAAAGAAAAGCTGATTTATAGGAGGATAATTGGTGTGATGCGTTGCGCTCAGCGTTCCCATTCCACTAAAAAGTAGGTGGGAATTTTGAATTGACGAGGTGCCGATGTTTAAGAGTTCTGTGGGCGTGAACAAATAGGGATTGATACCCGCGAGCAGCAAGCGCCCATCCCAGATAAAACGGTAATAATCCTGTGAAAGATGCGGCGTGGCAATCAGAAAAACAAGCCGAAAAACCACCGAAATAGTCACTAAAACCGTCCAATTTCCCTTAAAAATAGAGATGATTTTGTAGGTCAGAAAGCAAAACGCTGCATAAAGGGTAATTAGCTTGGTAAAATCCCAGCGTTGTAGATCATAGGCAAACGCCCAATAAAGCGCCAGCGAACTCAAGACGAGCAGCAATGGGATTTTATAAAGCTGAAAAAAGCGATTTATCGACAAATGCTATAAGTATTTTTTTTGAATCGGAAAGTTACAATGAACGTCTGATAATAGACCTGCAAAGTGTTGTTTTTACGAGGAAGGAATACAAATCTCATTGTGAGTATACAGACATTGTCACAGAAAAAAGATTTCCGCCTGCGCTGAAATGGAAAAATTAGTTATACCCTTGAAAAAACGGATTTAAAAGCGACAAAGCCAAATCCAAAAAATAGCATAAGGTGAAACAGAATCAGGCCAAAATCATTTAGGCGGAAAGCACTATAAATCGCAAAAGCAAAGTAGCCGCAAAACAAAATTTCAAGAACGGTATTGAAAGGGATCTTCCGGTTGATGTATTTGTTGTCCTTAATAGCACCAACATTAAATTTTGGCGTACGAATAAAATCGGATTTTTTCCCAAAATGTCCTTCAAGCACTGCTAGAGAGTTGTGCATGCTAAAGCCCATCGCCACCGTGAAAAATGTAAAGAACATCCCGATGTATTTCATAAAATTCTTGAAACCGCCACCGTGCATTTTTTTGTATGTGACCCAGTAACAACCAAAGAAAATCACCGTACTAATGGCAAAAAACGCCACTATATTAAGATAATTGCGATACGCGGGATTGGTATTTTTAATATACAAGACCGGGACGCTAAGCACTGCGAGCACCAGTACAAGCAAGAACATACTGCTATTGAGCAAGTGAAAAAAACTGTGAAACTTGGTTTTTAATGAAATATTGGGATCCCTGAGCAGTCTCCAGTACAGTTTTTGAAAATTCTCTGCAGCGCCTTTGTTCCAGCGGAATTGTTGCGAACGCGCGGCGCTGATCACTATAGGCAATTCTGCCGGGGTTTCCACATTTTCCAGGTATTTGAATTTCCATTTTTTAAGTTGGGCGCGGTAACTCAGGTCAAGATCTTCGGTAAGGGTATCGCCTTGCCAGTTTCCGGCATCTTCAATACAGGTTTTGCGCCAAACGCCTGCGGTACCATTAAAATTAATAAAATGATGCCCGTAATTACGGCCCACCTGTTCCATAACAAAATGGAAGTCGAGTGCAAAGGCCTGTACGCGCGTCAAGATGGAATAATCCCGGTTGAGGTGTCCCCAGCGGGTCTGCACCACACCAATATTTTCATCCTTAAAATAGGGGATGGTCTTGTGCAGCCAGTCTTTTTTCGGCATAAAATCAGCATCAAAAATGGCGATGAATTCGCCTTTCGCGCTCTTTAGCCCTTCCTTAAGCGCGCCTGCCTTAAAACCTTTGCGATCGCTACGGGTAATGTGCTTGATATCGAGGCCAGTATTCTGTAATTTTTCAATCTGACATTTAGTGCTTTCTACCGTTTCATCTGTAGAATCGTCTAGCACTTGTATTTCCAGTTTGTCTTTGGGATAATCGAGCAATGAAATGTTCTCGAGCAATCTTTCGGTAACATACAATTCATTGTATAAAGGAAGTTGTACGGTAACTGTGGGGATTTTCTGCGTATCGGTGAAGTCAAATGTTGGCGCATTATCTATTTCCTTTTGCGCCTTGAGGTAATTGATGAGCAGATGCAGCTGCGCCAGGCTGTATACAAATACCAGCACAAGGGAAAGCGTGTAAATGATGATGATCGCGGTTTGCATTACTTAAAACTGTACTTAAAAATCCAACCTAAAATCTTTACACCTGCAGAAATAGCGCCTTTCAAGGTTCCGGAAACTTTAGAAATTCCTATGCGGTTGCGGTAGTTGACAGGTACTTCTACATACGTAAAATTCTTTTTTAGGGCTTTTAACTGCATCTCTACCGTCCATCCATAGGTTTTATCTTCCATATTCAAATCCAGTAATTTTTGATATTTTATTGCGCGGAACGGACCTAAATCGGTGAATTTTGAACCAAAAAACAAACGCATCAAAAACGTGGCTAAGTCGTTGCCAAAATGCTGAGGGAAAGTCATGCTGCCTTTTTCTCTTAATCTTTTTACCCGCGCACCGATCACAAAATCAATATCCTGCTCGATTATGGGCTTTATCAACTTTGTCAATTCCTCTGGATAATCGCTGTAATCGCCATCCAGAAACACAATAATATCCGGTTTCTTTGTTTGGGCCGCCACATAATCCATCCCTTTGAGACATGCATAACCGTAGCCGCGCCTATTTTCATACAACACTGTAGCGCCAGCAGCCTTTGCGTTTTCCACCGTAGCATCGGTAGAAGTATTGCTTACCACGATAATTTCATTGACAATTTCGGGGATATCGCCAATAACATTTGCGATGGCATTTTCCTCATTATAGGCGGGTATGATAACTTTAATACAATGCTCCATAGTTTAGTTAGGCTGCTAGTGTGTCAGTTTTTTGACGTTATAGCGCGAGTTACCGGTTATGCTTGCAAAAATCGGTATTGTATAGTCAAAACACGGATTTTGGGTGGATTTTATGCTAAAAAGAGCCGTTTTTGGCTGGAAATTGGCAATTACTAAAAATGTATTTCTGTTCACTTTGTCCCATTCGCCAAAAAACACAATTCTTGTATTTTAAAATACTAAATAATTTAGACGGAAAAGGAGCAGATTACTAACTGAATTTTCAGCTTAGTTTGGACAATTTATAGCTATTTAGACCAGAAAATGACGTTTTTTAGATTGTTTGAAAGGAGTTGGAGTATGTGAAAAGACCTCACAGGTTTTCGAAAACCTGTCAGGTCTTGCCATCTGAATGTTTAATTTACTTGATTTCTGGATTTTAAACTTTGGAAAACCACAAAGATCCTCACGTTAAGACCTATAAAAACACCTCATGCCCCGGCAACACCTTGCAGGTCTAATACTTCAAAAACTCGAAACTCTAAACTTTCAACTTACTTTCCCTGATTCACATAATCCATCAGATCCACATCATTGCCAAGAAGTACTTCACGAGAACTAATGCGGCCGGAATAGGAAACGTTTTCCAGTTTCAGCACGCCACGTGGGCAAACGGCTGAGCAAATACCACAGCCCACACAAGAGCTGCGCACAATATTTTCACCTTTCTGAGCATATGCGCGCACGTCTATCCCCATCTCGCAATAGGTGGAGCAATTTCCACAGGAAATACATTGACCGCCATTGGTCGTGATCCTGAATTTAGAAAACAAGCGCTGCTGAAAGCCTAAAATAGCCGCCATGGGGCAACCAAAACGACACCACACCCGGCTACCAAAAATAGGATAGAAACCCACACCAATCACTCCGCTGAAAATGGAACCGATCACAAAACCGTAAGTAGAGCGCAATTGGTAGGCGTCAAAAAAGAACAATTTACCTGAACCGCTAAAATAGGTAATAAGCAAAATGGACATCACCACCACAAAATAACCAATGGCTCCATATTTAGCATCTTTAGCGATCTGCTGCCTGCGGAAAAGCATCACCCAGGAAAAAACAAACGTGAGCAGTGCCACAACAAACCACATAAACGCTTCTTTGCTCAGCCAAAGATTATCGTAAAATTGAGTTTGTGTTTTTGGGGAAACGGTAAGGTCCGGGCCATCTGCGAATTGATTGATTAATGTGGCGGATCCGCCCTGATGAATTTTTTCTAACGCTTCACTGTTTTCCGCTTCAGAAACTACGATATAATCAATATTGAGCGGGGTACTGTTTGCTACATTAATGGTTTTACCTGGGTTTTCTTTGTTGATTACCACCACACCTTTGGCACCGCTTTCTTCCGCGGCAGCGATACGAGCGCCCACCGGTTTGTCACCTGCAGCGTTCATAAATATTACCTTATCCTGCCGATTACTATATTGCGAAATGCCAGAGGATTCATTACCGGCAAGATAAGAAAACACCACCGCAATGGTCATTACGGTCACAAAAACGACCACACTGTGCACAACCCAGCGTTCGATTTTCCAGGCAGATTGGCTTTTGTCTGAAAGGTGACGGTAGGGATCACCGGCAGTTTCGGCAAGGCCGCCACAACCACAAACCCAAGAGCAATACCAGCGTTTTCCGAATTTATAGGTTAAAATGGGCGTGATCACAAAAATGGAAAGAATGCCGAAAATAAGCATGATCAAACCAACATCGCCCGCACTAAGAAATTCATCGATCTGATAGCCAGCAAAAAGATTATAATTAAGTGGCCATATACTTTTAAAATCATAGTATGGCTGATTAAGGCGCACTAAAATTTCGGGAATGATAAAGGCAAAACTCAATTGAAAGAACATCACAGAAAATGTGCGGATCATCTCATACTTATTGTGACGGTATTTTAGAATGAACTTAACGCCAAAACTCAGGATCGCCAGTGTATACAGCGTTCCATAAACAAACCACTGGCTTGCGGGACCACCACTTATTAATTTACTTAACGGATCAAAAAGGCCAATAATCCCAGTGTTTTCACCTTCCGCGTTGAGCCCCAGGTATTGGGGATACCAATAAAGAACGATATAAAATAAAGTAAGCATGATTCCGGTCGCCCAGCCTAGCACACCACGCGAGGTCATTGATTTAAAATAGACTCCGTCGTTTTTGATTCCGGCGTGTTTACCGAGATATAGATCTGCGGCAAAAAGGATGGTGCCGCCAGAAATTAGCCCGAGCGCTAGGGATAAAAAGAGCGTTTTATTGGGAAAATTGACATTAGCCAAGGCCAAAATAAGTATAAAAAGACCAATTAATCCCAGGCCAACTGCCAGTTTTTGACGGGTAGTTATGGCTTTTGGCGGTTCACCAGTAAGGGACATGTCGCGATTTAGAGTGCTCATGGGATACTATTATTATTGAAATTAGTATTGTTATTTCTTTTTCAGACCTGTCAGGTTTTTAAAACCTGACAGGTCTTATTTATTTCTATTGTTCAAAAGTTATTTCTTCATCTAATTCTGGTATTTTAGTTTTATGGGAATATTGAAAATTTTCATTGCTGTCAAATAGCTCTAAAACGAATTCACGTGCCAATAAAGTTTTTTTTGTTGAAATCAGGGACTTAAAAGAAGAATGTGGATATGTGCTAAATTCATCAGTAAATCCATGATGCGTTGGATTTAAATGAATATAAATTATCAATTCTTTGAGATAATCTTCAGATTCTATTTTTTTTCTGGAAAATCGATCTTTAAAAAGACTTCCATTTCGTTTATGAGCCCTGTTTATCGCCTTAGAATAAGAATTGAAAAAATTTGAGAACTTTTGAGAAATCTCACTATCAGTGCAATTTTCTTTCGTTTTTATTAAAAGGTGAAAATGGTTTTTTAATAAGCAATAGCACAGAATTTCCGTAACCTCAAGAAGATGTCTTTTCATGAGATCTAAGAAAAAGATGTAGTTCCTATTTTCTTTAAATAGATTCTCATAATTATTACCTCTATTGTAGACGTGATAATATTGGTCTGAAGTAAGATTTTCGTATTTCATAAAATTAGTCTGATGCAGGCAAACCTCACAGGTTTTTGAAACCTGTGAGGTTTTATTACGCGTTTATTTGGTCCTTTTGGTCCTCAAAAGCCCTCAAAATCTCCTTTTCATAATGTTTATAGAATTCAGGATCAAAATTGGCTGCTTTGAGGTTATTAATGACAAAATCAACATCTTTTTTGGCAGTTAGCCAACGGTCAAAAACTTCGTGCCGCATACGGATTCCAAAAGTGTTTATACCCAAAAATTCTCCAGTTTCATTATGGTAAGCGATCGTTATGCATTTGTTGTCGTCAGCATGTTTCCAATGAAAATGAGCTTCATAATCCTTCTTGCCTTTAGTGCTGAATACCCAGCCGTAGGTCTGATACTCAATATCCATAAACTTAGCCGAATTGAACCAATGCCCAGGTTTGTACTCAAAAGATTTTCCGCAAATGGTCTGCGCCAGCACTTCGCCCATCATACGGCCGGTGTACCAAACTGCTTCCACTGGTTTGCGAAGGCCAATCGCCTCGCGCTGCTGTGCGCAATCGCCTATCGCATAAATGTCTGGTAAATTGGTTTCTAACAGGCGATTCACTAAAATGCCTTTGTCGGTTTCAATGCCAGAACCTTCCAGAAAATCGATTTTCGGTCTTACGCCTGTGGCAATGCCTACGAGTTGGCATTCAATTTCCTCGCCGACTTCAGTACGTACGCCGCGCACATTGCCGTTTCCATCATCAAGAATTTTATCGAGGTTAGTATTGTGTCGTAAATCTATACCGTGTGAAAGGATATGCCGTGAGATCATCGCAGCATCGCCATCGGGCAATACGCCGCTCCAGAAAGCATGTTCACGCACAAGAACGGTCACCGCAATCCCTCGTGTATGCAGCATTTCGGCGAGCTCTATACCTATAAGTCCGCCGCCTATGATCACCGCGCGCTTGCAAATATCTTTATTGGGTGCGTTTTTTTCAAGTTCCTCCAGATCCTGTTTGGTAACGAGTCCCTGAACTCCTTTCAAATTGAGGCCTTCCCAGCCAAAAGTTTGCGTTGTAGAGCCCGAAGCGATGATGAGTTTATCATACTTGAGCGTATCGCCTTCTGCAAACTGAAGCGTTTTGTTTTCGGTATCTATGCGTTGTACGTAACCTGTTTTGCGCTCTAGGCGGTTTTTGTCCCAAAACCATTCTTCATACGGCAGGATATCCTTCCACTGCATGTGGCCCATATAGACATACATGAGCGCGGTGCGTGAAAAAAAAGCATCACTTTCAGCAGAGATTAGTGTGATTTTCTTATCGGAATTCTTGCGGATGTGACGCGCCGCGGTCACGCCGGCGATGCCGTTGCCTATGATAACGATGTGTTCCATTATGGGGAATTCTTGCTTATTATGGTCGGTTTTAAAGATATAAACTTAAAGCCTTCCATTAATATAAAGTGGTTAAAATATGTTATGGCATTATCATTGCTTTCCATAAAACTGTGGTCTGTAATTTCGCTTCCGCGAAAGCGACCTAATTATAAATTTTTTGGTTATGAAAGTATTGATAATTAGTCTGTTTTTGAGTTTGAATCTATCAACTTTTGGCCAACAAAAAGCTTTTTTTGATGCTGCGGAAGCTATTTTTTCTACATATGTTTCCGGCGGAAAAGTGGATTATGCCGCAATAAAAAAGAATCCTGAAAAGCTGAATAGTGCTCTAAATATCGCCAAAAATATGCAGGTAAGCACCGCTGATCCCGAAGTATACAAGGCTTTCTGGATCAACGCTTACAATCTGGCAGTTATAAAAGGGATCGTCGATAAGTATCCCATTGCGTCGCCATTGGATATACCAGGTTTTTTTGATGTAACCACCTATAATCTTGGTGGTCAAGAAATCACTTTAAATAACATAGAAAACGAACTTCTACGTGCTAATTTCCCTGAGGAAGCGCGTTTTCATTTTGCGCTGGTCTGTGCCGGTTTGAGTTGTCCACCGATTATCGATAGCGCATATCGACCAAAAACCTTAGAGGCCCAACTCCAAAATCAGACCAAATTATCGCTCAATAACCCTGATTTTATCAAGATAAATGGCAATAATATTGCCGTTAGTATGATTTTTAAATGGTACGAAGAAGATTTTGAAAAAGAGGGCAGCGTGCTTACATTCATCAATACTTTTAGGAACGAAAAATTACCAAAAGACGCCACATTAAGTTACTACAATTACGATTGGGCACTCAATGAAAAAAAATGATCTGAAAATCTTCTAAAAATTTGTCTGGATTCGGTGATTTTTGCTGGTTTTAGGCGTATTTTGAATTTATGAAATTCAGCTATTTTTGTTTTTTTATAATTCTATTGTTTTCTGCGTGTAAGGCGCAGGAAGCTTCAACCACAGAAAAAATAGATGGCGTAAGCTATGTGGCCTCCCGCGACGCCATTGAAGAAAACCACCTCCAACCGCTTCTTGATCTGGGCGTCAACTATGCCTCGGTGATGCCTTTCGCATTTATGCGCAGTATAGACCAACCAAAACTTATTTATAATAGTGAGCGGCAATGGTATGGCGAGACTTATGCCGGTGCTGGTGATTTTATCCAACTTTTGCACAAGCAACATATAAAAGTTATGCTCAAACCGCATATTTGGATAGGCCGTGGAACATTTACCGGCGATATGCTTTTGAATTCTGAAGAGGATTGGCGCCAATTTGAAGTCGATTTTGAAAGCTACATCTTATTGTACGCAAAACTTGCCCAAGAAAATGATGTGGAAATCTACTGCATCGGTACGGAACTTTTTAATTTTGTAAAACAGCGCACCGCTTTCTGGAAGCAGTTAATTGTAAAGGTTAGGGAAATCTATAAAGGCCAACTTACCTATGCCGAAAATTGGGATAAAGTATCTGAAAATCCGCTGTGGGCAGATCTGGATTTTATAGGCGATGATGCGTATTTTCCGGTTTCTGAGGCTAAAACGCCCACCGTAAAAGAAGCACGCGCGGGCTGGAAACCGCATAAAACCATGCTGAAAGAACTTTCCGAAAACAGCAATAAACCGGTGCTTTTTACTGAATATGGTTACCGAAGTGTGGATTATTCAGGCCGCCAGCCGTGGCTCACAGATCGCACGGAGGGCGGTGTAAACATACAAGGTCAGCTCAATCTTACCGAAGCATTATTTGATGAATTCTGGGATGAACCCTGGTTCGCTGGTGGTTTTATCTGGAAATGGCATCACGATCATGAAACTTCCGGCGGCGCCGAAAACAACCGATTCACCCCGCAAAATAAGCCTGTACAGGAATTTTTGAAAAAGCGGTTCAATATGAAAAATAAGTAAAACCATCCCTATTTCAGCAAAGCTGAAATTTTCCCCTCCTTATAAAGGAGGGGAGCTTTTAAATTTTATGCAAAATTGGCGAGGGAAACCTGCAAGGTATTTCCGCTTTTTCAGCGGATTCCTTGTAGGTTTTAGCTAGAATTAAACTAACTATCAAAAGACGCGCTGATTCCGTCATTCTGAATTTATTCCGATAGCTATCATAACAGAATTACATCGTGCTGGAGATCCAAGTGAGAACCTGAAACGAGTTCAGGTTGACGAAGTATAGAAGGTATTTCCTCTTTTTCAGATAATTAGCTTGACCAGCAGATTCTTTTTAGGGTTCGAGCTAAAAGTTAAAGTTGTTATTTAAACCTACAAGGAGGCCTCGTTCCTCGGCAACGCCTTGCAGGTTTTTGAAATTTTCAATTTTCAACCTGCAACAAAAATCACCCATCAATAAGCGCTCTGGAAATCACGATTTTTTGAATTTCCGAAGTGCCTTCGTAAATCTGAGTGATCTTGGCGTCACGCATGAGGCGTTCTACGTGGTATTCTTTAACATAACCATTGCCGCCGTGTATTTGCACCGCTTCCACAGAAACATCCATTGCGGTTTTTGAGGCGTGCAGTTTTGCCATAGAACTGGCCAAATCGTAATTGATGCCCTGATCTTTTTCCCAAGCTGCTTTCATGACCAAGTGCCTTGCCGCTTCGATTTCAACATACATGTCGGCAAGTTTAAAGGCAATGGCCTGGTGGTTGCAGATTTCGGTGCCAAAAGCTTTGCGCTCCCTAGAATACTTAAGTGCCAGTTCATAAGCGCCGCCAGCGATACCCAGCGCTTGCGCGGCGATACCAATGCGACCACCGCTTAGGGTTTTCATGGCAAACTTAAAACCGAACCCATCTTCGCCTATTCGGTTTTCCTTGGGCACTTTTACATCATTGAACATCAGCGAGTGCGTATCGCTCCCGCGTATGCCCAGTTTTTGTTCCTTGGGGCCAATGTCAAAACCTTCCCACGTTTTCTCAACTATAAATGCATTGATGCCATGGTGTTTTTTCTCACGGTGGGTCTGGGCAATAACCAGGTAATAATCGGCAGAACTGCCATTTGTAATCCAGTTTTTGGTTCCGTTTAATACATAATGATCGCCTTTATCTATGGCGGTGGTTTTTTGTGAAGTCGCGTCGCTTCCAGCTTCGGGTTCGCTTAGGCAGAAGGCGCCCAGCTTTTCACCGGAAGCAAGTTTGGTCAAATATTTTTGTTTTTGATCCTCATTTCCATATTCTGAAAGGCCATAACATACAAGGCTGTTATTTACCGAAATAATCACCGATGCCGACGCGTCAATTTTTGAGATTTCCTCCATTACCAGCACATACGAGATCGCGTCCATGCCGCCGCCGCCGTACGCTGTGGGTGTCATCATGCCCAGAAAACCCATTTGTCCCATTTTGCGAATCAGTTCCTGAGGGAATTTCTGATTTTCATCACGTTCAATAACGCCTGGCAACAATTCGGTCTGCGCAAACTCCCGGGCTGCGTCACGTATCATACGATGTTCTTCGCTAAGACTGAAATCCATAAAAAGAGCTTATTTTATTATATATTCAAAAAATCACGCAAATATACCGGTTCTGCTTATTTTTTTCGATAAATAAACGTGCTTTAAAGAAATATGAAATTTGAAATACTATTTTTAAGGTATGGAATCTAAAAATACAACGTCCTATACCGTTTTGGGGATTATGAGTGGTACTTCAGTAGACGGGATAGATTTCGCCTTGGCGAAATTTAAAAAAGAGGATGACTGGAAATTTGAAATAATAGCGTCAAAAACGACCTCTTACTCTAAAAAATGGCAACAAAAACTGCGTAAAGCGGTCGATTTTAATTCAGAAGAATTGGCACAGCTCGATGAAGAATACACCGAATTTATGGCCGCTGCCACAAATGACTTTATAAAAGGGCAAAAGATGGAATATATTGACGCCATCGCCTCGCATGGCCACACCATATTACACCGCCCAGAAAATGGGATTACCTATCAAATAGGCAATAAAAAAGCACTTGCAGAGCGCACAGGCAAGTTGGTGATCTGCGATTTTCGGGTTCAGGATGTGCAACTTGGAGGGCAGGGCGCACCGCTTGTGCCCATAGGAGATGCACTGCTTTTTGGCAATTATGACGCCTGCGTGAATGTAGGTGGTTTCGCGAATATTTCATATCAAAAAAAAGAGGAGCGCATCGCTTATGACATTTGTCCTACTAATATTGTCCTGAATCATTTTGCCGAAAAATTGGGCTTGGATTATGATAAAGACGGGCAACTAGCTTTGGAAGGAAACATAGATCAAGCGTTACTTAAAAAACTAAACGCGCTGCCGTTTTATAAAGTAAAACCGCCAAAATCACTTGGTTTGGAATGGGTAAATCAACACATTTTTCCGCTTATTGAAGACGCAAATTTAGATCCGCAAACCATAATCGCCACCTTTACCGAACATATGGCGGTACAAATTGGCCAGATTTTAACCGATTTTAGCCCTAAAAAGACTGATTTAAAAATACTTATAACCGGTGGTGGTGCATATAATAGCCATTTGATCAATCGGTTAAAGGCATTTTCCGGTCTTAAAATAATTGTTCCAGAACCGCAAATAGTAGAATTTAAAGAAGCGCTCATTTTTGCCTTTATGGGCGTGCTGCGGTTAAGAAATACGGTCAATGTCCTAAAAAGTGTCACTGGCGCGCGGGAGGATCATTGTTCAGGAATAATTTTCACTCCTTAAAATAACATGAAAGTTTAGAGGAAGGCAACTGAATGTTTATATTTGTCAGGCTACTTAAAACCATTGATGAGAGAATTACTACAACGCTACGAAGATAAAGAACCTGAAATTGTATTTCACTGGAAAGATCCCGAGACCGAAGCCCAAGGCTGGACGGTGATCAATTCGCTGCGCGGCGGTGCTGCTGGTGGCGGTACGCGCATGCGCAAGGGTTTAGACAAAAATGAAGTCCTTTCACTGGCCAAAACCATGGAAGTGAAATTTACCGTTTCCGGCCCAGCGATAGGCGGTGCCAAGAGCGGGATCGATTTTGACCCGGCAGATCCCCGTAAAAAGGGTGTGCTGGAACGCTGGTACAAAGTGGTCTCACCGCTGCTCAAAAGTTATTACGGTACGGGCGGCGATCTTAATGTGGATGAAATTAACGAAGTGATCCCCATTACCGAAGAAAGTGGTGTCTGGCACCCACAGGAAGGCGTGTTCAATGGTCATTTTCAACCCACTGAAGCCGATAAGATCAACCGTATTGGCCAGTTGCGTCAAGGAGTAATAAAAGTGCTCGAAAATCCCAAATATTCGCCAGATGTTACCCGAAAATACACGGTGGCCGATATGGTTACCGGTTATGGCGTTGCCGAAGCCGTAAAGCATTTTTATGATATCTATGGCGGCGATATTGCCGGAAAACGTGCCATTATTCAGGGTTTTGGTAATGTGGGATCGGCGGCGGCGTATTATCTGGCGCAAAATGGAGTAAAAATCGTTGGGATCATCGATGTGGCCGGCGGACTCATAAACGAAGAAGGTTTTGCCTTTGAAGAAATAAAAACACTTTTTCTGAATAAAAAAGGCAATACGCTTGCCGCGGAAAACATGATTTCTTTTGATGAAATAAACGAACGTATCTGGAGCCTGCAAGCTGAGATTTTCGCGCCCTGCGCGGCCTCTCGTTTAATAACCCAAGATCAGATAGACCGTCTTATTGATACCGGTCTTGAAGTGATTTCTTGTGGTGCGAACGTGCCTTTTGCAGATAAGGAGATTTTCTTTGGCCCCATTATGGAACAAACCGATGAGCGAACGGCGCTCATTCCAGATTTTATATCAAATTGCGGAATGGCCCGTGTTTTTGCCTATTTTATGGAACGCCGCGTACAAATGACCGATGAAGCCATTTTTAATGATACTTCATTGACCATTAGAAATGCCATCAAAAAGACGTACGAAAACAATAGTAACAAGAAAAATATAAGCCGTACGGCTTTTGAGATCGCTCTGCAACAACTTGTATAACAATCACTAAACTAAAATGACCAACTATGTTTAAATATTTTCTGGGCGACAGTCCGCGCTGGTTTAAGCTTACTATTATAGCTTTTTTAATTTTCAATGTAATAGCTCTTTATACAATAGGGCCATTTGTTACGGCTTGGATTTTTATTGGAGAGTTTATTTTTACATTAGCCATGGCTCTTAAATGTTATCCACTTCAGTCAGGCGGACTTCTTGCTTTAGAAGCTTTAATACTAGGTTTGACGAATGCTTTTCCAACTGAAATGAAGGATGAAGCAGGGAATGTCATTTTGAATGCGTTAGGAGAACCTCAGGTTTCTGGTGTTTATGTGGAGGTTGAGAATAATCTTGAAGTCCTTTTACTTCTGGTATTTATGGTCGCTGGTATTTACTTTATGAAGCCTTTATTAATGTTTATTTTCAGCAAGGTTTTTACCAAAATAAAATCGAAGGTGGTGCTTTCCATGCTTTTTGTATTTCTGGCTGCGCTACTTTCGGCTTTTCTGGATGCCCTGACGGTGACCGCTGTACTTATAAGTGTGACCGCAGGTTTTTATGGTGTTTATCACAAAATTCATTCGGATGCCGATGCAGATTATGATCGTGATGCCATCCCAGATCGTGATGAACTGAGTGGGGATACTTTAGATAGGTTCAGGAGCTTTTTGCGCAGCCTTATCATGCACGGTGTTGTGGGTACCGCTCTGGGTGGGGTCTGTACCCTGGTAGGTGAACCGCAGAACCTCCTCATAGGTGAAAAAATGGGCTGGGATTTTATTGAATTTTTTACACGTATGTGGCATATTACCATTCCGGTTCTTATAGCGGGGCTGTTGACCACCTTTCTGCTTGAAAAATTCAAAATATTTGGTTTTGGCGAAAAACTTCCCGAAGTAGCGCGTCGCATTATCGAAGGCTATACTAAAAAAGAAGATGAAAAACGTACTGATAAAGAACGCTACGGACTTTATGTACAGGGTATTTCGGCAATTTTACTTGTAACCAGTCTTGCGTTGCACTTGGCTCCGGTAGGTTTTATCGGCCTTTTTCTTATAGTGGTACAGACCGCTTTTATGGGGATTATCAAAGAACACAATTTGGGCGCAGCCTTTGAAGAAGCACTTCCGTTTACGGGACTTTTGGTTGTTTTCTTTGTGATCGTGGCCATGATTCACGATCAGCATTTGTTTACGCCAATAATAGATTATGTACTTTCCATGCCGCCATCTTCGCAGCCTTCCATGTTCTATATTGCTAATGGTGTGCTTTCCATGATCAGTGATAACGTATTTGTAGCGACCGTTTATATCAATGAGGTGGAAGCCGCTTTTAATAAAGGAGCTATTACCCGGGAGCAATTCAATCATTTGGCAATCGCAATAAACACGGGAACGAACTTGCCCAGTGTGGCAACACCAAATGGGCAGGCGGCATTTTTGTTTCTGTTGACCTCTTCACTGGCACCATTAATCAATTTATCGTACGGTAAGATGGCAAAAATGGCATTTCCCTATACGATTGTTATGGGTGGTGTAGGGTTACTGGGTGTTTGGTATTTCTTATAAGAATAGAAAAACAGTTCAAATGCTTATAAATTGGCATATTTAATCAGAAATTAATATCTTAAAATAATTATTCCCAAATAAGAGCGTTAACCTCATATCTAATCAATTTCAACTATGCTATCACTTTTTGTGCAACAGGGTGCAGAATCACTGGATTCGCTAACTGCTGATGAAGAACCGGTCGAAAAGACCTTGTCTATAATAGATTTGCTTATGAGCGGCGGGACCGCTGGGCAGATTATTATTTTGATTCTGTTTATCCTCCTTTTTGTGGCGATTTACATATATTTTGAAAGGCTTTTTGCGATTAAGGCGGCCTCAAAAATGGATTCAAATTTCATGAACCAGATAAAAGACAATGTTTCCAACGGTAATATTGAAGCGGCAAAAACGCTTTGTGCGCAACAAAACAGTCCCGTGTCGCGCCTTACTGCAAAAGGGATCTCACGTATTGGGAGTCCGCTGGAAGACATTAACACCGCAATAGAGAATTCTGGAAAACTGGAAGTCTATCGTCTTGAGCAAAATGTGAGCGTACTGGCCACAATTGCTGGTGCAGCACCAATGATTGGGTTTTTGGGAACTGTAATCGGGATGGTTATTGCCTTTCATCAGCTCGCTACAAGCAGCGGTCAAGCTGAAATGGGAACCCTTGCCGAAGGAATCTATACCGCGATGACCACCACTGTTGCGGGTCTTATCGTCGGGATTATCGCGTATATGGGATATAACCACCTTGTGGTGCGAACTGATAAAGTAATCCACCAGATGGAAGCAACCGCCGTTGAATTTCTTGATCTTTTAAACGAACCTGCTTAATATGAATTTACGCGGAAGAAATAAAGTGAGTCCAGAGTTCAGTATGAGCTCCATGACCGATATTGTGTTCTTGCTGCTTATCTTTTTCCTGTTGACCTCCCCGGCCATTACTCCAGATGCGCTGGATTTAATTCTGCCGAAGGCGAAAGGAAAAACGAGCAACAAACAGAATCTTTCGGTAAGTATAACCAAAGATTTGGATTTCTATGTAAATAAGGAGCGCATACCGCAAGCCAGTTTAGAAAGCTATATTAAAAGCGAACTGAGCGGTATAGAGGATCCCACGATCATTTTACGCGCTGCTGAAGGTGTGCCCATTGAAGAAGCGGTGAGCGTTATGGATATTGCCAACAGGAATAAATACAAGATCGTTTTGGCCGTGAGGCCAAATTAAAGGAAATAATATCTTAATTTCCAAAAAACAGGTCAAAAGTGATGAAAATCGGTTATTTTAGGCCATTTTTCAACTTAACTACCACAAAACAAGCGGAATAATACTTAATATACAGCATTGACCTTTTTAGATACCATACATAAACGTAAATCCTTTGCGATAACAAGCATTATCTATGCGTTGTTCATCCTGCTGCTTTTTTTTGTGGGCATGAGCTATCTCGATCCGCCGCCAGAAAGTGGGATCGCGATTAATTTTGGAGCCAGTGACACCGGCCAGGGTGCCGTTCAGCCAAAGGCAGCTATTGCTTCCGCTCCGCGAAATACCGCTCCAGAACCTGAACCCGAAACTGAAAAAACTGCCGAAATCAAAGAAGAAGTAGTTACACAGGAAATAGAGGAAGCACCGGTAATTAAGGAGGAACCTAAGAAGGAAGAAAAGAAACCAGTGGTTGAAAAGCCGAAGGAGGAACCCAAAAAGCCGGTTGAAGAAGTCAAAAAACCAGACCCCAAGCCAGATAAATCCACTACAGATGCGCTGAGCAGTATCTTAAACGGACCCAAGAGCGAAGGGGCTGCCAAAGGCGGTGAAGGCAATGACGGTAAGGCCGGCGATAAAGGCGATCCCGACGGTTCTATGGATGCATCCAGTTATTATGGTCAGGGAAAAGGTCTGGACGGTGACGGAAATTACCAGTTGGGCGGCCGTAAAGCACTAAGTAAACCTAAGCGCGTGCAGGAATGTAACGAGGCCGGTATTGTGGTAGTAAGTATTGAAGTAGATCGCGATGGTAATGTAATTAAGGCCACAGCCGGCGTTCGTGGAACGACCAACAATTCAAAATGTTTACTCGATCCCGCAAAAACAGCAGCGCTTGCCACACGGTTTAATTCAGACAGCGAAGCGCCGTCAAGGCAAATAGGTAAAATCATCTACAAATTCAGTCTTTCCGATTAATGGATTATATGAATTATGAGGAAACTCTAGACTGGATGTTTGCGCGCCTGCCCATGTTTCAACGACAAGGAGCGGCAGCCTTTAGAAAAGACCTTACCAATATCAAATTGCTTGATGCTCATTTAGATCATCCACATGAGCTGTACAAGACTATTCACGTAGCAGGAACCAATGGCAAAGGCAGTACTAGTCATATGCTTGCCGCCGTACTTCAGAAAGCGGGTTATAGAACCGGCTTATATACCTCACCTCATTTAAAGGATTTTAGAGAACGCATTCGGGTGAACGGCGCGATGGTTCCGCAGGATTATGTTATTTCCTTTATTGAAAAAGAGAAGGAATTTATAGAAAATCATTCGCTTTCTTTTTTTGAACTTACTGTGGGCATGGCGTTTAAGTATTTCGCGGAAGCGCAAGTTGATGTAGCCATTATTGAAGTGGGAATGGGAGGAAGGCTAGACGCTACAAATGTTATTACTCCAGAAGTTTCGGTGATTACCAACATTGGCCTTGATCATACGGCATTTTTGGGCACTACACTCAAAGAAATCGCTGCGGAAAAAGCGGGGGTTATTAAAGCAGGTATTCCTGTGATTATAGGTGAAAAGCAAGAAGAAACTACAACTGTTTTTATTCAGAAAGCCGTGGAGCAAGGTTGCACCATAAGTTTTGCGTCAGATATTGAATTCCCAGATTATATCTCTGATCTAAAAGGAATTTACCAACAAAAAAATAAGAAAACAGTACTCAAGACCTTGGAAGTTCTTCAGGCAAACGGGAGTTTTTTAATAAAGCTAGAACATATAGCTGAAGGAATTAAAGAGACGGCAAAACTTACGGGTCTTATGGGTCGCTGGCAACAATTAGGAGATTCACCAAAGGTTTTTTGCGATACTGGCCACAATAGGGAAGGGTTGCAGGAGGTTTTTAAACAGCTGGATCAAGAGATTTTTAAGCAATTGCATATTTTAATGGGCGTGGTCAATGATAAAGATCTGGACTCGATTTTACCTTTGTTTCCCAAGGGAGCCAACTATTATTTTTGCAAACCAAATATAGAGCGTGGCTTAGATGAGGCAATTTTAAAGGAAAAAGCGGCGATTTTTGGTCTTAAAGGGGAGATTTACACTTCAGTGGAAACTGCCTATCAAGCAGCCTTAGGGGCTGCAAATGAAGATGATCTAGTTTTCGTGGGGGGGAGTACTTTTGTAGTAGCAGAAATAATTTGATTTTTTTTCAAAAAGTGTTTTGTCATTTTATAAATTGGTTTATATTTGCATCCGCTAAGGCAAAAGGTTGTTGCCTAACTAGCGAAGTTCATAACATATTAGGGCAATTAGCTCAGTTGGTTCAGAGCATCTCGTTTACACCGAGAGGGTCGGGGGTTCGAATCCCTCATTGCCCACAATAGAAAACCGTAACTACTTATATTTAAATTAGTTACGGTTTTTTTATATCTAAAAATGTACGGTTTTTGTATGGTTGGAAGGTGTTACGCTTTTATCCATTCATCTTTAAAAGGCTCTAATTGCTTTACTACTTCATCTAGTTTGAAGTAATAATGTACTCCACCCAGTCGGTAAACCCTTATTTTATGTGCGTGTACGTACTTCATCAATTTGGCGGCGGGAATGCCTAATAATTTTGATACCTCATGCGCTGTGACCGCGATATAATTAGGGCTTGAAAAAAACTATTGCATTGCTTCATGGCATTATTATCATTATCTTTTTCTTGTTTCTCGCTCAAAGGATTAAGGTCGTGTGGTTTATTTCTCATAATTTTCATTTCACTGGTTTTAACGCTTCAATTACTTCCTGTTCTTTGTAGAATACCCTGTACCCTAACTTGTAACTTTGTAGCGTTTTGTCTTTAGGGTACTTTAGTAAACTACCTCGGGGCAAGCCCACGAGGCATTTAGCGGAAAAAATTTTTCACTTCTCGAGGCAAGCCTCGGGGAATTAAACCCAATAGAGATTAAAGTTGGCTTTGATATTGATAGCATTTTACAAACATGCTCCACGGTCAATATTTTTTCTATTTTCGATGTGCCGTCTAGAAAATCACATATCTCTTTAAGATCTGTTCAATTTCTCCGAAGGTTCTATAGTCCACTCTTTTAAAAACTTCTTTTTTTAGTATGCCATGATAAGCTTCTATATGTGCGTTCTCTTCCGGTGTGGCCACATGTGTAAATTCCTGTTGAACACCGATCAATCCTAGATACTCACGAACATTTATAGCAATAAACTGACTTCCATTATCGCTCCTGATGACAACACTTTCAGGGTATTGGTAATCCAAAAATAAAGCAGAAAGGAACTCTATTACCTTTGCCTTTTTTATGGAAAAAGAAAAATAGTCTTTTAATATCCTACGCGTGTGAACATCTATTATAGATAGCAGATATGCGTTTTTGCCCGCACTGGGGATCCAGACCATCTTTATATCCATTTCCAGGCACTCAAAGGGCCTGGAGGTGTTCACTTTCCTGAATTTCACAAATTTACGCCCAGAACCGCTCCTGTCTATCCGGTCTTCCAGTTTTAACAGGCCTTCTTCACCCATGATCCTGTAGAGCTTTTTATGATTGATCAGATAGCCGTCCCGTTTTAAATAAGAGGTCATCAGGCGATATCCGCAGTCTATAAATTCATGGCTTAAAATATCCGTGATCGACTCAACTACAGCACCTTGTCCTACCCATCCTTTAGATTCGTTATAAGTGAATTTAGTGGGCTTGTTCCCTTTTTTTCCAGGGCGTGGCGTGCGGTAATAACTGCTGTGAACCATGCCCACCATATTGATTGCCCTGGTTTTGCTGATCTTATGTTTTTCAAGGATGCTGTTGACTAAATCTTTCTTGGATCTGACGTCCCAAACTTTTTTTTTAAAAGCTCACGTTGAACCTCCAGTTCGATTTCCTTGTTGCTCAACAGCTTGCGCAGTATCCTGTTTTCCTCCTCTGCTTGCTTCAGCTCTTTACTACGGATGTCATAGGTGACCTTTAGGCCTGCTTCCCCCTGGGTGTCGTGTTTCTTCTTCCAACTGTAAAAAGTGCCGGTGCTGACACTGTATTTACGGCAGGTTTCAACGATGCCCAGTTCCTCCGAAGAAGCCAGTATTTCCAACTTTTCCCCTAAACTCCATTTCCTGTATTTCATATCTCAAAGGTATTATTTAAAATTTAAAATATCACTCCGAACTTATTGGGGGCTAAAATATCAGGAGTAATTCGGGAGTCTTAGCAAATCAATTCGAGAGCTCAAAATTTAATTCAAAATCACTGATATCTACCACTATTGCTGATTTTGTTGAGTTTTTATTTTCAATAAAAAATCACTATCAACCGACAAAACTAAAAATTTGACGACAAAAGCCTCCCAACCCTTGTAAACACAAGGGTTGTTTTGAGAAACAAAAAACCTACCTCTCCATATTTTAGAATAATTCGACTT